>Ga0116227_10002810_pt1 | contig 39301 bp, 35 predicted proteins | sample S1TSphgellanicum_FD_89693 | JGI IMG/M metagenome (GOLD analysis project Ga0116227, IMG submission 89693) | Host-associated microbial communities from peat moss isolated from Minnesota, USA - S1T2_Fb - Sphagnum magellanicum MG | ecosystem: Host-associated > Plants > Peat moss > Unclassified...
GGATGGGACTAGGAAAAGTGACAAGCTTTACTTATTTACTCGAACCTGCATCAAACCAACCAACAAGTTGGTTAGTTCACTTTCTAGAACACCTTTAGTGCTAGGACAAGCCATGGGTAATTTTGGATTCACAAGACTCACCACGGCCTAGACTCGGGGGAAGCCACCACCTTCCCCCATATAGTATTTTCTGTGCCTCTCTGCGGCACCCACATCCGAATGGCCTTTTGTCCTAGGACTCCCAAGAAGGAATCCCGAAACTATCTTGGTTTAGACTCCCGAAATTTTGCGAAATCATAACTATTTATTCAGACCTCCGACTAGGATGAGGTTTTAAGCAAACTTGTAGTTCTCCTCGAGAGGTTTCTAACAGTGTGTTACACTCTACCTGCACGCACCGAGGTCGGGTTGATTCCCGACTTTTAGTGGTCGAAAATCAAACTGCCAATTTGACCTCCAGCCTTTTTTTTTTGCCATAACTTGTGCTTCAAATGTCCACATGGCCCATGCGAGTCCATTTTCGACATTTACACTTTGATAGCTTTCCAATGATATAAAGAACACCCCAATGCAAGGTGTTTTGACCCCTGCAATCGAACTCTGAAGTTTCAGAAGTCTCGAAGGACTCCCAAGTCCCCATTTCAGGAGTGTGAGTTTCATCTTCACACTCTCTCAAAGTAGAGTTACGACACTCTCCCCCACTAGAAGAAAAGGTCAATGTCCTCATTGACACTTATAATTTCTTTCAAGAATTGCAATTGTTTTCTTTTGGATCTTTGGCCATCAAGTGCTGACTTTTGCAGCAGGACTTCGCCTCAAGCTAACTTAGGCGTCCCCAAGTTTCCAACACTTTCTTAGCAAGTCCAAGGGTATCTCATTAAAAAACCTTTAGCCTTTGCTTCGTCAAAGACCTAAACTAGCATAGTTGACAAAACCTTCATTTGGGAGGCCATTATTTCAGCCTTCCCTTCATGAGGAACTCAAATCAATTCTAATCTTGACCTAAGCTACTTGACATGACTCCTTTCCACAACTTGCGCCTTGATCACAACAATCAAACTTTAACTAAAAGGTTTGCTTATCAAAGTACGAGAAGCGACATTTGGGTTTTGCAAAAACCCAAATCTCAAATTACACGTTTAAAGTACATGAACGGGGTCATGATTTCTCATGTTGGCCGCCACTACCAACCAACCCTTTTAGGATGTACTTAAAGCTTGTGCATGTCCCCATAAGCTCACCTTACTTGCCTCCTCTTTTGGGGTCAAGGTTTTGCTTAACCCCACAATACAAATCCGATTTTGACTTGGGCCTACGCAAGAAATTCCATTTGTCTAATGCCAACTTTGTTGCAACCCCACTTTGGCCAAGTGTGGGGGTAAAGCCCAACACTCCCAAAGTTGGGGATTTGGAGTCCTCCGGGACTCCCAAATGTTTAGAGTTCAACAACAAGGCCCAAAACACCTTGCATTGAGGTGTTATTAGTGTCATTGAAAAGGTATTGAAGTGTAGATATCGAAAATGGCCTCGCATTGGTCATTTGGACATCTGCAGCCCAAGTTATGGGTAAAAGACGGGTCGAGAGTCAAATTGCCAGTTTGACTCCCGACCACTAAAAGTCGGGAATCGACCTCTTCCCGACGTCCGAATTGAGAGTGCAACACGGCGTTGGAAAGATCTCAACGAGGGCTACAACTTTGATTTAAACTTCGTCGCAATCAAACTTGGCAATTGAGAGTTACGAGCTCCCAAAGTCCCAGGACTCCAACCGGGACAATTTTGGGACAATTTTGGGACTCCAACTTGGGAGTCCCAGGAAAAAGAGCCATTTGGATGTAGCCTCGGTGGTGAGACGCAGAGAATACTATATGGGGGAAGGTGGCGGTTTCCCCCGAGTCCGGGCCATGGTGAATCAAGTAGTCCAAGTTGCCCGTGGCTTGTTCCAACACCCAAGGGTGTTCTCGAATGTGAACTAACCCCTTTGTGGTTGGTTTTGGATGCAGATTCGCGCTTGATCTTCTAATCCATCTTCCTAATCTAATCCCGGGACTTCTAGCACGCCCCTCTACCCTTCTTTAGTGCTGGAAGTTGGGAGCGCCCCTCAAGTCCCACTTTTCCGCAACTACACATAGTTGGACCCTCAAGTGGGTTCAACCCGGGACTTGGGAGTGTGTCAAACTTGACAACCCTGTTTGTACTTATACATTATTTTCGTGATACAATCTTTTGGAAGTTTTTAGCCTTTATTTCACTTACAACTTAATGTGGTACATTTTATGTGACTCCTTGCCCCATTAAAAGAAAGGTGATGTCCTCATCACGTTCTACGTCTTTTCTTTGCCGATCTAGTGTGGAATTCCTCTATGGTTTCTTGGGCATGTTCCATATATAATTCATTCACCCAGGATGCCTCTATTGGATGGTATCCTTTCCATTTAACTAAATATTCTCGCTCTTGTCCTTTCAGTTACCTTGACTTAACATTGGCCTCCATTTCAAACTCGGGTTCATTATGAACCAAGTTTGGTGGGGGCCTTGAGTTGTGCTCCCAATTACGCCTTGAGGCATCGTGGGCGACCGACTTAAAAAAAAAAACATGAAATGTGGGGTGAACTCTAAATTTTTTTAATAGTTTTAACTTGTAAGTGCTAAAAAGTTTATTTTCCAACACTTTGAATGGGCCCACATATCGACCTAAGAACTTGTGACTCAAACCTTCTGGGAATCTGAAATTCTTGATGTTCAACCACACTTCATCCCCTTTTTGAAACTTCACCTTTCATCGGGACTTGTCCGCAAAATCCTTGTACCTCTTGTGCACCTTTTCCAAGTTGGCCTTTACCACCTCCCACAAGTGCCGCCTTTCTTCATCAAGTTGTGTGACCATTGGTACTTCCTCACTTGCATCATTCGGGGTTGTCCATGTGCTACTCAAGTCATGGGCATAATTGGTGACTTGCTTGTCACCATTTGAAAGGGGGTGGACCCAATTGCGAAATGTTTCAAGTTGTTGTAACAAAACTTGGCTAACTCCAAGTGGTCTACCCAATCTTGTTAATCTGCCGCCACATAATTCCTAAGGAATTGTTAGATGACCAAATTTACCCTCTTAGTTTGTCCATCGGTTTGGGGGCGAAAGGAAGTGCTCATCTTCAGCTCCAACCCCATTCACTTCCATAGGGCTCACCAAAACTTGCTTGTGAACTTTGGGTCTCGATCCGAAATTATGTCCTTTGGGAGACCATGATGCTTGAAAACATGCATGAAGAATAACCTACCCGTTTCTTGGGTCGTGGCCTCATCCTTGGTGGGAATGAAATGTGCCATCTTGCAATATCGATCCACCACCACCATGATGGCATCCAAACCCGTTGATGGGGGTAATGTTGCAACCCCACTTTGAGGGAAGTGTGAGGTTGCCACTCACACTTTCGAAAATGGGACTTGGGAGTCCTCTGAGACTCTCAAAAATTCAGAACGTGATGACAGGGGTCAAAACACCTCACATTGAGGTGTTTTTTTATACCATTGGAAAGGTCTTGAAGTGTAAATGTCCAAAATGGCCTCGCATGAGCCATTTGGACATTTGCTGCGCAAGTTATGGTCAAAGAAAGGCCAGGAGTCAAACTGGCAATTTGACTCCCGACCACTAAAAGTCGAGAATCGACTTGATCCTGGTGTGTGCAGGTGGAGTGAAACACACTGTTGGAAAGTTTTCAAGGAGAACTACAAGTTTGTTTCAGACCCTGTCCCAATCGAGGGTCGAAACGAAAAGTTATGAACGCCCAAAGTCCTGGGAGTCCAAACCGGGACAATTTCGAGACTCCACTTTAGGAGTCTCGGGAAAAAGTGTCATTTGGATGCAAGTGCGGCGGAGTGTCAAAAAGAATACTATATGGGAGAAGGTGGTGGCTTCCCCCAAGTCCGGGCCGTGGTGAGTCAAGTGAGCCTAGTGAGTCCAGGGTTGCCCATGGCTTGTGCCAACACCCATAGTGTTTCAAATGTGAAATAACCCACTAGTGGGTTGGTTTTGGATGTAAGACCGAATAACTAAATAGTTTGTCCCTCTTCTCAATCTAATCTCGAAGCTTTCAACATGCCCCTCTTACCCCCCTTTAATGCTGGAAGTTGGGAGCGCGCCTTAAGTCCCCCACATTTTCACAACTTGAGTGACTTAGCCCTAATGTCGCAACCCCACTTTGGGGCTAAATGTGAGAATGCAACTCACACTCCCAAAAGTGGGAAAATGGAATCCTCCGGGACTCTCAAAAACTCAGAGCTTAATTTGAGGGGTCAAATCTCCTTTCATTGGAATGTTCTTACTTTCATTGAAAAGGTCTTGAAGTACAAATGTCCAAAATGGCCTTGCATGAGCCATTTGGACATCTACAGCCCAAGCTATGGCAAAAGAAGGGCCGGGAGTCAAACTGCCAGTTTGACTCCTGACCACTAAAAGTCGAGAATCGACCTCTTTCTGACATCACTTTAAGCAATGTGACATAGCATTGAAAAGCTCTCGAGGAGAGCTACAACTTTGGTTTAGACCTCGTCTCGATCCGAGTTTAAGGCGAGGAGTTATGAGCATCCAAAGTCCCGGGACTCCAACTCGGGACAGTTTCGGGACTCTAACTTGGGAGTCCTAGGAAAAAAAAGCATTTGGATGTAGCCTTGGCGGAGAGCTCCAGAGTATACTACTATATGGGGGAACGTGGTGGCTTCCCTTGAGTTCGGGCCGTGGTGAGTCTTGTGTGTCAAAGTGCTCATGGCTTGTCCCAACATTCAAGGGTGTTCCTGAATGCTAACTAACCCTCTTGTGGTTGGTTTTGGATACAGATTCAAGCTTGATAATTTAGTCCCTCTTCCTAGTCTAATCCCAGGACTTCTAGCATGCCCCTCTACCCCCTTTTAGTGCTAGAAGTTGGGAGCAGCCCTCAAGTCCCAACTTTCCGCAACTCTACATAGTTGGACCCTCAAGTGGGTTTAACAAGGGACTTGGGAGCGCGTCACCCAACTTGGAGCTAACTAGGGACTTGGGAGCGCGTCACGTGGTATCAGAGCTCTGGTTAAGCTCGGTTCATTTCTTGGGAATTTCGGATGGCACCCAAAAAAAATCGTAAGCGAATTCAAGAGACCATGTTGGAAGAACCCAACGAAGATCGAGTAGTCTCGCCAGTGTTGCAACCCCACTTTGGGCAAAGTGGGAGAATGTAATTCCCACTCCCAAAAGTGGAGACTTGGAGTCCTCCGCGATTCCCGAAAATTTAGAAGACGATTTGAGGGGTCAAATTTCCTCGCCTTGGTGCGTTCCTTATGTCATTGGAAAGGCCTTGAAGATTAGATGTCCAAAATGGCCTCGCATTGCCCATTTGGACATCTGTAGCCCAAGTTATGGGCAAAAGAAGGGCCGGGAATTAAATTGTCAGTTTGACTCCTGACCACTAAAACTTGGGAATTGACCTCTTCCCGACGTCGACTGAAAAAGTGCGACACGACATTGGAAAGCTCTCGACGAGAACTACAACTTTGATTCAGGACTAGTCTTGATCCGAGTTCGGGGCGAAGAGATATGGTCATCCAAATTCCCGGGACTCCAACCCAGGATAGTTTCGGGACTCCAACTTGGGAGTCCTGGGAAAAAGAGCCATTTGGATGTAGCCTCCGCGGTGAGACGCAGAGAATATTATATGGGGGAAGGTGGTGGCTTCCCCCGAGTTCGGGCCGTGGTGAGTCAAGTAGTCCAAATTGCCCGTGACTTGTCCCAACACCCAAGGGTGTTCCCGAATGTGAACTAACTGACACGCTCCTAGGTCACGGGGCGAAACCCACTTGAAGGTTTCACAAAGTCAAGTTGCGGAAATTGTGACTTAACGGCACGCTCTCGACTTCCAACTCTAAAAAGGGGTAGAGGGTCGAGTTAGGAGCCCAAGGATTAGATTAGGAAGAGGGACTAGTTTAGCTCGTGTGAATCTACATCCAAAAACCAACCACAAGAGGTTAGTTTAGCATTCGGGACACCCTTGGGTGTTGGGACTTACCACAGGCACTTGGACACACAAAACTCACTACGGCCTGGACTCGAGAGTAAGCCACCACCTTACTCCCTATAGTATTTTCTGCAACTCGCCGCCGAGGCTACATCCAAATGGCACATTTTGTTGGGACTCCCAAAATGGAGTCCCGAAACTGTCCCGGCTGGACTCCCAGAACTTTGAACGGCCATAACTCCCAATTGTAAAGTCCGATTGCAACGAGGTCTAAAGCAAAGTTGTAGCCCTTGTCAAGATCTTTCTAACGCTATGTTGCACTTTCAATTTAAACATCAGGAAGAGGTCGATTCCCGACTTTTAGTGGTCGGGAGTCAAACTGCCAATTTGACTCCCGGCCCTTCTTTTGCCCATAACTTGGGCTGCAAATGTCCGAATGGCCAGTGCGAGGCCATTTTCGATATTTACATTTCAAGACCTTTCCAACGACACCAAGAACACCTCAATGCGAGGTGTTTTGGGCCTTGCTGTCGAGCTCTAAACATTCGGGAATCTTGAAGGACTCCAAATCTCCAACTTTTCCAAGTGTTGGGCTTCACCCCCACACTTGGCCAAAGTGGGGTTGCGACATTTGAATGACTTTTTGTCCCGGGACTCCCAAGGAAGAGTCCCGAAACTGTCCTAGTTTGGACTCTTGGGACTCTACAAAGTCATAACTCTTTGCTCAGACCTCCAATTGGGATGAGGTTGAAAGCAAACTTGTAACTTTCCTTGAGAGCTTTCCAACGGTGTGTGGCATTCCACCTACATGCATCGAGGTCGGGTCAATTCCCAACTTTTAGTGGTCTAAAGTCAAATGCCAATTTGACTCCCGATCCTTCTTTTTGCCGTAACGTGTGCTGTAGATGTCCAAATGGCCCATGCAAATCCATTTTCGACATTTACACTTTGATAGATTTCCAATGATATAAATAAGACCCCAATATGAGGTGTTTTGACCTGTGCAATCAAACTTTGAAGTTTCGGAAATCCCGGAGGACTCCCAAGTCCCCATTTCGAGAGTGCGAGTTTTATCCGCACACTCTCTCAAAGTAGGGTTGCGACAAAAGGGGTGTTCTCAATTACATAACCAAATGTAGGAGAAATGGATTGAACCTAGGTGATCAATCGTACCATGTCCGTGAAAAGATCGGATCTTGTGTCACTCAACCCTTTTCCAAATCTAGCTGTTAAAAATGCTTGATACTCCCAACTTGAAATGATGAGGTCAATGAGGCCAAGTAATTTCATATGTTTCTTCTGAATTGGTTGTATGTCAGAGTGCAACAATATGAAATTGGCCTTCCATGTGGTGGTTGCAAACTATTATGGAAATATGGTTGTGAACTCCATCATTCTTGATACTACCACTTGCTTTGCAATAGGATCAATGTCTACGTAGAAATACCTTTGAACCACCATCCTTGACTGTAGTAGGTCTTTGAGACTTGTACCAATACCAGCAAAGAGCTTTAGTACTGTAATCCCCTCATTAGGCGGTGTCCAAGTGATTAATTACAAAGTATTGGCTTAATCGATTCACCATGGTTCTCCATGTTCTCAAAACTAAACAGAGCTTTGACCAAAGGCTCATGGGTTACTTTGAATGTTACAACCCTACTTTGAGAGAGTGTGAGGATGAAACTCACACTCCAGAAATGGGGACTTGGGAGTCCTTTAAGACTCTCGAAACTTTAGAATTCGATTGCAGGGGTCAAAACACCTCACATTGCGGTGTTTTTTACATCATTGGAAAGCTATTAAAGTGTAAATGTTGAAAATGGGTTTGCATGGGCCATTTGGACATTTGTAACACAAGTTATGACAAAAAGAAAGGTCAGGAGTCAAACTGGCAGTTTAACTCTCGACCACTAAAAGTCGGGAATTGATCCAACCCCGGTGCGTGTAGGTGAAGTGTCACACACTGTTGGAAAGCTCTTGAAGAGAGATACAAGTTTGTTGTGTACGTCATCCCAATTGGAGGTCTAAGCAAAGAATTACGATCTTTCAAAGTCTCGGAAGTCCCGGTCCCACTGGCGATGCGAATTTACCACATAGATTTTTATAGTTTGGAGTCAAGCATGCCCATCTTCTTGGCAATTGAACTTTAAGAATCATCGGTTGGGCACCTATATCAAGAAGTACCACTCTGGGTGTATGTCCTCCCACATGGATTGCTAACTCAGTATTGTTGATAATGGCAACTCTGGTGGTAATGGAAGTTCTTTCATTAGGCACCACCTTCGAAAATGAGTGAGAGACTTTGTGGAGAGAATGAATATTCACAATGCCTTTCCTAAGTAATAAATCCACAAGTGAAGTGTTTTTAGCTCCCTTTTGATATGTGAATGTAGAATCAAAGATAGGAAATCCCATTAGTTTAGCCATGTTAGATGTCGCAACCCCACTTTGAGGGAAGTGTGAGGTCGCCACTCACACTTCCGAAAATAGGACTTGGGAGCCTTCCGGGACTCTCAAAAACTCATAACGCAATTACAGGGGTCAAAACACCTGGCATTGAAGTGTTTTTTATATCGTTGGAAAGGTCTTGAAGTGTAGATATCCAAAATGGCCTTGCATGAGCCATTTGGACATTTGTAGCACAAGTTATGATCAAAAGAAGGGCCAAGAGTCAAACTAACAATTTGACTCCCGACCACTAAAAGTCAAGAATCGACCCAATCCCGATGTGTGCAGGTGGAGTGCGACACACTTTTGGAAAGCTCTCGAGGAGAGCTACAACTTTGCTTTAGACCTTGTCCCAATCGAAGGTTGGAACGAGAAGTAATGAACGCCCAAAGTCCCAAGAGTCCAAACCGGGACAATTTCGGGACTCCACTTTGGGAATCCCGGGAAAAAGTGTCATTCGGATGTAAGTGCGGCAGTGAAACGCAGAGAATACTATATGGGGGAAGGTGGTGGCTTCCTTTGAGTCCGGGCCATGGTGAGTCAAGTGAATCCAAGGTTGTCCGTGGCTTGTCCCGACATCAAGAGTGTTCCGAATGAGTATTAAGCAACTTATTAGTTGGTTTTGGATGCAGGACTGAATAACTAAATAGCTTGTCCCTCTTCCTAGTCTAATCCCGGAGTTTTCAGCACGCCCCTTTTACCCCCTTTAGTGTTAGAAGTTGGGAGCGTGCCCTAAGTCCTTCCTTGTCGCAACCCTAGCTTTGGGCTCGCGACCAAGGGAAAGGGGGTTGCAAGGTTATGGGCCAAGAGAGAGGAAGCCCGGGAGTCAAGGCAAAGGCATTGCAAGGGTGCGGGCCAAGAGGAAGCCGGGGAGTCACATCACATACTCCCGGGAGTTTAAGAAGTGTGAGGGAGTGTGAGGGAGTGAACACTCACACTCTCAAGGCAACTCCCACTTGGGGAGATGGAGTCCCGGTGGACTCCCAAAACTTCAGAGAGCGATTGCAGGGGTCAAACCTCAATATCTTGTGGCGTTCTTTATATCATTGGAAATCTCTCGTAGCGTAAATGTTTAAAATGGGCTCGCATTGCTCATTTGAACATCTGAAACACAAGTTATGGCCAAAAGAAGGGCCAAGAGTCGAATTGCTAATTTGACTCTTGACCACAAAAAGTCAAGAATTGACCCGATTTACTTACATGCAGGGGGCGTGCCACATATCTTTGGAAAGCTTTCGACAAGAGTTACAACTTTGCTTTAGACTGCATTGTGATCTGAGGTCTGCTCGCAAAGTTATGGGGCTCCAAAGTCGCAGGAGTCCCATTTGACGTGATTTCGGGACTCCCACTCGGGAGTCCCAGGAAAAATAACCATTTGGATGTAGCCTCCGTGGTGAGCTGCAGAGTATACTATAAGGGGGAAGGTGGTGGCTTCCCCCAAGTCTGAGCCGTGATGAGTTTTGTGTGTCCATGTTGCCCGTGGTTAGTCCTAGCACCAAGTGTGCTCCAACTATGCACTAACAACTTTGTGTGGGTTGTGTGCGGGCCCGTGTGAGTGAGTGAAGCTTGTCAACTCTTCCTAGTCCCATCCCGGAGCTCCAACATGCCCCTTTACCCCTCAAAGTGTTGTGAGCTAAGGAGCGTGCTTCGACTCCTCCTTCTTCCGTTGTTTTCCTACTTGGGTTTGCATTTGAGCCCTTTGAGGAATTGGGAGTGTGTCATTCCCAATTCCACAACTTGAGCAAGTTGGTCCCAAGTTGGGACTAACCAAGGGCTTGGGAGCACGTCACTAGAACTAATGATTAAATTATGAATGCCATCTACAACACATGAGCCAATCATATGTCTTTCCAAGGTGTTAGATGGGACTTCTGTAGCATGTGGATCAGGGATTAGTAGAGAACTTGATGTAATGTTCAAGGTATCTTTTAGTATTACAAATATGTCCCTCGTGTTTAGCTTCAAATCTTGAAAACTAAACAATGTTGTACTCACATGCCCTTGCACCACTTCACGCATTTGAAGTTGGCACTCCATAAGTTGATCAGTGGAAAATTATGTGTTTTGCTGATGTACATGTATTCCTGGGACACGAGAATTTGTTGCCCTAGCAACTTGTGGTGTAGTAATCTCCTCCCCCCTCACTAATAAAGTGCATTGTTCTTCCATGGTGAAAGGACCAAAAGATTGTGGCATGACTGTTTGAGCTCCTCTAACCCTAGTAATAGGACTTGAATGAGATATAAGTCCATCAGTCTGAATTACTTGCCTAGTGGCAGAAACTCTAGGTGCCACATTAGCCTCTTATGCCGTGAAGTAGGAAGGGCAAAAAAAAGTGGCAAATTCTAGTGTGAGACTATAATTGTGTGCACTAGAAAAAACATACCCCCCAACCATGGCATTGTGTGAGAGGCCATATAATGACCTAAGAAGTCCTTCTTGTGATCTTGAACCTTGTACAGGTTGGGCATGATTAGCTGGTTAGGAAGACTTGCCTTTCAGATTGACAAGTTGGGCTCTCAATGATTTGAGTTCATTTTGTAAAATTTGAACTTGAACGGCATGGGCTTAAAACACCTCCCTCTTATCAACATTGTGCTCATTCTTCTCAACATTCTTACTAGAATTACCTCTGGTGGGGGAAGCCTAAGTGCAAGGCTGAGGTGCCTTGGCTTTTGGTTGAAAGGCAGTGGAAGATGCTAGCATATTTTATTGCGGTAATCAGAGTTACTTCCGTTCTTGGAACTTGGCAAAACAAATAACTTCCTAATGTCCCTTTTTCCCACAATAATCACAAAAGAAATCCTTGGAAGGAATGTTGTACTCATTAGCTTCGTGGGTAGGATTGCCATAGTAGTTATAAGAAGGTAGGATGGGTGCAGCCAAATGCACCGCTTTAGCCCTTGAATAAAAATGTGATGATCTAGTTGGCGCAGCTAATGGAGGTTAAGGCCTTGAATGTGATAGAGGCCTCATAATGTGCATGAGCCAGTTTTAGCTTTTCAAAAATATTGTACACATCCAGCAAAGTGTACAAATCTCCAAATTTTGTAAAAACCTGTTACAAAACCTACGCATGGAATGTTAACGTACCTTCTAACAAACGAAAATACTAATGGGCAACTTCCAAGTCTGTGATGCTCTGAGTATCCTCTTTAAACTTGAGAAGCCTCCTGTAAAACATCTTGAGGGTTTTATCCTTCTATTGAAAAAAGGTGGTGAGCTGCAAATTTTTTTAAAAACTTTTAATCGGAAATTCCAGCTTAAGAACTCAAAAGAATTTCCCCACTGGATCAGCAAAAGTTGGTGCATCAATGGTGGGAGGAATGTTTGTAGTAGTAGCAATGAGTTATGGAAAAGAAAGGTTTACTGAAATAGGTACCGAATCTGGATTATGGGGCATAGTCCCATGATGTGCAATGGCAGTTACAGTGCAGCTTGAGAGGTGGTGGTGATGACTATGGCATAAACTAGATTGGGGTTTTGGGTGACGCCCAAAATCCTTAGAGAATGTTGCTCATAGACATCTAATGCCTCATAATGCACATAACGAGTTAGTTATTTGAATGCGAATGCTTCGGTGTAATTAGCGCCATATTTGAACTACAATTTACGAACTACAATTTACAAACCACAATTGAGAAAGTTACCTTGAACTCCCTCAAAAAAATGGTACTTGGCCTTCCACTAAACTTTTCAATTCTCCCAAAGGAACTATTAACCTCTATGGTGTATATAGGAGTAGAGGTAACAACTTGTAGTGAAATATACAATGATGGTGTGAAACACTAGTAAAAAAATTGTTTTTTGTAACTTGTCTTATACAACTAAAAAATCTCGCATGCAATTATTTTAGAGTTGCATGTGACATTTTTTAGTTGCACAAGACAAGTTACAAAAGACAATTTTTCTACTAGTGAAAGATTGTGCAACAATAGGCGTACCCCACTGATTAACCCCTCCAAATGGACTTTCATGTACCATTGATGTAATGTAACTTGAACGTAAATTCCTGGTAAGAGTTTTACAGGATGACGATGGCGCTATAAACACTTGATGGTACCGTCATGAAGATCATGAATTCAAAGAAATTAGCTCAAATGATTGTGTGTTACTTCGTAGATGATACCTTGACTCTGACTGAGTAGTAGTGTTATCATCATCCAAGGACATGGTGTTATCCCATGCCCCAAAATTTTGTAGCAATACAGAGCACTAGTTATAAAATTTTAACACAACATACGATGTGAATAATACGATGCATCGACAAGGATGAATGTCGATGGATGGACGTTTATGGAAGAATGCCAGACAGAACCGTGACGAATGTCGAATGAAATGACAATGGATGTTGGACAAAACTAGGATGAACGTCAGATGGAATGGTGATGGATGTCGGACGAAACAATGACGAACATTGGATGGAATAACGATGGACGTCGAATGGAACAAAACGAAATTGAAACGGAACAAAATGGACACCGATTATAACAGACTGCAGCGGCGACAGTGTTGTAGAACAATCCGAGTCCTGAGCTCTACGGTGATGGCATGTAGAAGAAAAGAGAGAATTTTTTTTTCTTCTACTTCATGTATTTTAAAAAAAATTCTTTTTCTTTTTCTAAAACTACTACAAGGGCTATTCACTACATGACTGCAAGCTCAAAAACACATAGGAGTGCACAACCCAGATGCTAACTTCAAAACCCATGTATAAGGAAAACAAATGTATGTGGGTTTGCATCACTTGGTGCAAATTTTGTTGCAATCAAACCTTGTGTGTGTGTGTGTGCTCCCAAGACCTAAAGCTGGTAGTAAAACAAACTTTGAAGTTGTTCATTCCTTCCTCCCTTTGAAACTTTGAAACTCAAAACTTCATAACTTGTAGCTTGTTTTTGGTGTCCTTTTTCCCTTGCTTACGCTGTTACTAATTATGGTTGTTATTATTCCTATTGTAGCTGCAATACAAAAGTAGAAAAAAAAGAAGAAATAATAACAATTCAAGAACACAAGAAATTCAAAGCTAGGAAAAATTTGTCGTTTTCAACATTAAGCAATAAAAAACAATTTTCTAGAATTAAATTGAAAAGAAGGAAAGAAAACGTAGTGTATGTAAACGATGATAGTGCAATAACCGCCGTGAACATCTAAAAATCTAGTCTAACTATGGAGGAAACTCTCCCTAACAAAGGAATTTTAGAAAAATTAACAAGAAAAGGGAAGAGCTTAGCCTTTTATATAGTCGTCAACAAAATTAAAACCCTAAACAAGCCATAACCTTAAATCACATAATAGCATACAATATAACCTAAGAACGTACATTAATTTTAAAGGCATGATTGGCATGCTCATAACCGACCGTCATGTATGAGGCCATGCACACGGGCATGACATTTTTCCCATGTATGATTTCATCTTATATGTAAAATATGTTTAAAGAATAATCATCACATAGTTCATTCATTGATTAAATAATGAAAAAATTTTAAAAAAAGATTGAATAGATGTCTCCACTAAACAAGTGATGGTTCTCCTTGTTAATTCTTGAGAAATGAAATACAATTGTTTTGAGTTTCATGTCATTTAAAAGTAAAATTTGTAAAAACTTATGCCAACATAAGTCTTTGTAGAATGGACATAGCCCCTCTTTTGAATTGGTCATCCAAATTGAACCTGAATTTGATCATGACCTTATCAAGGCTATATCTATTTTGCACAAATTTATGTCAATGTAGATTTTTGCCAAATGGACATAGCCCCCTTTGAATTGTGGGTCCAAATTGAACCTAGAGTTGGTCATGAATAAAAGGGGGCTATGTCTATTCTAAAAAATCTACAAAAACTTAAGCCATTATGCAAAATGGACATAGCTCCCTTTGAGTCAAGGTCCAATGTGCATTTAAGTTGCTGAAGCTCAGATTTTATTCTACTATACACATATTGTCACAATTATTGAGTCCACATTTTGTTTTCCTATTCTGACCCATTTATATTCTATTGTTTCTTAAAGCTACCCAACAAGCTTAAAATCAAAGGTTTGGCCTTTTGATTTGATGGTCTTTAAGTATTAAAAGCCAATCTTTCAAAAAAAAGACTTTAGGTGCACCCATTATTAATTACTAAAATTAGCAATAGTTCAATAAACATTGCAAATTTATGATGAGATTAAATGCTTTTCCATTTTGACTATAGGCTCTTTGTATTCTTCCTTAAAAATTGGATCAAAGTTGATCTTCACACGAAGTGGCACTTTAAAGTTGAAATTAAATGCCTCTCCATTTAGATTATGGGTTTTCTTGTGATCCTCCACAATAAATAGTTTACATGCCTGTCCTCTTGGACTTTGGGTTCATTGTATTTTTCCTTAACAATTGGATCAAAGTTTGTCTCCACATATGTATTGGTTTTTTAAAACTGAGATTAAATGTTTTTCCACTTGAAATGTGGGTTCCTTTCTTAAAAAGTTAAGATTGAATGCCTTTCCATTTGTCCTAGAGAGAGAGTTTGTCTAAATAAACAATACCATGCTTAAGTTTCCTCCTTGTGGGCAAAGCCAATAAAGACCTTGTACCTCAAAATTCTTGATTTTACAACTGACAACGATAGGTAATTCAACCTCAAATTTCAAGTATCACAAAGCTTGGAATTCACAACCACACAAATAAAGACCTTGCACCTCAAATTTATTGATTTTATGACTAACTACGATAGGAAACTAGACCTCTGAACTTCTTATCACAAAGCTTGAACTTAAAGATCAAAAAATGTGCAAAAAATATTTCATAAATAACTTGATTTTATTAGGATGAAATTTTACATAATTGGTTTTAGATATCTTTTTGTAAATAGTCTAAATGTGGTACCATCAAATCTGAAAATTTTACTACCATGTAGGAACAAACAATTATAAAATTCTTAAACCCATCTATACCTTGATGATGAAACAAAATTCAAAAAACAATACTACCATACAATTTCCTATGTGACATGCTTGAATTTTAAAACCATGCACCTAAGACCATAGACCACCAAATTATGAAATATTGATATGTTCCCACTAGTTCAAGTGTGAAAAAACTTCATCATTCACCAAAGACCTAGGCAACATGAATGTATACACCAAGTAATAGGAAGTGTATAAAAAGAAAATTCAATGGTAACCACCAAATTACATGTATGTTTTAGGACCGTGTAGCAAAAAGCGTGCAAATTGTGCTATTGTTACAAGGTCATGGTGGTAACAATATGAGTGATGAAGCTTTAATGCGTTGTATGACACGGTTGCCACAAATTTACATATCATACGCCTTTGATGTTGGACCAATTATCATTAAAAAAAGGATCAAAATTCTTGACTTTATGATCAACTATCACAAGAAAGTGGAGTGGAGCTCAAGATTTCTTGTTACATTGCTTGAAACCCAAGACCACAAAATGTGTAAAAAGTATTCCCATACCTATGCAATTGTATTTGCATTGGCGGCGTCGGACGATTCTCTCTCTGGTTCCCGCCAGTTCGAGGCCACCCTATCGTGAACGTTCCTGACATCCTTGCTCTAGTCCTCAGCGATTCGGTGGAGACAATTGAGAAGACATCTGCTGCACTGAAGCTGCTGAAGAGAATTGGTGTTTATGAGTTATCGGGAATGTTAGGGCCAGCCATAACTTCCGCGCTTGTAAAGGAAAAAATGAAGAACAAGCGGTATGTCTCTGCCTGGGGCCCTCTTATGATGGTTTAGGGTTTACTTAACTGTAGGTTCAAAATTCATGAATTCTTTAAGAAATGTTCCTGGTGTGGGAATTTTTATCTTCGTAGGCGGGTTGAATCTGCTCTATTTAGCTCCTATTGAGTTCTTGTACTACAGCATGTACGTGTCAACGGTAGAGCTCCATGATGTGAAACCCAGACATAGGAAACCTAACTTCATGTGGGCTTCAATTCCCTCAGCCAGAGTCATGTACTACTTGGGTGGTCTTTCCTTGCAAGTGGTTTGAGCACAAGTCTCATAAGATTTGGTTGTTTGTTGTAGTGTAATGTGCTGCATTACAGTCTAAGGAATTTAGGGTTTAGGGTTTAGGGATGTTGTTTCTGGTGAATCAGGTGTTCATCTTGGACATTTCATTGTGTGGACAAACCCCGTGCATTTGAGATGGTGGGTGTATCTTTGACACCCATGAGAAGAAGGTCGTTGTGAAAAAGAACTACAGCCTTCTCCAACTGATCATGCACACTCCTGATTTGGCTAGAATCATCAACTGATGAGATCCACACCACTATCCAGTATGTGAAGCTGGAGATGAAGATGCAGGCATTGAAGAATCTTGCACTCTACTTAAATTGAACACATGCAAAGACTGCAAGGAGAAGGAGAATGAAGTGCTTGGCTCAGGTCAATGTGCAGCCAAAAGCAAAGGAGGTGGTGAAGAAGCCAGGGTCTGCTTGGTCCAAGCAGACCAGGGTCTTGGACACTGAGTATGCAGAGTTTGACAACTTTACCAAGTGGTGAGTTGTCTCACAGAAATCTTGTTAAGAACCATCAACAACCTTCAAGCATTGAGAGGCAATGGTTCTTAGAAGTTCTAACGTTTTTATCCAGTTTTGACTGAAACTCCACTTGGTGTGTAGCATGAATGGATAACTTTTGCTGGTTCCTGATCCTCAGGAGGACTGTGCCTGTCACCAATTCTGCAATTTGCAATAGTACAGTTTGATCACCACCTATCAACTTGAATGGAATGAATCTGGGACAACTTTTGAGTGCTAATCACCATCATTACTGAGTCTTCCTGCTGCTTGTGGAAATACAACTGTAACACACAATTCAGATATTTATATAATTAGTTGCCAAGATTTATGAAACCAATCTATACCCACCATTGGGAGCTAATGAAGGTGGTGGGGAGTTATGGCAATTATTGGTAGTCTTGTCATTTTAGTTTAGGGTTTTCTGGAACTGACTAACAGCTACTGTAAAATATGATTGTGGAGTGCTCTCTGCAATCTCACAATTATGGAAGATACTAGGGGCAAATGCTGGACTCCTGTGATGGGTTTGATATTGCACTCGGAAGCAGTACCCATTGTACAATGGTTTAGGGTTTAGGGTTTAAAGAGCTCAATGCAGTCAAATCTCGAGGAGGGCCAGTTGTTCTTGAGCCTGAGCAATTTGCATGACTTGTTTATTAAAGTATTGATATAGAGCTTCTTTGTGCTGCAGAGCTTGTTGGTCCTGTGTACCAGCAGTCTGATTGGGCATGATAATCAAGGACCTGGATACTAGTTCTTTTGAAGCCAAAAGAAATTTTGGCAAGTTCTTGTATTATTGATTGTGTGACTTGAGCACCCTTTCACTCCAAAGTGTTTTATAGTTTGCAGTAATTCATAGTAATCTACCAAGTTCAGATGCCCTAGCAGATTGTAATGATTGCTGGGGGCTTCATCAGGATATTTGTGGTGTCAATAGAGTCAACAGCTCCATATGGGGGATAATTAGCTACAATTTAGGGAGGCAGGCAAATTATCAGATCCTTGATTATTGAACTTCCTACTTTGTGATGCTGTAGAGGGCTACCAGTCATTAGGGCTCTGCATGAACATTAACTAGGTAATGACTTGACTTCCAACAAAGATTTTCACAACTGAGTGGAGGATTGTAGGTCCCCTGGAAGTCAGCTATGTTACTGGAACTGAATTCACCTCCAGCTTGCTGTCTCCTGTACCATTGAGACAGATTACTATAGTAATAAGATTGGGAAAACCATGATATGGGGGAGAGGGGCAGGGGTGTGACACCACCAAGTGGATTAAGGCAAAGGACTGCAGATAACCTTATAAAAGTCACCCACACCTGTTGTTGGTGACTGGCCATCATGGTATGAGCTGTAATCAGGTTTTCTATTGCAAGAATGTTGGGAAGGTGAAATTGGATCAGAAAGCAGATTTGGTATGTGTTCATGAATTGTGCAACTTCCTGCAAGATCAATCAGATATTGTAAACCTAAACCCTAAACCCTAACCCTCGCTAACTATCAGTTGTTCTCAATACAATAGACCCAGAAAGGCAAATTATATGGAATGGTATACTGAAGTTGGTAGAAGTGTACAGAGTGACCATAATACTCAAGGCTGTGACAAGCAGTTGTGATCCAAAAGGGGTGCCACTTCGCTGCAATGTGATTTAAGTAGGACAGCTGTGATGTTGATGGAGAATGAGGGGTTTTGGGTTCTGATGTGTATTACTGTAGATGGCACCCCAAAGGATTTCTTGGGTTTCCTGGAGTGTCTGTTGTTTTATTTTCATGTTTGGTGTCAAGTTGCACGGTGGCGTGGAAGTTGGTGTGAAGTCACTAACCATTTCAGCACCTTCTTATCTTCTCAGTCACTTCCTGATGTAGAGGGTTGCTTGAGTTGCAGTTTAGAGATGGTTGTGTCCCTGTCTGTCTGTATACATGAAGGTTGGTTGTAAGTATGTGAGTCACACCCTGAAATACTTTAGATCTTTGCAGACAGTTCTGTGAGTTGCTTATTGTGTTCAGATTTGTTGGGTTCAGTTCTATGGAATATCAATGAACTGGTTTTCAATGTGTTGATTGTGTTTGCTTTCTAAAACTGTTGCACATTCAGTTCTTGTGTCAGGCAACAGGAATGAGCGAGTTTTGATGATAATTATTGGGAAATCACAGTCTGGAGGTTCACTCTGTAGAGCTAAAATGGAAATCCACTCTGCTGCACACTTTGAGGTTCTTCCTAACTATTTGTGGCTGTGAGTGTGAGTACATCTTTCAAATCACATGTCCTTTTCAAAGCATGTGACTCAATGACAATGTAATGTTCTAACATACCTAGTAAATTCAACAAAGGAGTTCCTGTCATTGTGAGTGGTTCAATCATGGCAGAGCAGCCCAGTTTCTAGAATTTAGGTGTGTTGTGGGAGGAGAACCTTCATGATATGATACACTACACTCCTTTGTTTATATTTAAGGCAAGAATTCTAATTGCATGTGAATGCAGAGGAATGTACACCTAAGGAACATATGTCAGCATTCACCTTGGTAACTTTGTCTTCTGATGGATAGGTCCTTAGGTAGCTAGGTAGATAGGGAGGACAAAAGGTGACTACTGGGACTGGTTGCTTGTCAGTCACTACTGATGGCAATCTCAGACATGAATGTCTGTCCCCAGAGACTGTTGAAGCTACCAGTTGATTTGGGCTTGTTGCATCCTGGCTTGCATCTGACTCTGTAAAGGCATCCAGTTGTTCAGGTGGAGTATACTTGAAATTTGGGTATGCTGTCACATATGCCTGAAGCTTGTGTCGATACAGCTCCTCATCATCTCGATGGCGAGCTATTGCATCCTTGATGTCTTGTTGCACCATGTCCTGCACCAAAGTCCACCACTGTTCTCTCTTCCCAACCTTCAACTGAAGTGCTTCTACCTGAGTCTTCAGGAGTGTGCTCCAACAGCAACTCCTCATACTCCTGGAGTCTGTTGTGTCCGATAAACAGCCCATGTGATTGGCATAACCTGTCATTATCCTTCTGTAGATGCTCATTTTGCCTCTGCAGGCTTTCTTTTGCCTCTGCAGCCTTTCTTCTCTCCTTTGGTTTTGAGCTGTTAGCTGGTTGAACTGGTTCTTGAGGTCATAATAGCGCTGATTCATCTTATCCTGATTGGCTTCCAAGTTTTTGATCAGCACCCGTTGATCCAATAATGTCTTCTCCACCTTTTTATAGTCACGCTCTAACCCCTCCTTTTGTACCATGAGATGATTAGACTCCTTCCTATTGTCCCAGTACTTCGTTTTTAAATCAGTAAAATCCTTTCAGAGAGATTCCGAATTGATGCTGAGTTTATTGAACTCATGGTTCTTTAACTGGAGATCCTCCTGCACCTGCTGGTTTGATTTGACTTTGGCCTGGAGCTCCTTAATCTGCTGGTCCTTAGCATTGTTAGAGTTGTGTAGTTCCTGCAACTCTGCAGCCTTCAAGTTCAGTGCATCCTTAAGTGTCTTGTAAGCCTGTTCCAGCTTCTGCTTGCCTAACTGGAGGTTAGACATTTTAGCCAGAACCCACTGACAGGTCTCCACATACATAGCTGCCTGCTGGAAGAAGCTCATTAAATTCTTGATATTGACATCTTGTTCATTGAGAGATCCTTCTGTTGTATCCAGGACACTGGGAAAATGACTTGGTTTGCTGACTGGAACCACCTCTGGACTTGTTTGAAAAGTATCTTGAGATTCCAGTCCAGATTGTCTGTGTGCATTCAATTGTGGCGATCCTGGTGTTCTAATGGAAGAGGGATGTGGTTCAGGAATACCTGTACTTTGAACTGGTTGCTCTAGTGACTCTGGCTCAACAATGTGTTGTGTCTGAACAGGTCTGGTTGTTCTCACAGTTGGTACTACTGGATCTGCTGACTGCTGCATCTCCAGCTCCATGTTGACATCTTGCTCCATAGGTGGAGTCAATTGCCGGTCTGGCCGGGCTGGTGATCTCCTTGAAGGACTATGGGTCCTTGGACGTTTCCTTCCTGGCAGCTCCTTGTCAGCTACTTCTCGTGAAAGACTAACTGGTTTACTCTGAGATTGGAATTGCAGAGATCTTCTCACAAATACAGGAGAAGCATCGGTGGTGCGAGGTCTAACTGATTTACTCTTGGATTGGAGTCACTGTGATCTTCTACTAAATAGAGGAGAAGCATTGATGGTAGGAGGTGCACACTTCTCCCTCATGAACAGCTCGCAGAGTGTTTTGTGGGAATTCTCCATCTCTGCTTCAACTTCCTTTTCTTCTTCCTCCTCTACCGGTTCTAATGTGATGTTGTCAGGTCTGTCTTCCAAAGGAATCCATTTCCTTAATAAAATGTCAACTACCGGTCCTGCTACAAAAACATCACCTCCGGAACTGTTGTCGCACCTATGCAGCTCCACACCTAAACATTGTAGCATAATCAAACACCAATTTAATGGTTTTTTGCGCTCTGCTCAGCAAAGTGTAACGGTGGTCTTGTTGCTGAAATATGTGTGCAGCCTCCGGAGGTAGACAACCTGCAGTATGGCAGCATACCGTTTTGCGTATGGCTTCTTCATCCAGCTGACAACCCATCCCTCCCTGCTGCAGTAACCACCTGAAGAAGCTATGTTGTTCATGTAGTTGTTTGCAATCTGAAAAGCAGTATTTGGAAGCTCTACTTTCCCCACATTAGGGATGTGGAACATCTCAGAACTGACATTTTCGTGAATAAAAATACTGGGGGACTGAACCTTGGCTTTGATCCAGCCGTCCTTGGTCTGCTCCCAAGTATCAAGTAACTGCTCCAACAGCTCCTGTCGTGGTGAAGCCCACTTAACATGGAAAAGACCACGTAGCCCAGGTTTTTTTGTGTTTGCCCATGCTTTCCACTGCAACAAGCACTGGATCTCTTTGACATCAGATACATCCATCTCTATACTACTACTGCTTCTTTGTGCACTCGTACAGTTTCCTTTGAGTCTTGCCTTTCCTGCTCACCATTCTCTTTGGCTCCCAGCAACTTGATTGATTAGCAAGAGGTCTTCCCTGTCCACTAACTGGAACTGCAATTTAACTGGAACCTGCACTTACTGCTGATTTGTCTCTTGTCTCTTACTGCAAATCAGGAAACTCCCTTCCTACTGTTTCTGGGTCTAACTCAGTCAGTGCTCCCAGAACTGCCTACCTACCGGCTGCTCCTCTTCTTGTCAACTAGAATTCCACTATGGTCTGCTCAAGATCTACAGTAGACTTTGTGGGCCTTGAATTAACTAGCGCTTCTAAACTGGACCTACAGTTCGTGTCTTTCGCTAATTTTTTGTTGTTCAATGCAGTGCTATTTCTTGTTCGTTCGGTTCTCAATCTCACACTAAAATGCGCGACTGACTGCAAGTGATTCTCAGAGCCATCTCTCTTTTTCTCGTTCTGTCTCGCCAGAATCTCTCTCACATTTCTGCGGATCCCTTTTTCCGTCATGCATGCATTCAGGGAAATACTGTTATAGTTCTTGGCAACGTTCTTGATTAGAACTCCCGCCTTTCCAGGAATTAGTGTTTAATTTTCTAATTAAGTAGCTACTTGTAGTACAGGGGGCCGCTTCGGCACATGTCTGCCCAATCATTAATTAATTAATTTTGAAGATTCCATTTTCGAAAATAGAAAATTCCAGAATATTTCAAAAGATTCTTGGTTTTCCTTCCCCAAAAACCCATTGTTCTTTGAGAAAAAGTAGTTTTTTGAAATTTTTGGCATTTCTGAAAATAATGTAATTTAATCTCCACATAGATTATCTGTACTAACAGACTTGGGGAAACAAAATCAAATCTTCCTGTAGCCTACTACTGACTCCTGAGACCCAAAGTTTCCTTTTTGCCAATTTTGCGATGCACCCACGCGGACAATCGTTCACATGAGGAAATAGCCAAATTTCTGGCTAAAGGTCAGATTTTTTTAACCAAATTTACAAACAAGGGGTGTGTCACACTGTGGCCTTGCCATTTACATTAAAAAGGATCTTAAGGCAAAAGAAGAATTATGGAATCTCAAATAATTCACTATGCAAAGATATAATCTTCAAAAAATCCTCTAAAAGAAACCAAAACCCTTCAAAATATTATAGCTCCATAACTAGTCTCTCAAGTTTCAACACAAGCCAAAATATCATCTTTCAAAAATCCTCATATAAAAATAGATCTATAACATAGGGGCCAAAATCCATTAAGCTGCTATACTCTATAATGAATCCAAACACAATATCCTTGCCTTCATAGGCACGGCCAACAAATATTTCCTGTCGTACCGGTCGTAGAAGAGCTTTGCCCTCAAAGGATTCTTCAAACGGTACACTTGGTTGCTTCGACACATTCCGCAACTCTGCTTCCCGTCGGTGAAGCCTTTTTTGCTTCGTCGGGTGCAGCAGCAGCAGCAGGCGACCTGTCGTCTTTCTATTGCGTGTTCTTCTGTCCCTGGCGCTCCCGTTCTGTTCCCTCAAACAAAATCTGCCGGTCCTGCCCCCAACCGGTTCTGCTTCCACCGGTTGTCCAACCGGTACTTGGTCCAGATATCAATGAGTAGTGGAACTGGGGTACAATATTCATTAATGAGTCTCTCGAATTTAGGGTATTATTCATTACCAAATGCAATTTTCAGTTCTCATCCATTAACAAGGTACCAATAAATTCCTCGGGAAAGCTTTTTCAATAATTGGCATTATATGTATGGGAATAGGTCAGTGTTGGCCGGTTATTTCCACAAAAAAACCTGGTTATCAGCCTCGGTATTGATAACCTACCACCTGGTTGTCTGAGTTTTTTTAAACAGTTGATAACCAAACTGCCTGGTACTTATCATTCCAAGAACCGGTAAGACCCTTATGGGTTGGGTATTAAAGTTTCAAATGATAACCTGCGTGGATGATCAGAATTTCATCCAAGTAGGTTATCAATCTTAAAACCTTAAAACATGTTTGTGATAGAAAACAGAAAAAAAAGGAAAAATTTTTTAAACCTACCTAAGAACTATAACCAAGGGTTCTCAAGATAGGTATTCGGCAACTGATCCTTATGCACAATCAACAGTTATTATTTTAAAAATAACTGAGTAAATTGATAATGGGGATATTACTTTGACAAGTGAAATTGATAATAAATGGGTTCAAATTTTGAATTTTTTTGATGTCAACACCATATCATATGTGGTTCAAAAATTAAAAATAACTATCCAGCCGATTATGAAAAAAACCAATAATCAAGTAACATTAGTAACACCCAATGAGTAGGGTGTTCACAAAATAAGCACCCACTTGAGGCGGATTTGAGAGACGCTTATTTCATGACTGCCCCGCTCTAAGGGCATTAACCAACATAAAGCACCAGCAGAAAAAAAATTTTAAAAATTAAATCATTTCTTTCCAGTGATACCTGGTGGATACAAGAAGAAAAAGAAAAAACAAAATGCCTATGGAGTGGGCATTCCACTTTTCAAAAGTCCCTGCCCTGGGTAAAGGAAAAGTTCTGCCTGGTAAGGGGCCCTTGGGATACCCTAGAAATTTCTTGCCAGTGCTAATGAAATCTTCCATATATCAATTAGAAGTGGAATAACAGTGGAATTTCAATGAGATTCTTTATTTTAGGGTTTTTATTACCAAATGCAATTTTCAGTTTTCATCCATGACAACATATTTTTCAAAATCTTTCACTAATAGCCAGTATAAGTTCTTCCCTGGCTTCACAAGCCAAATAGGTCTCCATGCATGTACACTCATATTTTCAATTTGATTGACACCAGTTTAAGTTATGATATTTGTAAATTAAATAACCTTGTCCACTTAGTCTGAGTCCATGACTCGTGTTCATGTTTTCTTAATTTTAAAAGTAAATCTCTCTTTTGTGTATATATTATGCAAACTTGGTCTTTATGTTATGTTGAATATATTTGTCTTCAGGTTGAGATTATGTGTAGGGTATATGTTAACCTATTGTGATTTGTTTAGTTCCTTTTGGTAGAAAAAGGTCAAAAAGGCAAATAGGGTAGCTAGAGAAAAAGATGGCAGAATTGTTAGAGTTGTTTTTGTTGACGAGGATTTAAAGAAAAATCCCTGATTTCTCTTGTGGTATCCACAAAAATCTAGCTATGATGATGTGAGATAAGTGACGTAGGAAAGAAGTTGAGGTCATTCTAGCACATGTGTGTAAGAAGAGATCTTGAGTCAATGACAAAAGAGAAAGGGAGACAAAGATCTTCATCTCTTGCAGCACAATTATGTTCATTGTTTGATCTCTTGTCATAAATCTTTTTTCTTTGATAATGCATCTTGAAATAGTTTGTGATATTCCATATCTAGTAGATGTTGTTTATTGATGAAACCTTGCCAAACCTTGTTAAGCCAAAGCACTCAATGGAGGATAACAAGTAACAAAATGAAAGGACTCACAATTGGGTTAGACAATAGAAACCTAATGTGAGGACTAGAGGGAAGGAAACAAAAGAATGTGGGTTTGCTCACATGCAACATGAAGATCAACATCTCTTGCGATGGATGTAAAAGCAATCCACATGACATCATAGGACTTTTTTTTTTCCCGCCATCAACACAACAAAAAAGGTGAATCCCCATGGGGTTTAAAGGTTGGCCACATATGCAATGTGACAACCCAAAAGGCCAAAGGATAGGCCTAACTTGGTGCACATTGCAAAAGAAAAAATGTTTAAGGCCAAATAGAAAAAAAGGATTACTAGGCAAGTAGACAACTAAGCTTTTATCCTAGCCTTACACAAGACCTCAAATGTGCATAATGTGAATCCAAAGGCAAATCAAAAAGGATTTTGGAAAAGAAAAATAATCATGTGATCTTTCTAAAATGATTTTCTAAAACTAATCTACACCCCCTCTCTACAAACTACTCAAAAGGGGGTATACACAATGTTATCATTGTAGGAAAAATCTCTTGTGTCGGCTTTAAATGGGCTTGGAATGAAAATGAACCTAAATTGTTCGTCCTTATTGCTTCCAATAAGAACAAATGAAAATCTACTAAGAATTTCGAAACAATGACATGGGCAATAAAAAGCCTAGCTCTAAAAATAAACTATCGTTATAATAACCTCAAAGAAAATGAGGTCAACCCTTCCAGAAGAAATGGGAAAAAAGATCTGATAATGCACTAATAAAGCTTAGGGTAGTTTTAAAAACCTAGGTTTAGGAGTTTCCCAAAAACCCCCACAAGGGTTGAATCAAAAGTTGTAAGTTGATGTCAAAAGCCAAAAAAAACGGGGTAGGAATACAACAAATAGGATAGCCTTTAGGCGAAACATTGAAAAAGGATACCCAAAACAACGTAAACATCCCCCAACCTTGGGAGCATTTCAACATGCCGAACATCCTTGTCTAAAATGACCTATAAAAAGGAAGAGGAAAAATAAATAGAACCAAAAAGTACACCTAAAGTTTTGATGTCATTTGGAAGGTAACAAAAACTGGAAAAAGAGGAAAACCCAAGAGGGAAGTTGAAAGGGGACCAAGTTAAATACTTATGGGGCTTAATGGCTAAACCCCATGGATATTAACTAGGAGATGAAATGATCAAAAGCAAAGGAAACAATAGAAACAAGGCCGAGGATGTGGATACCATCAGCCAAAGAAGGGAAGAAATAAAAAAGGAAAACCCCAAAGGAGCAATGCAAAACATGAAAGTGGGCAAGAACAAAAATGGGTTTAGCAAGTGAATCACCCTGGCACGTGCTAATAGACAAAAGTGTAACGAGCATGAAAATAACCAAGTTTGCAATATTTTCTAAATCAAAACAGGAACACATGCAAGCCTAGTTCCAAATCTAAATCATGAAACAAGAAAAAAAAGAACATGAACACAACATGTACAAAACAAAAATTCAACAAGATTTTATTATAAGAACGAAATAAGAACAAAACAAGCTTGTGACAAAAAAATGTACCCAAAATTGGTGTTTAAAGTAACCTAAATACCATGAATCAAACCCTCACACTCACGCCCTAACAACCACATTGAATTAATGTGGCGATAAGTGCGAAAAAAATGCATCACGGAACTAAAGACATAATCTTTTACTCATTAACCGATAAAACGCATCGCCCACTAATATTAATCAAACACCATTTGAAGATTGGGCCAAAATTAAGCGTCATGGAACCCAAAATCCGAACAACAAACCTTAGGATACAGCCCATAGCCGCATGGGAACCCAACTAGTGGAGCTAAAAGAAACGATTTGTTGAATCCTTTGGGTAAAAAAAAATCCAAAAATGTTCAAAAACCATGTTTAAAAGACGCCATGTTGACAAATGGGACAAACACATGAATGTTGACTTAAAAGAATCAAGAAATAGTTCAAGGTTTACATCTAACTAAAAATCCATTAATGAATCTAGGCAAGGGGAATTTGAGCTTGAAAGATGCAAAGTTTACAACATGCTAATAATCTCAAAAGAGACTGAGGTTGGGGCAAGGGGGATAGAAGCCTTGGCAACATGTGCAAACTCCCCTACACACCCAAGGGGTAAACTTTGCCCAAGCTGACAAGTTAGAGGAAAGATAGGTGCAAAATCAAGAAAATGCATAGTCATTAAAAGAGTTTGATCTACATGTAGCATTGCCACGAACGCGTATGCCCTGAGAAGATGTTCCACCTAAAATTCTTCTTAATCCCCTAAAAGGAATCGTCAAATATGTGTTAAGTCTCTCGATGCCCAACTAATCCACCCCTGGGGGGAGGGTGAAACATTATTTTGGAAACAAAAGGAATAAGTGTTAAGTGACCACGTCAAATGGATCCTAGGTGAGGTGATGGAGGGGAAATGAAAAATTAAACTCATTTCTTGTTGTAAAACAAAAGGGATGCGCAAATACAAACGAGGCTAAGGAAGACTTAAATGAAAGGCACCAAAGGGTTCCAAAACCAAAACCTAGGCCCACACAACTAGAAACAGAAAGGAGCCTAAGGGGGAATTCGAAAAGCCAAGGGCATTGTTTATAAAAAGAACATGAAAAGCATGATAGTGCCTTTGGTGATTCACCATGCCTCATTGCAAAAATAACGATCCACACCCATAATAAGGGATGATGTGTTGGGCCCCACCCCAACCCACAAAAAATGACAAAGAACCAATTGTGCAATGAACAAGGAAGCCTTAAAGTTGAAAGTGGAATCTCAGGAGGAATGAAAGAAAAAAACTCAACATTTGAAAGGGGCAAAACCCCCTTAGAAGAAAGGAAAACCAAAGTAGGAATGGGAAAGGAAATTGACACCATTCGGGAAAAAAAATAAAATAAAAGGCAACTTGGAACTAAAGGGCAACCCAAACCCCACCAAAGAAAAACATCAATGGTTACAAGCTTTCATGTTCTGCCAATGCCTCGCTCGCTTCCACACTCCTTTGCCAATGCACATCTACATTGCCTTTCAACCCTCTTGGTGGGAATGTTCTTGTTTCTCCTTCCATAACTTGCTTTCTCTTTATGCTCATTGTTATCTTTCACACAAATTGTTAGACCTTTGCCACAATGTAGAACTATCAAGTTACAATGTCAAAGTTAGAACTCCAAGTTACTAGCTCTCTTCTTTACATGCTAAACATTGATCTAAAGAAGATTAAAAAAAAGAAAAAACAACAACTAAGGCAATAGCACCACCTCCACCTTTGCTCCTCTCCTTCAATTACTATGAGCAATCCCCTACATGCTTACAATTTGGAGCAATAGTTTTAGCCAAGGGGCAAAATTGCAATTTAATTTGCAGATGTCATTCCTCATTGTGGTTCAATGTAATTATGTCCCTACAATTCATCGACTTTCAAATTGCATTCAAGTTCTCCTACAAGTCTTGCCATACTACACTTAAACACCACAAGCAAGAACTTCTTCTACTAATAAGCTTTATCTAAATGTTAATGTGATGCCTTACATCATCATGAGCTAAAGACTCAAATAGGGGGTATGGATGGAATTGTTTTGAAAAAGATGAACTTGTGTTTAAAAAATTGTTTTCTATGGTTTTGGTTCTAACAAAAAGCTAATTCCAAATCTTTTGTTAACTCCTCCAAAAAGGCGTTTGTTTGGGTTCAAGTCACAAGAACCTAAACCCTTTAGATTTAACTTTGGAACCAACCAACATTATGGAAAACTACTTGCATTGCACCTTTGTTTATTAGTTTTGTTTGTTTTTCATTGTCTTTGAATATGAAAAAAATGTTAATTATATTTCAACAAGTTTAAAATGTAGCACTTGATTTGAATAAATCAAATTGTTGTAAATTTTGGAGTGCATTTTTACTTGTTATTTTATTGAATAGTTGTAATATAATTACAAAATGTATTTGTTAGCTTAGTTTATTACCAAGTTTCTCACTTTACTAGTAAACCCCATAGTTCATAGTTGTGGGGTTTACAAGAATAAGGGCCTATGGGAAGTGGAGTTGATCACAAACCCCATTTTAGTAAAGCTTGTGGCCAAAATCATCACCAGCATAAAGATTATGCTTGGATTTTTTAATGTGCTTTTCTTGTAATACCTAGTGGGTATCCTATTATAGGAAAAAATGACACAAGGCACTACAAAAAATAGAATGTTTGCTAGAATTTCATTACTAACATTTTTGCATTTTATAATGCACTCTTTAAATACACTAGAAAAATTGGACGAGGTCTTTATGCACAAGTATATGATGGGTTTTCATGTTTGTGTTAATTTCCATGCCAATCACAATTGCCAAATTAGATAATGAAAAATATATATGGGAAAAAGGACAAATGTAAAAGTATTCAAATACATAAGGAAACAATTGTGTTTTGCTTGGGCCAAAGATGTTGGCCTTTTGGATTTACATTACTTGGTTTTTGGCCTCCAAGAAAACTTATGAGTGAGTTAAGTTGAATTAAAAATATCTTTGGCCCTAATGTACAATGGGACTAAATTTTATTTTACAATTTCATTTCAAACCCACAACTTATACAATTTTAATTAAAACAAATAGAAAATTGACTCGAGCTCAAATTTGTTAAAGTCCTCTAAATCCAAATCAATTGCTGGAAATCATTATGAGAAAAAAAGGGTGTTTATAATTGGCTTTGCAACTCAATTTTTGAGTTGCACTGGACATTTGTAATTCATAGTATTTATACGTTGTGAATGTTAATGATTAAGTTACATGAGTTGTAGAGTTGCAACTCATTATATATGGTGCAACTTATTGCAATTCAATTGCAATTTAATCAAAACAACTCATTTTCAACTATTATCCAACTCGATTATAATTGCACCAGTGATGTCATGTTGATGTCCTTAATTATCATCCATCCATTAAAATCTAACATGTGGCGTTATGAAGTTTTTTGGACATAAAATTATTTTATTTTGAAATATTGATTTCCATCATCCATTATGATTATTAATGATGGTTTACGAATATTTATGGTCAACCATAATGGATGACCATAAATAATTAGTTTGTTTAATGTAAAATTAACTATATGAATTTCACTTATTTATTCATATTAATAGTCAATTATTTAATATCATCAATAAGTTCATAATAAGTAAGTGTATTAAACATATTTAATATTTAATATCCAAATGATTGAAACAATAATTCTTCATAAAACTTTACATATGAATTTGTATCCTTATTAAATTATAAGCAATTGCATTTAGTTAAAACATAGTTGAACAATGGTACTTTAGTAGTGGCACATTAATGGCCATATTAATTGTAGCAATGGGAATCATAATCAAAAACTAATTGCAACCATATTTCATAATGGGTGGTGGAAATGTGATCGCATGGAATGATTGCACGTATGTACAATGTACATAATTGCAACATATTTATTGTTTTAATGGCACATTTATAACATGTGACATTATAGTTGCCACATGTAATTATAATGCAATTCCTAAAAAAATCAAACATGGTTGACTACATATGTAGTACGATGTGTATAAATTATTGTATAGAAAACCCATTTTCAACTCACTTACAACTATAATACAATTAACTGATTTTTTGACGTGGCACTTTATTTATTAATGCCCCATATTTCCAGGGGATAATTGCATAATAGTTGTAATATTCAAAGGATAATTGCATAATATTTGTATACGAATTATTTTTTGAGCTTTAATTGCAAGGTAATGTGGTTTCAACATATGCAATTTTTCATAGTGGATTTGTGATGTATCAAATCCCACCAATTCAAACCAAGTTTGGTGATTTTCAACTGTGTTTTTAATATTAGAGTAAATCCCCTATGAAAAGGTCTATTTGTGTATGCAAGAAGGTGGAAGCCAACTTGTTGGGCAAACACTAAATAATAACAAATTAAATGTGGCATTGGGTTCGACACATTTGTAGTACAATGCCCAACATGAAAAAAAATTGATTTCTTTTATTATACCCACACAATGATTAATGCTATAAGTTTTTTTTTGGACAACAATTTCAAAGAAAAAAATGTGATGCAATGGTTAAAATCCTCCCTTGAACCCAAAGGTCCTGGGTTTAATCCTTTTTGTAATTATTTTTGTCAATAAACAAAATGGATGAAAAAATCCATAGAACATTTAAATAGGTTTTTAAGTTAGTTGCTTTTGGGAAGTAACTTCCTTGGGGAAAAGAAGATTAAGTGCCAATCCTAAACAAGTTCTCCATGAAGTAAGAAAAATACCTTGGGGAAAAAGGTAATTTCCTTAGAGAGCAATGAATTTTCCTTGGGAAAAAACCCAAATTCCCTAAAGAAAAGGACATCTTCCCTAGGGTATAATGTATTTTCTTCAAGGAGAGGTCCAAATTCCTCAAGGAAACATATGTTCCAAATCTTTTTGCAATTACAACCATTTCATGTTTGTTTTTATATAGGCTTATGACCTGTCATTGGAAAGGTTTCAAGGAGGGTTATTATTGTTGGAAGTACTTCAAATCAAAATTCATATGCAAAAATTATGATCAAACAAAATTTCGAACACATTTGTTCCTCAATGAACATGGTTGCTCCCTTGGGGAACATAAGCCTTTGTTCCTTAGGCACATGGTTGCTCCCCAATACAACTTAAATTCCTTTTCCTTGAGGACATGGTTATTTCTCAGGAATTTTTTTAAAAGTTGCTCCCTAGGACAACTTAACCTCTAAAACATGGTTGTTCCCTGGGGAAAAAATGGCTTGAATTGCTCCTTGGGGCAATTTAAACTCCTTCTCCTTAAGGACCTAGGACAACTTAACCTTTAAAACATGGTTGTTCCCTAGGGAAAAAATGGCTTGAGTTGCTCCTTGGGGCAATTTAAACTCCTTCTCCTTAAGGACATGATTGTTCCTCAGGGAAAAAAAGGGTTTAAGTAACTCTTCGAGATAATTTAAGCTCCTATTCCTTAAAGACATGATTTTTTTTGAGAGAAAAACAACTTCCCCAAAAAACAATGTATTTTCCCCCAAGTTGCCCAAGAAACATATGTTCCGAATATTTGCAATCATAATCATCTTATGTTTATTTTTATATAAACTTGCAACTTATCATTGGAAAGTTCTCAGGAAGAATTATAATTTCATAATTAGAAGCACATTTTGGTGATCAATGTCCTTATGATGTAAATTCTTGTTTTAATGATACAATTGATGTCTTAACATTATATATGTAAACACAAGTAAGGGGGAACCAACCCCACTCATATAAAGAAACATGTGGCAAATAAACAAATTATTTACATAAAAATATGGCTACTAATGAAAATAATGGAGAACTTAATGTGATTATCTTCAATTAGAATTCATATGCAAAAGTTATGATCACACAAAGTTTCGAACACATTTGTTTTTTGGGGAACATAGTTGCTTAAACCTTTTTTACCTAGGGAACAATTATGTCCTTGGGGCAAAGGAATTTAAATTGTTTTGGGAATAATTTAAATTTTTTTTCCCCAAAAAACAATCATGTCCTTAGGGAAAAGGAGTTTAAATTGCCTTGGGGAACAATTTAAGCCCTTTTTTTTTCCTTAGGGAACAATTATATCCCAATGTAAGAGGTTACATTGTTGTAGGGCGCAACTTAAGCCTTTTTTTCCCCAAGGAACAATTATGTCCCCATGTAGGAGGTTGAATTGTTATGATGAGCAACTTAAGCCCCTTTTTTTCGCAAGGAACAATCATGTCCAAGGAGAGAACGAGCTTAAGTTGCCTCAAGGAACAACTTAAACTTTATTTTCCTGAGGAAGAATCATGTCCCCAAGGAGAAAGAGTTTAAATTTTCTCGCAGAACAACTTAAACTTTTTTCCCCAGGAAGAATCATGTCCCCAGGGAGAAGGAGCTTAAATTGTGTCAAAGAACAACTTAAACTTTTTTTCCTGGGAAAGAATCATGTCCCCATGGAGAAGGAGCTTATGTTACCTTGGGGAGCAATTTAAACCCCTTTTTTCCGGAAGGCACAATCATGTCCTTGGGGAGAACGAGTTGTTTTTTCCCTTGAGAACATGGTTGCCCCTTGGGGCAACTTAAACACTTGTTCCCCCAGGTTTAGAAATTATTTTTAGACAATTAACTTAAAAAAATTGTTGAAGGACAATTTATTTTCATCCATTTTGTTTGTGAATGAGAAATAAAACTTAAAAAAAAAGTTCAAGCTAGGACCTTTGGGCCAAAAGGGGGATTCTAACCACTGCATTAATTTTTTCCTTTGAAAATAATTGAAATTTTTTTAAAGCATTAATCATTGTGCAAATACAATTTAAAAAAAATCTGAATTTATTTATTTTCCTCCTAATGAGCACTATATTACATTGTACTATAATTGTGTTGGGCACTGTATTCCATTGTACTATAACTGTGTTGAACACTGTACTATATTGTACTATAATTATGTCTAGTACGATGCCACATTAACTTGTTGCTACTATTTAATGTTTGCCCAAGTTTGTGGGTTTGTACTTTATTATGTGGGGGTTTTCTCAAGCAACCTTCTAAATTTAATATCTTATTGATTACAGACACAATGTACATGGTCTACATCTTATGTCGTATAGGTTGTGATATGTGGGTAGCCATTAGTAGGTAGCCGACGACATCTGGGGTTTGGTGTCATTTATGTTAGCTCATCAATGCATCACAACATGTTAGCCGACACATCTGGGATTGTGATATGTGGGTACCCACTAGTAGGTACCCGACCAAATCTGTTAGCTGATCAATGTCTTTCCCAGCACCTGCCTGCAAGCAAGCAAGGTGCTGGGAAATTCTGGAGGTGCAACTTACATACCCGAAATAACAACTTTTGGTGGCTTACGTATGGACATGTGTCAAATTGTTTCAAACTAGAAGTCTTGACTTGAGTTAATTATTGGACCTTGCTTTTTGGTGACAACAGATTTGAAGGACCAAGTCCAAAGGTTTTAACGCATGGTTAATAAAAGAGTTTCAAGAAATATACTGCAGAGCATTTTGGGTTGTCCTTCTAATATGAATATTCCAAGAGACCCCCAAAAAATTCTGAACCTATATAACATGAAACACTCAAATTTGCACTGCACACCAATGAGACGTATAAGCCCCATTTTCTAAGCATCAAAAAATCTGGATTGGGCTCAAGTACATACTCTGGTATCTTTAGAGCATTCCTTGTGTATGAAGTTGAAACTGATTTGATCATCTTCAACAAACTCATCTCCTTAACCCTGGTTAGCTTGGCACTTAAAAAACTTGGTGACCCAGAAACAAACCCCATTTTAGGCTTTGCATTTGAAGTGGCATTCTTGATGTGTAAGGCAGTAATTTTGGCCATGAACTGTGATGGGGTCTTGATCACTGTAGTGAGGGTTTTAGGTTTCAACTCTTGACCAGTGTGACATTCTCCCCAAAAACAATTTAATTGGGTAAGCCTTGGCAACTTGCTTCCAGATAAAAAGGGGAGTTTTTGGCCCCAAAAAAAAAATTGCTCTTGACTCTTGACCCTTTTCTGGAAGGGCATCATGGAGGGCTCTTGCATAAATTGTAAAATAGAAGAATTTATTTCAGTTGTGAGTCCAGGTTGATGGATGCCAACCTTGAGCATAAAGAAGATCGTGGAAGATTATTAGCAGCTTTTGTTGTAATGCATGAGGTGGGGAGTAGGTTGAAATGTAACAATCAATATTGGGATTCTAAGGGCCATTTGTGCGGAGGAAGAAGTGGATATGCATTGTACTTACTTGCCTGGATACTCCTTTCAAGTTCACTATGGACAAGTGTTTATCATGCAGTCCATGAATTGAGTGTCGTGGAGACCATGCATTGACCCTCACAAAGTTCGTGAGTTGGTGTATATCGTCCCATTGTAAAGACTAAGAAGCTATTGTAGCCACCTGCCCATTCATTGGGCTTGTGTAAGCTGTTTTAAGAGGTGGCACATATTTCCCTAAATATATAGTATATATCAGCCAAAATTGTGCTAGACACATGAAGTAAGAAGAGGCTAAGCACTCCTCCCCCTCCCCCAATGAGCTCTGTCGGTCGCACTTCTTGGCCAACAGTGCTCAGCTCTAAGCAGAGCCCCACGATTTTGTTGTAGGGTTTGAGTGGTAAGGATATATCCTAGGACTTGACTTTATGGTGTCCAAACTCAGAGTTCTAAACAGTCACAGCCCAAAAAATGTTATTCTAAACTAGCAACTATAAACAAAGCTCCAGATGCTGAAAATTGAATGGAACCGGCTAGTGTTGGACAGCACTCTCTCTATTGCCTGTGGCTTGTGATGAGTTCCTCACCCATTTCCCGAAAGAGCAGGACTACTAACAGGTCCAACTTGACAAGAGCAAGTGAATTAGAGCCATTGCTTTTATCAACTATGAGTTGGAAAACCCTTTGTGCTTAGCCAAAACTGGAATATCCTTGTGCAAAAGTGTTGAGGGGGCCACCCTTCCCATTACCCCCTCCAAGAAGAACTCCAATGCAAGCAATTGTAACGAGTGTTTCCTTCCCACCTTCCCATTCAGTGGCCGGTGCACTATCTTGCCACTCATGACAAATGGACCAAATCAGATCTTTGGTTTTCTCCTCCTTTCTATTTTCCCCTTTCTTGTCACTTTGAGCAATTAAAAAAATTTCCTCCCACATTTTCCATGATCTCTTCTCTGTTTTTCTATAGTGCCTTTGCCGTGCCTTTGTGAATGGTACTTGGAGAAGGAACAAAATGAAATCTGGGGAAAAAAAAACCAATGATATTTTGTCATGGCAACTAATCCAAACTATTTGGGGGAGGGGGGAAGGTGGGAAGGAACTGGGTGTTTATGTATTGTTATAATATCTACAATGACAACCCAATCAAATTTCTTTCATTTGTTGGAAAATCTCATAAGAAGTTTGGTTTTGGACAAACGGATATATGCAACTGTAAGGCAAGGAAAAAAGAAAAAGAGTTCCAATTTGAAAAGTAAAGCATCATCTGAAATTTCCAAATAAAATATTGGAAATTTGTCTATTGCAATTTTTTTTCCTCTTTTCAGTTTTCCTTTTGGGCACGCATGACTTTTTAGTGTTGTTTATATTAGATTTTTTCAACTTGGGTCATACTGCTACTCCACCTGTTGTTGGAGAATGGATTAGACTCTGAGGATTTTATACCATCTTCCGACAAATTCACATCTTTCACACTAATTAGTCAGGCAGCTCCCAATCAGATACACTTGTCCACACAAAACCACAAAACTCACACCATGGCTTGTGGAAGTCCTAGGCTATAGAGCCTTCATGATAGCCATTGCACATATGCAAGCATTCAATGGAAAATAGTTAATTGAGATAATCCCCATGATGATCCCTACATGATAAGGATAGTGTCTAATGGTTGCAATAGAAGCCTTTGACAAGACGTCACATATTCAACTTGGGAGTCTAACCTGAATAGCTATAGGAATCCTTTTCATACTAGTCTTTTTGACACTTCTAAACAAGAGGTTTTCAAATCATTTTTTTGGACTTGAAAGTCAAGACTCAAGACCAACTTGTTGGGCTGATATACTGGGGCTGAATCTAGATATGAGATCTGGTATGGTAGGCATACTAACACACCTACCATAGTATCATACACAGTAGGCTGATAGGTGTGAGTATAATTTTCTCCATATGTGGTAGGGTTATGCAAAGATAATATTGACATGCTTGTGTACATAAAAGATTTTTAGGTGATCAATCTCCATACCAAGACAAGGTACATACATCTTTAGAATATCAATTTTGAAATGGCAAACATTGTATCTATATTCATACCTAGACTTAAATTAATTTCTAAAACATCACGCATGAACCTAGTTGTGCACCTAAATACCAAGACCATGTTGTTCCCTTCACTTTAAAGGATGAGACATATTGGGACCAGTCTCATTCCTCATAAGCCTCATTACATTGCAACAGTGGTCAAGACTCAAGAAAAAAACTGGTTACAATGTCCATGTCAAAGAGATGAGGTTGGATATGAGGACATTTGTTCACCAGTAACAAAAGTGTTAAGTGTAAGTGTAAGTGTGTGTGTGTGTTTTTGGTGAAGATTTTCACATCCTGGCAATCTCAAAAAGTAAAACAGGAACAATTTGTTGCAAATTCCCTGTTTTCAAAAAAACAATTGTCAAATAATTCTTGAAAAAACGTTTCACCACATTTTGAGTTTTTTAGTTTGGGGGCAGTTTTGCTCTCCTTATGTGAACAATTTTCTAAAAACCTATTGCCAGTTAATGCTAAATGTTTCTCAGGATGCTCACTAGTGGTGCTGCATTAGAAAGTTGAAAACAAACAAACAAACTTGTGTGTGAGGCAAATTGGAATCACTCTCTAAGATTATACACTGGATGAAAATTGAGCTGCCAGCTTTGCCTGTGGTCAAGATTGCTGTGTCCTTCATGTCTGTACGCATGGAAAGGAGGTTGGACCACAATGCCAAGTTCCCCCATAAGCACATCCAAATTTATGTGGGACAAGCTGCTCTATATAAGTGTTATTGCAGTTGCAAGTCAGTTGGAAATCCAACATGAAAAGTTGTGCATATTTTTAGTTTGGCATATCAAACTGGGGCAACGGCTTGTCCTATAACCATCCCTCAAGAGAATCTTGATGCTCTTATTAGCTGTCAGGTTGCAAGTTATATAAATACATAACCTTTGACCTCTTTTCATTAGCAACCTACTAGTTCCACATGGTACCACCTTGGGCTCTCATTGGTCTGGAATGATTCCATAACTCTTTGATGCTTGGATGAACATTGCATAATTACTATTTGCATGCATGAAAAGACGGCATCTCCATACTCATGAGAGATGGTTATGTTTGGTAACCATGAGAGGGTGCTGGTTGTTGCAATTAGTTTCAACACATCACACATCAAGGATTCTCAGTAATAAGCTCCCTCTCAATGGGTGCCTAGTCCATAATCAAATACATAGTAGCCAAACATTGGAAGAGACTTTTAAAATTAGGGATTTGTGCCACCATTTTGCATTTCTCCTTTGTAACACTCTCTCCTCTCATTAAAGTTCATTTGTTTCAAGAATTGATTGGTCAGGACTGCAAGTGTTAGGGAGGAGGGAGTGACGTTGTGTGCTACTATTGAAGGTGTCAAGCAGTTGGGTGTAAATGAGAACCCATAGAAAGAGGATAGGTGTGTCCTCATGACAAGACTCTATAGGTGTGACAGATCGGCTACCATCTTGTAGTCTTGTAGTTGGTGTAGTAGTGGTAGCCTAAATAGTCTTAACTAGATTTTTTTTTTGGAGAAATTTGGAATTTGGAAGAGGTGGCTATTATCAGGGCACCTTTGGTGCAGTTCTGGGAGCATTGCAAATATTATGCTTCAATTTGTTTCTCACATTGAGGCACAAGGAAAAACAGACTGTCAAAAAGCAGTAGAGGCTTTGCGCCCTTATTGGCAGACCCTTTACCAACATTTAAGATTACATGATAATTTTATAACGTCGTTATTAAAAACAATGGTGGGGGTTTCCAAAATATATAAGTGATGTTGCCATATTTTGATTTTGCAATACTTGAGTTTCGCCAGCTTTTCTTTAAATTAAAAAAAAAAACTCTTAATAAAATTTATTTATTGCACAATAACCAAATCTCAACTCATTTAATTTATAATTAGCCAGAGACCTTACACTTTATTATTTGCAATGTCACAGAAAGTGCACCAAAGGCAACAAAATTATATATATATATACCTGTCCATTTTGGTGGTAGGTAAATTACTAATGTTGCTTTGCAGTTCTTTCTCTCTCCCCCCCCCCCCCCACATGTTGGTTTAACATCAACCCCAATAAACCAACAACTCACCGGGGCTTAAAAATAAACCATTCCAAAATAATTTTTCACA
>Ga0116227_10002811_pt1 | contig 39295 bp, 37 predicted proteins | sample S1TSphgellanicum_FD_89693 | JGI IMG/M metagenome (GOLD analysis project Ga0116227, IMG submission 89693) | Host-associated microbial communities from peat moss isolated from Minnesota, USA - S1T2_Fb - Sphagnum magellanicum MG | ecosystem: Host-associated > Plants > Peat moss > Unclassified...
CACCTTCGACGGCGGGATACCTGCAATTGGTCTCTGAAGTCATGACGCGACTATCAAGCGCCCACAACATTCGGTGTATCGCGATTGGCGCGCGGCCAGATCAGTTATTGGGTACGCCATTCCAGGCGGAGCCGTGGAGTGAAGATACTGAGGTGGAGTCCATCCATCGTATGGATATTGGCATCATGCCTTTGCCCGATACGCCTTGGGAACGCGGCAAGTGCGGCTATAAGCTGATTCAGTACATGGCTTGTGGACTGCCGGTTGTGGCGTCGCCTGTTGGCGTCAATACAGACATCGTGGACGAAGGGCAAAGTGGTTTTTTGGCCGCCACGAGTGAAGCGTGGATTCAGTCTCTTGAGCATTTGATTGCCGATGCGGCTTTGCGCAAGCGAATGGGTATCGTCGGACGTCAACGTGTAGAGCGGGAGTTTTGCTCTCAAGTTCAGGGGCCACGATTGGTTGGATTGCTGCAGCGGCTGGTGGCTTCCTGATGTGTGGCTTTGCCGGATTTTGGCTTTTGCATCCAGCGTCGCGTGAATCGATGGCAGCTGAGGCCGAGGCCATGGCGCAGGCCATCGTACACCGCGGGCCGGATGATTCGGGGATCTGGCTTGATGCGACGCATGGCCTTGCGCTGGCGCACAGGCGATTATCAATTCTGGATCTTTCCCCCGCTGGACATCAACCGATGCATTCTGGCAATGGTCGCTATGTGCTGGCTTTTAACGGAGAGATTTACAATCACTTGCAGCTTCGCCGACAGCTTGAATCGCAAGGTGGGGCTATTGCTTGGCGTGGCCATTCAGATACCGAGACCTTGCTTGCCTGTATCGAAGCGTGGGGACTGGAGCGTGCACTAGGCGTCAGTGTCGGCATGTTTGCACTGGCGTTGTGGGACAAGAGCCAGAACGTGTTTCAATTGGCACGTGATCGTATGGGTGAAAAACCGCTCTATTACGGCTGGCAGAATGGCTCGTTATTGTTTGGTTCTGAATTGAAAGCATTGATCAAGCACTCGGCTTTTGAGCGCCGCGTCGATCGTAATGCACTGGCTCTATTGTTACGCCATAACTATATCCCAACCCCTTATTCGATCTGGCAAGGTATTTCCAAGCTGCAGCCGGGAACCGTGCTGACACTTGCTGAAAATCAGCGTGAGGCAGTGCCTGTTCCGTATTGGTCGTTATCGCAAATCGCGGAAAAGGGTGAGCAGGATTCGCTGAAAATTGGATTTGAAGATGCGGCAGGTCGCTTGGAGCGGGTATTAAGCGATGCTGTCGCCGGGCAAATGTTGTCTGATGTGCCCTTGGGCGCGCTACTTTCCGGTGGAGTCGATTCGTCCGTGATCACCGCGCTGATGCAAACTCAATCAGCGCAGCCCGTTAAAACATTCTGCATCGGCTTCAAGGAAAGAGCATTCGATGAGTCGGGCCATGCCGCTGCGGTGGCCCGTCATTTGCAAACGGACCACACGACGCTGCATCTGAATGCGAATGATGTTCTAAATGTCGTGCCCAGGATGCCGTCACTGTACGATGAGCCATTTGCAGACAGTTCCCAGTTGCCCACCGCGCTGGTGATGGCGCTGGCTCGCCAGAAAGTTGTTGTCGCTTTGAGTGGCGATGGCGGCGATGAGATATTCGGTGGCTATAACCGTTATCTCAATGCACCTAAAGTTTGGGGCACTCTGCGGTGGCTCCCTCGCAAGGCGAGGCAGTATTTGGCAAGGTTGCTGACGGGCATATCAGCTAGCCAGTGGGATCGTCTGGCTTATCCCTTCGCGCGCGCCTTGAAACAAGCGCATGTCGGCAACAAGCTGCACAAGCTCGGACAACGTCTTTTGCGTGTAAACAGCCTTGACGATTTGTACGTCACGCTTTTGACTGAATGGGAAGATACCGAGGCGGTGGTTATTGGCTCTCATCGCGCTGTTACTGCAATCTCAAATCGAAATGCATGGCCTGCATTAGTCAATCCCGTATCGAGGATGATGACTCTCGACGCTTTGAACTATTTGCCTGACGATATTCTGGTTAAGGTGGATCGTGCAGCAATGGGAGTATCGCTAGAAACGCGCGCCCCCTTTCTTGATCACCGGGTGGTCGAATTCGCTGCGCGGTTGCCAATGAACATGAAGATTGCCGGGGGGCAGGGCAAGGTATTGTTGCGCTCAGTACTGTATCGCCATGTGCCATCAGCGTTGATAGAGAGGCCAAAGATGGGTTTTGGAATTCCACTGGATAGCTGGTTGCGAAATGAATTGAGGGATTGGGCAGAAGATTTATTGTCTCCCGAGGCATTGGCACGCGATGGCTTCTTTGACGTCAGCGCGGTTCGTTCGGAATGGCAAAGACATCTTTTGGGAACTGCGTCGTTGGGCAGCAAGCTATGGCCCGTATTGATGTTCCAGCTGTGGTGGAAAGCTCAGGGCGAGGTTCATTGAAATGCTGCCGTACTGGTTTTTATTCATAGTGCCGGCATGGCTCAGCATTACACGGTCGCGATCGACCCAAATGACTACGGCACATTGGCCGGCTTTGTGGCGTGTAATCTTTGTGATACTCGTGCTGATGATTGGATTCCGGCATGAGGTGGGCGGAGATTGGGAAACCTACTTTGGATTCATCCAACGAGCCGATGGAGTATCCGTGCAGGACTTCGTCGACAATATGCGGGACGATTTTTCCTACAACTTGCTGAACTGGGTGGCAGCGGCTTTTGGCCTTGGGCTCTATTTTGTCAATACCGTCTGCGCATTGGTTTTTTCCTGGGGACTCATTGTGTTTTGCCGTGCGCAGCCGCGGCCTTGGCTGGCGCTAACGGTGGCTGTGCCATATCTGGTTATTGTTGTTGCCATGGGGTACACACGCCAGGCGGTGGCTATTGGCTTGGTCATGCCTGGATTGGTTGCTCTATCAGAAAGAAAAATATTGCGATTTGTACTGCTCATTGCGCTCGCGGGCACATTTCATAAGACGGCTGTGATCCTGATGCCGCTTGCCGTGCTGGCTAGCAGTAAGAATAGATTCTGGTCGGCACTTTGGATTGGCTTGACGTCCATCGTGTTTTATACATTTCTGCTACAGGATTCAGTATCCAATTTTACGACCAACTATATTGACGCCAAGTACGATTCGTCGGGAGCTGCGATCCGAGTCGCTATGAATGCTGTCCCGGCCGTTATCTTTTTATGGATGCGGAACCGTTTCGACATGTCTCAAGAAGATCGTGTGTTTTGGACCTGGATGTCGGTAGGGGCACTTGGATTTGTGGCGCTGTTGCTTTTATCGCCATCCTCCACTGCAGTTGATCGCATGGCCCTTTATTGGATTCCTTTGCAGCTGTTTGTCCTGTCACGACTTCCTGAAGCGTTGAGCCAGGCAGGCGGCCATAGCGCCATGTGGGTGAGAGCCGTTGTGGTTTATAGCCTGTGTGTGCAGTTTGTATGGTTATTCTTTGCGCAAACTGCATTTGCTTGGTTGCCCTATCAATTCTACCCGTGGGTCGCGTTCTGGAAATAACGCGGTACTTCAGGATTCTATTTTGCTGAGCATATAGAGCAGCGATGAAAATCATCTTATTCGCGAATAGCGATTGGTATCTGTACAACTTTAGGCTGTCTCTTGCCAAGACCTTGCAGGGCCTTGGGCATGAAGTATTGTTAATTTCCCCGGAAGGAGCATATGGATCGCAGCTGCAATCGCAGGGTTTGCGTTGGCAGGCTTTGCCAATGGAGCGGAAAAGTCTCAACCCGTTGCGGGAACTGCGCCTGCTCATTTTTCTCTGGCGCCTTTGCCGCCGTGAGCGTCCTGCGCTAGTTCATAATTTCACTATCAAGAGTGTGGTGTATGGTTCCTTGGTGGCTATCTTTGCCCGAGTCCCCGTTCGGGTAAATGCCGTGGCAGGGATGGGCTACGTATTCACCAACAATGCATTGAAAGCACGTTTGCTGAGGCCTGTAGTGCGCGGACTGATGAAGGTGGTATTGGGAGGCACGCGCTCACGATTGATTTTACAAAATAATGATGATGTTTCTGCCTTTGTCGATGCGCACTTGGTTTCGGCAGATCGGGTGCGTTTGATCAAGGGATCAGGGGTAAACCTGACCCGTTTTCAGCCCGGGAGCAGAAAACGGCAAGTGGGGGAACAAACCCGCGTGGTCCTCGCTGCCCGCTTGTTGTGGGATAAAGGCATCGCTGAATATATCGGCGCTGCTCGCCGGCTTCGTGCCGAGGGCTTGCCGATCAGTTTCCTGCTTGCCGGCTCGCCGGATGAAGGTAATCCAGCATCAATACCCCAGAGCACACTTGATGAATGGGCGCGCGAAGGCGTGGTAGAGCTATTGGGGCAAGTTGGCGATATGGCTACCTTATTTGCCAATGTGGATATTGCAGTATTGCCTAGCTATAGAGAGGGGCTGCCCAAAAGCCTGATTGAAGCAGCGGCCTGTGCCCTGCCTTTGGTGACTACCGATGTACCAGGATGCCGAGAGGTGGTAAACGACGGAATCGATGGTTTATTGGTTCCAGCCAAGGACGTCAATGCCCTGGCCGAAGCCATTAAGCGCTTGTATCAGGACCCCTTATGGGCAGCCCAGCTGGGGCGCACCGCTCAACAGCGGGCTATGGCCGAATTTGATGAGCGCATCGTCATTTCGCGAACAATTGAGGTTTATAGGGAGTTAGGGACCATTGCGGCATAAGCAGGGAGCCCTATAAAGTTATAATAGGGGAAATTGGCACTTGGGGCTGTCGATTTATTGATTGCAGCTTTAATAATAGATGTAATGGAAGAAAATCAATGCGAGTAGGCATGCAAATTACACGAGTGGTTCTTATCTGGCTTTGTCTTGTCGGAATTAGTGCATGCGCTGGGCTTCCCGGGTTGAAATATCAAGATGGCGGGAGCGATATCTGGAAGGGCGAGCCTGGGCAGCCCGGCTATGACCCCAATATGTCCATTAAAGTCAGTGAAATTACCCCCAATCTCACGCTTGAAATGGCGCAACGAACCCTGGAGAAGAATCAAGCGGTATTTCCGCAGGCGCCAGCCGATTCTGAAAACAGCTCTTGGGTTTATAGGGTTGGGGTCGGCGATATTCTGAGTGTTATTGTTTGGGATCATCCCGAGTTAACCAACCCAACAGGATCGACGCAGGGCGTGGAAAGCTCAGGGAGAATAGTGCGCCCTGATGGAACCATGTTTTACCCTCACGCGGGTAAAATCCAAGTGGTAGGAAAAACCACGGAAGAAATTGCCAGCATCCTGACCCGCAGTCTGGCCTCTGTCATTCAATCCCCTCAAGTGGATGTTGCTGTGATTAGTTTTCGCAGTCAGTTTGTTAACGTCGTAGGAGATGTTAACCAGTCCTGCCGTGTGCCGATTACCGACATCCCGTTAACGGTGATTGATGCGATGAATAGCTGCAAAACCATTCGGCCGAGCGTCGGGCGCCGTGATGTTGAACTGAGTATTGGTGGCGAGCAACGCACGGCTAATTTGTATGATATCTACAAGGGACGTGACCCTCTTCTGAGTCTGCCCTTGACTGGCGGCAGTATATTGTCGGTGAAGGATGATCGTGGAAATCGCGTCTTCGTAATAGGTGAAGTGACCCAGCAAGCTGCGATTAACATCCCTGTAAGTGGATTGTCACTGGCAGATGCGCTGAACGATAAGGAAATACGTGGCGTCAAGCTTGAGGCTATTGATGCAAAAAATGTCTACGTTTTCCGCGGGGGGGTTAGTGACGCCGATTTGAAAAGCGGACGCCTTGATAAAACCAGTTTTCAGCCTGACATTTACCATATCAACCTAAAGTCACCCGATGCGTTCCTGTTGGCTGATCAGTTCCAGCTACAGCCACGCGATATTGTGTTTACATCGTCTGCGCCGTTGGTCAGTTACGGTCGAATGGCTGCGACAATTATTCCCACTGTGTCGGCACTTCTTCAAAGTATTCTTGTGATTAACGCTGTGAAGTAAGTTCTTTAGGGCGAATGATCATTTATTGATCAGTCTGCTCTTTGAGCCACGTTGCTAAAACGAATCATCTATTTACTCAATCATGCCTAATAATCTAGAGACACGGCAGCCTGTAGCGATATCGGCGCCTGAGGATGAGATCGACCTCAAGAAATTGGTCGATACTCTTCTGCAACATCGGAGGCTTGGAATTGCCGCGGCAATCATTGTCCTAATTGCTGGCTGGTTCTATCTTTTTTATGCGAAGCCGATTTATCAGGCAGACGCCCTCGTGCAGATTGTCCCGCAACAATCACTGATTCCAGGCATGGCAGATATGGCCGCTGCAGCTGCCGGCATTGCCCCGGAAGGGCAGCCTGAAATCGAAGTGATGCGTTCGCGTACGGTGCTAGGACGAGTCGTAAAGGAATTGCATCTGGAAATAGATACGCAGCCAAGACGCTTCCCGATAATCGGGGCGGCTCTGGCTCGGCATGGATTAGGCAAGATCACCCATTATCTGAATAGCGCTTATGCGTGGAGAGATGAGCGTGTAGTTATTGAGCGGCTTGAGTTGCCGCAAAATCTGGTGGGAACCCAACTTATTCTGCGTGCTGGCCACTCAGGGCAATATGTTGTCGAGGATGATAAGGGCAAGCAATTGCTTGCTGGCGTCGTAGGCAGAACGGTAACAGTGCCTGCTGCGGGCATTGATGGTGGTGAGATCACTATTTTTGTGCGCGATCTCAGAGCGGATCCAGGTATTGAGTTTCTGGTCTCCAGTGATCCGCCACAAGCTGTGATTGAAGATATTCAGAGCAATCTGAATATATCTTTGAAAAACAAGCAAAACACGATCATCGAGTTGGTAATGACCGGCCAGGATCCGGCACGCATCACACGCATACTCAATAGCGTGACCCGAGTTTATATTCAGCAGAATGTCGACATGCATTCTGAACAGGCCAGTAAATCACTGGAGTTTCTCGAGCAGCAACTACCTGATGTCCGGCAGCAGCTAACGACTGCAGAAGTTGCGCTGCAGACCTACAAATCGCAAAAAGGCTCCGCTGTCGATTTGTCTGTGGAGGGCGCTAGCATTCTCGAAAAAGCCACGTCCGTCGATTCAAAAATATCTGATCTGCGATTGCAGCGTAGCGAACTTAAATTACGATTTACGGATGCCAGCTCCCCGATCAAAGGCATTGATCAGCAACTGGGTCAGCTAACCGCTTCGAAAAATGACATCGAAGAACAGCTCAAAAAAATGCCCCAGAAGGAGTTGCAGACGATCCGGTTAATGCGTGATGTCGAAGTCACCAACCAGCTCTATACGCAGCTTGTGAATAATGCACAGGAATTCAAGGTTGCTAAAGCGGGGGCCGTGGGCGATGCCCGCATTGTCGATATTGCAGTGCAGCCTTCCGTGGCGTCATGGCCGAATGTGACGAAAGTGCAGGCTACCACGCTATTGCTTGCCATCATTGCAGGTATCGCTGTCATCTTTATCAAGGTGGCTTTGCGCCGCACTTTGGAAACACCTGAATCGATTGAAGCGACCCTCGGCCTGTCAGTTTTCGCGACCATTCCGCATAGTGAGGCAGAGGGTAAAGCGTTATTCAGCTTGTCGAAACCCGATATGCCAAAGCTCTTGTGCCGCACGATGCCTGATGACCCTGCTGTCGAAGGCTTGAGGAGTTTGCGAACCAGCCTGCAATTCGCTTTGCTTGAAGCTAAAAATAATATTGTGGCCATTCACGGCCCGACCCCCGGCATTGGCAAGTCGTTCGTTGCTTCGAATCTCGCCTTCCTGTTGGCAGATGTGAACAAGTCGGTTTTCTTTATCGACGCGGATTTGCGTAAAGGACATGTTCATAAGGCTTTGGGCAAGCAACGCTCCCCGGGGCTTTCGGAAGTTATTTCCGGCAGCTTCAAGCTCGATGATGCTGCGCACCTGTTCGCTGATGATAATTTAAAGTTCCTGGCAACAGGGAAACTGCCGCCTAATCCGGCGGAACTGATGATGCATGGAAATTTTCAGGCTCTGCTGCAGCAGGCCTCGAAAGCTTTTGATTTCGTCATTATTGATACGCCGCCGACGCTTAATCTTGCGGACAGCATGTCAATTGGCAAGCATGCGGGAGTGAATTTTCTTGTTGTGCGTGGAGGCGTTAGCTCCATGCAGGATATCCGCATCGCGCAGAGACGCATGGATCAAAACGGCATTCGAATTGACGGCGTGATCTTTAATGATCTTTCCGTTATGGCCTCGAGGTATGGCTATGGCGGGTATTATTCTTATAAATACAAACCGGGCTCTGTCGCGTAGGGCCTGATTTTCCAGGATGCGACCCTCACCAATCGAGTCATGGACTCGATTGGTGGGTCAGTAGCCAGTTGATTGTCTCGAGCATTTCATTTTCAAAGCACTCTGCGCGCTTCCAACCTAATTCGCGCGTGAGTTTTCCGGCATCAATGGCATAGCGCCAATCATGGCCGGGGCGATCGGTCACGTAACTGATCAGCTTGTCGTGCGGTGCGCCAACAGGATTGATCTGGTCCATTAGGCGGCAGATCAATTTGACAATATCAATATTGCACTGCTCGTTCCCGCCGCCGATGTTATAGGTCTCGCCAAGGCGTCCACCCTGCAATACGGCGACGATGCCGGCGCAATGATCATCAACATACAGCCAGTCGCGGATATTGCTGCCATCACCATACACTGGGATCGGTTTTTGCTCGCGGCATGCCCTAATGATGGTTGGAATAAATTTCTCGCCGTGCTGGTGCGGCCCAAAATTGTTTGAACAATTCGTCGTCACGACAGGCAGTTGGTAGGTGTGAAAGTACGCACGCACCAAGTGATCTGAAGCCGCCTTGCTGGCAGAGTAAGGGGAATTGGGCGCGTAAGGTGTTGTCTCGGTAAAAGCGGGATCTTGCTTGTCCAGGGTGCCGTAGACTTCATCGGTGGAGATATGATGGAACCGGCACTGTGACGCGTTCCAACGCATGTCTTGCTGCCAATACTGGCGACAGGCTTCAAGCAGGGTATAGGTGCCGACGACATTGGTTTGCACAAAAGCACCGGGCCCGGTGATTGAACGATCCACATGTGATTCGGCAGCAAAATGCACCACCGTATCAATGCTGTGCTCGCGCAGCAGGCGATCTACTAACGCTTTATCGCAGATATCGCCATGTACAAATAAGTGGCGCGAAGGATCTGGAAGATCTTTCAGATTGTCGAGTGAGCCTGCATAGGTTAAAGCATCAAGGTTGATGATTCTGGCGCTGGCATCATTGCGCAAGACATAGCGCACAAAATTGCAACCGATAAAGCCCGCGCCGCCAGTGATCAGGATATTTTGAGGACGATGTTTCATGTTTGTTTGGATGTAAGATTTTTTAGAACGTCTTGCAAACCTAGGCGCCAATCCTGCCGTATCAGGCCCAATACGCGCTCGGCTTGCGTGCAGTCGAGTAATGAATTGGCAGGGCGCGGCGCGGGCAATGGATATTCGCTGGTGGTGATCGGATGGATGATGGGCTTTTTCTCAATCATGCCGAGCAACACTGCTTGTTCGACAATTTCGTTTGCAAAGCCATACCAGGTGGTTTCTGGTGCGCCAGTGTAATGATATGTGCCCCATGTGACGGAACCGCCATCAATATGTTGTTTGGCAATGGCAAGCAATGCGCCGGCAATCGCGCCTGCTTCCGTCGGGCAGCCGCGTTGATCGGCAATGACGCGCAACTCAGGGCGCTCACGTGCCAAGCGCAGAATCGTTTTGGCAAAGTTGCTGCCACGCGTCCCAAATACCCAGCTGACGCGCAGGATCAGATGTTCGGGATGGTGCAGGCGAATTTGCTGTTCGCCTTCCCATTTGCTGCGAGCATAAACGCCCAATGGTGCTGCTGGATCAGATTCCAGATAGGGCGTGGTCTTGCAGCCGTCAAAAACATAATCCGTCGATAAATGCAGCAACGGAATTCCGAGTGTGCGGCAGGCAACGGCCAGATGATGGGGGCCGTCACGATTGACTGCGAAAGCACGATCTTGATCCTGCTCGGCTTGGTCAACTGCGGTATAGGCTGCCGCATTGATGACGACCGCAGGCTTGTGCATCTGGATGAGTTGCAGAACAGCTACCGCGTCCGTGATATCTAATTGCTGGCGATCCACGCTGATGGCGTGGACTCCGGCTCGGTTGGCAAGTTCGCTGCCGACCTGGCCGGCGGCACCGGTAATCAGAACGCGCATTTGAATCAGCAGTTGGGTAGTAAGGTTTGATCGGCAAGTAATGGCAATATGCGATCCTTGTCAGAGAGCGCAAATGGCACATCGATCTCAGGCCACTGGATCCCTACGGCCGGATCGTTCCAGAGGATGCCGGTTTCGGACTGCGGATGCCAATAATCGGTGCACTTATAATTGAAGTCGGCTTCGTCAGACAACACGCAGAAGCCGTGCGCGAAACCGGGCGGGATATAGAGTTGGCGATGACGCACATCGTCCAATATGACGCCTTTCCATTGACCAAAATGGGGTGAGTTTTTGCGGACATCCACGGCAACATCAAATACTGATCCGCGAGAGACACGCACCAACTTTCCCTGTGTATGCTCTATCTGATAGTGCAGGCCACGCAGCACACCTTTTTTTGATCGGGACTGATTGTCCTGAACGAATGTGACGTTCAAGCCAGCCTGTTGCAACCATTCTTCACGGTAGGTTTCAACAAAGAACCCTCGCGCATCACCAAATACGCGAGGCTCGAAAACAACGACGCCTGGTAGCGCAGTCTCAACGATATTCATGCTTTGAGCAGATCGAGCAGATAACGGCCATAACGGCTCTTGGCCATGGGTTTCGCCAACTTCTCGAGTTGGGCGGCGCTGATAAGACCCATCTGAAATGCAATTTCTTCCGGGCAGGCGATTTGCAAGCCCTGCCGCTCTTGAATGACTTGAATGTAATTGGCCGCATCCAGTAGCGATTCGTGCGTGCCAGTATCGAGCCAGGCGTGACCGCGACCCAGCAGTTCCACTTGCAGATCGCCGCGGGCGAGGTAGGCTTTGTTGACGTCGGTGATTTCGAGTTCGCCGCGTGCAGAGGGTTTGATCGATTTGGCGATCGATACGACATCGTTGTCGTAGAAATAAAGACCCGTGACCGCATAGTGCGATTTCGCAACGGCGGGTTTTTCCTCGATGTCGAGCACTTTGCCCGAAGAGTCGAAATTTACGACGCCGTAGCGCTCGGGGTCACGAACGTAATACCCGAAGACAGTCGCGCCGGTTTCCTGCTTGCAGGCTTTTTGCAGGAGATCGGTCAGCCCGTGGCCATAGAAAATATTGTCGCCAAGTACAAGGCATGCGGAGTCGTTGCCGATGAACGATTCGCCGATGATGAAAGCCTGCGCCAGTCCGTCTGGAGTGGGTTGCTCGGCATAGCTGATGTTTACTCCCCACTGGCTGCCATCTCCGAGCAAGTGACGGAAATGCGGCAGGTCGCGTGGAGTGGAAATCAGCAGAATGTCGCGAATGCCCGCCAGCATCAGCACTGATAGCGGGTAGTAAATCATCGGCTTGTCATAAACCGGCATCAGCTGCTTGCTGACGGACAAGGTAAGCGGATAAAGACGTGTGCCGGAACCGCCAGCGAGAATCAGACCTTTAGTCATGGATGTCCGTAATTCTGGATGTCTGCCAATAATTTTATGGGGTAGTTGCGTGTGGCGACCGGCTATCTAGGCTGCTATTTCACTCTTCGCCGGTAACGCATTTTTGCAATAGCGGATGCAGCTTCGCGTTAGCCGCCATGATGTGCCCGGTCTTCAGCACATCATCGCCACCGTAAATTTCCGAAATCACACCGCCAGCTTCCTGCACCAGCACGATGCCCGCGGCGATATCCCAAGGCTTGAGGCCGAGTTCCCAGAAACCATCAAGGCGGCCAGCGGCCACGTAGGCCAGATCCAGTGAAGCGGCGCCAGCGCGACGTACGCCGGAAGTCTGCGCAACCACGTTGCGCATCATCGGCAGGTAGGTGTCGAGCCGGTCGGCGTTGAGCGGCACGCCGGTGCCAATCAGGGCCTGATCCATGTCTTTGCAGTTGCTGACGCGGAGTTTGCGATTGTTGAGGGTGGCACCTGCGCCGCGCGAGGCGCAGTAGAGGTCTTGTGTGCTGGGGGCATAAATCACGCCATGTTCCATGCGGCCACGAACCTGAATGCCGATGGACACCGCAAAGTGCGGGAATCGGTGCAGGAAGTTGGTGGTGCCATCCAGCGGATCAATGATCCAGACGACTTCGTCGTCGCCCTGCTGTCCGCTTTCTTCGGCCAAAATCGCGTGATTTGGATAGGCCTTGTGAATCTGGCTGATGATCTCGTGTTCAGCGGCACGGTCGATCTGCGTGACGAAGTCATTGCGGGTCTTGCGCTCGACCTGGAGCTGCTCGACGCGCTCCTGGCTACGCATGATGAGGTTGCCCGCGGAACGGGCGGCGGCGACAGCGATATTGACCAGCGGATGCATGTTTAGGACGACCCTACGATGCCTGGCTGGCGTCGCAGATGTGCCCGAGCGCCCGGTCGTGGAAAGCCGGGCCGGTAAATTCGGGAACATCCAATGCGCCATGAGGGCTTGGATGAACAGGATTTAAGGAGCGAAGTGCAGCGAACGCATAGAATATCACGCATGACTGACGTTCTTCCTCCCTCCGCCGCGGAAAATGCGGCTGATGTTGCTCCCGTTCCGCGTTCCGGCGTGGACCCTGCGGCCCATCTGTTCAACAAAATCCGGGTTGTCCTGATCGGCACCCAGCACCCTGGCAATATCGGCTCGGTGGCCCGCGCCATGCTGAACATGGGGCTGCGGGAACTGGTCCTGGTGCGCCCGGATCGCTATCCGCACTCCCAGGCAACCGCCATGGCGGCAGGTGCCGTCGAAATTCTTGAAAGCGCCCGCGTGGTCGAGACCATGGAAGAGGCTGTCGGCGATTGCGCCTGGGTGGTGGGCAGCTCCGCGCGGCCGCGCCACTTGGGCGATGAACCCCTCACGCCCTGGGACGCTGCCGCCCGCGCTGCGGAACTGGGGCAGCGTGAAAACGTGGCGCTGGTATTTGGCTGCGAACGCACCGGCCTGACCAATGAAGAGATTGAACGCTGCAATGCCACGGTGCGCATTCCCACCAACCCCGGCTACAGCTCGCTCAACCTGGCGCAGGCCGTGCAGGTGATGAGCTACGAAATGCGCAAGGCCGTACTGCCGGACGTGCCCAAGGTTTCGTCCAAGTCCGAGCACCCCTGGTATGCGCCGCCCACGGCCGAGGACATGGAACTTTTCTACCAGCACATGGAACGCGTGCTGATCGCCACCGGTTTTCTGGTGCCGGATAACCCGCGCATCCTCATGCGCCGGCTGCGCCAGCTGTATAACCGTGCCCAGCCCGATCGCAATGAACTCGGCATCCTTCGCGGCATTCTCAGTTCGGTGGAATCGCCCAAGGTACGTACCAAGCGGGTGCCCAAAACGACGCCACGCAAAGGCGATTGACCCGTGACAGCGGGTCCAAGGGTGGCCCGTTAAGAACATTCAGGCCCATGAACAGTGCGTAAAGGTCTAAAATCCGCGCTTGTTCATTCATTGTTCCACGTTGCAAGGACTCGTCAGCCATGTTCTCCCGCCTCCGCGAAGACATTCACTCCATCAGGGAGCGCGACCCCGCCGCGCGATCCACCTGGGAAGTGCTGACCTGCTATCCGGGCCTCCATGCGGTCACCGCGCATCGCGTCAGCCATTGGCTTTGGACCCATGGCTTGAAGTGGCTGGCGCGCTTCAACTCGCATATCGCCCGTGGCCTGACCGGCATCGAAATCCATCCGGGCGCGACCATTGGCCGTCGCCTGTTCATCGACCATGGCATGGGCGTCGTGATTGGCGAGACCGCCGAGATCGGTGATGACGTCACCATTTACCAGGGCGTGACCCTAGGTGGCACCAGCCTGTCCAAGGGCGTGAAGCGTCATCCGACGCTGGCCAACGGCGTCGTCGTCGGCGGCGGCGCCAAGGTGCTCGGCGGGTTCACCGTGGGCGAGGGCGCGCGTATCGGCAGCAATGCCGTGGTGGTGAAAGAAGTGCCACCGGGTGCCACCGCCGTGGGCATCCCGGCCCGCATCATTTCCGACCAGGTCGAGGCTGCGCATCATGGCTTTGATGCCTACGGCATTACCAAGGACATGCCAGACCCGGTAGCCAACGCGATTCGCGCGCTGCTGGGCCATGTGCAGGCTCTGCAGGCCGAAGTGCAGTCGCTCAAGGCCGGGCCGGATACCTTCATTGAGCCCATCGGTAGCAACAAGAAAATCGAACTGCCCGAAGATTGTGGGGAATTCGGCGGCAAGTCTGGCTAAGACTTCAGGCTCTTCCCATGCCGGTCTACTTTGATAACAACGCCACCACGCGCCTCGATCCACGCGTGCTTGAGGCCATGCTGCCTTATCTCAGCGGGCCTTACGGCAACGCATCCAGCCTGCACCGCTTTGGCCGCGTCGCGCGTGATGCCGTGGAGACGGCGCGTGCGCAGATTGCAGCGCTGGTCGGCGCCCAGCCGGGGGAGGTGATTTGGACTTCCGGAGGGACGGAAGCCAACAACCTCGCCATCAAGGGCGTCACCGATCACGCCACGCCCTCGCGCGTCCTCTATGGCGTGACCGAGCATCCGGCGGTGATGGAAACTGCCGAGTCGCTCAAGGCGCGTGGCTGGGACGTAGAGCCTATCGCGGTGAGCCATGACGGCGTGATCCTCTGGGATGAATTTGCCGCGCAGCTGCGTCTGGCCCCGGTGAAGCTGGTGGCCTTGATGCGCGCCAACAATGAAACCGGCGTGATCCAGGATGTCTCGGATGCCGCCACACTGGTACATGGCGCAAGGGCCTGGCTGCATGTTGATGCTGTACAGGCAGCCGGAAAAATGCCGCTCGATTTTTCCGAATTGGGCTGTGACCTGATGAGCCTTTCCAGCCACAAGATTTATGGCCCCAAAGGGATTGGCGCATTGATCGTCAGCAGCGAGGTCGAGCTGTCCCCCTTGCATCACGGCGGCGCGCAAGAACGTGGCCTGCGTGGCGGCACGGAAAATGTTGCTGCCATCGTGGGCTTTGGGGTTGCCGCCGATTTGGCGGCGCAGGAGCTTGTGGAGCGTTCGGCGCACGCACTCGCTTTGCGTGAGCGACTCGAAGCGGGCCTGAGGGAAATCTCCGGCATCGAAATTTTTGGCGCAGCAGCGCCACAGCGTCTGGCCAACACCCTGCAATTTGCCTTGCATGGTTACGACGGCGAGGCCTTGCTGATGCAACTGGATCGCAAAGGCATTGCAGTCTCCAGCGGCTCCGCCTGCGCCAGCGGCAGGGGCGAGCCCAGTCATGTGCTGATCGGGATGGGCATTGCGCCGGATGTCGCCAAGGGCGCGATTCGTGTGAGCTTTGGCAAGGACAATACCGAAGCTGAAGTTGCCCAGTTTTTGTCGGCCCTTCAGGCCGTGGCGCAGTCACGATGATTTACCTCGATCACGCCGCCACTACGCCGCTGGCGACGGAAGTGCTGCAGGCCATGTTGCCCTGGCTGCAGGAAGGTTATGGCAATCCCGCATCCGAGCACGCCCATGGCCTGCGCGCACGCGCAGCGGTGGAGCGGGCGCGTGCACAGGTCGCAGAGCTGATCGGCGCATCGCCGGAAGAAATGGTGTGGACATCGGGTGCCACGGAGTCGAACAACCTTGCGATCAAGGGCGCGCTGGAATTCCGCGGCTTGCGCAACGCGCACCTGGTGACTTCACGCATTGAGCACAAGGCAGTGCTCGATACCTGCCGCCATCTGGAAACGCAGGGCGCGCGCGTGACCTATCTGCAACCGGATGCGAGTGGCCGCATCGCGGCCGAGCAGGTGCTGCAGGCGCTGACACCGGAGACTGCGCTGGTGTCGCTGATGTGGGTCAACAACGAAATCGGCACGATCAACGAGGTGGAAACGCTGGCGCCGCTGTTGCGCGAGCGCGGCATCCTGTTCCATGTGGATGCCGTGCAGGCCGTCGGCAAATTGCCAATTGATCTGGCGAAAACGCCGATTGACCTGCTCTCCGTGTCGGCCCACAAGATCTATGGCCCCAAGGGCATTGGCGCGCTGTTTGTGCGCAAGCGTCCGCGGGCACGATTGGCGCCGCAGATCCACGGTGGCGGTCACGAGCAGGGCATGCGTTCCGGCACCCTGCCGACGCATCAGATCGCCGGCCTGGGCGAGGCGTTTCACCTTGTTGGGCTTTCAATGGCCGCGGATGCACAGCGATTGACCGTGCTGCGTGACGACCTCTGGCAGCGCCTGCAGGTGCTGCCGCAGATTCATCTGAATGGCGAAGGCGCGCCACGCGCACCGCATATCCTCAATGTCAGCTTTGAAGGGGCAGAAGGCGAAAGCCTGCGCGCCATGCTGGGAGATGTCGCGGTCTCCAGCGGCTCGGCTTGCTCGTCCGCCACGCGTGAACCTTCGTTCGTATTGCGCGCGCTGGGGCGTGACGATGAGCTGGCGGGTTCTTCCTTGCGCTTTTCGCTCGGCCGCAACACTGCTGCGGAAGAGATTGAACAGGCTGCGGCCCGGGTGATTGAAGCCGTGAGCTGGTTGCGTGCCCTGTCGCCATTATCCGGGGAGCCGTCAGTTCCTCATCTGGCCGCCACCGCGAATGGCGGCAATACCTTTGCTTACGCCGACCCCATCTGGCAGCGGTTCAGTGCGCCAGAGCATGCGGGCGCATTGATGGGCGAGGGTGTTTTGAGCGCCGAGGCCGGCAGCCCGGCGGCCAAGTCCCTGCTGCGACTGCAGCTCAGGATGGAGCAGGGCGCAGTTACGGAGGCCGCATTCCGCGCTTATGGCTGTCCGACAGCCATTGCCGTCGGCGAGTGGCTGGCGGCTGGCCTGGTTGGCCAGAAGCCTGCCGAATGGCCGCAATTGACCGCATCAAGGATACGCCAGGCCCTTGAAATTCCAGATGATCGGGCCCATTGTGCACTCATGGGCGAGGACGTGGTCCAAGCCTTGGCAAAGCAGGTTTAACGAGTCGAGTCATGAGCATTAGCCTTACTGAAAGCGCGGCCACCCGCATCGGCAAACAGCTGCAACAGCGCGGCAAGGGCTTGGGCCTGCGTGTCGGCGTCAAGAAATCCGGTTGCTCCGGGTTTGCCTACACCATGGATTATGCCGACGAGATTGGCGCTGACGACCAAGTCTTTGATAGTTATGGCGCAAAACTGATTGTAAAGACCGATCATTTGCCCATGCTCAATGGTCTGACCCTGGACTTCCAGAAGCAGGGTTTGAACGAGTCCTTCAAGTTTTTGAACCCGAATGTGAAGGGTGAGTGCGGCTGTGGCGAGAGCTTTACGGTTTAAGCATTTTGGGTGCTCGCTGCTGTCGCGAAAACTTCATCTTGTAAAAACGCCTTTTAAATTGCCGCACTGCGGCAATAACGCATATAATTTCCTGTTTTCATTATTCCTTTGTCCCTCTGGGACGTATGTCCGTTTGTCTTTTTAGGAGTCCGCTGTGGCTGTCGAACGCACCCTGTCCATCATCAAGCCCGACGCAGTTGCCAAGAATGTTGTCGGTGAAATCTTTACCCGCTTTGAAAAAGCTGGCCTGCGCATCGTCGCGACCCGCATGAAGCACCTGAGCCAGAAAGAAGCCGAAGGCTTCTACGCTGTGCACAGTGCACGTCCTTTCTTCAAGGATCTGGTTAGCTTCATGATCAGCGGCCCGGTTGTCGTCAGCGTGCTGGAAGGCGAAAACGCCGTTGCCGCTCACCGTGACCTGATGGGCGCCACCGACCCGAAGAAGGCCGAGAAGGGCACCATCCGCGCCGACCTCGCCGACAGCATCGACGAAAACGCCGTGCACGGTTCCGACAGCCTCGACAACGCGAAGAACGAGATCTCGTACTTCTTCCGCACCATCGAGCTTTGCCCGCGCACTCGCTAAGCGATGACGCAAGCCGCAAGCACGCCGCAGAATCTTTTCGGTCTCGACCGGGAACAGCTGCGCGCGTGCTTCGCGGAGATGGGTGAAAAACCCTTCCGTGCCGATCAGGTGATGCAGTGGATCTACCGCCGCACCGCTGACGATTTCGACCTGATGACCAACATCAGCAAGGATTTGCGCACCAAGATGAAAGAACGCTTCGTCATCAAGCATCCTGAGCTGGTGACAGAGCAAGTTTCCCAGGACGGCACCCGCAAATGGGTGCTGCGCCTCGACGGCGGCAACGCCATCGAAACCGTATTTATCCCCGAGGACGACCGCGGCACGCTGTGCATCAGCTCGCAGGTTGGTTGCGCGATGGACTGCTCGTTCTGTTCCACTGCGCAGCAGGGACTCAACCGCAACATGACCACGGCGGAAATCGTCGCCCAGGTCTGGTTTGCCGCCAAGACGCTCGGCGGTGATTTCCAGAATGAGCGCGTGATCTCCAACGTCGTGTTCATGGGCATGGGTGAGCCGCTGGCCAATACCGCCGCAGTGCTGCCCGCCATCCACATCATGCTGGACGACTTCGGCTTTGGCCTGTCCAAGCGCCGTGTCACCGTCAGCACCTCAGGTCTGGTGCCTTACATTGACCGCCTGCGCGCTGATTGCGATACCGCCTTGGCAGTGTCACTGCACGCGCCGAACGACGCCTTGCGTGACAAGCTGGTGCCGATCAACAAGAAGTATCCGATTGCCGAATTGATGGACGCCTGCCGCCGCTACCTGGAAGGCAAGGATCGCAAGACGCATATCGTTTTTGAGTACGTGATGCTCGATGGTGTGAATGACCATCCCGAGCATGCACGCCAGCTCGCCAAGCTGCTTGCGGGCATGGCGGCAAAAGTGAATTTGATTCCGTTTAATCCCTTCCCCGAAGCAGGCTATCTGCGCTCCAAGCCTGAAGCGATCAAGCGTTTCTCCGACATTCTTCGCGAAAAGAAAATCGTCACGACGACGCGCAAGACCCGTGGCGACGATATCGATGCTGCCTGCGGGCAACTCGTGGGAAAAGTGCAGTCGCGCCAGAAAAACCGTTTAAGCGGCATCCCGGTGGTAACGCAGTGAAAATACGTTTCCTCCCAGTTCTGCTTCTGACTTTTATTGCAGGCTGCGCCAGCGATGCGGATGTGCCCAAGGGCGTTAATCCCAAGGATGCGGCCCGCATCAACCTGCAGCTCGGCGTCGATTACGCCCGAAAGAATGATTTCGATCTGGCATTGGAAAAGCTCAACCGCGCCATCAAGCAGGACCCGGATCTGGCCTTGGCACATTCTTCAATTGCTTATGTGTATGCCGCCAAAGGCATGAACGATATGGCTGAAGCGGAATATCGCAAGGCTATTGCGCTGGACACCAATGACGGCACGCTGCGCAATAATTTTGGGGTATTTCTTTGCGCGCATGGCAAGACCACTGAGGCGCTGCGCTATTTCATGCAGGCTACCGCCAGCAAAACCTATACCACTCCGGAAGTGGCATGGACCAACGCGGGTTTGTGCGCACGCCGCAAGCCGGATCTGGATGCTGCCGAGCGGCATTTTCGCGAGGCACTGCAATTGAATCCGCAGTTTCCTGATGCGCTCGCGCAGATGGCAACGCTGGCTTACGAAAAGAAAGACTACCTGCGCTGCCGTGCTTTCATGCAGCGCTATCTGGCTACTGGGCAGGCAACATCCGAAGTCCTGTGGATTGCGGCACTCAATGAACGGCAGTTAGGCGATATTGATACCGCGCGCGATTACGAATCCCGTCTCAAACGCGAGTTCCCCGAATCGGAACAAGCAGCAAACCTCAACTCTACTAAACAATGACTCCTGAATTGACCGAAGAACAGCAGGGCGTAGAAATCGCGCCATCGAATCCCGCCCCGGAACCTGCCCGCAGCAGCCCAGGTGCCTTGATTCGCCGTGCACGCGAGCGCGTGCGTATGGCGCCGGAAGAGTTGGCCGCGCAGACCAAGTTGGCGCGTGGCACTCTCGATGCACTGGAGCGCGACGACTTCAAGGTTCTGATGGAGCCCGTTTACGTTCGCGGTTATTACCGCAAGTGCGCCAAGGTCCTGGGCATTTCTGAAAAGGATCTGGTGGATTCCTACGAGGCGATGGTCGCGCCCCGCGCACCGGAAGCGCCTGCCAAATTGCGCCTGGCCTCAGGCAGTGAACTGGGTTCTGGTAGCCGATTGCCGCTGGCCTTGGCGGCCGGCGCCGCATTGATTGCGGTCATTGTGCTTTCGCTGATCTGGTTTGCGCGCGGTGAAGTGAATCATGTGCCAGCCCTGCCGGAAGTCAGCAAGGTTGAAGCCACAGTCCCCGTTGAGAACAAGACTGAAGTGGCTGCGCCGAATGCCGCAACCGAGCCTGCCGCTCCGAGCGCAGCGGTTGCTGCAACGCCTGATTCTGGCGTCACGCCTTCTGCAGTTCCGGCTGTGCCTGTCGCACCTGCCGCTGCAGCACCGGCACCTGCCGCCGCTGCGCCTGCAGCTCCAACTCCAGCGGCTCCAGCGGTTGCCAAGCCGACTGCCCCTGTTGCAGCAGCCCCTGCCGCTCCGGGTGTGGCACCCGCAGTGGTATCGGTGGGCAACGCCAGCCTGACGCTGCGTTTCAATATCACTTCCTGGGCTCGCGTTGATGACGCAAGCGGCAAGACCTGGGTCAATGGCCTGGTGCGCGCCGGCGAAAAGCAGACCCTGAATGCACCGGCGCCGTTCAAGGTATTTCTTGGCAATGCGCCTGGCGTGAGTGTGGATATCAACGGCAAGGTCATTGACCTGACCAAGTACACCGCGCAGAACAACACGGCACGTTTTACGGCCGCGCCTTAAGCGTTTACGCCACAGCAATCCGGGTGTTTTGACCATGGCGATGCAGAGTCACCACAAGATCGAACGGCGCAAATCGCGCCAGATTCGTGTTGGTCGCGTGGCGGTGGGTGGGGATGCACCGGTTGCGGTGCAGACCATGACCAATACCGATACCGAGGATGTTGCCGCTACCGTTGCGCAGATCCGCGCGGCGGTGAAGGCGGGCGCGGATATCGTGCGTGTTTCCGTGCCGACGATGGATGCCGCTCGTGCCTTCGGCTTGATCAAGAAGGAAGTCGGCTACGTTCCACTCGTCGCGGATATCCACTTCAATTATCGCGTCGGCCTTGAAGCTGCCAAGCAGGGTGCTGATTGCCTGCGTATCAATCCGGGCAATATCGGCAACGACAAGAAGGTCAGTGAAGTGGTTGCCTGCGCCCGCGACCACGGCATTCCCATCCGCATCGGCGTCAACGCCGGTTCGCTGGAAGCCGATCTGCAGGAAAAATACGGTGAGCCGAATTCCGATGCGCTGGTGGAGTCTGCACTGCGCCACATTGAAATCCTCAAGCGCCACAACTTCGAAGACTTCAAGGTCTCGCTGAAAGCCAGCGAAATCTTCATGACGGTTGAGGCTTATCGCAAGCTCGCCACGCTCATCGACCAGCCATTGCACTTGGGTATCACCGAAGCCGGCGGTCTGCGCGCGGGTGCGGTGAAGTCATCGATTGGTCTCGGCATGCTGCTCGCCGATGGCATTGGCGACACCATCCGCATTTCTCTGGCTGCCGATCCGGTGGAAGAAGTGAAAGTGGGTTGGGACATTCTCAAGTCGCTGCATGTTCGCAACCGCGGCATCAACCTGGTGGCTTGCCCGAGTTGTTCGCGCCAGAACTTTGACGTGGTCAAAGTGGTGGCCGAACTCGAAAGCCGCTTTGAGGAAATCGATGAGCCGCTGGATCTCGCCGTGATCGGCTGCGTCGTCAACGGCCCCGGCGAAGCCCGCGAGGCGGCGATTGGCGTGGCGGGTGGACGTCCCAATTCGGTTTACGTCGACGGCAGCATCCAGCACAAATTCAAGAACGAAGAGTTGGTCGACCGACTCGAAGCGCTGGTACGCGAAAAACTCGCGGCCCGTAAAGCCGCAAAAGAATCCGATAAGGAAGCCACGAATGGCTAATCTGTTTCAATCGGTCCGTGGCTTCAATGATGTATTGCCCGCCGACAATGCGATCTGGCAATACCTGCACAACACCGCCGCTGAAGTTTTCGCTGCCTATGGCTATGGCGAAATCAAGATGCCCCTGCTTGAGCACACCGAGCTGTTCAAGCGCTCGATCGGTGAAGCAACGGATGTCGTCGAAAAAGAGATGTTCACCTTCGATGATCGCGAAGGCCAGAGCCTGACGCTGCGTCCGGAAGGTACCGCCAGTTGCGTGCGCGCCGGCCTTGAACATGGCTTGCTGCACAACCAGCAGCAGCGGCTGTGGTATGCCGGCCCGATGTTCCGCCACGAACGTCCTCAGGCCGGACGTTATCGCCAGTTCTATCAGTTGGGCGTCGAGGCCTACGGCATGGCCGGACCGGACATCGATGTCGAAATCATCGCTTTGTCCGCGCGCCTGTTCCGCAAGCTGGGTCTCCAGGACCTGACGCTCGAAATCAACTCGCTGGGCAGCAGCGAGAGCCGCGCGGCCTATCGCGCCGCGCTGGTGGCTTTCCTGCAAACACATGAAGCCAGCCTCGATGCCGACTCCAGGCGCCGCATGCTGAGCAACCCGCTGCGTGTTCTTGATTCCAAGGTCCCGGCGACCAAGGAAATCGTCAAGGACGCCCCCAGCATCCTTCAGCACCTGGACGACGCCTCGCGTGCCCATTTCGAGGGCCTGCAGCAGGGTTTGTCGGATATCGGAATTCCCTTTGTGGTCAACGACCGTCTGGTCCGTGGCCTCGATTACTACACTCGCGACGTGTTCGAGTGGACCACCCAGCAGCTCGGCTCCCAGGGTACGGTGTGCGCGGGTGGCCGCTACGACGGCCTGGTCGAACAGCTCGGTGGCTCGCCGACCCCAGCCGTGGGCTTCGCCAGCGGGGTGGAGCGCCTGATCCTTCTGCTCAAGGCGCAGGGTACGGCATTGCCGAGCGCTGCAGCGCATGTCTATTTCTGCACGCTGGGCGAAGACGGTGAGCGCGCTGCCCGCAAGCTGGCCGAACAGTTGCGTGACCAATTGCCCGCACTGCGCATTGTGCTGCACGCCGGTGGTGGTAAATTGCAGGCCCAGCTCAAGCGCGCGGATCGCTCCGGCGCCAGCGTGGCCCTGATCCTGGGCGGTGAGGAAGCCGCCCAACAAAGCATTCAAGTAAAATCACTGCGCGGTGATGCGCAGCAGACCCACTGCAACTGGTCGGAACTGTCCGGCACTCTTGCAGGTCTGTTGAACCTCAAAGCCTAAAATAACCAGAGACTGAACGTGGCAACCCATTACGACGACGAAGCAGAATTCGAGAATCTCAAGACCTGGTGGAAGGAGAACTGGAAGTCCCTGGCCGCGGGCCTGATCATTGGCCTTGGCGGTATTGGTGGCTATGAAGGCTACCGTCGCTACAACCTGGCGCAGGCGGAGCAGGCTTCGCAGGTCTATGAAGACCTCAAGGTTGCCATCACCAACAAGAAGTCGGATGAAGCTGTGACCATCGCTGACAGCCTGGTCAAGAATTACGCCAAGACGCCCTATGCCACAGGCGCGGCGCTGCGTCTGGCACAACTGGCGGTTGAGCAGGGCAAGCTGGATGACGCGGCCACGCGTCTGCAGTGGGTTGCTGGCAACAGCAAGGACGATGGCCTGCGTGACCTCGCCAAGCTGCGCCTGGCTCGCGTGCTCTGGCAGCAGAAAAAGCCTGATGACGCCCTCAAGCAGCTGGATGGCCAAGGCGGCGTCTACGCTGCGCTGGCCAGCGAACTGCGTGGCGACATCAAGCTGGCGCAGGGTGACCGTGCGGCTGCACGTGCTGCCTACGAGCAGGCTGTAAAGGCCAGTGCCGCAGACGCGGACACCGGCAACCTGCAGCGTAAATTGGATGAACTCGCCGACGTGGTGAATTCGTGATCACACGCCGCGTCGCCCCGATTGCCCTGATGGCACTGGCGGCCCTGACGCTGGTCGCCTGCTCGGACAAGAATCTGCGCAAGCCGGCCGAGCTCAAGGCCATCAGCAATCCTGCGATCAAGCCTGACCGGGCTTGGAGCACCTCGGTGGGCAGCGGCAGCAATGACATGTACACCGGCCTGCAACTGCGGCTGGAAAGCGATGCACTGTTTGCAGCGGACGCCGATGGCCAGGTGTTTGCCATCAATCCTGCCAACGGCAACCGCATCTGGCGTACCAAGACCAAGAGCCGCGTCATTTCAGGCCCTGGGGTTTCCGGCAATGCCGTGCTGGTGGGGACGCTTGATGGCGATGTGATCGCAATGAAGCGTTCCGATGGCGCTGAACTCTGGCGCGCAAAGGCTTCCAGCGAAGTGCTGGCCGCTCCGGAGGGCGATGGTGATATCGTCGTCACGCGCACGGTAGATGGCCGCCTGGCCGGGCTCGCCCTGGTCAATGGCGAGCGCAAGTGGGTATCGGACTTCTCCGTGCCGAATTTGACGGTGCGCGGGCTGTCGGCCCCCTTGGTCCTGGATGGCCGCGTTTACATTGGCCTGGATAATGGCCACATGGCAGCACTGCGCCTGAACGACGGGCAAGCCATCTGGGAACAGACGATTGCGGTGCCGTCCGGCCGTACCGAGCTGGAACGCCTGACCGACATCGATGCTGGCCTGATGGCCAGTGGCTCTGAAATCTATGCCGTGAGCTTCAGCGGCGAATTCGTCTGCCTGGATGCGGACACCGGACAGGTGCTGTGGCGCCGCACGGTGAAGAGCTACAGCGGCATGACTCGCGCAGGCGATCTGGTGATCGTTACCGATGAAAGCGGCGTGGTCTGGGCACTGGACGCCCATACCGGCGCAGCAGCCTGGAAGCAGGAAAGCCTGCTGTATCGCAAGCTGTCGCCACCTGCGTACTTCAACGGTTATGTCGTCGTCGGTGATTTCGAGGGCTATCTGCACTGGCTCAACCCCAAGGATGGCACCATCGTCGGCCGTTCGCGCGCCGGCAGTGATCCGATCCGTGCCGCAATGGTCGCGACCGACAAGATGCTTTATGTCATGAACAATGGCGGCAAGATCACGGCGATCAGCAGTAAGTAATCCCCGATATAAGCTTCACTTTCTCGGAGGCGGGGACTAACCCCGCCTCTCTTGTTTGCGCTACTTTTTTGCGCTAACTGCCGTCTTAAACGACAATTCGCGCCAAATGGATAACCAGTTTCCCACTATTGCCCTTGTCGGACGTCCCAACGTCGGCAAATCCACGCTGTTCAACCGGCTCACCGGCACGCGCGATGCGCTCGTCGCTGACCTGCCGGGACTGACGCGCGACCGCCAGTACGGCTACGCCGAGTTCGAGGGCAAGCACTTCATTGTGGTGGATACCGGCGGCTTGATGCCGGATTCCGGCGATGCGCTGGCCGCGCTGGCGGAAGAGCAGGCGCAGATCGCTTTGGAAGAAGCCGATCACATCCTGTTCCTGGTCGATGCGCATAAAGGACGCTTGGGGGCGGACGAATCCATCGCCCGGCACCTGCGCAAGTTCAAGAAGCCGGTAACGCTGGTCGTCAACAAGGCCGAAGGCCAGATCAAGACGCAGGCTGTCGCTGATTTCTACACCCTCGGTTATGGTGAAGCCACGCCGATCTCGGCAGAGAAGGGTGATGGCATTCCTGTCCTCTTGCGCGAGATCCTCAAGGAATTCCCCGAGACGCCGGAGCCTGAAAAGGATGAAGACGACACCATTCGCGTCGCCATCATTGGCCGCCCGAATGTCGGCAAGTCGACGCTGATTAACAAGCTGCTGGGCGAGGAGCGTGTGGTGGCTGCCGACCAGCCTGGCACCACGCGTGACAGCATCGCAGTGAAGTTTGATTACGCCGGTCGTAAGCACACCTTGATCGACACGGCGGGTATCCGCCGCCGCTCAAAAGTGGAAGAAGTCATCGAGAAGTTCTCCATCGTCAAGACACTGCAGGCGATCGAGCGTGCGCATGTGGTGATTGCGGTGGTCGATGCGCAGAACGATATCGGCGAGCAGGATGCGCGTCTGATGGGCTTGGTTGCCCATCGCGGCCGCGCGCTGATTCTTGCGGTGAACAAGTGGGACGGCCTCGACAAGGCTGATCGCGAAAAAGCCACTTATCACGTCACGCTCAAGCTGCCGTTCCTCGAATACGCGCCGCTGCACTACATCTCGGCCAAGGCTGGCACCGGTCTGCCCAAGCTGATGAAGGACGTGCAGGATTGCTATGCCGCGACCATGCGCGAGATGAAGACGCCGGAACTGACGCGTGCGCTGGAGCAGGCGGTCGAGAGCAATCCGCCGCCTGCCGTGATGGGGCGCCGTATCAAGCTGCGCTACGCCCACCAGGGCGGCAACAATCCGCCCGTGATCGTGGTGCATGGCAACCAGACCGACAAACTGGCGACGCACTACAAGCGCTATCTCGCCAACCGCTTCCGCGAAATCTTCAAGCTCAAGGGCGTGCCCTTGGCGCTGGTGTTCAAGACCGGCGACAACCCGTTCAAGGACAAGAAGAACGAACTGACGCCGCGTCAGGTCAAGAAGAAACAGCGTTTGATGGCGCGTACCAAGAAGCGCTACAAGTAAAATCAATAAAAAGGCCCGCTTAGCGGGCCTTTTTATTTGCAGAAAAAATCACTCCTTGTCCCACTGCTCCAGCATCTCTTCGAGATAGTGGATGTTGTGCGCGCCTTCCTTGAAGACGCTGTCTTCCATGATGCGACGCTGCAGCGGGATATTGGTGTGGATCCCTTCGATCACCATTTCCGAAAGCGCTTGGCGCATGCGGGCCATGGCTGACTTGCGGTCGGATCCATAGGCGATCAGCTTGCCGATCATCGAATCGTAGTGCGGTGGAACCTTGTAGCCGGCATAGATGTGGGTATCCATGCGGATGCCGGGGCCGCCGGGCGCGTGGTACTTCTTGATCTCGCCAGGCGAGGGGATGAAGGTGCGCGGATGCTCAGCGTTGATGCGGCATTCGATGGCGTGGCCGCGAATCTTGATGTGCTTCTGCTGCTTCTTCAGGCCGAGGCCTGCGGCGATACGGATCTGCGCCTTGATCAGGTCGACGTTGGTCACCATTTCGGTCACCGGGTGTTCAACCTGGATGCGGGTGTTCATTTCAATGAAGTAGAACTTGCCGTGCTCGTAGAGGAACTCGAAGGTGCCTGCGCCGCGATAGCCGATGCGTTTGCAGGCGTTGACGCAAAGCGCGCCGATCTCATCGCGCTGTTCCTGCGTGATGCCGGGGGCGGGGGACTCTTCCACCACTTTCTGGTTGCGGCGCTGCATCGAGCAGTCGCGTTCGCCCAGGTGGATGGCATGGCCTGCGCCGTCAGACAGCACCTGGAATTCCACATGACGTGGCGTCTCCAGGTACTTTTCCAGGAACACCGAGGCATCCTTGAATGCATTCAGCGCTTCCGTGCGGGCGATGTTGATCTTCTCGATCAAATCTTCCTTGGCGCGTACCACCTGCATGCCGCGACCACCGCCACCGGATGCGGCCTTGATCAGCACCGGATAGCCGACGCGCTCGGCGGTCGCCAGGCACACTGCTTCGTCTTCGGGCAGCACGCCGTCAGAGCCGGGGACACAAGGTACGCCAGCAGCGATCATCTCGGCCTTGGCGTTGGTCTTGGAGCCCATCAAGCGAATGGTTTCAGGACGCGGGCCGATGAAGATGAAGCCGGATTTCTCCACGCTTTCCGCGAAGTCGGCGTTCTCGGAGAGGAAGCCGTAACCCGGATGAATGGCGTCGGCCTGGGTCACTTCGGCGGCACTGATCAGCGCCGCCATGTTGAGGTAGCTCTTGGTGGCTGGCGCTGGGCCAATGCAGACGGCTTCATCGGCGAGCAGCACATGCTTGAGATCACGATCTGCCGTCGAATACACAGCGACGGTTTTGATGTTGAGCTCGCGGCAGCAGCGCAGAATGCGCAGCGCGATTTCACCGCGGTTCGCGATCAGGATTTTCTTGATGTCTTTCATGGGTGACGCCGCTTATTCAATAATGAATGTGATCATTGTTTTTCATCATCATTCGATGATGAAAAGGGGTTGATCAAACTCCACCGGGCGTTCGTTATCCACCAGGATTTCCGCCACCACGCCGGACTTGTCGGCTTCGATCTGGTTAAGCATCTTCATGGCTTCGATGATGCACAGGGTCTGGCCTTGCTTGACGGTCTGGCCCACTTCCACAAAAGACTTGGCGCCAGGCGATGGGCAGCGATAGAAGGTGCCGACCATTGGAGCCTTGACGACGTGACGGGTTTCAGCCGCCGGTTTGGCTGCGGCCGGAGCGGCCGCTGCTGCAGGCGCTGCGGCGGGCAGGGCGGCTGGAGCGGCCATCATGGGGGCCGCATTGACGTATTGCGTCATCGGGCCGGTGTTGCGGCTGATGCGTACGGATTCTTCACCCTCTTTGACTTCCAGTTCGGCGATGCCGGATTCCTGTACGAGGTCGATGAGGGTTTTGATTTTGCGCAGATCCATTGTGCTTCCCTGTTTATGGTTTAACCGTCAGGCGCTCGTGTGCAGCCTGCAGGGCCAACTGGTAGCCCAGCGGGCCGAGGCCAACGATGCAGCCGACGGCGATATCGGAAAAATACGAGTGATGCCGGAATGACTCACGGGTAAAGACGTTCGAGAGATGAATCTCGATGAACGGGATGCTCACGCCCAGCAGCGCGTCACGCAGTGCAACGCTGGTATGGGTGTAGGCGCCCGGGTTGATCAGGATGAAGTTGACGCCTTCGCTGCGGGCCTGGTGCACGCGGTCCACCAGCAGGCCTTCCTGATTGCTTTGGAAGGTGGCGAGGCTGTGGCCGAGCTTCTGCGCTTCGGTGTCCAGCCTGGTTTCGATGTCGGCCAGTGTTGCGGACCCGTAAATTCCGGGTTCGCGGGTCCCCAGCAGGTTCAGGTTGGGACCGTTCAACAGTAAAAGTTTGCTCAAGAGCTGGGCGTCGTTAGAGGCGAGCCCGGATTCTGCATCAAGCGGAATCAAAAACACAAGTTGAGAGCAGTTAGCGGCTGTTTAACTGACGTTAAGGTCAGGATAAGGCTTACAAACTTATTGGGGCAGGTGCGCCTGAATCAGGGCCGTGAGGTCGTCCTCATGCAGCGCGCCGAGGACGGTCTTGACAATCATGCCGTTGGCATCAATCAGCACTGAAAATGGCAGTGCGCCCTGCTTGTTGCCCAGCGTGGACATGGCAGCGTCAGCGGAGGCGAAGTCTGCCATGACTGGATAGTTCACGCCAAGCTTGGCGGCGAGTGCTTTCACGTCCTTGGCTTCATCCATCGCAGGGCCAATGATCTGCAAGCCGCGCGCGCCGTATTGCTTCTGTGCCTGGATCAGCAGTGGCATTTCCTTCAGGCAGGGCGCGCACCAGGTGGCCCAGAAATTCACCAGCAGCAACTTGCCGTGGTATTGCGCAAGGCTGACCGGTTTGCCTTCGAGATCATTGAACGTGATCGCAGGCGCGGCGGTGGGGGCTTCTGGCGTACTCATGCGCCAGACATGGCTGGTCCAAAGGCCCGCCAGTGCGCCGACGAGTGCGAGTACGACGATCACAATGGTTTTGCGCGTTGAAGGGTTCATGCGGTGAGGCGCCTATGGATGTGCAGCGGAATATGCCAGCACATCCACTATACGAGTTTGTGGCGGGTAACAGACGCCGCTTTCGGAGCAGCCTTGATAACTGATCTTGAGTTTGCGCACCTGCCCGAGTGATTTTCCGCCCGGAATTTCAGCATCAATGCTTCCACCGCGGTAGATGTGCACATCACCAAAATGTTCATCGTGGTGTTTTTCGCCTGCGGGCAGCTTGGGTGCGGAAATTTTGGTTGCAGCAGGCTCGACGACTTCAACCTTGATGCGTTCGCGATACAGGTAGTAGCCAGTCGAAACGATCCATCCCAGCTTGAGGCCGCGCTCTGTACGTTCGACCGGTTGCAATTGAAAGGCTTGATCCACTGGCAGGATATCGGGCGCGCTGTTGACGTTGCTCGAGTGCCAGAGTCCGCCTGCAATCGCAAAGCCCGGCAGAATGCAGGCGGCCGCGAGCAGCAACGCGAGCGTGAGGTGGTTGAGTAAATTCCTTTTCGACATTTTCATCTACAAGCCTTGAGCACCCAATCGAGATAGGGCGCGTGGCCCTCTGCAGGATTGACCGCGAGGATCTCGGGAAGTTCGTAAGGGTGATGCAGCAGGATGACTTGCTTGAGCGATTCAAAATTTTCCGCTGCGCTCTTGATGATCAGCAACGCTTCTTCATCGTGCTGGATTTTTCCTTCCCAGCGATACACCGAGCCGATCTTCGGGATGATGTTGACGCAGGCTGCATGATTTTCACGCACGAGTATTTCCGCCAACGTTGATGCGCTGTCAGGCGGGCAGGTGACCAGAACCAGATGGATGGCGGTGCTCATGTCGCGCGATTCTGCGGTGGCTATGCAGGAGTCGCAACGACCGCAATGCAATGCGCTGCGCTTGAGTGGGAATAAAGCTGTCCAATCCCGGCCTCATCAGCGAAAATAGTGTGCTCGCACGCTGGGTACTCACTAGGTATCGGCCTGCTTCGTTGTTATTGAGTATTTGTTAATACACAAATATTTGATATTTAGTAACAACCTTGAAACGACAGGCTGTCAGTCTGGCGCATCGTTTCGGTTCTGTTGATGGTGTCTTCCGTGTTCACAATGTTTTCAAGCTCATTCAAGGTCGAAGCTCGTGCCAATCTCAAACTTGCGCTGCCGCTGATCGCGGCACAGCTCGCGGGCGTGGGCATGGGCACGGTCGATACGATCATGGCCGGACGCCTCGGCAAGGAAGCGCTGGCTGCGGTGGCAGCGGGCGCCAATCTCAACGTGGTGTTCTTCGTGTTCTTCATGGGCCTGCTGATGGCCTGTTCGCCGATCGTGGCGCATCGCGCGGGTGCGGGTCATGCCGATGCGCGCGTCGGCGTGTTTGCGCGCGAGGCCCTGCTGCTGAGTGGCGTGATTTCGGTGGTGTGGGTGGCCGGTGCGCATCTCATCGCCGGGCCCGTCCTGTTGCATATCGGCCTGGCGCCAGAGACCGCCCACGTCGCCGCGGAATTTCTACGCGCCTTGAGCTGGAGTGCATTTGGTTTCAGCGCCTGGTTTGTATTGCGCTTTGTTGCCGAAGGCATGGGAACCACCAAGCCGATCTTCTTCTCTGGCATTACTGGTTTGCTGGGCAATCTCTTTCTGGATTGGGTTTTCATGTACGGCAAATTTGGTTTGCCGGAAATGGGCGCCGTCGGTTGCGGTTGGGCAACATCGATTTCAGCTTTCCTGATGGCCCTGGTGCTCGCCGCGCAGTACCGCTTTCACGCACCGTTGCGCCAGCTCGAAGCCTTCAAACCACGGATGCCGCGCCTGGGCGCTAACGCCCGTGAAATCCTCCGCCTCGGATTCCCGATTGGCCTGATCCTGCTGGCGGAAGCGGGTTTGTTCGTATTGACCGCCATGTGGATGGCGCGCTTTGGCGATAGCACGATGGCGGCGTATCAAATCGCGCTCAACTTTGCTTCGGTGCTGTTCATGATTCCGCTGGGCGTTGGCCTCGCCACCACCGTGCGCGTCGGGCACGCCATGGGCGCGGGAGAAACTTCTGCTGCGCGTTATCGCGGCATCGTTGGCATGAAGCTGGGCGTGCTCAACGCCGCGTCCAACGCCAGCATCATGGTGCTGCTGTCTTCGCTGATTGCAGCGCTGTATACCGATGATGCGGAGATCGCGGCCTACGCCACGCATTTCCTCTGGCTTGCCGCGGCGTTCCAGTTTGTGGATGGTTTGCAGGTGACAGCCAACGGCGCGCTGCGTGGCATCAAGGACACGCGTGTGCCGATGCTGATCACGGTGACCGCGTATTGGCTGGTGGGCATGCCGGTGGCGTATCAGCTGGCGTTTGCAACTCCTCTCGCGGCATCGGGTCTGTGGTGGGGACTGACCGCAGGGTTGGCACTGGCCGCACTGGGTTTGTCCTTGCGCTTCCTCAACAAGGCAGCGCGGCTCTGATCGGCGCTATTCCATTTGGTTCTTTGGATAGGGCTTTGCTAGACCGGATCAGAAGCGCAAGATAGCGGCCTGATTTGCAGTGACATACAGGAGAACGACATGACCTTACGCTTGGGCGATATCGCCCCCGACTTCAGCGCCGACACCACAGAAGGCAAGATCAAATTCCACGAATGGCTGGGCAGCTCCTGGGGCGTCCTGTTCTCGCATCCGAAGAATTACACGCCGGTGTGCACCACCGAGCTCGGCTACACCGCCAAGCTCAAGCCCGAGTTCGACAAGCGCAACGTCAAGGCGATTGGACTGTCGGTCGACAAGCTGGAAGATCACCACGGCTGGAGCAAGGACATCGAAGAGACGCAGGGCACGGCGCTGAATTTTCCGCTGATCGCCGATCCGGACAAGACCGTCGCCAACCTCTACGACATGATCCACCCGAATGCCAGCGATACCTTCACGGTGCGCAGCGTGTTCATCATTGATCCGAACAAGAAGATCCGCTTGCAGCTGACGTATCCGGCCAGCACCGGCCGTAACTTCGACGAAATCCTGCGCGTGATTGATTCGTTGCAGCTGACCGACGGCTACAAGGTGGCAACGCCGGTGAACTGGAAGCAGGGCGAAGACGTGATCATCGTGCCTGCGGTGAAAGATGAAGATGCCAAGAAGCTGTTCCCGCAGGGCTGGAAGACGCTCAAGCCCTATCTGCGCGTGGTCAAGCTGCAGAAGTAAGTTTTAATTTTTGCCGTGACACGAAGGCCCGGGATGTCCCCGGGCCTTTTTGTTTTCAGCGAACTTCAAGTGCCGCCTTCAATGCCTTGATCGCATGCCGGACTTTCGCGGGTTGTTCATCGCGTCGTGGCGTCACTGCGTAGATGCCAATGTCCGGCAGGCGCCACTCCGGCAATACGCGCACGAGGCGACCGTCGGCCAGTTCCGCCGCGAGATCGGTGACGATGTTGCGCGACAGGCCGAGGTGGGCCAGCGTCAGGTGCTTGGTGGATTGCGCCTCATTGCTGGCGATGCGGCCTTCGACGCGCACGCGACGCGTCTCGCCGCCGGGTCCGGTCAGTTCAAGAAACTGTGGCTCGCCCAACACGGTCAGCGTGATCCATTCGTGCTGAGCCAACTCTTCGGGAGCCTTGGGCATGCCATTGCGCTGCAGATACTCCGGTGTCGCGCAGATCACTTCCTGCACCTGCGCGAGCGGTCGGGCGATCAGCGTTGAATCGGCGAGGCGGCCGACGCGAATCGCCAGATCAATGCGCGCTTCGATCAGATCGATGCGCTCATCACCGGCCAGCAACCTGAGCTTGAGTTGCGGGTGCTGTTCCAGCAGCGGCGCCAGGGCTGCGGGTAGCGTCGCGCCGGCAAAACCGATGGGCGCCGCGATGCGCAGCTCGCCGACCAGTTCGTCGCGCAAATCGGCGAGACGTTGCTCGGCCTGCCGCGCTGCGTGGACCATGCTGGCGCAACCGGCGTAGAAGGTTTCCCCGGCTTCGGTCAGGCTCAGCTTGCGGGTGGAGCGGTGCATCAGCACCACGCCGGTTTCCTTTTCCAGCTGACGCATCTGCTGGCTGATGGCCGAGGTGCTCATGCCCAGCTCGCGGGCGGCACCGCTCATTGAGTGGGTTTCGACCACGCGGGCAAAAATCGCCATTCGTTTGAGTTTGTCCATTGTGAAGTAATACTTAACATAAATTGCGTATTTAGGGGTCTAATCAAGTCAATGTGAAGGGAATAATCTGACTGCACGTTCCCCCCAACGCAACGCATTCAGGAGTCCACCATGAAAATCGCCATCGTCGCCGCCACCGGAAAAATCGGTCGCAATATCGTCCAGCAGGCCCTGCGTAATGGGCATGAGGTCACCGCCATCGTCCGTAAGGACAAGGATCTGCCGCCCGAGCTCAAGGGCGCCAAGATCAGCGTCGCCGCCTTGGAGAAAAACAGTCTTGTCCAGTCCTTGCGTGGACATGACGCCGTGATCAGCGCCTATGGCCCTACGCCGGAAACCACGGCCGCACTCAGCGATACGGCTCGCACCTTGATTGCCGCCGTTCGCGAAGCCGGGCTGCGCCGCCTGGTGGTCGTCGGTGGTGCCGGCAGTCTGGAGGTCGCCCCCGGCCTGCAACTGGTCGATACCCCGGAATTTCCCGCCGCCTATAAAGCCGTCGCGCTGGCGCATCGTGATGCCTTGGCGGTCTACCGGACTGCCACCGATCTGGACTGGACCTTCTTCTCGCCTGCGGCAGAAATCGGCCCGGGCGAAACCCTGGGACGCTATCGCACGGGTGAGAACAAGCTGCTGGCGGATGCCGAGGGCCGTAGCCGCATCTCCTACGGCGACTATGCAGCGGCGGTGGTGGCTGAAGTCGAGCAGCCGCGTTACATCCGCACCGTTGCGACCGCCGCCTATTGAAAGAGCGAAGCTCTGAAGCCAAAGCGCATTTCCGTTACGATCGGGCCCTGCAATGCAGGGCCTTTTTTATTCAATTTGAGATCATGCGATGAGCAATCAGAAGCCGCTGAACAAGCACAGCCAAACGATCACTGCCGGTGTGCAGCGCTCACCCAATCGCGCCATGTTGCGCGCGGTCGGTTTTGGCGACAACGATTTCGAAAAGCCCATCGTTGGCGTTGCCAACGGTCATTCGACCATGAACCCTTGCAACGCTGGCATCCAGCCGCTGGCGGATCGTGCATCCGCTGCGATCAAGGCCGCAGGCGGCATGCCGCAGAGTTTCGGTTTTCCCACCGTCACTGACGGCATCTCGATGGGCACCGAAGGCATGAAATTCTCGCTGGTGTCGCGTGAAGTGATCGCCGACGCCATTGAAACCGCCTGCTCCTCGCAGTGCATGGATGGCGTGCTGGTGGTCGGTGGCTGCGACAAGAACATGCCGGGCGCCATGATCGGCATGTTGCGTATGAATATTCCGGGCGTGTTTGTTTATGCCGGCACGATCAAACCGGGCAACTGGAAGGGCGTGCCGCTGACCATCGTCTCGGCGTTTGAGGCTGTGGGTTCCTTCCAGGCTGGCAACATGAGCAAGGAAGATTTCGTCGGCATCGAGAAGAATGCCTGCCCATCGGTAGGTGCTTGTGGCGGCATGTATACCGCCAACACCATGTCGTCTTCGTTTGAAGCGCTGGGCATGTCGCTGCTGGGTTCTTCGCAGATGGCCTCGCCAGACGCAGAGAAAGCCGACAGCGCCGCGGATTCCGCACGAGTGCTGGTTGAAGCGATCCGGAAAGACATCAAGCCGCGCGACATCGTCACGCGCAAGTCGATTGAAAACGCGATGGCGCTGATCATGGCCACTGGCGGCTCCACCAACGCGGTGCTGCATTTCCTTGCGATTGCGCACGCGGCCAAGGTGCCGTTCACAATTGATGATGTTGAAACCATCCGCAAGCGCACGCCGGTATTCTGCGATCTCAAGCCCTCAGGCAAATACGTGGCGGTGGATTTCCACAAGGCCGGTGGCGTGCCGCAAGTGCTGAAGATGTTGCTCAAGGCGGGGCTTCTGCACGGCGATACGCTGACCGTAACGGGTGAAACGATGGCCGAAGCACTGGCCAGCGTGCCGGATGAACCACGCACCGATCAGGATGTGATTCGTCCGTTCAACAAGCCGCTCTACGCGCAGGGCCATCTCGCAGTGCTCAAGGGCAATCTTGCGACTGAAGGCGCCGTGGCAAAAATCACTGGCCTGAAGAATCCGGTCATCACCGGTCCGGCGCGCGTCTTCAATTCGGAAGAAGACGTGATGGCCGCGATCATGAACGACAGGATCAATCACGGTGACGTGCTGGTCATCCGCTACGAAGGCCCCAAGGGCGGGCCGGGCATGCGTGAGATGCTGGCGCCGACCGCTGCGCTGATTGGCAAGGGTTTTGGTGAAAGCGTGGGCCTGATTACCGATGGTCGTTTCTCCGGCGGCACCTGGGGCATGGTGGTGGGCCACGTGGCACCCGAAGCCTTCGTCGGCGGCACGATTGCGCTGGTCGAAGAGGGCGACAGCATCACCATCGACGCCAAACAGTTGCTGTTGCAGTTGAATGTGGCTGACGAGGTGCTCGCCAAGCGTCGCGCGGCATGGAAGCAGCCTGAGCCGCGTTACACCCGTGGCGTGCTGGCGAAGTTCGCCAAGCTGGTGTCGACGGCCTCGAAGGGCGCGGTCACCGATTGATATGTACAGGATGTACGGTACCTCCGCGGGCGCATGGTGAGGGTAGGGATACCCGAAGTAGAACAACGCAGGAGCAGTTGCCGAATGCGCAGGAGCGGAGGTGGTGGGAGCCTAGATGGCACCTGCAGACGCCAACAGGCTCTCAGGTTTCTTAATCATTAAGCCTGAAGAAGCGCATTGCGTTAGCGCTGCTCAGACGCGCGATCTCTTCTTCCGCTTGTCCACGTGCGCCCGCGAGTGCTTTGACAATCCACGGCAGGAATGCAGGCTCGTTGCGGCGCGATGCCTGCTTGGGCGCCGTGCGTGGCAGCAGGTAGGGCGCATCGGTTTCAATCAACAAGCGATCGTCAGGAATGTCGCGCACGGCTTCGATCAGGTGAAGGCCGCGGCGTTCATCGCAGATCCAGCCGGTGATGCCGATATGACAGTCGAGCGCCAGGTAGTCGTTCATCGCCGCGCGCGTGTCGGTGAAGCAGTGCACGACGGCATTGCCGAGGCGCGGACGCCATTCACGCAGGATCGCCAGGAAATCCTCGTGCGCATCACGCTGATGCAGGAATAGCGGCATGTTCAATTCGGCGGCGATCTCCAGCTGCGCGATGAATGCACGGCGCTGGTCCTCGCGTGGCGAAAGATCACGAAAGTAATCCAGGCCGCATTCGCCCAGCGACACTACCGCGTTTTGCTGCGCGAGCTGGCGGAAAACTTCGCCAAGCTCAGCGCTCCACTCGCTGGCATGGTGTGGATGCAGGCCAGCGGTGGCGTAGAGCCTGCCCGGATATTGGCGCGCCAGTTCTGCAGCGTGCAGGGCGCTTTCACGCGAACTGCCGGTGACGATGATTTTGCTTAGGCCTGCATCCCAGGCGCGCGCGAGTACGGTATCCAGATCGTGATGGAAACTTTCGCTGGAGAGGTTTGCCCCCACATCAATCAAGCCCACGATTACGGAACCTGTCCCTTGGTTTCCTGCGGGAAGCATTCATGGCGCCACAACACCACCTGTTCGATCTGCGCCTGCTCACCCGGTGGCGGCGTGCGTTCAAGCATGTAGATCATCTTGAAGGTCATCAGGCGTTTCGACGGATCATCGAATTTGTCGGCATTCCATTCGCGGCAGAGATACTTGCCGTAGTACATGCGCTGTGAGGCAAAGCCGGCTTCCCAGAGGTGGCCAAGATAGGTGTGCCAGCGGATATTCCGGTGCGTTTGCGAGTAGTGCCAGGGCTTGCCGTAATCCGGTGCGCCGCGATCAGGGTGCAGCAGGTCCAGCTCGGTGCCATCCGCCAGTTTTGCGGGAACCACCAGCCAGCCATCTTCCTTCAGCGGGAAGGGCGCAAACTGGTTCCAGATCTGGTCAATGCGCAGCATCTGGATCGGCGGCGCAAGAACGGTGTTGACGCCTTGTGGCAGCAGGTTGACCGTCTTCAGGTTCCAGCAGAACACCGCGACCATGAGGGCGGCCGCAACGCGCAGCCAGAATTGCGAAATGTCATAACGCACCTCGCGCATCGGCAGCACGATGGCGCTGAGCCGGCTAAAGCCTGCGCGGTGACGTCCAACCCAGTCGTAGACCGCATCGCCCGGCTTTGCCAGGACCTTGGCGCGCACCAGCGGCCACAGCCAGCCCAGCAGTGGCGAGTGCTTCAGCATGATCGTGAAGGCCTGCCATTTCATGTGGGCCTGCTCGGTACTGTCGATCACCACCCAGGAGGTATTGGCTTCCAGCAGGGCCTTCGCGCGTGGCGTGTCTTGCGCCGGCGCGATCTTCGCGCGCTTGAGCAGCAGGAACTGCTGGATCAGCAGGACGCTCTTGAGGCAGAAGCCGCAGTCGCGGTCGTAATAGATGCGCAGGGGCGTGGGTTCACGGCGTTGTTGGCGTGCGTCCAGTGCATCCCAGATCCAGCCGCCGACGAAGACCGTCCACGAAGCGAGGCTGACGAACGGGAAGTGGCCGAGTTCAAGACAGAGCTTGAAGCCAATGTGCATCGCCATGAACAGCAGCACCAGCAGCAGGCGCAGGTAGCGGTTGAACAGCGGTACGAAAATCAGCACGGGGCCCAACAGTTCCAGCCACCAGACAAAGGCGCTGAGCGCCTGCATCAGGTCAGGGAAGTTGAGCAGCCATTGGCCCAGCGGTGTCGCGTAGCGATCCAGCGAGAGCGCGTAGTACACCGCGGTGAACTGCGGATACCACTCCACGCCGGTCTTGAGTTGGGCGCTGAAGAAATAAACCGAGACCACCTGCAGCAGCATCGCCAGCGTGGCCCATGACAGGTAGCGGTTTTCAGCTGGTGGTGGATTGCTGGCGGTGGCCACATCCACCGAATAGCGCGCGCCCAGCGGCAGGAACATGGCCCAGAACAGCAGGCAGCACATCAGCAGGTCGCCGCCAATCAGGATCAGGGTGTTGCGATTGATCAGCGAGGCCCACATGACGAAGCTGACGATGGTCGCCAGCCGCGTGCGCCAGCCGAGCATGAACATCAGGGCAAACACGGCTTGCACGGTCAGCAGGGCAAAAACAAACCAGGGCTGGCCGTTGAGGAAATAGAGAGAGATGCGATTGAAGCTGTCGAACTCGATCGCCCAGGGGCGTGGCATCACGCCCAGGTCGGTATAGAACGCCGTGAGGTCGGCAAAGTCCCGGCAGAGGACGATGAACAGCACCAGTCCAAGCGCGAAACGGAACAGCGCCAGGGTGCGCAGATCAATGCCGAAGAGTTCTGCGAGGCGAGGGTGACGTGCGGTGAAATCGTTGCTCATGAGTAGTCAGTGTAGGGCACAAATGACAAGGGGAGCCATGCGGCTCCCCTTGTGTTCAAGCATGAAGCGATTAGCGGACGCGGACGAGGTCGCCCATCTGACCGGTGCCGCTGTCGAGCCAGATTTCGCGCTGGATGTCGCGCTCTTGCAGATACTGGGTAGCCTGGTAGCGGTTGCCCGAGAGGCACACGCCAGGAATCTTGGCGATGCCGCAAACCGTGTTCAGCACGGTCTGGCCCAGACCCTGTACGTCGACCGGGACG
>Ga0116227_10002812_pt1 | contig 39249 bp, 39 predicted proteins | sample S1TSphgellanicum_FD_89693 | JGI IMG/M metagenome (GOLD analysis project Ga0116227, IMG submission 89693) | Host-associated microbial communities from peat moss isolated from Minnesota, USA - S1T2_Fb - Sphagnum magellanicum MG | ecosystem: Host-associated > Plants > Peat moss > Unclassified...
CCTGTCCGATCACCGCCTCGATCCGCGCGTGGTCGGCCTCATCCAGGCAATAGGGCGGCATGACATAGACCGTGTTGCCCAGCGGGCGCAGCAGCACGTTCGCATCGCGGAACTGTGCCAGCAAACGGGGGCCCAGGCTGGACAGATAACCGCGGTCGGGGGCGACGACGTCGATTGCGGCGATCGTGCCGCATGTGCGCGGGTTCGCCGCGCCGCGCAAAGTGCCCAGGCGTTCGACCATCGCCGCCTGCCGTGCGGCCAGCGTCGCGATGCGGTCGCGCACCGGTTCGTCCTGCCACATCGCGATATTGGCGGCGGCGGCGGCGCAGGCGATCGGGTTGGCGGTAAAACTCGACGAATGGAAAAAGGTTTTCGCGCGGTCGGTCGACAAGTGCGCGGCATAGATCGGCTCGGTCGCCATAGTCACCGCCAGCGGCATCGATCCCCCGGTCAGGCCTTTGGCCAGGCACAGGATATCGGGCACCACGCCGGCCTGTTCGCACGCCAGCAACGTGCCGGTGCGGCCCCACCCGGTCATCACTTCGTCGGCAATGAACAGCACGCCGTGCGCGCGGCAGATCGCCGCCATCTGGTGCAGGACTTGCGCCGAATAGAACAGCATGCCCCCCGCGCCCAGCACCAGCGGCTCGACAATCAGCGCAGCCGGGCGGGTTTCGCGGCACAGCGTTTCGAGCGCGGACAGCGTGTTGTCGCCGTCGCCGTGGGGAAACGGGATCGTGCCGACATCGAACAACAGCGGGGCATAGGCGGCATTGAACACCCCGCGTTCGCCGACCGACATCGTGCCGATGGTATCGCCGTGATAGCTGTGTTCCATCACCACGATCCCGCTGCGCCCGGTGCCGGTGTGCGCGTGAAAGCCCAGCGCCATTTTCAGCGCCACTTCGACGCTGGTCGATCCGCTGTCGGAAAAGAACACGCGGCTCAGCTCTGCCGGCATCAGCGCGCGCAGGCCTTGCGCGACGTTCTCGGCCGGCTGGTGCGTCCAACCGGCAAAGATCACCTGGTCCAGCCGTTCGGCCTGGTCGCGGATCGCGGCCATGATGCGCGGGTGGTTGTGGCCGTGGGTGGTGACCCACCAACTGGAAATCGCATCGATCACGCGGCGGCCGTCGCGGGTATACAACGCGGCACCCTCGGCGCGATCGACCAGCGGGATCGGTTCGCCCAGTCCGTGCTGTGTAAACGGATGCCAGATCGCGCTCATCCAAACGCCGTCATGTCGAACCCGGCGACAAACGCGGCGGCCAGACTGTCGCGATCGAGCACCGGCAGCAGGGGCAGGCGACCCAGCCGGCGCACTTTGCCGATTGCCGCAATCGTCGCCTCGTTGTCTTCGTTGGCATCGCCGACAAAGGCCAGCCCGTGCACGCTGACCCCGCGCGCGCGCAGCGCCTCGATCGTCAGCAGGCTGTGGTTGATCGTGCCAAGCCCGGTGCGCGCGACGACAATCACCGGCAGATTCCACCAGGCGAAGACATCGGCGTACATCGCGCTGCGCGTGACCGGCACCAGCACGCCGCCCGCCCCCTCGACCACCAGCGGACGCTGGCGCGGCAGGGCCAGCCGCGCAGGGTCGATCACCAGCCCGTCGAGTTCGGCGGCGCGATGCGGCGACAACGGCTGGGTCAGGCGATAGGCTTCCGGCAGGATGCGTTCGGGCGCAACGCCCGACAGGCGCGCAACGGTGTCGACATCGGCGCCATCGTCCAGCCCCGATTGCACCGGTTTCCAGTAATGCGCGGCGATCGCCCCGGTCAGCGCGGCGGCGAACACGGTCTTGCCGATGCCGGTGTCGGTGCCGGTCACGACGAACGCAGTCATACCAGGGTTTCCTCCAGAGCGGCGGCCAGCGCGGACAGATCGCCGGGCCCGCAGTTCAACGTCAGCGAGATCCGCAGGCGTGCGGTGCCTGGCGGCACGGTCGGCGGTCGGATGCCGCGCACATCGAACCCGGCCGCCTGCAACGCGCCCGCCACGCGCATCGTGCGCTTGTCGTCACCCAGGATCAGCGGCAGGATCTGCGTGCCCGTTGCAGTGGCGCCCAGCGGCACCAGCACCCGTTCCGCCTGCGCCGACAGTGCCGACAGCCGCGCACGGCGTTCGGGTTCGTCGGTACAGATGCGGATCGCTTCGCGCACGGCGGCGGCCATCAGCGGCGACGGCGCGGTTGAAAAGATGAAAGGGCGGCCCCGGTTGACCAGGAAATCGCGCACGACCCGGGGCGCGCAGACCAGCGCGCCTTCGGCACCGAGCGCCTTGCCGCAGGTGCGCAGCACGACCGTATCGGCCCGTCCGTCCAGCCCGTCGGCCAGCCCGCGCCCCCAGCGCCCGAACACGCCGGTTGCATGCGCCTCGTCGATCAGCATGATTGCATCGTGGCGTTCGGCAATCGCCACCAGATCGGCCAGCGGCGCGCGGTCGCCATCCATCGAATAGAGCGTTTCGAACGCCAGCCAGATCCGCCCGGTGTGGCCCGCCCGGCGCCATTGCGACGCGGCGTCGGCAAACGCCCCGGCATCGTTGTGCGGCACGGACAGCGCGGTGGCGCGCGTCAGCCGCAGCCCTTCGTGCATCGAGGCGTGGATCAGTTCGTCGTGAATGACCAGATCGCCGGTCTGCGGTAATGTCGCCAGCAGCGCGACATTGGCGGCATAGCCCGACGACAGGAACAGCGCCGATGTGCTGCCGGCCCACGCCGCCGCCTCTGCCTCCAGCGCTTCGTGTTCGGGATCGTTGCCGCGCAACAGCCGCGAACCGCCCGATCCGGCGGGCACGCCGCGCGCCAGCGCCGCGCCGATCGCATCGCGCAACCGGGGCGAGCCCGAGAGCGCGAGATAATCGTTGGAGGCAAAGTCGCGTCCGTGCCGGGGGGCCAGCGCACGCAGGCGACCGCGCTCCGTCAGCCGGTTCAGGTCGTCGTGATGCGCCTGCCACAGCGGGTGCGTCGGGCCCATCGGTTCAGGCCGCGCAGGTGCCCGCGCAAGCTGATGCCTTGGCCGCGCGCAACGGTTCCTCGCCTGCCATCGGTTTCAGCCCCAGTCGCGCGAACATTGCCGCGTCGGCGTCGTCGCCGGCGTTGGCGGCGGTCAGCAGCTTGTCGCCGGTGAAGATCGAATTGGCCCCGGCCATGAAACACAGCGCCTGCGTCGCCTCGCTCATCGCTTCGCGCCCGGCTGACAGCCGCACCATCGACAGCGGCATGGTGATCCGCGCCACCGCGACAGTGCGCACGAATTCGATATCGTCGATCTTTGCCAGCGGCGTATCGGCCAGCATGTCGCCCAGCACCGTGCCCTTGATCGGCACCAGCGCGTTGACCGGCACCGATTCGGGGTGATGCGCCATCGACGCCAGCGCGTGGACAAAGCCGACGCGGTCGGCGCGGGTTTCGCCCATGCCGACAATCCCGCCCGAACAGACATTGATCCCCGCCGCGCGCACGCGGTCCAGCGTGTCGAGCCGGTCGGCAAAGCTGCGCGTGGTGATGACCTCGCCATAGCGTTCCGGCGAGGTGTCGATGTTGTGGTTGTAATAGTCGAGGCCCGCGTCCGCGAGCTGCGCGGCCTGGGCATCGGTCAGCATGCCCAGCGTCATGCAGGTTTCCATGCCCATTTCGCGCACGCCCTGCACCATCGCGATGATTGCGGGCATGTCGCGATCTTTCGGGTTGCGCCATGCCGCGCCCATGCAGAACCGCTTCGATCCGGAATCCCGCGCCTGCGCCGCCGATTGCAGCACCGCCTGCACTTCCATCAGCTTGCTTGCCGTGACGCCGCTGTCGGCCTTGACCGACTGCGAACAGTAACCGCAATCCTCGGGACAGCCGCCGGTCTTGATCGACAACAGCGTGCAAAGCTGGACTTCGCCGGCGCGATGGTGCGCGCGATGAACCTCTGCCGCGCGGAACACCAGCTCGGTAAACGGCAGGTCGAACAACGCCGCGATCTCTTCGCGCGTCCAGTCATTGCGAACTTGCGCGGTCGAGGCGCCGGGATCTGCGACTGCAAACATGCGAAGTGTCCTTTGCAAAGTGTCGAACCGGGCGGCGGCCCGAAAACCGCGCGCCATATTGCCGTCGCCCTTAGCATTCCGCGCGCGTCTGCAAACCCGTTTTTGCGTTTCAGGTCTCGCCGCGCAGGCGAAGCAGGCGTGCGGCCGGGCCAATCGTCCAGCCCTGCACGGCAACGGAAACGATCACCACGACGAAAACGATGTTGAACATCGCATGGGCACGGGCGATCCCGACGAGCAAGGGGATAATGGTCAGAAAGATCGGCACCGCGCCCCGCAACCCCACCCAGGCCACGAACGCGCTTTCTTTCAACCGCCAGCGGAACGGCAACAGGCAGGCGAATACGGCGGTGGGGCGTGCGATCACGATCAGCACGCCTGCCACCAGCAGCGCGGCCAGGATATGCTGCGGCAATTCGTGCGGGGTAACCAGCAGCCCCAGCATCAGGAACAGCGCGATCTGCGCGATCCAGCCCAGCGCGCCAAAGAACCGCACGACCGGCTCGCGCCCGGCATGGTCAAAGTTGCCGACGATGATCCCGGCCAGATAGACCGCCAGAAAACCGCTTGCTTCCAGCATTTGCGCGGCGCCAAACAGGGCCAGGGCTCCGCCGACGGCAATGACCGGAAACACCGAATGCTGGGTCGACAGGCGGCGGAACAGAAACAGCAGGCCGTAACCGCCCGCCAGCCCGATCGCCGCTCCGCCCGCCATTTCGCGCACGAACAACAGACCTGCGTGCGCCGGCGACAACCCGCCCGGCGCGGTCAGCACTTCGACAAGGCCAACGGTCAGGAACACGCTCATCGGGTCGTTCAGTCCCGATTCCACTTCAAGCGCGGAAATGACGCGCGACGGCACCGAAACGTTCGACTGGCGCAACAGCACAGACACCGCCGCCGCGTCGGTGGGGGCGGTCACCGCCCCCAGCAACAGCGATTCCGGCCATGACAGGTCGAACAGCCAGTGTGCGGCCACTGCGACCAGACCCGCGCTGATCGCCACACCCGCCGTCGCGAGCGACAGCGACGGCCAGAGCGCCTCGCGAATCATGTGCCGTTCGGTGTTGAGGCCGCCCTGAAACAGGATGGCAGTCAGGGCCAGGCTGCCGACCAGATAGGCGATCTGAAAATCGCCGAACGCGATCCGGCCCGGCCCGTCTTCACCCGCCAGCATCCCGACGGCAATGAACACCAGCAACAGCGGCGTGCGGATGCGCGCCGACAGCAACCCGGCGAAAATCGCCAACAGGCACAACACCCCCGCGACCAGAATAATCTCATGCGTCGCCTGCACAGGCGTTTCTCCAACGTGACGGGGCGGACGAGCACCCGGCGGTATCGATCTATCACAGCGCATGTCTTGAACGCCACGTGCGGGGACCGTCGCTGGGTGGGGTCAATGGCGACAGGAGCCTGGCAAACATCACAGCGCGCGATCTGGCTGATACTTTCGAGCCTAATCGGTCTTGCAAGATGTGGCCAGGGAGAGCGCCGCAATCGCATTGTCGACAACACGGCACTGGACATCCGGTGCGACCTTATGATAAATTATGAAGATCTAATAAGGAGGCGCATCGTGGCGCAGGCATTGCCTATCACAGTCAGCCTTCCGCCCGAAATGGCCGCTATGCTGCGCCAAAAGGTCGAAGACGGGGAATACGGTTCAGTCAGCGAAGTCGTGCGTGAAGCGCTGCGGGATTGGTCGCGCAAGCAGTCGGCGGACCAGCGGGAATTGCAGGAACTGCGCAGTCTGCTCAAAGAGGCCATGGATAGTGGCCGGGGCGAGACTGGAAGCGCCGTATTTGCGCGGCTGCGTGCGCGCTACGCAGATTAACGTCGCGCATGAGATTTCGTGTCACAGCGCTGGCAGAGCGCGATCTCGCCGACATTGGCGATTTTATCGCGCGACAATCGAGTGCGCGCTGTCATTCATTGCAGAGATTGAAACGCGGTTCGCCAAGATCGCTGCGACTCCCCACCTCCACCGACTACGCGATGAGGTGATGCCCGGGATTCGGGCTGCCGTGCATGGCCGTTACCTGATCTATTTCCGTTGCGAAGATGATGGAGATGTCGTGTTCTTGCGCGTGCTGCATGGCGCGCGCGAGCAGGCCGGTGGCCTCTTTGACCATTGATTGGCACAATCTGACCACATCCCGACTTGCGTAGATTCCGAGCCTGCCGATTGCCGGGGAGGGGTCTAGCCTTTTCCCGTAGTATTCAGCCCAGGGAATTGGCCGCTTGCACCACAACCACGAATTGCGCTCACAGCCGGCGGGCGGGGTGGCCGCGTGAAGGCAATGGTGTCGAACCAGCCGCACACGCCGCTGGTGTGGACCGATTTGCCCGATCGGGAGCCGGGACCGGGCGAGATCCGGGTCAAAGTGCTGGCCTGTGGCGTGTGCCGGACCGATCTGCATGTGGTCGACGGCGAATTGCCGCATCCCAATTCGCCGATCATCCCGGGACATGAAATCGTCGGGCGGATCGATGCGGTGGGGGACGGCGTGGTCGGGCTGTCGCTGGGCGAGCGGGTCGGGATTCCCTGGCTTGGCCATACTTGCGGGGTGTGCCCCTATTGCGTGGCAAGCCGCGAGAATCTTTGCGATGCGCCGCTGTTCACCGGTTATACCCGCGACGGCGGGTTTGCGACGGCGACGATTGCCGATGCGCGGTTTGCCTTTCCGCTCGGTGAAACGGGCGACGCGGTCAAGCTGGCGCCGTTGCTGTGCGCGGGCCTGATCGGCTGGCGTGCGCTGGCTCTGGCGGGTGAGGGACGGCGGCTTGGGCTCTACGGCTTTGGCGCCGCAGCGCACATCCTTGCGCAAGTCGCCAGGTGGCAGGGGCGCGAGGTCTATGCGTTTACGCAGGCAGGAGACACCAAGGGGCAGGCCTTCGCGCGCAGTCTGGGCGCGGTCTGGGCCGGCGGATCGGACGAGGCGCCGCCGGTGCCGCTCGATGCGGCGATCATCTTTGCCCCGGTTGGCGATCTGGTGCCGCTGGCCTTGCGCGCGGTCGCCAAAGGCGGCCGGGTGGTCTGCGCCGGTATCCACATGAGCGATATCCCGGCGTTCCCCTACGCAATCCTGTGGGAAGAACGCCAACTGGTATCGGTCGCCAATCTGAGCCGCAAGGACGGGCTCGATTTCCTGAAGCTGGTGCCCGGCATCGGCATTGTCATGACCACCACGACCTATCCGCTGGAACGGGCCAACCGGGCGCTGGCCGATCTGCGCGCCGGCCGGTTCGAGGGCGCCGCAGTGCTCGTGCCGTGAATCCCCCATCGCAAAAAGAGACAACCATGACCACCACCCATCTCAACGGCCATCATCGCGTTACGCTGGCCGGCATTTTCACCCACCCGGCACCGCACAATATCGAATGGCATGACGTGCTGGCGCTGCTCAATCATCTCGGCACCGCGACGCCACGGCACGGCGGTGGTTACGATGTCGAAATCGGCGCCGATCATTTCACGCTGGTACGGCCGCACGGGCATGATGTGGTGGACGACGAACTGCGCGATCTGCGCAAGTTTCTGACCCACGCAGGCCTGTCGCCGGGCGGCGTGGCGTCAGAGCCCGACATCGCCCGGCCTGACGGGTGGATCGTGGTGGTCGACCATCATCAGGCGCGGGTCTTTGCGCCCGGCGGCGATCACGCCGCACCGCTGGTGATCCGCCCCAACGACGACGACGGGTCGCGGCGCCGGGTCGAGCATCGCCAGGGCAACGACGACCACGACGGCGGTCGCGCGTCGGAAGACGACGATTATTACCGGCGGATCGCCGCCGATCTGGCCGCCCCGCACCGGGTGGTGGTGTTCAGCGACGGCAAGGGCCGCAGCAGCGCCGGCGAATACCTGGTCGACTATGCCAGACGGCACGATCCCGCCCTGGCCGAGCGCATCGTCGCCGATGAAAAAGTCGACATCTCCAAACTGACCGATGGCGAAGCGGTGGCGGCGGGCCTGGCCCTGCTGGGCCGATCTGCGTAGATTCCGACGGTTTTCGCACGCAGGCGTCCGCTTTATTTCCAGATTCGATGCCTTTGGCCATCCGGCGCTCATCCCCCCGAGCGACCCTTCGCCCTGACGGTTCGGGAACCCCCTCTCCCCAAACCTGTCGGCATCCAGTGATAAGCCGGCGGTTGCCCTGCAACCGCCGGCTTATTGTCATTCCGGTCAGGCAAATTCCAAATCGGGCAGAGGCGCCGGCACCTGCGTCCGGCCTCGGAATCTACGTTGGCGGGGCAGGTCCCTGCGGGTGTGACCCGGCAATTGAGGGGGTAAATTCCGGCGGCAGACAGCGCTGTCCCCGGCGCGCAGATATGTGGCCTGCCCCGTCAGCTTGCGACCCGCACGGCTGTTCGCGCATCGCACAAGGAAGCTGCTTATGTTCTCCAAGACCCCCCGTACCGCCGCCCGGTCCGCCATGGTGCCGACCCTGCTCGCCCGCACCGCCGTCAGCATGGTGGCGATCGCCGGCCTGGCCGGTGCCACGCTGCTGGTTGCGCCGGCCGCCTTCTCGGCCGAAACCTCGGAACAATATCGCCACCATCTGTGGGGCAAGACGCCCGAGGAACGCGCCGAAACCGTCGAACAACGGATTCGCACGCTGCATGCCAGCCTGCAAATAACCCCCGCCGAAGAGATGGACTGGACCGGCGTTGCCCGAACCATGCGCGACAACGAGACGCGGATGCAGGACATGATCGCGGCGCGCGAAGCAGAACCGAAGCATCACGTCACCGCGCCCGAAGATCTGCGCACGTATGAACATTTTACCCAGGCGCATGTCGAGGGGCTGAAGGCGCTGCGCGCGTCATTCGACACTCTTTATGAATCCATGCCCGACGACCAGAAACTGGTGGCGGACGACGTGTTCGACAAGTTCGGCAACGGCCACGACTGATCCGGGCGCCATTTTTCCCCAATTCAAAGGAATGCATCATGACAACGCTCGTTCGAGGTAGTCCCTCGAAATCCCGGATCTTGCGTGGTTTTGCCCGGCTCGGGTGTTCCGCGCTGCTTGTGCTCGGCACGCTCAACATGCCGGCCATGGCTCAGCAGCACGGCGGTGGTGGCGGTGGCCACGGCGGCGGCCAGGGAGGCGGCGGCCACGGCGGTGGCGGTGGCGGCGCGCGTGGATTTCGCGGCGGTGGCGGTGGTGGCGGTAACCGCGGCGGCGGGGACGGCAGGGGTGGTTACCGTGGTTCGCAAGGCGGCTATGGCGGCTGGGGCGGCGGATACTATCCCGGCCCGGCGATCATTTACGGATCGCCCTACTATTGCACCCCGCCGTTGGTCTATGCGCCCGATTACGGGTACGATAGCTGCGATTGATACCGTGTTCCGGAAGATTGCGGTGCGCCGCAGTCTTCCGGACAAGGTTCAGACCAGACGCTCGGCCGAAACCACGTTCCAGCGCACGATCACCGGCACATCGGGATGCCGCGGCTTTGGCCCCAGCACGCTGAGCGATGCCGGATCGAGCGCCAGATGTTCACCTGCGGTGACGTCCAGCCCCGCCCAGCGCACACCCAGCACACAGCCGAAATGGCCATGGCTGAACAGCGCGATCGGGCCCGCCATGGCGCGCAGGCGCGCAATCAGGCGATCGGCGCGGGCGACCACGTCGGCAACGCTTTCGCCGTCGGGACAGCCGTCGCGGAACAGATTCCAGCCCGCGTCCAGATCGTGGATCTGGTCGCCGGTCAGCCCCTCGTAACGGCCATAATCCCACTCGGCGAGGTCGGGCTCGACCACGCCGGTGCGCCCTTCGAGCGCCAGCGTGCACGTGCGCCGGGCGCGCTGACGCGGGCTGGCGAACACGTGCGCAAACCGCAATTGGGTCAGCACCGGGGCCAGATCGCGTGCCATGTCTTCGCCGCCCGCGGTCAGCGGAATGTCGCTGCGTCCGGTATGTTGCCCCGACAACGACCAGGCGGTTTCACCGTGCCGGATCAAAAACAGGTCCGGCATTGCGGCCTTGGGCTGGTCGATCGTCACTTTTCGGCATCCATCCGGCCAGCGTAGCGGATCATGCGGCGGGGGTCCATTGCCAGTTCCGGATTTCAGGCAAGTCCTTGCCCTCGTGCGCGATATAGCGGGTGTGGGCGGCCAGGCTGTCGCGCATGGTCTGGATCAGCCAGGCGCCCTGGCTGCCGGTGTCGGGCAGGCGATTGACCGCATCAATCACCAGGTGGAACCGGTCGATGCGGTTTTGCACGCGGATGTCGAACGGCGTGGTGATCGTGCCTTCCTCCTGATAGCCGTGGACCGACAGGTTGCGGTTGGTCCGCGAATGAGTCAGCCGCTGGACCAGATCGCGATAGCCGTGGAATGCAAAGATCACCGGCCGGGTGCGGGTAAACAGCGTATCGTAATCGGTATGGTTCAACCCTTTGGGGTGTTCGTCGGCCGATTGCAGCGTGTTCAGATCGACCACGTTGATCACCCGCACGCGCAAGTCCGGCAAGTGGGTGCGCAGGATCGTGACCGCGGCCAGCGTTTCGAGCGTGGGCGTATCGCCGCAACAGGCCAAGACCAGATCGGGCTCGACCGACGGTTGGCCCTCCATGCCGCCGTCGCTGCTGGCCCATTTCCAGATGCCGATGCCGGTCTTGCAATGGGCAATGGCGGCCTCCATCGTCAGCCACTGCGGCAACGCGTGCTTGCCGGCGACGACCACGTTGATCTGGTGACGGCTGCGCAGGCATTGGTCCATCACCGCCAGCAGGCAATTGGCATCGGCCGGCAGAAAGGCGCGTACGATACGCGGCTTCTTGTTCAGGATATGGTCGAGAAAGCCCGGGTCCTGGTGGGTGTAGCCGTTGTGATCCTGTTGCCAGCAGTGCGAAGTCAGGATGATGTTCAAACTGGAAATCGGCACGCGCCATGGCAGTTCCGCCGCGACTTTCAGCCATTTGGCATGCTGGCTGGCCATCGAATCGATAATCCGCACAAACGCCTCATACGTGCAGAAAATCCCGTGCCGCCCGGTCAGCAGATAGCCCTCCAGCCAGCCCTCGCACTGGTGTTCGGACAGCATCGCGTCAAGCACCCGACCCTTGGGAGCGAGGTACTGGTCGTGCGGGACGATCGCTTCTTCCCACTGGCGGTTGGTCACATCGAATGTCGCGTCGAGCATGTTCGACACCGTTTCATCGGGCCCGAACAACCGGAAATTGGCAGAACTGAGGTTGCGTTCCATCACGTCGCGCAAAAACCCGCCGAGCACGGCCATGTCGCACGCGGTGATCGCGCCCGGTGCCGGCACCAGGCAGGCATAGTCGCGCAGATCGGGCAGGCGCAGATCGCGCAACAGCTTGCCGCCGTTGGCGTGGGGGTTGGCGCCCATCCGCCGGTCGCCTTTCGGCGCCAGCGCGGCAATTTCGGGCAACAGGTGCCCCATCTCGTCGAACAGCGTTTCGGGGCGATAGCTTTTCATCCACGCCTCCAGGTCCGCGACGTGGCCGGGATGATCGCAATCGACCAGTATCGGCACCTGGTGCGCGTGAAACGTGCCTTCGATCGCCATGCCGTCGACCGCCCTGGGCCCGGTCCACCCTTTGGGAGACCGCAGCACGATCATCGGCCAGCGCGGCATCGGGGCGGGATGGTCCCAGTGCGACGGGTTGCTGCGGGCCTGGTCCTGGATGGCGTGGATCGCGGCAATCGCGGTGTCCATCGCGCCGGCCATCACCTGGTGCATGGTCGCCGGGTCATCGCCTTCGACAAACAGCGGCGCCCAGCCATAACCGGTCAGCAGGCTTTCCAGATCGGCATCGCCGATCCGCGCCAGCACGGTCGGGTTGCTGATCTTGTAGCCGTTGAGATGCAGGATCGGCAGCACCGCGCCGTCGCCGACGGGGCTGAGAAACTTGTTGGAATGCCACGCGGTCGCCAGCGGCCCGGTCTCTGCCTCGCCGTCGCCGATCACGCAGGCGACGATCAGGCCGGGATTGTCGAACGCGGCGCCGAACGCGTGGCTCAGCGAATAGCCCAGCTCCCCGCCTTCATGGATCGATCCCGGCGTGGTCGGTGCGACATGGCTGGAAATCCCGCCGGGAAAGGAAAACTGGGTGAACAGCTTTTTCAGCCCGGTGATGTCGCGGCTGACATCAGGATAGATTTCGCTGTAGCTGCCTTCCAGATAGGTGGCTCCGACGATGGCCGGGCCGCCGTGGCCGGGTCCGGCGATATAGAACATGTCGAGGTCGTGCGCGACGATCACCCGGTTGAGGTGGGCATAGATGAAGGTCTGGCCGGGCGTGGTGCCCCAATGCCCGACGACGATCGGCTTGACGTGTTCCAGCAGCAGCGGCTCGCGCAGCAGCGGGTTGTCGTACAGATAGATCTGACCGACCGACAGGTAATTGGCGGCGCGCCACCACGCATCGATCAGTTCGGCCTCAACCGGATCGAGCGGCGGCAGCTTTGGGTCGCGCACAACCAGATTGCGCTCCTGAACGACATTGATGGCGTGTTCGGTGTTGGACATGGCGCGGGCCTTTGGTCGGGAGATCGGGGTCTGGGGAGGTCTGAAGGATCAGCGCGGTCTGGCGACGATCTCGCACGTCTTGCGCGCGGCCTGGCGCACGTCTTCCATGTTCTGTTCAAAGAACCGCTCGCTCAATCCCTTGACGATCGAGGGGAAATGCACATGATCGATCGAGGCGATGGCAAACGCGTGCTGCAAATAGCGGTCGAACACCTGGATCAGCGATTGCCACTGGCCCTGTTCATCAAGCCAGGCGCGCGAATTGCCCGATGAGCTCAGGCTGAGCAGATGCTTGCCCGCGAGTTGCGTTGTTGCGGCCTTGTCATGATCGTTGCGCAGCGCAAAATCCGGGCCGAACACCCGCTCGATATAGCCCTTGAGCATCGCCGGTGCCGAACCCAGCCAGATCGGATAGACCAGCACGACAACCTCTGCATCGGCGATCAGCGCGCGTTCGTCGGCGATGTCGGGGGTGGGCTTCGATCCGGTGGCTTCGTCCAGTTCCTCTGCGCGCAGCACGGGATCGAATTTCATCCGGTAAAGATCGCGCAACACGGCATGCTGGCCTGCTTGTTCGACCGCCGCGCAATAGTGCGCCGCGACCGCCGCGTTGAAGCTGTCGGGTTCGGGATGGCACAGGATCACCACGTGCCGATGCTTTGCATAGCTGGTCATACGGGCGGCTCCATAGCGGCGAGCAGGCTGTCGAGCGGCAGCGTGGCAAACGTGGTAAAGCTGTCGGCCACCGAATAGGGCAGGATCAGCGTGCGATCCTTGACCAGCGCACCGCAACTGTAGACCACGTTGGGCACATAGCCGTCGCGCTCCTGCTCGCTGGGGCGCAGCAGCGGATGGGTCAGGCGGCGCAGCACTTTGGTCGGGTCGGCTTTGTCGAGCAGGCAGGCGCCGATCGAATAACTGCGGACCGGCCCGACGCCATGGAACAGCACCAGCCAGCCTTCGTCGATTTCGATCGGGCAGCCGCAATTGCCCATCTGCACGAATTCCCACATGCATTGCGGGGACAGGAATGTGGTGCCGCCATCCCAGTCGTACAGGTTGTCGGATCGCAGCAGCGAGATGTTTTCGTGATCGATCCGGGCGAGCGCGGCATAGCGTCCGTCGATGCGCCGGGGAAACAGCGCCATGCCCTTGTCGGACGCGGCCGATCCCTGGAGGGGACACAACCGGAATGTCGAAAAATCTGCCGTTACCAGCAATTCTTCGCGGACATCGGCACCGCCGAACGCGGTATAAGTGCCAAGGTATTTGGCCGCGCCGTCATCTTCGACAAAGCGCACCAGCCGCAGATCTTCAATGCCGTGGCTTTGGTGGCTGGTGATCGGAAAGATGACGATTTCGGACATGTCCCGGCTTTGTTCGCATGACAGCGACACGCCGGCGTCGTCCCCGGTGCCGCCGGGCAACGCCTCTATGCGGGGCGAAATTGCCTGAATGCTGGACGGATCGAGCGTGATCACATCGTCGGCGGCGATGACCCCGGTGCGAAAGGTGATCGACGAAATATGCCCTTCACCCACCCCGCGCAACGACAGCACAAAGCGCAAGGCGCCGGGCGCTACCCCGTTCTGGTCGGGGTGGACGACAATGCTCGGGTTGAACAGTGCCGCCGCCTCGAACGAATATTCCTCGCTGAAATAGGCGCCGATCAGCAATTGCTGCGCATGGTTCATCCGCCCGTTGGCGATCATCGCACCGCTCACCTCGCGATAGCGACGCAACAGCACGTCCTCGATGCCTCGGTGACGTTCGGTCAGGCCGGCGATGATCCGCGCCAGTTCGGCATCGATTTCTGCCGGGGGCTGCGCCAGCACGCGGTCGGCCAGGCCCTGGGCGCGACTGCCGCCCGATGCTTCGGGCGCGTCGGCGGGGGTGAACGGCCGGAGCACGACGCGCGTCGGGTCGGCACGCAGCACGATCGGCAGATGGGTAATGGCAATGTCCGGGGTCATGGTCTTTCCGTGAGGACGCGAACAGATTGCTGCCCCGCACCGTTTCGGCCCATGACCAGCGCGGCGACAGCCCCGGAATCTACGCGGGGCCGAGCAGCGCCAGGGTGCTGCGTTGCAACCCGTGCCGGATCGTCACCCGGAAGTCGTCGGCAAGACCAGCGGCACCGATGTGTCATCCGCCGACGGATCGCCCGATGGGCTGGATGACGCGGCGGTCCCACCCGGATTGGTGTTGGTCAGTTGGGTGGCGTACCAGGCCACCACGCCGACAAACACGGCGAGCAGCAGGATGATCCAGAGCCACCTGCTCTTGGGCGGCTTGGCGAGATCGAGGTCGTTCATGGCTTTTTCCTGTTCGAGTTGGCACCGGCGGTCATGCATCGACCGAACTGACTTGCGCGGCCGCCCTTTGCTGCGCAGTGGCGCGCAGCCGGGTAATGGCTGACGGCGGCTGTGGTTCACCCGCTGGTGGACAAATCCATGAAGCCGGTGATGGCTTTTCGATCAAATGGGTTGAGGCGCCGGCATGTGATGAATTCATCCTCTGCGCCGGAATTGACCGCACGGACCGGCGTGGCGGATAATCCGGAACGATGGCGTGACATGGATAGTCTCGGAATTTACCCGAGCGCTTCAGGGAACTTGACCACGACTTGCGCGTATAATCCGAGGGTTTTCAGCAAGCGCCATGCGCGCCCATTGGCGCTGACCGTTTTATACTCGAAAGGACTTTCTGATGTCATTTTCCAGCCGAACTCTGGCTGCCGCCCTGGTGGCCGTCGCGACTGTGTCCGCCCCGATGATTCCGATGGCGCACGCGCGCGAATCCGCTGCCAAGATCACCTGGCGTGGCAAACAGGCGCTGCAACAGCTCGAAGCGACCGAGCCACGCTCGCGCCTCTATGCCCACCATGCCAGGGCAATTCTGGTGTTCCCGGCCATCTTCAAGGCGGGTTTCGTGTTCGGCGGTGAAAGCGGCGACGGTGTGCTGTTGATCGATGGCCATGCGGCCGGCTTCTACAATTTGTCAGGCGGCACATTCGGCTTCCAGGTCGGCGCCGAAAAATTCGGCTACGTGCTGTTCCTGATGAATGACGAAGCTCTGCGCAATCTGCGCCGGAGCAACGGTCTCGCCGCCGGCACTGGCCCCAGCATTGCCATCATCAACACCGGCGCCGCCGCAGAAGCCAATTCGACGACGCTGACCAAGGATATCTATGCCTTCCCGTTCAGCGAAAAGGGCCTGATGGCCGACCTGACGCTGCAAGGCACCAAGATCTCGGAAATCCATCCGCGTTGATCGGCGGATCTGGAGTCCGGGAAAGGGCATGAAGCCTGTGGGCATATCGGCATCATAGGCGCTACGTCGCGCAAGGGGACGAAATCGGTCGTCCCCCAGCGCAAGGCAAAGCGCGACATGGCGGGCAATGTCATGGACATGGCGCGGCGTGGTTTCACCAACCCGGAACATTCTCGCCAGGCGCGCCTGTGGTGATTTCACGGCAAAAGGCGGAATCGGTGGTGATAATATCGCTCGCCGACTGGAATGCGATCGAGGAATCGATGCATTTGCTCTCGACCGTAAACAACCGCGTGCGATTGTTGAGCGCCATCGGGGAACTGGATGACGGCAAGGGGGCTGCGCACGACCTGATTCAGCCGTGAAGCTGGTCTTTGCGGAGGCCGCCTGCGAAGATTATCCCCACTGGCAAGCCTACGCGCCCAACCTCCTGCAACGGGTCAACGACCTGATCGGCAACTGCAAATTGCGCAGTGCCGGTTTCATTCATGATCGCGCCGGGATGATTCTTCGAGATTCCTGACGGCAATCGATCGCTACTTGCTACCCATCACCCGCGCAATCGCCACGAAATCCGCCACATCAAGCGTTTCGGCGCGGCGTGACGGATCGATGGCCAATGTCTCCAGCGCCGGCAACGCGCCGGGCAATCCCTTCAACGATTGCCGCAACATCTTGCGGCGCTGGCCAAAGGCGGCCTCGGTCAGGCGTTCGAGGGCGCGGGGAGATACGCCTTCGGGCATTTCGGCCGGGGTGACGTGGACGATCGCCGACATCACCTTTGGCGGGGGGGTAAACGCGCTGCGGTGGACTTTGATGGCGATGCGAGGGGTGGCGCGCCATTGCGACAGGATGGCGAGCCGGCCATAGGCGTCGCTGCCGCCTTTGGCGATGATCCGTTCGGCGACTTCCTGCTGGAACATCAGCGTCAGGCTTTGCCAGCGCGGTGGCCAGACCGGGCCGGACAGCCAGCCGGTGAACAGCGCGGTGCCGACGTTGTAGGGCAAGTTGGCGGCGATGTGATAAGGACCGTCGAACAGCGTGCCGGGATCGAATTTCAGCGCATCGCCCTCGATCACGCGCAACCGGCCGGGGAAAGATTCAGCCAGCTCGGCCAGCGCCGGCAGGCAGCGGCGGTCCATTTCGATGGCGGTGACATTGGCACCGGCGCGCAACAGCGCGCGGGTCAGGCCGCCGGGCCCTGGGCCGACCTCCAGCACATCGGCCCCGGCAAGCGGACCGGGTACGGCGGCGATGCGGGTCAACAACTGTTCGTCGAACAGGAAATTCTGACCCAGCGATTTCTGCGCCAGCAAGCCGTGGCGGTTGACGACGTCGCGTAACGGGGGAAGGTCAGGCATTGCGCTGGTCCGCGCATTGCGCGGCCATGCGGATCGCCGCGATGGTGGCGCCGGGCCGCGCGGCGCCGGTGCCGGCAATGGCGAATGCTGTGCCGTGGTCCGGGCTGGTGCGCACGATCGGCAGGCCCAAAGTGACATTCACGCCCTGATCGAAATCGAGCGCCTTGATCGGGATCAGTGCCTGATCGTGGTACATGCAGATCGCGACGTCGTACGTCGCGCGCGCGGCGGCGTGGAACATCGTGTCGGCGGGCAAAGGCCCGGTCGCGGCGATGCCGGCATCGCGCAGCCGTGCGACGGCAGGCGCAATCACGTCGGCATCTTCTCGGCCCATGCGGCAATCCTCGCCGGCATGGGGGTTGAGCCCCGCCACCGCCAGGCGAGGCCGGGCAATGCCGAAATCGCGGGTGAGCGCGGTGGCGGCGATATCGGCCCGGTTGACGATCAGGCCGGTGGTGAGCAAGCCGGGCACTTGCGCCAGCGCAACATGGACGGTGATCGGCACGACGCGCAGGCTGGGCCCGGCGAGCATCATCACGGCTTCGTCGGCAGCCACGCCGCAGGCCGCAGCAACGAATTCGGTTTGTCCCGGATAGTCGAAGCCGACGCGCGCGAGCCGGCTTTTGGCAATCGGACCGGTAACGAGCGCGGATGTCGCGCCATGGCGGGTCAGTTCGGTCGCGAGCGTCAGGCTGGCGAGCGCGAGCGCGGCGCCGGCGTCGTCAGGCGCACCGGGGCGATAGTCGCCATGGCCGATATCGATCACCGGCAGCGTCGTGGCAAAAACCGCCAGCGCCTCGTCTGGCGAGGACACGGCAGTGACCGGCACGCCCGAACGCCCGCCCGCCGCCGAAATGACGGCGTACGAGCCGATGACCACGAACGGCGGCAGGCCTTCGGCGACCGCCAGCGCCCATGCCGCAACCGCCAGTTCCGGGCCGACCCCGGCCGGATCGCCCATGCTGAGCGCGATCATGCCGCGATCAGTCGTATTCGATCACCGCGTCGCGGCGCAAATCGCGCAAGTAAGTCTGCGCGCGCTTGTTGACGCGGTCGTCTTCGAGTTGGCTCTGCAACTGGTCAAAGCTGGGGCCGTTGTCGACTTTGGGGTCGTCGCGGCCGCACAGCAGCAGCACGCGCACGCCGTCTTCGACCGACCCGAACGGCGGGGTCGCTTCGCCGACGCCCAGTTTCAGGATGGTGTCCTGCAGCGCGACCGGCAAGTCGCGCGCCTTGATCTGGTCGTTGCCGACGACGGTCGCGCCCATCTTGACGGCGGCGGCATCGACCTGGCCGCAGCCGTGGATTTCCTTGACTGCCTTGGCAAAGGTGCTGGCGCGCGCGGCGGCGTCCTTTTCGGGCGTGCCAGGGGCAAAACTGATCGAGATCTGTTTCAGGCTGAGAATGGCGTCGCGCGGGTCGGCGGTCAGCACTTTGCGCTTGTCGATGACATAGATCGTCGAATAGCCGCCGGGCACTTCGATCGGGCCGGCGAGCTGACCCGGGCCCATCGACGCCACGGTGCCGGCGATCGCGGTGGGCAACTGTGCCAACCTGATCCAGCCGAGATCGCCGCCCACAGCGGCCGTCGACGCCTGCGAGTACTGGCGGGCATAGCCGACAAAGCTGCCGCCCTTTTTCAACTGGTCGACAATCTTTTCGGCATTGCCGAGCACTTGCAGCTTGTTCTCGTCGGTCGCGGCGAGGTAGATTTCGCCGAGGTGATATTCTTCGGTGCCCTTGGCCGCTTTCAGCCGATCCATCACTTCGCGCACTTCGGATTCGGACACGTTGATGTACGGCTGGACATTCTTGCGCAGCAAGTGCTGCCAGGCGATTTCGCCGCGGATCTGGCGCTTGAGCGAGGCGCCCGATGAACCGATCGAGGCCAGATAGGCCTCAAGCGCGGCCGGGTCCTTGCCCAGATTCTGTTGCGCGACATAGGCAAACCGCTGATTCACTTCGTCATCGTCGATCGTGATGTCGGCAGCCTTGGCCTCCTGGATTTCCAGCGTTTCGTCGATCAGGTTGCGCATGACCTGCGCGCGCAGGCGCTCCTGTTCCTCGGCGCTGATCTTGTCTTTGCTGGCATTGGCGAACAGCGCATAGCGCTGGTCGATATCGGTGCCGGTGATGATCTCGCCATTGACGATCGCGGTGGCGTGGCGATGGTTGGGGTCCATCCGACCATAGAACTGCGGATTGGTCGGCAGGTTGAGATTGCCGTTGGAATCGGTCGAGGCGGGCGGCGGCGGCGGCGGCGCCACCAGGGGCGCCTCTTCCTGCGCGCGTGCGGCCGGCGCGCCGACCAGGCCAGGCGCGCCCGTCAGCACAAGCCCCAGCATCAGCACCAATCGCAGCGGAACCGATGTCGAAACAGGCAGCAGGCGAAATGCGGACGTCATGGCAGTCGTTCAATCCTGTTGGGCGCCCCGTCCAGAACGAAGCGAACGGAGCCGTTGGAGCGGCCGTACGATGTCAAATCCGGCTTAACCAAGGCTGAGTGTGGCGGGCGATAGCGCCTTTGCCACAAGGAGGGAAGTTTTCCCGCAGCAAAAAGCCGGGCGGGAGGTTCGTTTCGTGCGCAGCCCGACAATCCCCCATCACCGTGTGCCAATGTTGCGCAATGACAGCGTCAGCGAATAGGCGCTGCCGGCGACGGCGTCCCCTGCGGAAACATAATTGCGCTGCCAGGTGAATGACAAGTCGAGGCACCCGTCGGTATAGGCAAAGCCCAGCCGGTGGCGGATCATCTGGAACCCGTCCGCGCCGCTGATCGGATTGTCGGCCAGCGTCGTCAGATTGAGGATCGCCGACCCGAACACCGACCAGTAATGGGCAAATGCAGCGCGCGCCGACACGCGCAGTTCCTTGCTGTCCTGAAGATCCTCATACGTGACCGGGAAGCCACGGTTGAGCGCGATATAGCCGATTTCCAGATAAGTCCGGTGGTCGCCGATGGTGGCGTCGAATTCGTTGCGGCGCAGTTGCAGCGTGTCCTTGTCGAGCTGAAACCGCTCGGTCAGTTGCACGATGTCGCGAAACCGCACTTCGGCGCGGCCGACCACGTCGGACAGCCGTGCGGCCAGCCCGGTGCCGTCGGGCACGATGTTGGATTCGTCTGTCGTGCGATAGGACTGGCCGATCGTTGCCGACGCGCGCCAGTTCGACCGATCCAGGCGCCAGTCGACACCATAAGTCACGCGCACCCCGTCCTCGACCCGGTCATAGCCGGGATAACGGTTGAGCGCGAAAATGTTGTCATCTTCCAGTTCGACCGCGCGCGAATCCTCATTGGGAATGGCCAGATTGCGGACATGCGGGGTGGCGACGATCTGGACTTCGGGAGTCAGCACCTGGGTCCCGCCCAGCGCTTCGCCGATCAACGGCCATTTCAGATCGGCCGCTGCCGTGGCGATGCCCCGTGCCTGCCATCCGGGCAGACCCTCATAGTTCGCGTTGGTCGACAGGCTGTTGTCGCTGCTGTGATAGACATCGCCGCGCACCAGCGCGGTCAGCGTCAGTTCCTGCCCGCCAGCGGTGATCGTGTGCAGATCCCATTCGGCGCGGGCGAACGCGCGCTGGGTGTCCTGGCCATCGGTGCGGGTCAGCGCCAGCGAATTGCCTTCGATTTCCAGTTTTCCGCCAACGCCGGGCATATCGAATCGCTGGCGATAATCGATCGCGGGCAGCGCAAACGGCTGCTGGCTGGGGATATCGGTAACCCCGATCGCCTGCACCGCCCACCCGGCAAAGCTGAAATAGCTGTCCTGCGAGACATGTTCGAGGTCGGCCGTCGATCGCAACCGGGTGTCGGGCGACAGGTTGTATCGCAACAGGAACGTGCGGTCCGACACATAACGCGCCGCCCCGGTCACGCTCCAGTCGTTGCCCAGTTGAATGACGCCGTTGCCTTCGAGATAGCCGCGCAGCGTGAAATCGCCGGTGCCTTCGGACACCAGCGCGCCGGTCGAATCGACGGCCTCGTTGGTCTGGCGGCTGTACGTCAGATAGCCATTGACCTGAAAGGCGCCCTTGTCTGTCAATTGACGATACCGCGCCTCGACCAGCGGCAGCGCGCCGGTAAACAGCGTACCGGTAATCGAAAGGTCGCGGTTGTCGGCAAGGTGCCAGTAATAGGTGTTGGCGATCTCGAATCCGTTCGCCGATGACGATCCGAATGTCGGAATCAGGAACCCGGATTCGGCACGGAAATCCGACGGATGCGACAGGCCCGGCAGCGGCAGCAGCGGCACCCCGAAAATGCGCAGCTTTGCGCCGTAATAGCGCACCATCTTGGTGTCGGGGTTGTACGCGATCCGCACCGCGGTCAATTCCCAGCTCGGGCTTTTCGGACAGCCCTCGTCGTCGATCACTTCGCAACCGCTATAGGCCGCATGGTGCAGCACGACGTGCCCGGCGTCGTCCCGCTCGCTCGATCGCGCCGCCATGCGCCCGCCTTCGCGCAGCACCAGCAACAGGTCCTGCGTCGCGCCGGCCTTGAACTGGTCGGTCAGGTCCATGTGGTCGGTGTAGAGAATGTCGCCGTCTTCATCGACGAAGCGGATATTGCCGGTCGCGACAATGACGCCGGTGTTGCGGTTCCATGTCAGATGATCGGCGCGCAACGATTGCGCATCGCGCCGCATCACGACGTTGCCGCTGGCGGTAACAACGTCGGTATCGTGATCATATGTCACGGTGTCGGACGCGAACCGCACCAGATCATTCTTTCCCGGTTCGGCGGGCGAATTGGCGGCGGGCTTTGACGAATCGGGCGCCGGCACGGTGGGTCGGGGCACCGTCGCCGGATCGGCAAAGGCGGCCTCGGCCACAGGCAAGGCCCCGCCAATGCCCGCAAGGGCAAGCAAGGCAGCGGAACGGCGCGCCCGAACGCGCAACGAAAAGGCTTGGCGCGGGGGCCGCGTCAGGGGTCGCATCCGCTTGCCTATCGCACCGGTGCGCCTTAACTGCAAACCCACAATTCCGGTATTGTCCGCAGCCCCCGCCGGGCGCGGTGCCGATCAGGAGCACGTTTCATGACCATCGTTTTCGCCTCTTCCGGTGATCCCCGCCCCCGTCTCGTCGCCCGCCTGGTCGCCGAAGGCAACCTGCCGACCGATCTGGCCGAGCCGGTGCGAGAGGCCGCCGCGGCCAGCCGTTTCAGCGGAAAAACGGGGCAAGTGTTCGAAGCATTCGTGGCGGGCGAAGCCAGCCTGTCGCGCCTGGCGCTGGCGGGAATCGGCAAGGCGAACGGGGCCGACCGGCTGGCCGCGCTGGAACGCGCTGGCGGCGCGCTGGCGGCGAAATACCTGACTTCGGGCGAAACCGTGCTGGGCATCGATTTTGCCGGGTCCGCGCTGACCGCGACCGAAGCGGTCGCGGTGCTGCTGGGCGCGCGGCTGCGCGGATGGCGCCACGATGTCTACAAGACCAGGCTGACCGACGAACAGAAAGTGTCGCTGACCAGCATTGTAGCGATTGCCGCGCCCGAAGGTGCCGACACCGCCTGGGCGACCGAGGCGGCGCTGGCCGAGGGGATCGAATTCACCCGCGAACTGGTCACCGAGCCGGCCAATGTGATCTATCCCGAAAGCTTTGTCGAACGCTGCCGCGCGCGCTTTGCCGGGACCGGGGTCGACGTGGTGGTGCTCGACAAGGCGGCGCTTGAAGAACTGGGCATGGGCGCGCTGCTCGGTGTGGCACAGGGCTCCGTGCGCGAGGCGCGCGTGCTGGCGCTGCGCTGGAAGGGCCGCGCCGGCGCCCGCCCGACCGCATTTGTCGGCAAGGGCGTGACGTTTGACACCGGCGGCATCTCGATCAAGCCGGCCGGCGGCATGGAAGACATGAAATGGGACATGGGCGGCGCCGGGGCGGTTGCCGGCACGCTGCTGGCGCTTGCCCTGCGCAAGGCGGAAGCGGATGTGATCGGTGTCGTCGGCCTGGTTGAAAACATGCCCGACGGCAACGCGCAGCGGCCGGGCGATGTCGTGACCAGCCTGTCGGGGCAGACCATCGAAGTGATCAACACCGATGCCGAAGGGCGGCTGGTGCTGTGCGACGTGCTGACCTGGGTGCAGCGGACGTATGCCCCGGCGACTATTGTCGATCTCGCCACGCTGACCGGCGCAATCATGGTGTCGCTGGGCCATGAATATGCCGGGATTTTTGCGAATGACGATTTGCTGGCCAGCCAGTTGGACGCGGCCGGAAAGGCCAGCGGGGACAAGTTGTGGCGATTCCCGCTCTCGCCCGCCTATGACAAGCTGATTGACAGCCCGATTGCCGACATGAAGAATGTCGGGCCCCGGTTTGGCGGTTCGATCACCGCCGCGCAGTTCCTGCAGCGGTTTATCGGCGAAGGCATCGCCTGGGCCCACCTCGACATTGCCGGCACGGTCTGGGCCGACAAGCCGGGCGCGACCCACGACAAGGGTGCGACCGGGTTCGGCGTGCGCCTGCTCGACCGCTATGTGCGCGACGTGCTCGAATCCTGAGCGTGATGCGTGTCGATTTCTACCAACTGACTCGCGATCCCGCCGAATGGGTGGTGCCCTTGCTCGCGCGCAGCACGCTGGGCGCGGGCGAGCGGCTGCTGGTGGTGTCGGACGATGCGGACCAGCTTGGCCGGATCAGCGCGGCGCTGTGGCAGCGCGTCGCCGATTCCTTCCTGGCCCACGGCATGGCGGGCGGGCCGCATGACGCGCGCCAGCCGATCCTGCTGGGCAGCGTACCCGACCCCGTCAACGGCGCGCGCTATTGCGCGCTCGCCGACGGCCAGTGGCGCGAGGCGGATGGCATGAATCGCGTGTTCCTGCTGTTTGCCCCCGAACACATCGACGCCGCGCGCCAGACCTGGCGCATGCTGGGGCAGCGGGAAGGCGTCGAACGCCATTATTGGCGGCAGGACGGCGGCAAGTGGAAAGAGGGGCCTTGATGGCCCGCCTTGCGATTGCGACCGTTCCCGGCTAGGGGGCCGCGCATAGGTCGATCACGTTCGACCCCATCCCGATTATCCATTGCAAGGACCCAAACCATGGCGGTTACCCGCACGTTTTCGATCATCAAGCCCGACGCGACGCGCCGCAACCTGACCGGTGCGGTCACGGCCAAGCTTGAAGAAGCCGGCCTGCGCGTTATTGCGTCAAAGCGCCTGCACCTCAGCCGTGAACAGGCCGAAGGCTTTTACGCGGTGCATGCCGAACGCCCGTTCTTCAAGGATCTGGTCGAATTCATGATCTCGGGCCCGGTCGTCGTGCAAGTGCTCGAAGGCGAAGACGCGGTAAAGCGCAACCGCGACGTGATGGGCGCGACCAACCCGGCCAATGCCGACGCGGGCACGATCCGCAAGGAATTCGCTGAATCGATCGAAGCCAACAGCGTGCACGGTTCGGATTCGGACGAAAACGCCGCGATCGAAATCGCCTATTTCTTCAAGCCCGAAGAAATCGTCGGCTAACCTTCGGCCTTCAGCGATGACAACGAAGGGGGCCCGATGCGGCCCCCTTTTTGTTGCGCCGGGCGCGCCGGTGTGATGGTATCCCGACAACGGTTGCGGGAACGAGGTTTGGCATGATCGGTATGGGTGGGGGCGATTGCCCGTTCGAATTCAATTTCGACGAAAAGACGTTCAGGCCGGGCGACGTGGTCAGCTATCGCGTGACCGGCAGCCTCGACGGAATGCCGTTTGTCGGCACGCTTGCCGAAGTGCACGACGATCACGTGATCCTGTTGCCCGACGCCAACGACACCACCGTGCGCTATCGCGGCACGCGCGAAAGCCGCCCGGTGGTGGCAGAAAGCGAGATCTGAGCTGAATCGGGGGGAAGTGATGGAACGTGACGCCTATCTGGCCGGTGTCGCCGAACTCTATACCGGAGAGATCATTGGCGAAGGGCTCGCCTCGCGCTGGCTGGAAATGACCGATGATCCGCAACGCCAGTACAAACTGATGTTGTTCCTGCAATTCGAGTCAGAGGCAAAGGTCCGGTTGCGCCCGTTTCTGGTAAGCCTGGGCCTCGGCATCGCTGAAAGTGCCGAAGCGAGAGCCGCCGGCATTGCCGCCGCCGAGACATTCGCGAACTTGCCCTGGTGCGAAGGGATGCGGCAACTGGCCGACCTTAGCCGGCCTTATCTGGCCCGTTATGAGGCGTTGCTGGCGGCCGCCCCGGCGTCTGACTGGCCGTGGGTCAGCTTTATGGCCGTGCACGAGGCCGCCGTGGTCCGCTTTGCCGAACTCGAGGCCGCACAGCACGAGGGTGCGATCCACGCGCTGCTGCCGCTGCTGTCGTTCGCGCCGTCGCCGCCGGGCTAGGCCTAGGCAGCTCCGGAGGCGATCATTCGCCGAGCAGCGCGGCCAGACGTCGCGGCGCCACTGCCAGCCAACTGCGCTGCAACCATTCGCCGATTTCGTCCCAGTCGGGCTCGGCATGATCGAGCCGGATCGCGATCCAGTCATCGCCGAAATAGGCCGGGCGATAGAACCGGTCCGAATCGCGTTCGATCAGCGATTCCTGTTCGTCGATCCCGCTGATCTTGACCAGCAGCGCGACCCGGCCATCGCCGTGGTGGTTGGTCGGGACATAAGCGAACTTCTTGCCCTTGATCACGCCAAAGCTGGCCATGCCGTGGCTGATCGCTTCGTCGCTGGCGGGCAGCGCCAGTGCGCGTTCGCGCACTTGTTGCGTCAGCCACGCGGGCGAATGCGGCTGAGTCACCAGGTCGGCCAGGCACCGCGCATAAAGCTGGTGTTCGGCAAACAGCACCCGCGCGGCAAGCGCATCGGCACTGTCACCGGGCAGGATGGCGACGCGAATCTGACCCAGCACCGGGCCCTCGTCGAGTTCGGGGGTGACCAGATGGACCGTGCACCCGCCGTGGCTGTCCCCCGCCGCGATCGCGCGGGCATGGGTGTGCAGGCCGGTGTATTTGGGCAGCAGGCTGGGGTGGATATTGACCATGCGGCCTTGCCAGCGCGTGACAAAGTCGTCGGTGAGGATGCGCATATAGCCCGCCAGCGCGATGAAACGGGCACCCGCAGCCAGCACGGCGCGCTCCATCGCGGCGTCATGATCGGCGCGCGCCACGCCTTTGTGCGGCAGCACGAATGTGGGGACGCCTTCCGCCTCGGCCAGCGCCAATCCGCCCGCCGCAGGGTTGTTCGACGCGACCAGCGCTATGCGATAGGGGCAATCCGGCGTTCGGCTGGCATAAAGCAGCGCCGCCATGTTGGTGCCGCTGCCCGAAATGAACACCGCCACCGGGATGCGGCCCGCATCAGGCATGATGCACGGCTGTCCAGGCTTCGCGTGCGGACCATGTTTCGGCACTGCCGGCTACCGTGCAGCCGCGTTCGCCGGCGACGATCGTGCCGATGGGGAAGACCTGTTCCCCCACCGAGGTCAGATCGGCGATCAGGCTGTCGGTCTGGTCGGGCGCGACGGCCAGCACCATGCCGATGCCGCAATTGAAAGTGCGCGCCATTTCGCCGGGCTCGATATGGCCCTGCGCCTGCAGGAACGCCATCAGCCGGGGCTGTTCCCAGGCATCGGCATCGATCGCCGCATGCAGTCCGGCGGGCAGCACGCGCGGCACGTTTTCCAGCAGGCCGCCGCCGGTGATATGCGCCAGCGCATGGATTCGCCCGGCGCGGATGAAGGGCAGCAAGGTCTTCACATAGATCCGCGTCGGTTCGATCAGGTGATCGATCAACAGCCGTTCGTTGTCGAACAGCGCCGGGCGGTCGAGTTTCCAGCCCTTGTCGGCGGCGAGGCGGCGGACCAGCGAATAGCCGTTCGAATGCACCCCCGAAGACGCCAGCCCGATCAGCACGTCGCCGGCCGCGACGCGGTCGCCGGTCAACTGTTCGCCGCGTTCGACCGCGCCGACGCAAAACCCGGCCAGATCGTAATCGCCCGCAGCATACATTCCCGGCATTTCGGCGGTTTCGCCGCCGATCAGCGCGCATCCGGCGATCCGGCACCCTTCGGCAATGCCGGCGATCACCCGCTCCGCCACGCCGTTGTCGAGCTTGCCGGTGGCAAAATAGTCAAGGAAAAACAGCGGTTCCGCGCCTTGCACAATCAGATCGTTGACGCACATCGCCACCAGATCGATGCCGATCGCGTCATGGCGGTCATGATCGATCGCCAGTTTGACTTTGGTGCCGACCCCGTCGTTGCCCGCAACCAGCAGCGGGTCCTGGTAACCCGCCGCACGCAGATCGAAAAATCCGCCAAAGCCGCCCAGTTCGGCGTCGGCACCGGGGCGCGCAGTGGCGCGGGCGAGGGGGCCGATGGCTTTGACCAGCGCGTTGCCGGCGGCGATATTCACGCCAGCCTTGGCATAGCTGTAGCGGTCGGTTTCGTTGGTTTCGGACGTCATGATGGCAGCCCCCTATCGCAAAGAGCGCGATTTGGAAATCACGCTCTTTGCGATAGGATTTTGCTGTCGCATCGCCATTTGCAAAAAACCGGCACCCACGTTTTTGCGCGATGCATATTTGCTTTCCCGCTTGGATTTCCACTTGCCTTTGGGCAAAAGCGCGCCCGATACCTTTGCCAGTTTGCGGTGCCGTTTCGCCGCCCGGAGTCCTTTTGGCCGCTTTTCGCCTTTTTTCGCAGAATTCGCGTCATCGACGGCTGGCTCTGGTCGGGGCGGGGCTGCTCGTGCTGGGCATCGGCGGTGCGGTGGTCTGGGCGCAGATCGAGGGCGATCGCGGCATCGCGCCGGTCGCCAGCACCGGCGATTTCGAAGTGACCGGGGTCGAAGTGAACACCACCGGGGCCACGGCGGAAGAGGCGCGCGCCACCGGTTGGCGCACCGCGACGCGGCTGGCGTGGCAGAAACTGTGGACCCAGCGTGGGCCCGGCGGCACGCCGCCGGCACTCGATGACGGCACGCTGTCGGGCATGGTGTCGGCGATCGGGGTAGAGCACGAGGATATCGGCCCGCACCGCTATATCGCGCGGCTGGGCGTGGTGTTCGATCGCGCCCGCGCGGCGGGGTATCTCGGCCTGCAAGGCGGCGGTCGGCGATCGGCGCCGTTGCTGGTGATCCCGCTGCTCTATCAGGGCGGCGTTGGCGCGGTGTTTGAAACGCGCACGCCGTGGCAAAAGGCCTGGGCCGATTTCCACACCGGCGAAAGCGTGATCGACTATGTGCGGCCCAATGGTGGGGGTGCCGACGGGCTGCTGATCGATGCCGGGCAAGTTGGCCGACGCAGCCGCAACTGGTGGCGCACGATCCTCGACCAGTACGGCGCTGAAGACGTGGTGATACCGATCGCCCGGCTCGAACGGCAATGGCCTGGCGGGCCCATCAAAGGCACGTTCACCGCGCGCCACGGCCCCGACAATCGCTTTCTCGGCAGTTTCGAACTGACCGCGCCCAGCGAAGACAAATTGCCGGCGATGCTGACCGCGGCGGTCAAGCAGATCGACGCGATCTATGCCCAGGCGCTTGCCGACGGACAGCTCAATCCCGATCCGTCGCTCAACAGCGCACCGCAGATCGATCCAACGCTGATCGCCGCGCTGGTCGACAAAATGCCGCCGCCATCAGCCGGCGGCCGTGCGGTGGGGCCGGCCGCTGCGGTGGCCGGCGGGATCAGCCCCGGCGGCGCGTCGTTCCAGATCCAGTTCTCCAGCCCCGATGTTGCCGCAGTCGATGCCGTGCAGGCGGCGTTGCGTGCGGTGCCGGGGGTACAGTCGGCAGTGCCCAGCTCGCTCGCGCTGGGCGGCGTGTCGGTCATGCGCGTGGCCTACGCCGGCGATCTTGAGGCGCTTGCCGCCGCGCTGCGGTCGCAAGGGTGGAAAGTCACGCAAGGGGCCGGTGCGCTGAGCATTCGGCGCTGATGCGCGCATGAGCCAGATCGCGCTTCCGCTCGAATTGCCCGGTGGTGCCGAAACGATCGTCGGCGGCCCGTCGTTGCAGCCGGTGTTCGCCGCGTTGCAGGCAAGCGCAACCTGGCCCTATCGCACCGCCGTGCTGAGCGGGCCGCCGCGTTCGGGCAAAAGCCTGATGGCACACTGGTTCAACGCCAGCGGCGCGGGCGAGGCGATCGACGATGCCGACACCATCGACGAGGTTGCGCTGTTCCATCGCTGGAACCGCGCGCAAGCCGACGCCCGCGCGTTGCTGATGGTGGCGCGCGAACCGGTCGCAAGTCCAGGTCAGAACGCCGGCTGGCGGATCGCCCTGCCCGATCTTGCCTCTCGCCTCGGCGCGGCGCTGCCGTTGATGATTGCTGCGCCCGATGAAACGCTGCTGCGCGCGCTGATCGGCGAACATGCGCGGCGGCGCGGGCTGGCGGTGGGCGAGGCGGTGCTCGACTGGCTGTTGCCGCGCCTCGAACGCAGCCATGCTGCCGCCGAAACGCTGGTGGCCACGCTCGACCGGCTGTCGCTCGAACGCAAGGCGCCGGTCACGCTGGCACTGGCGCGCGATGCGCTGATGCTGGCGCGTGACCCGCTGGCGGGTGGCCATTGGCAACCAAGGCTTCTATAACCATATTCCGATCTTCTGTGCCGCAGCCAAGCATGAGGGGCGCATCATGTTCAGCCGTCTGACCGAGTATCTCGATTCGGTGCGCGCACGCGATCCGGCCGCGCGTTCGCGTTGGGAAGTGCTGTTGTATCCGGGTTTCTGGGCGCTGGCCTTTCACCGCGTGGCGCACCGGCTTTATGTCGGCAAGATGTTTTTCTTTGCCCGGCTGGTCAATCACATCGCCCGGTTTCTGACCGCGATCGACATCCATCCGGGGGCCACGATCGGCCGCCACCTGTTCATCGACCATGGTTTTACCGTGATCGGCGAAACCGCCGAAATCGGCGACAATGTCACGATCTATCAATGCGTGACGCTGGGCGGGACCAATCCGGCCAATGGCGTGCCGGGCAAGCGTCATCCGACCTTGCGCGACAATGTCATTATCGGTTCGGGCGCGCAGGTTCTTGGCCCGATCACGGTTGGTGCGCGGGCGCGGGTCGGCGCCAACGCCGTGGTCACCGACGATGTGCCCGATGGCGCGACGATGATCGGGCTCAAGGCGCGATCGACGCTGGTTCCGGCGGAAACCTGGCTCAAGGACTTCGTGCCCTATGGCACACCGTGCCGCGAACCGTGCGAGCCGTCGGGCAATGCCCGGATCGACGCGCTGGAGGACGATCTGGCCATGCTGCGCGCCGAAATCGCCGCATTGCGGCGGCACGACAGGGATGATGACGCGCCGCATCCGCCCCGGCGGCGGACACGGTCCTGACCGGGGTGGAAGGCGGCGAAAACCATGGGCCCTTGGGCGCAACGGTGCTGCCGTTTCCGCGCGCCGGCGTGGCGCAAGTGGCGTTTGACCGGGCCGAACTGATGCGCATTCTCGATTTGTACGGCCGTATGGTCGCCGCCGGGCTGTGGCGCGACTATACGATCAGTTTCGACCGCGATGCCGCCCATTTCAGCGCGTTCAAGCGCACCGCCGAACGCCCGTCCGCCCGCGTCGAAAAGCGCCCGGCCTTGCGCCAGCGGCAGGGCATGTGGGCGCTCTATGGCGAAGCGGGGCAAGTGCTGAAACGCGGGCACGATCTTGCCGGTGTGCTGTCGTCGCTTGAGCGAAAGCTGCTCAAACTCGTTGCGGATTGAGGCGCTGTGCCTGGTGGCGCTGCTCGCCGGGTGCGGGTCGTCGCCAGCCCGGCGGGCACGGCGCCCCGGTGCTGCGCGCGGTTTATCGCGATGACACGCACCAATTGCTGGTGGTGCTGTCCGATGCCGGCCATCCCACGCCGCACGGCGATTGCGCCGCGCCGTTGCTGATCGACAATGCCACCGGCGGCGCACGCCAGATCACCCCGACCGAGGCATCGGCATGGATGCGGCACATGCAGCTGTCAGGGGCAGTTCACGGAACCTGTCCGTGACGGATAGGTAATTGATTCATGGAAATAACGGTTCGTGCTGCGACGGGCTCGGCACGAACGGAGGTGGGGCATTATCCCTTGAGCACCGAAAGGATCGCGTGGCTCTGTTCGGTGCCCGATTGCGGCACGAAATCGCCCGAACGATCGCTGATGCGCGCCCAGTTGGCGGCAAACCCTTCGACCGTGCGGTCTTCGGCGCCGAGGAACACCGGCGGGTTCATCGTCACGAATGCGCTGTGAAACGCGCCCGCACCGGCGCCGACGATGGCATTGCTGGGGGCGTCGTCCGACACCAGGTACAGCGCGGCGGGCACGACATTTTCCGGCGCGAACAGCTTGAAGGCTTCTTCGGGCAGGATGTCCTGCGTCATGCGCGTGGCCGCCACCGGGGCCAGCGTGTTGACCCGCACGTTGTATTTCGCGCCTTCGAGATACAGCGTCTTGGTCAGGCCGGCGAGGCCCAGTTTTGCCGCGCCGTAATTGGCCTGGCCGAAATTGCCGAACAGCCCGGTGGACGAGGCGGTCATCAGGATGCGGCCATATTGCTGTTCGCGCATCAGGTCCCACACCGCCTTGGTGGCGTTGGCAGAGCCGAGCAGGTGCACTTTGACCACCAGATCAAAGTCGGCCGGGTCCATCTTGGTAAAGCTTTTGTCGCGCAGGATGCCGGCGTTGTTGATCAGCACATGGACGCCGCCCCAGGTTTCCCTGGCCTTGGCGACCAGGGCCTGCATCTGGTCATATTCGGTGACCGAGCTGCCATCGGCGAACGCTTCACCGCCGGCAGAGCGGATTTCCTCGACCACTTGCGCCGCCGCGTCGGACGCGCCGCTGCCGTCGCGCGCGCCGCCCAGGTCATTGACCACGACTTTTGCCCCGCGCCGTGCGAGTTCCAGCGCATAGGCGCGGCCCAGACCGCCGCCGGCCCCGGTCACGATCGCCACTTTGCCGGCAAACGAAATGCTCATACGACCCGTCTCCTGAGCGCGCTTAAGCGTGCGATTAACCAGCGCGCGATGCCATGACGCAAGCGCCTTGGCAACAGGGCGGGTGCCGTTTCCGACACGAAGTGTCGGCCAAGACTCTCAAGTCAGGCGATGGACCCAGCCGTGGGTGTCGGCCACTTCGCCGCGTTGGATCGACACCAGGCGCTGGCGCAGCTTTTGGGTCAACTGACCGGGGCCGCCGCTGCCGATGACGAATTCGCTCGATCCATCGGCGACTTTGCCGACCGGGGTCACCACCGCTGCGGTTCCACAGGCAAACGTCTCGACCAGCTTGCCGCTGGCCGCGTCGGCGCGCCACTGGTCGAGCGCATAGCGTTCCTCGCGCACGGTCAGGCCTTCTTCACGGGCGAGTGCGATCAGGCTGTCGCGGGTGATGCCGGGCAGGATCGTACCCCCCAGCGGCGGGGTGACGATCGAACCGTCGGCAAACACGAAAAACAGGTTCATGCCGCCCAGTTCCTCGATCCAGCGGTGTTCAGCCGCGTCGAGGAACAGCACCTGGTCATGGCCGCGTGCAAAGGCTTCGGCCGTGGGCACCAGGCTCGACGCATAGTTGCCGCCGCACTTGGCGGCGCCGGTGCCACCGGGGGCGGCGCGGGTATAGTCGCTGACCCAGATCGACACCGCCGGCGCGCCGGACTTGAAATAGTTGCCCGCCGGGCTGGCAATGACCAGGAACTTGTATGTTCGTGCCGGGCGCACACCCAGAAACGCTTCAGAGGCGAACATGAACGGCCGCAGGTACAGCGATCCGCCCTCGACCGTCGGGAACCAGTCGCTGTCGGCCAGGACCTGCTGGCGCACCGCCTCGACAAACAGGTCCTCGGGCAATTCGGGCATGGCCAGCCGCCGTGCCGACGCGTTGAACCGCGCCGCGTTGGCGTGGGGCCGGAACAGCGCGATGCCGCCGTCGCCCAGCCGATAGGCTTTCAACCCTTCAAAGATTTCCTGTGCATAATGCAGCACTGCCGCCGCCGGATCGAGCGCGATCGGCCCATAGGGCACCACCCGCGCGTTGTGCCAGCCCTGTTCCGCGTCATAGTCGATTTCGACCATGTGATCGGTAAAGGTCGTGCCAAAGCCGGGATTGGCGAGGATCGCGGCGCGTTCGTCCTGGCCGCGTGGGGCCGGGTGCGGGGCGCGGGCAAACCCGGACAGGGTGGTGGCGGGCGACGCCATGGCAAGTGGTCCTTTGTTCAAACAGGCGCGGGTGTCATAGGGCCCGGACACGCCGAATCGCTGCTGACATTGCGCCGCTGTGAACTATTGTTGCGCGTCGCGCAATGGGTTTGAAACAAATGTGAAGGGCCGCGCCCCGTGAGGGATGCGGCCCTTCGCATGGTCAGCGGCAGGAAGTGCCGCCCACGAAGCCTTTATCGCGTATTCAAAAAATCAGCGATAATGCCTCGCGCTGCGGATTTCCGACCTCTGTGCTGAACCATGAGACATCGGATCACCTCCTTTCGCGCTGTTGAGCCAATTCGCCGCACCGGTGAGACGTCACCTGCCCGACTGAGCCGTTTGGAGCATCCTGCCCACCCCGGCCTTGAAGGGAAAATGATTCATTGTGACGAGAACAACAAGTCTTGATCTAAAAAAAATTGTCGTCAGAATCCAAGTTTCCGGCCGGCGGTTCGCAGGTGGTGTTGCGGACGATCCAGCCTCGTCTCCGCTGACCCGCCCAGGACAAAATGCCGCATAAAAACAGTGATCCAACCCATCGAGGTTGGCCTTAGCCCCGGCAATCCTCGACCACGCGGCCCACTTCCGACCACGACGGCAGCGGCACTTGCGGCAATCCGGCGATCTCGATGCGGAACCGTCCCCGGCTGAATGCCATTGCATCGAGCAGGCGTTGCGACGCCGGCAGCGTGATGGCGAGGGTTGTCAGGCCGTCGATCGCTTGCGGTTCGGCGGTGACCGTCCCGCTGCTGGTCGAGGTGGTGATCGTGGCCGGGCGCGGCGCGGTGGATTGCGCCTGTCCCGGGTCGACCGGCAGTGCGATCCGCACCACACCGGCGTTGCGGTCGCACACCAGCATCGCGACGGGCGCGTAGCCGGCAACGCCGAACCGGGCGATGCTGCCCCCCGGACGCACACCCCATGTCCAGTCGCCGGCGGGAAGGGGCACATCGCGCCAGTCGGCTTGCGGTGCCACCGGAGGGGGCGGCGGCGCGGGCGGCCGCGGGACCGGCGCGCGCGTGCGCGGTGGCAGCGGCGGCGGGACCGTGGCGACCGGTGGATGCGACGGCGCGCGCTCGCTCGCCTGCGGCACGACGTCGCCGCATGCGGACAGCGAAAGCATCGCGGCGACTGTCAGGAAAGCGGGCAGCGGGAACGCGCGGTTGATCTGCATGCCCTGTCTATGGAAGAGACAGCCGATGACCTCAACCCGCGAACCGAACTCTGCCGATAAACGCCGGAAAAAGCTGCGGCTTGATCAGTTTCTGGTCGAACGCGGCCTCGCCGAAAGCCGTGCGCGGGCGCAGGCGCTGATCCTGGCCGGGCTGGTCTATCTGGGTGAGGCCAAAGTGACCAAGGCCGGGCAAGCGGTCGCTGCCGACGCCGCGATCACCGTGCGTGGGCGCGATCACCCCTGGGTATCGCGCGGCGGAATCAAGCTGGCCCATGCGCTGGACCATTTCGCGCTCGATCCATCGGGAGTGGTGGCAATGGACATTGGCAGTTCGACCGGCGGCTTTACCGATGTCCTGTTGCACCACGGTGCCGCGCACGTCTTTGCGATCGATTCGGGCACCAACCAGTTGGCCTGGCGTTTGCGCAACGATCCGCGCGTGACCGTGATGGAACAGACCAGCGCGCGGGTGTTGACGGCCGCAATGATCGACCAGCCGGCGACCTGGGTGGTGTGCGATGCCAGCTTCATCGGTCTGCGCAAAGTGCTGGAAGTGCCGCTGGCGCTGGCTTCCCGGCCGACCCGGCTGGTCGCGCTGATCAAGCCGCAATTCGAAGTCGGGCGCGGCGAAGTGGGCAAGGGCGGGGTGGTGCGCGACCCGGGTCTGCACGCCCGCGTCTGCGCCGACGTGCGCGACTGGCTGACCGGCGAAGGCTGGCACGTCGACGGTATTGTCGAAAGTCCGATCACCGGGCCAGAGGGCAATGTCGAGTTCCTGATTTCGGCGCAACGATAATGGATGCATAGCAAAGTTGCCATGTCAGTCATGCGCCGCCAATATTCGCCGCGAATCGCGCGTTTGCGTCACGGATAGGGTCCGGACGTCGGCGGCCGACCTGTCAGGTGCCATGCAACAGATTGCTTCGACTGCCCAGCTTCGTGCCAGCATCGTGCGCTGGACACTGTTTACGGTTCCCTTGTGCCTCGGCCTTGGTTTCCTGTCCGTCCGCGCGACGGGCAATGCCGAGGATAACCCGTGGTTCGTCACGCTTGACAAGCCGGCGATCTATCCGCCGTCGATCGCCTTTCCGATTGTATGGTCGATGCTTTACGTCCTGATGGGGATCGCGCTTGCCCTGCTTGCCTCGGCGCGCGGGGCGCGTGGGCGCGGTCTCGCCGTCGGTGCCTTTGCGGTGCAACTGGCGATCAATCTGACGTGGAGCCCGGTGTTCTTTATCACGCACCGGCTGACTCTGGCGCTGGACATCATTGTCGTGCTGATCGTGGTCGTGGCGGTGACGATTGTGCTGGCCTGGCGGGTGCGGCGCTCTGCGGCGGCGCTGTTGCTGCCCTATCTGGCGTGGATCTGCTTTGCCTCGCTGCTCAATCTGCAACTGTTGCAGATGAACCCCGGTGCAGATGGTGCGGACAATTCGGGCGCGGTGCGGGTACAACTGTAACCCGGCTCTTGTCCCGGCGCGGGTTCGGGCCCATCTAGAGGGGCGAACCGATAGCCAGCGATAGGGCCCGACCGATGCAAAGCGAAAACCCGCTGCTTGCCGACTTTGTCAAGCTGCTCAACAGCGCCGCCGGCACCGTTGCCGGCATGGGCCGCGAAGCCGGCGAAACGATGCGTGAACGCGCCAAGGAAGCTTTCGGCGGGTTCGATTTCGTCAGCCGCGAGGAATTCGACGCGGTCAAGGACCTGGCCGCCAGCGCCCGCGAAGAAGTCGAAGCGTTGAAGCTGCGCATCGCCGCACTGGAAGCCGCAGCCAAGCCGGATTGATCCTGGATCTTCCCCTTCCCGTGCGGGCCAAGGGATGTACAGATCTGGCTCATCGATATCGTCGCCGGTCCCAGAATCACCGCGTTGGTGACGAGCCTGCGGCACTGGACGGACAAGTATCTGATTTAAAAAAGATCCGTTCGTGCTGAGCTTGTCGAAGCATGCGCGCTGCGGTTTGCCAAGTGCCCGTGCAATGGTGCCCGGATCGACTGCCCCGCGTGCGCTTCGACAGGTTCAGCACGAACGGATAATCATGATTTTATATGGATAAATCCACGTAACCGAGATGTCTGAATCGCCTGGCCCGTGCGGGGAGGGGTGCGCGGCGGCTGGATTGTTGCGCGTTTCTGCGAACCTGGTACACCCCCACCCAACCCGCCCCCTTCAGGGGGAGGGCTTCTTGAGGCGCTTGTGCCTCAAAATCAGCCCGCGATACCCGCTGCCGCCAGCACGGCCAGCGTCAGGATATCGGGCGCAATCGAAGTCATCGGGGCGATCTGGACCGGCTTTTCCATGCCGATCAGCATCGGGCCGATCACCGCGTTGCCGCCCAGTTCGCGCAACAGCTTGGCCGAGATGTTGGCCGATTGCAGCCCCGGCATGATCAGCACATTGGCACGGCCCGACAGGCGGCTGAACGGATAGTTGGCCATGACTTTGGGATTGAGCGCGGCGTCGGGCGACATTTCGCCTTCGTATTCAAAGCCGGGTGCGCGCTCGTCGAGGATGGTCACCGCCTCGCGGATCGAATCGATCCATTTGCCGTAAGGATTGCCAAAGGTTGAAAACGACAGGAATGCAACGCGCGGTTCGTGCCCCATGCGGCGTGCAACCGCTGCGGTTTCGATCGCGATCTGCGCCAGATCCTCGGCCGAGGGGCGTTCGTTGACAGTGGTGTCGGCCAGGAACACGGTGTCGTTCTTGCCCACCATCAGGTGGATGCCGAACGGGATGTGCCCCGGTTTCGGGTCGAGCACGCGGCGCACTTCGGTCAGAGTCTGCGCAAACGTGCGGGTCATCCCCGAAATCAGCGCGTCGCCATGGCCCAGCGCGACCAGCAGCGATGCGAACACGTTGCGGTCCTGGTTGACCATCCGTTTCACGTCGCGTTCGAGAAAGCCCCGGCGTTGCAGGCGCGGATAGAGATGGGCGACCATTTCGGGCACCAGCGGAGAGTTCGCCGAATTGTGGATTTCATAGCTGGCAGGGTTTGCCACGCCAAGTTCGGCCATCTTCGCCAGCACCGCTTGCGTGCGCCCGACCAGCACCGGCGTGCCATAGCCGAAATCGCTGTACTGGATTGCCGCGCGCAGCATGACTTCGTTTTCCGCCTCGGCAAAGACCACCCGCCGGGGGTTCTGCCGCACTTGCGCATAGACATTGGTCAGCACCGAGGTGGTCGGGTTGAGCCGCGCCTTGAGGCTGTTGCGATAGAGGTCGAAATCTTCGATCGGCAGACGCGCGACCCCTGAATCCATCGCCGCCTTGGCCACCGCCGACGACACCCGTTCCATCAGGCGCGGGTCGAACGGGGCGGGGATGATATAGTCCAGCCCGAACTGGTGGTTCTTGCCATAGGCGGCGGCGACTTCTTCGGGCACCGTTTCGCGCGCCAGTTCGGCAATGGCCTGTGCGGCGGCGATCTTCATCTCTTCGTTGATCGTCGTCGCCCGCACGTCGAGCGCACCGCGAAAGATGAACGGAAAGCCCAGCACGTTGTTGACCTGGTTGGGATAGTCCGACCGGCCGGTGGCGATGATGCAATCGGGGCGCGCCGCCTTTGCCTCTGGCGGGGTGATTTCCGGATCGGGATTGGCCATCGCAAAGATGATCGGCTGCGGCGCCATCTCCATCACCCATTCGGGCTTCAGCGCCCGGGCCGCCGACAGGCCGAGGAAAATGTCCGCGCCTTTCAGCGCGTCTTCGAGCGTGCGCGCGGCGGTGTTGACGGCATGCGCGCTTTTCCACTGGTCCATGCCGGTTTCGCGGCCCTGATAGATGACGCCCGACCGGTCGCACATGATCACGTTGTCGTGGCGCACGCCCATGGCCTTGATCAGCGCGGTGCAGGCAATCGCCGCCGCGCCCGCGCCGTTGACGACGACTTTGACGTCCTGAAGCTCGCGCCCGGTCAGAAAACAGGCGTTGAGCAGGCCGGCGGCGGTGATGATCGCGGTGCCGTGCTGGTCATCGTGCATCACCGGGATTTTCAGGCGATCGCGCAACGCCTGCTCGATGATGAAGCATTCGGGCGCCCGGATGTCTTCCAGATTGATTCCGCCAAAGCTGGGTTCGAGCAATGCAACCGCCTCGATAAACTTGTCGGCGTCTTCGGTGTCGACCTCGATGTCGATCGCATCGACATCGGCAAAGCGCTTGAACAGCACCGCCTTGCCCTCCATCACCGGCTTTGACGCCAGCGCACCCAGGTTGCCCATGCCCAGGATGGCGGTGCCGTTGGAAATCACCGCAACCAGATTGCCCTTGGCGGTATAGTCATAGGCACAGGCCGGATCATCCGCGATTGCCTGCACCGGCACGGCGACACCGGGCGAATAGGCGAGCGACAGGTCGCGCTGTGTCGCCATCGGCTTGGACGCGATAATCTCGATTTTGCCGGGGCGGATCGTCTTGTGATAAAACAGCGCTTCGCGTTCGGTGAAACGGACGTTGCTTTCGTCTGACATCGTTTTTTCCTGCTTGATTGCGCTGTTGGCTTTCGCCCTGTCCGGTCTTTTCCGTCGCGTCAAGGCCGCGCTTTGTGCGCTTTACAACCCGCGTGGCTGCCAGTTGGGAATGGTCAGCGGGCGTACCGCAAACAGCAGGCTACGCCCGTCCTGCCAGACCAGTTGCAGACGCGGGTCGGGGCGTTTGGGCAACCCGGTGTCGATCAGCCAGACATAATCGACCCGTTCGATCGGCGCGTATTTCAGCGCGGTGTCGACGCTGCGCAAACGGCCGGCGGCACAGCGTTCGGACCATACGAATTCCGACGGATCGGCGGTGAAATTGCG
>Ga0116227_10002813_pt1 | contig 39247 bp, 32 predicted proteins | sample S1TSphgellanicum_FD_89693 | JGI IMG/M metagenome (GOLD analysis project Ga0116227, IMG submission 89693) | Host-associated microbial communities from peat moss isolated from Minnesota, USA - S1T2_Fb - Sphagnum magellanicum MG | ecosystem: Host-associated > Plants > Peat moss > Unclassified...
AAAAAAAAAAAAAAAAAAAAAAAGAAAAAAAAAGAAAGAAAGATAGGAAACGGCAATAATATGGAAAGAAAATCATGCTTTGGTGATATTCTCTATGGAGCACATCTGACCGTCCATCATTTGAATCCAACGCATGGTCCGGTAATAGATCTGGGTCTTCACGAATTTTTTCCGAGTCAAGCCTGCGGCCTCATCCAAAGATGTAAAGCGGCAAAGCGGCAAGGCCGTGAATGGTGCAGGTCAGCGTTCTGAGTCAACCCTGCGGCCCGATCCAAAGGATGTAAGGCGGCAAAGCGGCAAAGCCGTGAATGCAGGTCCGCGTGCGAGGCTCGAGCGAGACCCGGCTGTTCCTCTCTGTCGCGACTCCGGCTTCTCTCGTCTCGTCCCGTCCCGTCCCGTCCCGTCTCTTCTCCTCTCTTGCACGCCAGGGAGCAGACGTTGTCGGGGAGCAGAGGAGCCTTGGTGGCGTCGTGAGAGAGAGAGAGAGAGAGAGAGAGAGAGAGAGAAGAGATGACGAGAGTCGCGGTGAAGACCAAGTATGAGTCGGCGTCGCAAGCGGCTTCCGGAACTCTCACAGTGGGCGCAGGAGAGCTCAAGCTTAAGGCTTCGTGCTCGGATTCGACTTTCCTCAAAGGTGTTAGCCTGCACGGCGTCTCCCTGGGCATTGAGAAACCTGGCGCATTCCTCATTGACTATGACCTCCAACAGCAGGTTTGGTGTCTCTCGTGCTTCTCCACCTCCTCCGCCTCTACATCTTCTCCTACTTTTTGCTTTCATATCGGTTTTACTTTGTATTGTGATTTGCGTTTTTCCTCTTGGAATTTGTGCGGGCGGCATGGAGTTTGGCTTTGGTATTCTGCCTTCGGTAAACTGTCGACGAACCTAGACGTCTGTAATCATTTTTGCGCTTTACTAATGATGAGAGAGTACGAGATATCGGTAATTGTAACGTGATGTAGTCTTCAAGCCTTTCACGGTGAATTTTGAAATATCATTTTGTCACCTGTGGACTAGTTCCTCGACGCAATGGAATGAAGTTGGGGAATTTCAGTTACGAGAACTTGATGTTGGAAGGCGACATGATGTAGATAGGTGTCGCCAGTCCTCGGACAGTAACCCTAGAATCACTACTATGTCTACTTGCCCTCAGCACCCTGTGAAGAGAATTCCACTAAGAGCTTGAATGTAAGTATAAACATGATTGCTGTTTCGTGTTGAGAAGCATGCATGCTTCTATGTTTGCAATTGATATATTTTCTGTATGATTGGTACACAAATTGTACACAGCAATTTCTTTTGTTATTCTACATCTCTGGCACTTGTCAGATAATTCACACTGATCACAATTACCTCAGAAATGAGGATATGTAATGTTATGGAATAGATTGCTGAACACAAACAAGTCAGACCTGTGTTTGTGCAAGTTTGAGAGCTCCAGCTGCTTTGAGCATCAAATACAAGAGCCTTAACAGTTGGGGCCAGTGGCAGTGAAAGTTGTGTGTGGTTTCTGTGTGGATGCATGGTAGAGGTATGTCTCTTAGAGCTAGTCGACATCATGACTGAGTCTTCCCATTGCTTGCAAATACACAACAGAGACGTAGGACCCTTGGTTTTGTATCATGGTTTGCCTGAATTTTTGACTGATTATTATTGTAAACTTATCTACATGTGCTGTCAGCAGCTGGCTAAGTCAGCATGGGTAGTTGTGGCAGCTCATCACTGCTATTTGTGATGCAGGTGACGGTCTGAAACTTTGTGAGCAACTTTCATAAGGTTATGGCTTCGCTCATTGTTTTAGAGATTTCTCTGCAATGTCATAGATATTGGTTTCTGTTTGGATGTATGGCAGAGGTGATTCCAGTTTTGATCAGCTTGAAGTGATCAATATTTGGAGCTTTCTATTAAGTTATGTCTGACCAATGAAAAAACTAGAAATCGGCAAGGACAAGCAGGGTTGATTGTAACAAATCAGGTATAATGTGTTCTGAGGACAGGATTTCTTCTTATCCAAAACTTGTACATCTGATACTGAGGTGTCAAATGGTTGTGCCTAGACTTGGGAGTGAATTGTGAACCACAGACCCATGTCTCCCTGACATTGTTATCGGTGTCTTAGAGTAGATAACTGTAGAGCAGCCGTGAGCAACAGATAGTGTAATTGTTTCAAAGTTCCTGATTCATCAAGGTATGGTTATGATGATGAGATTGTGCACAAGCTGAGTTTGCTATTTATCTAATGGGAAACATCAAGGACAAGGTTATGAAAGAACTCTGGTAGTACATATCCCTTCCACAGTAGGAGCTGAATAGTGGAGACATTGATGGCTGCAGGCTGCCAGGTTTCAATTCATGACAGGAGCAACAGTGGCTGGGAAGTCAGTGAGACTGACATATATTCATCCTCAGAAGCGTAATGCCACACTGTTGGAAGCGAGTTTGGCTCTGGATTCACGCAACAAGGTGACTGCTAAGTACAGCTTTGCATCAGAACATGGGCACCTTAAATACACTTATGTGCATGGCAGTGGTACCACATTAGAGCCTGCTTATGATTTCCACACTCAGGGCTGGCACTTTGCCATTGGACGTAAGTTTGGCAAGCATGATCATACCAAAGCTGTTTATGATGGCCACATCAAAACAGTGGGCTTGGATTGGACCCGCGAATCAAAGGAATATGGCCACTTCAAGGTATTAATAGACCCATGCCTTCACCTTTCAACTCCTTAAGCACCAGGTGAATAAACTGGATATTGAATAGCACAAGTCTTCTGGCATCTCAAAGACTCCATAATATTGTTGGTTGATCTTTATTTGCTTTTTCTCTTTTCCTCTACAATATGCTTGACCAGGAGACTCATTCAATTTATATTCTGCAAACAGTAGAGAGTTCTGTGTCAAATTTCTGGAATGTCTCTGTTACCCCCTTCCATCTAGTGGTGATAACTGCTCTTCACTGCAGGCAATTCTATATCTTTATAATGGCCACATGCATTACAATAACACTTGTAGTATTTGAATAGGTACTCAGTCCTCATGGTCTTTTGCAAATATGGACATATGGAAGACTGGCACATTTGGTTTGAAGAGTAATAGAAACAAGGTTTCACAAGCTTCTGTTTGTTGCACATGGACAGGTGACTGCCACAGTCCCTCTCAAAGATCACAGAGCTGCGAAGGTGGTTGCTGAGAAGACTTGGAGTGTTGACATTTAATATTGAGGACGTCCACAACTATCTTTAGCTGGTATACTTGCCACCTGTAGAATGGTGCAACTGATTCATGATTTTTTAAGATGCATCACACCTTTGTACTGAACAATTGAGCATAGATGGCAGGTCATTTTTGCATCCATAATTATGTGGGGTATTTAATCCACATTTGACTTATATAGAGTGAAAGACATTCTGCAATAACTAGTTGTCTGAATTGTGAGCAATCTTCTTGATACTGCATATTTGGCAATGGAGACCATCATCACTGTAATTTAGAATCCACTTTCATAGCCTGAGTCGGAAATTTGTAGGAACTGTGTTGATGAAACCCCTCTTAGTTGCCTCTTACTAGGTCAAGTAACCACTGATAAGTTGGCAAGTTATTAGAATGAACAAGAAGAAGAGAGTGCAGTCTTGTCGGAGTAAGGACCAGTATTTAGGAGAGGACAGTAGCTGTTCTGATTACTAGTGAGAGCTTCTTTTCATGAAGATGTGGTGGCCTGTTGTATGCATTTCATTTTCAACGGCCATCTTTAGAGTGTAGTGATTTTGTTCATGCATCAATAAGGTTGTGTGAAACCACTCAGTTGTCATTTTGCTGAACATACAAAGCTCACATGCAGAAGGGGCAACTGTATTCCTTCACTGTAGCAAATTTGATCAAACAGTTGTTCTGTTGTACAATAATATTCTATCTCCTTCTTGGGGAGTCAAAATTCTGGAAAGATGTCATAAAGGGACATAGTTATGGACATCTGAACTGCTTGATGTCTCAATCAAGTAGGATAGATCCCTGAGAGAAGGGTGTGCATGCATGAAATATGGCTTCAATCCTATCCTGCCTCACTTTCAAATATGCAACAATCCTACAGTTCTTGTGATACAGAAGATCAGGAAATTTTCCTTAAATATCTAAGAGTGCAAACTGCTGATGAATTGCAAAAACCCAAAACCCAAGCTCAAATTGAAATTAAAGGTGGCCATCCTGCTAACATCTGCTGCTAGTTGGACTGACTTCTTCTGTTCATGCACCCAATAAGGTGAGGATAGACATCAACTGTAAGCAAAATGAAATGTATGGTCAGGATACAGACACAATCTGCAAGTAAAATGTGACACTTTTTTAACCTCCCAACAAAAAAAGTTGAAAAAAGTTGTTCACTCATAAAAGATGTTGCTTGGCAGAAAATCAGTGGTAAGAAAGACAAACCCAAAAGGTTGAAATCCTCATTCCCCCAATGGTCCGATAACTCACACCAATTCAGATAATTTTACATTTGACAACAATACCTCTGAGCCATCACCATTCGTTATCCAAAACTGCAACCAATATCTCAAAGATGTAATTTCACAAATAGAATAGTTTATCCTCCTTACACTTCATTCTCACCATCTCACAGAAAAAAAGACATTTCCGCCTTTCAATTGTATAATTTTAAAAGCTGTAACCATATAGAGTGATAGTTTGCTGACAACTGCCTTATTGGCAGGAGTACATCAGATGTGACACTAATGTAGTGTCGGCATGGGATAATTTTTGCATGATGTATTCCTCACATGCAAATCTGCATGTCAAATTCCTGATGGAAATAGTTAATTATCTGAGCCTGTACTACACAGAACTCATTGCTGAACAGGAACTTTACAGAGAGAATAGAAAAGACAGAACTGGTATCTGCACATCTAAGCACATTTCACCTATTGTCCAGTGATGGTGAAACAGCTGAAGAGAGCTGCAAGTGAGACACACGGACTGAACCTATTAGGCGTTCCGGTAGTTCATCCAAACGGTTGCCCTGCAACACACAAAAAAATCCACAGAGCTTGGTAGCAAGAAACTCTAGAACCACACCAGGAAGATCCTTCTTAACAGCACATAAAGCCTACAGCACTAGAGCCCAGATGGGTGGATTATTCCTCTTTTATTTTCAACACTTCATTAAGGCTTGACTAGCCTTGATCCAAGCTATATCTAAGAGGTTGGAGATCTGGTGCGGAACAAATAGGTGTAACCAGAAATTGCTGATAGGAAATGCCTTTAGAAGGGATTAAATCCCACTGACAGAAAGAATCAAACATGTCACTAGGCCTCTCTGCAAAGATTTGTGGTCTTGATCAACCAACAAAATAAACACATCCACCATATTCAGTCTCCTCTCAGCACATAATCTAGGTTAGCAGATGCTTTAAATTTTTCAAACTGTCCTAGATTTTGAAAAGTTTAGCAATGAAAAAAATTTCAGAGACACTTTTATAATGACAACCATGTTTGGAGGTGAAAGAACATGAATATACCTGAACCAGAAAGGCCATGTCAACAACCAATGATGTAATGACACCGAACACAAGCCCTAGGACTCCATTGGCCACTGTTGATGATCCAATATCAACATCAACCTGCCATCAAAACCTATCTGTCAAGCCTCCGCATTGAGTGAATTTAAGACCTAGAAACTGTGGATGTGCAAAGGAAAAAGTGAGACCCAAATACCTCAAGATAATTTGGACCTCGATAGTAACTGCAGTCTAGAGCTTTCCCAAGAAGGCAAGGAGTTGAGCCCACACTCTGTCTTACAATCCAAGATCCCTGAAGAAAATAGACACAAAGTTTATTAAACAGAAAGGAAGAATATGGTGCTTGAGAACTATTTGCATGAGAAACTCTTTTGATGTGGACAGTGAATCACCTTTGGGACCAAAGGAATAAGTTTGAGGCGACTGTTGCGAAAGTTGTCATCTCCATCTACAAAACGCTGCAGCAAAGAACCTTGCTGAGGAGCATTGGATGCCACAAAATAGAACACCATGCTGTAATGACTGGCTGCTGGCACCTGCAAAACGCATGAATGAGCAACTGTTAACTTCAATTGTAGAAGATACTGAGTACCTGAACAGTATCTTCTGTCTATTTTTGTACCCTACCTACCCAGTTGTGCCCACATAAGTTATTACAAAGAGTCTAGAGCTAACAAGGGGAAAGACTGGTCACACTGTGAACAACTTATAACACCGTGTATCAATGGTAAAATGGCAAAAGTTAAATACCTGCACATTGAATGCCAGAGTGAATAGACCCCTCTCTGCTGCAACCTGTACCAAAACAAGGCCAGCATAATACAAGGACCTTAAGGCCAGCAAAACCCTTAAGGAAACCATCATCCTCGACAAGTATACCAAGAGCAGTGAGCAGCACCACTCTTTTTTATGGATACCCTTCAGTATCTTTTCCTGGTGACTTTAAAAACAGAATCATATCATAGTGGCATACCTGTGCCACAGAGTCTTTGCACCTCACAACATGATCAATACGTTTGCTATCTTTAAACCAGTCAACTGCCACCAGCTGCATCAATGGTTCCCCTGCAGGAGTCTGGCATCCACCCACATGGATATTAGGCACTGAATACTCCCTTGTTATAAATTGTAGAAAATTTCAGCACATCAAGGTGTACATGTTTCTGTGGAGATCTCTGGTACTCAGATTTTCATCTATATGGAAAAATTCTCCATACTCACAGTTTAAATCAACCTGAACAGAACTGGGAGATTACCAAAAAATTAAGGTTGTGGAAAACCTCTCAGCAGACAGGAAAAAGAGAAAGAACAAGGAAAAAAAGGTACTCAACCCTTGAGAATTTTGAAAAGACTGAGGAGCAGTTTGAACAACAGCAACAGTCACCATTGAGTTCAGTGACCAAACAGCAACATGTATTAGAGTGACCAGCTACCATAACATCCACACTGACTTCATGAGCTCCCAGCAGTGGGCAGAGGTCAATGTCAAGCATTAACCAACATACTGAGTTTCTGTCACTAGACAAGAACAGGGAGATTCACCCCTGGTACTCGCTAGCTCCAATGAAACATAACAGATGATGAGATGACCAAAGACACCAAGAAGAAAGAGGGAAAGGAGAGAAATAACATAGAAAATATTAAGAGCATGGCCTATTGAGAACAAAGCAGGCTTTGAAAAGCCCTTGAAATAAACATTTTGAAACTCCAAGGCAGAACCACCAACCAGCTATCCTTTTTTGGTTAAGAAACCTCTGGTTCAATTTAATAGATGTTCTGAAGAGTAACCTTCTCTATTCATAAGACTAGTTTAAGCTTCCCATTTGAGCTACAAAGAAGTCTCTTGAGCCATATCTCTGGAAATCAGAAGATATACATGGAACTGACCTTTGATTTATCAACCAGGAATCGCTTGCTTCTGACACGGAAACTGTCTTTGTCAGGAATACTCCAGCAGTTCTTACCAGTATCATGGGCACCTTTGCTTAATGAACCTGAAAACAATGGTAAGTCGATAGCCTCCCCATTTACTGCAGTGCTCAACACATTAGACCTGCTTTCAGCTCCTGCATATGGAGAATAGATAACACTGTTCAGAAATTCCAGCATCCAAGGTGCAGGAACTTGAAGCAAACAGAAAAGTGGATGAACAACCTCTAAAACAACAATAACCATCAGTTAACAACACAAGAGTTGCCCTTTGAGCCTGGAAGACCTAACCAGTGAGTCCCTAACCTATTCATCACAGTGCCTGCTGTCATCATTCACACATCATTTAGTCACTGGGATGCTTAGTTTATTTGTATGGAACTAGCTTCCTACCATCAATAGGTTGTCACCAAAGGTCCAAGAATTTCAAAAGAATTTGAAGACAAGCCAAAAGTCAAAAAGAAGGAGAAAGCAGCACTACTACAGAACAATTTAAGAGGGGGATTTTCCTGTAACCTGGCAAGCTTGTACTCTTCACACGATACACAGTCTGCAAACCCACACCCAGAGACCAACCAGTAAACACCACAATTTTCTGACTGCCAGAATGAATGAAAAACAAATTAGTTTGTGTATGCAAGAGGTTACACCTTGCAATCAGAAAGAGAGTGGAAGACAACATCCTCATCATCTGACTCTTGCAAGCCTAAATGCCGCCCAGCGAGCATGTTCTCCAGTGAAGCACTTGGCTGCAGTCCTGAATGCCGTTTTCTGAGCTTCTTCCCAGGTAATGTTTCTGATCCCATTTTCACAATCCTTTGGACAGGTGAGGAAGCCTGGTCTCCATCTCTTTGAGCAAACCACTCACGAAGTCCTGCATGTTACACCATCTGGATGAGCTATTTGCAATCCACCTTTACCAACTCTGTACAATCCTGGATCCAAGTGTACCATACTGGGCATACTTCCCTACACTGCACACAGGAATTAGACAACTCTGGAACAAAATCTACTATGAATAACAACTTGTCTCCGGGAGCATAAAACCATTCAACCAGGAAACTGCATGAACTTATTCCACATATCTCTCTGCATAAACCTTCAGATTAAGGAATTCATATCCTCTTTATACTGTTGCATAATTAGGCAGAAAGCTGGCAATGCTTTTGCCTACATAGGATAGGACCTACCTGCTTCCAGATACATTACTCGCAAGAGGACATCTTATGAGGTTTTTCTCAAACTTCAGTTTCATGAGATCCACTGGCATGCACCTTTTCAATATATCCACTCAAACCTATTTTTATTTCTCTTCACTGCAGCCTGTTGTTCCTGCATACTGCATTCTATTATTCCAACATCACCAACCCGCTATGCATGCTAGCCTCCTAATAAGATTTCACACTGCTTGAAAGCCAAAGCAGCTTACCAGCAACACTATTCAGCATTTGTGTGACGCTGCTGTGGTGGCATGCAGGAATATAGTTTGCACCCCAACCCCTTAAATCAATCTGCACCAAGTGCTGCACTCGCGCTCGCACTTGTGAACCTCCTCGCTGCTTAAGGGGAGTAATAGTGAAGCCCCCGTCTACACAGCACACACCTTCACATACATCAACTTTCATTCGTTGCCAGCCAGTGCCTGGCTGAGACAAATTTAGCACAAACATGTTTGGCAGCATCCCTTCCCCGACACATCATGAACTCAAATCCCTCATGCTCATCCTCATGCACTTAAATCCTGAAACAGTTACATTACAGCAATGCATAGTGATACCATCAACTCAATTGTATTGTCTTTTGGTGTTTTGAGATCCGATCCAACTCGAACGAAAATATCTCATCCCAGAGAGGTTAAGAAAGTAGATGCAGTGCACTTGACAAAAGATACTTACTTTCAAGATGTGCGCGAACACAACCTGGTTGAGGAGGGCAGCTTGGATGCTCCTGAGACCGAAATAGTATGACTGGAGACAGAAGTGTCACAAATCAGGACACATTCAAATATGCAAGTAGCAACACTATTCAGGGAAAGGATGATGAGTGAGAAATCAAGATAATAAAAGGACATTGTTTATCCAACCATGAAGCAGCAAGGGCCTCCAAACATACGTACCATAGCTTCCATCATCATTGCGACGCCAATAACGAACATAGCAAAGGTCACGAGGCCATAGAAACCTGCAGCATGCAACAATTTTGAGCATCAAGACACAAAGCTACCTCATGTGATTGCTCTAAGGGTTGCAATGAAAGTCAGTAACTGAGGACAACATGGCATGCGGTCAAAATATCACCTTAGGGTACAGTTTGAAACATTGCAACCTAATGTACAAGGAAAGACAAGCATCTCACTAACATGCGAAACCAATCTAACTGAAGCCAGTGATGAAGAATTGCAGTGTGACCATCCACCTCCTGCACAATCCTGCCATGATGAAAGCTGCAATCCCATCTGCGAACCAAGCACCAACAGCAGTCTGAACAAGTGCTATGCAACACTATGCAAGAAACAAATCAATATGCAAGACACTGAAAGTAGTCACAAGGAGGGAGAATCCAATATGCAATGAGGGAAGCAGCTTACTCATAACGGGTTTCATCCATGCCCATTATAAGCTCAAATATCTGTTCACATGTTGCTTCTATCACACCTACAACCTTCATTGCTGTGATCCGGCTCTGTGTCTGCAACCACCAAGCCTGATGTCATCAAGATTGTCTCATCTCCCCACACCAACTCTTTCCATTGGCATGCATAAGCATCTTTGCGAGTTGTAGCACAGTCACATAATTCAAACACAACCACAACTTATGAAGCCTTGAGCCACATACATTGTTGTCAAAATCTGGAACCTCCTCAAAAAACCGCAGCCCTGCACACAATCACATGAACCTCACCTCTGAATTAACCCAATATCTGATGCATCCAGTGGCATCAGATAGAAAACAGCATCATTGTAGAACACCACCAATTTTCTTAAAGGCACGTAAGGAGGTACAAACTTGCCATTTTGGCACCGGACCAAATGCCAGTGTCTTCTGCTGGCTGCAGCAGCTTCAGCATCTAGAGGACCCCACCTTGGTGGCTCCACCCTTTCACCCCAGTCATCTAGAGACCCTGAAGGACCTTGCATGACAGGCCATGTCAACATCAGGAATCACACAGTTTTCTTTACATCCACCATTCCACTTTCTCTCCCATGGTATTGAATTTTGTTCATCAGTGCCAAACTGAAACAAGCATCTTCTCACTTACCATTTGGCTCCCTTGAAACACCCATTTGTTCCTTCTCATCCTCCTCCACTTGTGACTTCCCACTTTGTCCCCTTGAGTACAAGTATACACAGGAAAAAGAACCTCAGAAATGCAGCTCCAACACTTCAGCAAGGAACTACAAAACCACTAATCCCAGCAAGCTCAATTAATGACAAAAAGATAAGACATGCACAGAAAGAGAAGAACTGCAGGTTAAAAAACCATACGGGCTTTCATGATCAGATGATGATGCAGTTCGCTCAAGCTCTACACTCTCTTTACGTTCATGAGAGATGAGCATTTGCCCTGAGCTTGCATGTTGATTTTGATACTGCAATGAGACAACTTACATCATTATGTGTGAAGCTGCCAGTGCTTAATACTCAACCAGGATTAAGTTTAGGGTGAATGCTTCTAACCGCAAAAGCAATACCTGCCCCAGGAGATGTGCCTCAGCAAAATATGAAACAGCAGCAACATAAGGGCTGCCAAAATAAGCTAATAGCATATGCCAGCTCTCACACAAGGTCATTGACTTCTCAAAGTCCGTACATAAATTGCAACCTTTGGAGGAAACAAGAAGACAAGGGTAGATTATGTCCACCTCAATGATGCACAATTGAAGCCTACGAAGAATGTGATACCAGTGATCTAGAACCGATACTATACCTGATCAATCACACGTTCTAGAGCTTCTTTCCATGCACATGCCTCCTGTATATTCAGTGCTCCCATCTGCACATAACAAAGAACCTGTAAATGGGAGAGATGTGAGTTATCCAGAGAAAACTGAACATAAGCTGTAAGGCAGACCCAAAATGAATGTACAAATGAAGGGAAAAGAAGTGGCTCCAATGTATCATCTTCATCTCTGATCCAGGGAACCAAAGTCCGAAGGTAGGTCCCAGCAAGTCTATTACTGTGTAACCAAAGAAGCTTGTACAAGATTATTGATAGAAAAGAAGTACCGTAATACGGTGCGAGCGGTCTTTCTTGCTATACACTGATAACATATACACCGCCTGTATCACAGCCAGAGAATGCACAGAGATTACTTTCCATGTTGCCATGCCATGATGCCCTTGTTTTGTGCATGCTCCTGGCAGATCATACAGTCTGTTGACAACCACTTGATCATCACACTAGGAATTGGGACCTAATCATCCCAGTGATTTTTGCAGGTTATTGCTTCAGCAAATACCAAACCTATTACATATGTGTTGATTCCAGTCTAAAATTCTGCTGTGCTGCTGACTTGGGTAGAAATAGTGCACTATGCCAGGGTAGAATTGGGCACTGTTTTGCCACAGGTCTGGCTGCAACTGATGACCAAGTGCCCAAAGCCCTTCATGCAAGTTCAAAGCCAGAGAAGAAGCATCACTGAACGTATTGAGATCTTGTAATGGTGTCTGTTGCATCACAGGCTGGTCCAAATTCACGCTACACTATTGGACAAATGCAGAGGATCAAACAGCCTCTCTTAAGCTATACTGTGAGATACTGCAAGCATCATCAGCTGCTACTCAAAAGCAGAGCCAAAACCTTAAACCCTATTGAGTCTGACAGTCATTCTAGTCCAGTTCATTAGATGATAACACATTGACACTAGTACTAAGAGGACTATTAGTCTAAAAGACCTGAAAGCAACATGTGTGCTATGTTGCAACAACATTAAACACAGAGATTTTCAAACGCACATGTCCATGGTGAGTCTCCAGTCCTCGATCATCCACTCTGCAATTTCCATCAATGGCAAGTGACTTGAGAGGGACCTGCAAAAAAAATTTAAAAAATCCATGTTGCCATGCAAGTTGAATTCTGCAAACTGCTGGCTTGCTATATGACTATGGATACAAGCTTGGTCATACAATGCTTCTCACAGGACCATCCACATTTTCCATTTGCTGGAGAGATCTAACAGCTGGTACTAACCAGACAGCCCTTGAATCTAAACCCTAATTTGTGACAAAATTGGCGATAGAGGAACTTTGTCAGATCCGAGAATGCCCGAAAAGAGAAGACCTAAGTTGAGCATATATGATGAATGTAGAGAATGCGAAAATAAAGCCTGTCAAATTTGAGAGACTACCTAAATCGCACCTCTTGATCAGACGGCTTGCGCTTGTAGTAAGCCAGCACCAGGGATTCCAGCACGAAGTAACGCTTGTGGAAGAAGGAGCGGCCGATCTTGCGTCGACCGTACCTGACCATCCATCCCTCCTTCACCGTCCTCGCCATCCTTCCTCTTCCTTCTCCGCTTTCTACCCGCCGTCGCATCCGGTATTCCTCCTCCTCCTCTTCCTCCTCCTGCTGCAGCTCCTCCCCTATCACGTGCATCGGTGGCACATCCTCTCCTCCCCGTTCCCTCCAACACCACCACCACCACCACCAGCATCCTCCTCCTGCAGAAAATCCTCCACCACCACTGGTGGCATTGCCGTCGTCATCTACAGTCTCCAAACAGCTGAACAACTCTTTCCTTTCTCGCCAGGGACATTGCAACACTCTTCTCTTCTTCCTTTCCTTTCCCACAGGACTGAACCAAATGCTTACGGGTACTGCGATCGCGCAATTGTTATCACGATGCAGACAGGAGGAGCAGCTAGAATCAGCAGCGGGACTAGTACTAGTACTACTGCTGCTGCTGCTATTACAGCAGCACCAACAGCCAGGCGGCGATGCCACCAGAAGCAATTTCATTCAGATGGAGGAAACCAGGATTCCTGCTGCTGCCACATGCAGACGACGAGGGTTCTTTGCTTCCTTCCTCGTCTCCGCCATCGCCAGCAACAACGAATGCTGAGGAAGACACAACTACCCACGCCCACACAAACAAAACCAAAGCGCCAAAGCCAGTGCAAACGCTCTACGTTAGCGAAGAGTTCGTTACGGTAAATAGTAAGTAACTTAAGTTAACTAAAGTAACGTAAGCAGGTCAGGGACTTCTTTTTCTCTTTTCAAATTTGTGGGGTAGGTGGGTTGGCGATCGTCCACAAAGTGGGCCTAGCCAAATTTGGCTATAGGTCACAGAAGAAAGTAGAAATTTTTAGGAGAAAAAAATATGTTGGAACTTGGAACCTATTTTCTACATATGGCGACCTCAAAAAAACATTTCCTCAAAATTTTGCGAGTTAGGCCCATTTTTTCCAGAAAGATCCGTTTTTTTATCATTTGCACCTCCCCTTGTTTAGTGACCAGCCAGCGACGAAAAAAAGTAGAAATTTTTAATGAGGAACATGTTGGAACATATTGACTAAATATGGCGACTTCAAAGAAACGTTTCCTCGTAATGTGGCGACTTCGGCCCATTTTTTCTAAAGTTTTTTCCTTTTTATCATTTGCACCTTCACTTTTTAGTGACCAGCGACCCAAAAAAAAAAAAAGTAGAGATTTTCTATGAGGAACGTGTTGGGACCTAGTGTATAAATATGGCGACTTCAAGAAAACTCTCCTCATAATATGGCGACTTGGGCCATTTTTTTCCAGAAAGATTGCTTTGTATCATTTGCACATCTCCCAATTTTTTGTGACCAGCGAAAATTCGCCCAAAGAAACAACTACTGGGAAGGGGGCCTGGAGGGTGGGGATGGGGCAGGCCCGTAGTGTTTTTTATTTCAACAAATTTTGACCCACAAAAAAATTGGGAAATTTTTGGATATGGTTTTTCTATTGTAAATTCGACTATTGTCTCCTAAAATTCTCCAATTTTTCGACATCACAAAATTGAAAAATAAATAAATCCCTAGTCGGGGGGGGGGGGTTTTTCGCCTTTCCTTTTTTGGGACCGGATCCTCCTATCGCTGCCCAAGATAAGATTGTGTCGTCTGAAAATGGGGCAAAAAAAAAAAAAAAGAATAAAAAAGGGCAATCGGGATTGTGAAGCAAAGTAAGTAAAGTTGGTCAATAGTAATTACGCAAAAGTAAGTAGTCTGTACGCCTCTACCTACCTCCATAGGTCGGGGACTTTATTGGGGGTTTATCTTTCCTTTTAATTTATTCTTTTGGGACCGGATCCTCCAATCGCTGCCTAAAAGATTGTGGAATCTGAAAATTACGGGAAAGAAAAGAATCGAAAAAGAATCAAAAGAGGGAATCGGGATTGTGTAAAAAGTAAGTTATGGTGTGCGGCGGGAATCCTGGAGCCGTCAGTGAAGTAGGTAAGTAGGTGCCGAAGAACGGGTCGGGGACCGGTGACCGGCAGTGTTGGCGCGGGTATTAGAATACCGGAACAGGCTGCGGCGGTTACCAGGGCGGTGAGAAGGACTCGTCATATCCACGGTCCTCCAAAACACCGCAGGGTTCTGATATATCGGAACCGTGGTTCTCAAAGATTTGATGCAAATTCGTATAACCACGCATACAACCATCGGTTCTCAACCGGTTCTTTCACAAAACCGTCCATTCTTTAAGGTTTTGGAAATAACCGCTGGGACTAGTGGTTATTTGATTTTCGTACTGCTTGTGGGCAAGGGCATTATATCAGAAGCATAAATATCAACAATTTTTTGTTTAAAAAAAATTATAACCTCGTGATAGATACCATGACTGCTGGGTATCATGAGAAAAAAACAAAATGCCCATAGGTGCAGGCGTAATTTCATTTCTCAAAATGCCCTCCCTGCAAGGGCTTATGGTCAATAAGCATTCCTCCAAATACACTACACATATTGTCAGAGGATCTTCTGGATAATAGAAACTCTGAGGTTGTTGTGCCAGATTCCAATTGGGTTATCTCACCCGGCCACAACATCTTTGCCAAACATGTTGCTTTGCTAGAGATGCTTAACAATCTGCCTTAATGTTTTTTTAATACATAAATGAACAAAAATAGTCTTCATTCTCAAGTCATCTAAGGCCCACTTTATACAAGGAGTCAAGCCCAATGTTCAACTCAAATCAAAGCATTCCAAAAGTTGAAATCAGCACCAAGGGCTTTACACAAGGAGTCAAGGCTGAAATAGAAAAAAATCTTTTCAATCTGCTGCCCCATGTTACTAATAAATGCTGAACTTTATGCCCTTGTATTGGCCCCAAGGCTGAAAAGAAGGATACTGTCGAATTTCGGAAGCCAATGCATGCCAACCCTTGGGGCCAATGTTCGAGCATTTGTTGGTATCCTGACCTCAATGTTCTAACATTTAAGAGTAACTTGGCACCAAACAACAAGCCAAAAATGCTCAAAGTTGGCCCCAAGTTTTTCCGGCCCTGACCACTAGTGTAAAGCGGGCCTAAGAGTGAGAGTAGGTAGCTCAAATGGTTCATTGGAAACGCAAGTGTTATCACTCTTTGCCACATAAGGGCTAGTAATAATATTTGCCATCCCTCACCCATCAACAGCAAAGGTGGGATTGTATACTTTGGAACTATCATAAATATTAGATCTGAGTCAATCCAGATGGCTGGCCAATCAATAGCAATCAATTTTGGATGAAATGTTTTGACCGACCAATCATAAACAATTTATTTTCTTTTAGGGCTTTGAAAACCCATACCATCCAATACACCTTTATAAAAAGGGTTTTCATTTTTACACCAGTATGATGTAAAACTTCATCCAAAAATTGACTTCAAATTCAAAGACTTCTATTGATGAGTTGTTATAATGAACTCTAAAGACCTTGAAACTGTAAAATTGATTCTCTTACCCAACTTTAGGTACCTAATAATGGCCACTTTAGATGAGGATCCAACGTCCCGGTCCAATGAAATAGAGCAATCCTATTGGATGAGAGCCATAAATTGGACCCATGGCCTAGAGGGGTCCAAGACGAAAAAGGGGCAAATTGAGGTTAAACTTACATGGCACCTTTTGGAGGGAATTAGTTCAGACCAAAAAAACAAGAGCTAAACAGGAGAGCTCATGACTTGAAAAACAAGGTAAAGCTCAACTCATGGGTTCGATTTGGTTCAAATGAGTCCAAAGTGGTTCCTAGGAATTTGGACCCTGGACCCCCAATCTAAAGTGGGCCATAGTATCCAATGAAATTAACAACATATGAAAAATTGAAGTATGAAAACTCAAACTCTTCACGTGGCAAGATCCCTTTTTGCTCTTCTTAATAGAGTTATTGGTAAAGTATATTCCAAACTGGGGGTATTGAAGTCCAGTTTTGCTTAAACTAGGGACAAAATCAAAAGTCGGGATGAAAAAATACACATGAAATAGAAGAGGGGATCAAACTGGATTTGCCTTACATGCAACGTCAGTGCTGCCCATATTTTTCATTAAATCACGTCTTATTAGAATGAAATTCTGCAAATCTTGTGCACTGGTACCAAGTTTCATTAAAACCCTACTCAGTTTCATTCGCTTTATGGCTACACTCAAATTGGGGATGAAATAAGGATTACAGGACCAAACTAGGGCTCAAAAACAGGGTGACTTTGCAGATAACTCTAATGAGCCACAACTTTAACAAGTAATTGTGGGACGTATTCCAGCTTTAACTGTAATTTCCAAGTTGGAAGCACAAAGTAGGTCATACATTTTCAGTAAGCACATAGAGATTTTCAGTTGCATTGCCCAGTGGTGGTAAGCTCCTGCCCCATCCGGTGTTTTTTTTTTCTAGTGAAACAGTGAAAATTCTATGGTTTTTTTGGGGTTTTTGGACTTCAAAATTTTAAACTTTTAAACAATTTGCCAGATTCTATCCTATGTTCTGGTAAATAGCCAAAAATATAAAAGGATGCTATTTTTTTACTTTCATTATTTTTATCACCAAATCTGGCTAAATCCTCTTATGGATGATCACCACTTCAGATAAATCACAAAATTGAATAAAATTAATTTTTTTTAAAAAGTGCCCCCACCAAGATGGGATTTTAGTGCAGAGGGTGAGTTGGCCATGTTAAAAGAAAAAAAATTCTTATCAAGTTCCTCAAATACCTAGAGTGCTGTGCAGTCCAAGAGCTAAAAAAATCTGCTTGGAAGCAAAATAATATACAAGGCCAAAAACTGGGCACCGCCTTGGCAAAGGAAATCAAGGGCCACCTGAAATGTACAACTGGGTAACGTGGGAGTTGTTTGTAGTGCCAACATGTATTTGAAATATCTAGCCTACGACTGCACTCAGCATTCCTGCTTACTACAGTAGTAAGCATACTGGCTTGTGTCCACTTGGCTGCACTAACTACATGAGCTATAACTTCACATTCTGACTCCTCATAAAAATTGGGTTATGGGACTGGGCTTCCAACACTTTGCTATCTATCTATGAACGAAGGTAGTTTGTTTTGTAGTTATGAGATCCACCAAACCGTGATACCTCAGATCGTGTTCTTGGTGCCTTTCGCAAGCTCTCAACAAGGAGGTGTGCATGGGCTTGGTTCCATGACATTTGGACTTGCAGGGCAAAAGTCCTTGAATATTAAATGATTTCTTCACTGAAAATTAAATTAAATTAAATTGTAGCTGACAATTTCAGAGGAATTGCCTTTGGTGTTGTTGGAAAAGATCTTGATGAGCAAGATCTAATGGAACTTATTTTGGTAAGATTTGGATTTAGCATGTGGAAGATATTGATTTTTGAGTGAAAGCTGCCACTGAAAATTCAAATAAATTCCCAAAAAACCAGGTTTTGGAAGGAAAAATCAGTTAAGAACCTGATAACACTTGAAGGCTTACCACTCAATTCAAGCATGATTTCCTTTCATATTTGGCTGTTCAAAAATTCAATACATACATTGCCAAAAAATGTTCACATGTTGAGTTTCTTTTGTACTAGGTTCACACTTGGGCCAACGGCACACGTCACACTAGTTATGGTAATGTTTCAGAGTCAATGTTGAAAGTGCAAATATGATATGAATTCCAAAAGCTAGATGAGAGGTGTGTTCAAACTTGAGAATCTTTTCTTTTCTTTTCTTTTATATGGGAATTTTTAAAAACTAATATAGATGACCTTAAAAAGAAAAAAAACCAAACGTTCTGTTGCAAATTCTCTTTTTTCAAATGAAAAAATTGCAAAACTTTTTGCCTCCAAAAACCTTTGTTTGAGGAGGGAGGCACCGCACGAGTACTTTCTGCTGGCTACTGTTTTAATGATCCTCTACAAAAATGTTGCCAATTAAGGTGAAATTTGTTCTCGGATACTCCCCATTGTGCATCACAAAATTGAGGAAAAAAACCCCGCCCAAAAAAGAAAAAAAAAAGACTGGTGCAAACATGAAAACCCCTTGATTTTCTTGTCCTTTGCCATCTCACATATCCTATATATGCCTTAGGAGGTAGTTGAAGTCTGTTTTCTAGTTTAGCCTAAATCATTGAGATTTTGAACTTGGTAGCCTAGTCTGAAACCATCATCCTTCCTATTCCTCTCTGTTCCTTTTCTTTAGTCTTATTTTGTATTCTCCCTTGTTTTTGTCTTGGAAAAATATATCTTCCAGGTTTACATCTTTACATCAAAAGACCCTAGAGCACTTGCAGATTTAATGTCATTTGGAAATTCCTAGAATTAGATGCAAAAGGCAAAAACCCAGGAAATTGGGTTTGACAATGGACAATTGTGAAATTATAATATTCCCATTATTATTGCTTCTTTAAATGTTGAAAGATTTATTTTCTAAAAATTTGTCTACATTCTAATCTTGTTTCCATTTTGTTATTTTTAAATAGACGAAAAAAATTAACTAATTCAGAATAATTTAATTAAAATTTAATGTTGTAACTAGATAAGTTAATCAAAAGCTTCAAAGTCTTATATGTTAACAATTCTAATCATTTTAAATTATAATGTTTGATTCAAATACAAATAACATCAACATCATAGTGCATAACTATTCACAAGTCAAGATGAAATGTATCAAAAGTTGAATATAAAAAATCATCAAAATATGTTGAAAAGCCATATGGAATGGCATCAACAAAGTATGTGCAAGATGCAATCATGCTAATAGAAACAAATCAAGTGTGATGACTATTTTGCCTTTCACATTTTTTAATCCAAAATTATAGGAATGTTATAAATTGTTTAAAAGCGCTCATGACGATGTTTTTTATATATTATGCAAACATGAGATATGATTTGAAATGAATTTAACAAAGATAGGGTATTTTTCAAAAATTATTATAACAAGAGTTTTTTAACATTATAAATTCAAAATTTTGAGGAATTTTTTTTTGACATGACATATTTTGGGGATGATTTTTTAAAAATATCTTTACATATAGTGGCATAATGTAGCATATTTTTAAGTCATAAATTAAATTTAAATGATTATGTTCAATTTACAAATGAAAACATCTGAAGAGTGTTTCAAAATAAACATTCACTCAAAATGGTGGGTGTGGCTCGTATTATCTTGTTTACACTCATGACACCAAAATGTCTACGACTAAAGATATGAAACCATGACTATTATTACAAAAAGATTATTTGCGAGTGAATCGCTTATTCACATATCCTTGCATGATTTGTAAAAGTTTTGTTACAACAATTGAATCAAAAAATGAAATAATTATCTTACAATTTGTCAAATTATGGAACCAGTGCCCACTAACTTTAGTGATCATTTAAGGCCTTTTGTCTTATTTAGACATCACTTGTCTGAATATCAAAGAACCCTTAACAAACTTCCAGAATTTTGTTATCATGCAATTCAAAATATGTTTTCAAATAAAAGGTTCAATCATTATCTTGCAATCTAAATTCATTGCACCATCAGCTCCAACTTGTTTGACTACACCATGACCATGTTTTCCTTATTTGTGGCATGTTCCACCAAATTAAAAACAAAGATGACACATTGACACTTTACTAATCAAAAAATTGAGGGGAAAAAAAAACATAATGAAAACTATGACAAGTTTAAAGCAAATCAATTTACAAATTTTCAAGGCATTGAAATGAAAATTCAACTTTTTAGCACAAATTGCCCAAGCACCATTGTCCATCTTTACTTTTCTTAATTAATTCAAAATATTTATAGTGCATACATATTTGCGCTAGACAAGGGTATTATAAGAAAATTAGGCTTGGGGAGAAAAAATTGAATGCATGTAGGGGAACCAAGGGGTAGAAATATAAAAACAACCTAAGAAGGTTCATTGATAGTTTTTGAGTGTTTGTAAATGAACAACTCTTGAGTTCATGGTTGGTTGGAAAATTGGACACATACACATGCAATTTTTTCAAAATTGCATGTCAGTGTGTTGTATGTTGTGTTTTTATAATGTGTTTAGCGTACATGAATGTCACATCTTTAAAATCAAGGTTTCTCAAAGAAGTAAATAGATGAGCGATAAATAAATTAATATCAAACAAGGTTGATTCTAGTGAGAAAGATGTCTTTCCTTGGAAGTTTATTTTGTGTGTTTTTTTTAATAATTGAAATCAGCATGTCAATTGATCAAGGGACAAATAATTTAGCCACAAAACATTTTAACTGCTTAATTAGTGCAAAAAATAACAACTTCATTTTCAAGCCTCAGCCTTTGAAATCAAAGGATGTCCTAACATCTATTATGAGGATAAAGGTCAGTAAATTTGTAATGTGCCATATTCAAAAATATTAACATAATTGACCTATGTAAATTCACAAATCTAGTAACCAAAATTTTTAAATAAGACTTTGCAAAGTGTTGGGAAGTGTAATGTTGAGAAGTTGACATTTGAAATTAGCAAAAACCACATAAATTTCAAGATAAACACAATACCACATTCAACAATGCTACTTTTTGTGAAAACATTAAACAAATTATACAACAGGAATTATTAGAAGTTGGAACATATTGAGGTTGCCATTATGATGTTAAATAGCAAAGCTAAGGTGACACACTTATAGGTTTGTGAAATGGTAAGAATGGTTAGTCCCTATTTTGGTATTAACTTAAATTGAGTACATTCATAATATAGTGCATCACCAAAAACTAATCAATGCATGTTTTAAATGATTTTTAGTGATAAACCAAGTTAATGTTGAAAATGTATTCAATATATTTATGTACAAATGTTTCCAATCTATCATTGTACCGTAAGTGGATAAATTTGAAATGAAAATAATGAGTATCATAGTACATGGGGTGGCTTTGACATTATTTGAATTATTTTTTATATTGTCAATTTTTTGAAATTATTATCCCTTTATGTCAAAAATTCCAGAAAATTTATCAAAATAGTAAAAACTATATTTGAATGTAGCCAAATTTGAACCATGGCCTAGTCTAGGCCAACATACTAAATTTGAAACAATTGACCACAAGGGAAACATAAAACTATGTGTTTAATCATTATATTCCTTACATGTCAATAATTACAAAATTGAAAATTCATATGTAAAATTTAAATTCTAATATATATATAATGCCAAAGCCACTCAAGTATTCTGGTATAGGGTATGTGAAATCAAGCTACAGGACTAAAATGAGTGCTTTTAACGTTTAAAAGCATGCTTTAAAACCATAACTAATGAAAAAAAGGAACAATGAAACATTTTTATTTCTATAAGGTATTATCTAATTTTTACCTAATCATCTAAGATGAAATATAATATATGTTTTTCAGTTCCTTGTGATAGTGGAAATGGGGCAAAAAAATTAGATGATTCATCCAACATGCCACAATTCAACTTCAATCACCTCAATTACACAAAGTAGATAAAAAAAGGTGTTAGTGCAATTTGAGGCAAACTTCAGTTTAGAACTCACACTAAATTGGCACATACTTCATCACAACCAAAGAGAGGCACTATTCACCCCTGTGACATCCCATAACCTACTCCAATTGAGGTTAATAAACATATATTAATATTCTACAATTGATTATTAAAATAGGATATTCATCAAGGAGTAGTATGTTTCACAATAGTTTAAGGTTTGACCTTGTTTTTTACCCTTGCTTACTAGTTGTATCATGTTCACCATCTTCTCATGTTCCAAATAAAATTTGATTTGCATACATCATGGCCTTGTCTTATATAATCATGTTATCCAGTTTAAGCTTGTTTTTGTTATATTTTATTGTAACTCTTGTGTATTTTGGGAATTCCTCGATCGTGGTAGTTTATGTGCTTGTGATATCATGTAAATCATCATGGATATTATATAATTAATTCTTTAAATTCCCAAAATCATTTCAAAAAGTTCAAATTCATAATTATTTTGAATATATAAGGCTAGATTCTTTTAGCCTTTATCAAGATATTTCTAACATCATTGTATGTTCCTCAATTGGACATGATTGCCTTTCAAAATTCATCTTTGAATGATTTGCTCATAATTCTTTTTGGTAGTTTGTATTGTGGCTTTTCAAAACCTTGTAGGGATAAATTCTATTTTCAACATGTGAGCTTGTCTCTTATAACCCTTGGTGAAATATTCACAATGACACCAAGATAATTCATTTGAGACATATTTTGGCTCCTCAAAGATGACTTTATATATTCAACATCCCTTTGAAACATATTTTGACCCCTCAAAAATAACTTTAAATATTCAACATTCCTTGGGAGTTGCAATTGGGGGTCTTGGGTGTAATGTATTTATAGTGATTGTTTTTTTTCTAGTTATCATTTGTTGGTAATTCAGTTCATTGTGAATAAGGTCTTGATTTTTTGTGTCAATGAGGTTTATCCGTGGGGAATTGCTTTGGAATCTCAGTTTTCACATTTTGATATTCAAATCACATCAAAGGACAAGGGGCATGGTTTGATACCATATTTTGTTTTGTAATTCATTGTGTGTTTTGAGCTTGGAATTGTAGGTGAGTATATTTTGATTTATGTGCACAATTTCATGTGTGTGACTTTGTTAGTGTTGATAGTGTTGGGTGCCAATTTGGGTGCCACCTACCTTTGCTATGTGAGAAGGGTAAATGTGGGGCATTTACCTTGACTTGCATTAATATTCTTGCAAAACTTATATACCCATGCATGGTTTGGAATTTTTCAGAAGCATATATACATTTATCCAATTGATATATTTTTGAAGATTTTATGACCTAGGCTCGGGATACAAGTTACAACTTGTAATGCGCATTCCAGCAGTAACTTTCCTGAAAACGTGGCATACTAGGATATCTAGGTGTTATTCTTTATATTCTATTGTATATGAAAAAACAATAGAAAACATTCAGCCAAGTACCTAGTTTGTTCATTGTTTTACCCCACCTCTATAGTTAAGAACCATGAATTTTTATTTTGGCAAAATTTCATCAAATTTTGACTTGAAAAATATGATATCATCCGTTACAACGATTTTTCATAGAAAATGGGCCCAAATTCACCAAATTTTAAAAGATTTTTTTTTCCAAATCATCATATTTTTATGATGAGTTCCAGTAGGTAGTCAAGAATATAGAAAGATTCTGTTCTTTTTACTTTCATATCTAATATGTAGGCAAATCTGGCTAAATCATCTTATGGATGATCATTGCTTCAACTACATCGCAAAATTGAAAAAAAAACCTTAAGAAGTAGTTGAATTGAAATAATTTATACAACTTTGAACTTGATCAGCCCTTATATGGGTTAGAGTTTTAACATGGGCAAATCTCTTAATGACATTGTCCATGTGTCTGCATTACAAAACAAAATCAATGGTGCAATAAAATCTATTCACATTTTGTCTTCAAATATCCACCCCATTTTGGTCTTTCCTAGATTCTTTTGGCTTTTGAGTTTTGTGAGTGCTGAAAAAGTTTGTTCATTTTTTGGGAAGATGCATGTTCTGTTCAAACAAAAACAGATTGTTGCTTTCATGGAAGTCCATAGAATGGAAGCTACTAAGTTAGCTGGACTCGTAGTAACCTGATGGTTGATGAACAAACATCACAAGATTCGAAACTTTGGCCAGAACTTTAATTTTAGGTCTAAACACAAGTGTGTGATAAAGCAAAGTTAACTTAGGTATACTAAAGTTAGACCTAACTTATCTTTAGGTGTGGATAGGTGTCAATATTGCATTGTTAGATTAACATTTTGATAATTTGTTAGTGGTTAAATAATGTACACCCTAATGTTCAAGATAATTATATTTTCTTAACTAACACCAAGTGTGTTTGGAGCATTATTTTGGAAGTGCTTTCAATGTAGGTACAAAATAAAATGCTTTATTTTCCCACCACCTTGTTCTAGTCATAGATTTTTGTTTTGTCAAATTTGGACCTGAAAATTATGATCTCAACCTGTACAAAGAATTTCTCATTGAAAAAAATTGCCCAATTCCATCATATTTGATGGTCCAATCAAGGCCACCCAAAAGCACACAAACACATGCCTTCCTTATGCCAAGCAATACGTGTAATGTGGTGTGTTTGTTTTTTGGTGGCCAATTTTTTTTCCAATTGGGGAGTGGGGGCTGTTGGTCGACTGGTAATTATCCACAAGAGGACTTAGCCAAATTTGGTTGCAGGTCAGAGAGAAGAGTAGATTTTTTCTGAAACCCAGCAAGAAAACCTATAGTCTAAATATAGTGTTCACAATTTCTTTTCTCTCTAATTATGGTGAACTTGGGGGATTTTTCCCAAAACTATATATGTTTTTACAAGTTCACAAACCCTTTCTATTTTGGTCACCAGAAAAAAGAAAAGAAAACACTGACTTGGAGGGGGAGAAAAAATCTAGTGCGGTTCATAGAGAGGTCTTTTGTTGGAAAAATGCACCCAAAGTTGCCAGATTTAGAGGGAAAAAAATAAATTCATAGTTCACTATATTTAAACAATAGGTTCCACCAAAAATATAACAAGATTTTTTTTTAAAAAATTGGTCTACTTTCCTCTCTAAATTGTAGCCAAATTTAGCTAATTTCTCTTGTGGATGGTGATGGGCAATGGCCAATGTCACATGTGGCTACATCACAGAATTTAGCAAAATTTAATTTTAATAAAAAAAGAAAAAGAAGAAAACCCCTGCTGGCGAATAGATAAATGACCTAATGTCAAAATTACTGACCGCTGGTCTGGAAACAGGGAAGCGCCACGACTTTCATGTCATCCAGAACAAAACACGGCCAACAGAAAACTTGATGTTCTAGAAGCTTCCTAGTTAGCTTATTAACAAGATCTACGGAATGTCCTTTTCGACCTGCAGAAGTAGCTTTTTAATTTCTTTCTTTGGGCCACAATTTCGCCAATATAAAAAAAAAACATTCACGTATGCCCGCACTTCACCAGTGTTTTTTATTTTGGCGAATTTTAGCAACCTGGTGACAAAAAAAAGGCTGGCGAATCCAACAAAGCGATTTTAAAGATTTTTAAAATTAAAATTCGCCATATCTTGAGAAAAAAAACTTCGAAGTCGCCAGATTTAGACAGTGGGTTCCTGTAGGTCGCCAGAATTAGACAGGATTCCAAAAAAGATCTACTAGTCCGTAAGGACAGTCGCCATTTACTGCTAATTAATGCTGAGGATCCTAGCCAGTGCACGTACTTGAGGAATTTGAAAAAAAAAAACACTGCGAGCATTCTCCCATACACAATCACTAGTTTGAACCCCGTGCCTAATGCACAGGTGTGTGTGTATTTGACGGTACATATTACAAAATTATAATTATAAATTACATTTTCAAAACCTCTTTATATACAGCATTCCATATGTATCCATTGGGACCCTGGCCGCTGAAAATCTTGATATTTGCAGTGCTTGCGACCCGTGAGATAGCAACATACAGCTGGCCATGGGGAATAGATTGGAGACGACAAATATATCCCAACGTTGTTCAATGTCTAACCTTGACTCTTGTTTATTGTGATTGCAAATGCCATTTGAACATGAAATTGATGATGATGCAAAATTCAAAATGCAAAGTTTAGTAATATTACCTAAATAATAGCGTTGAATCCTAACTCACAATTAATTTTTTCTTTTGTTTTGGGTAAATTGTTTTGAAAATGTTTTAGACAAATTTGTTTTATCAATGCAATTTAAATCTTCTTTTCAAATTGGGAATTTTTTTCCATTTTTTCAACCTCACAAAATTGAAAAACAATCCCTAATCTTAACATTATTTAAGTAATATTCTTTTTTATTTGTTTTGTTTTACAATCTTTACCTCTCACCTTCACCATCAATTTTTTAACATCGTAATGGTCACATAGGAGCGATATTGCACCGTTCACCTTGAGTTTCTTAGGGTCAAAGCTCATTCAAAAATATATTGCAAAGGGGCACATAAAAAATCGTTATGTCCAGCAAATAATCTCCAAAGAAGTTCCTAATTATGCTGCAGAATCTTTCCCGATTGCCAATTACATCGTATAATGACTTATTAATCAAAACTAGATAATGACCACCCACAACTTAGTCATGTCCTTTGTCCAATTCCGTTTTTTCTTCTCTTCTCTAACAATAATCTCCCAAGCTCCCAGTCTCCAAAAAAGTTCCCAATTATAGTAGAATCTCTCCTGAGTGCCAATTACAACATATAATGGCTTATCGTTAGTGAAACCCAGCTGATGACCACCCGCAGTATGAATGGGTCCTTGCTTCTCTTCTCTAGCAAATATCTCCGAAACTCCTAATTATGTAGTGGAATCTCTTTTGAATGTTAATTACGTCGTTTAATGGCTATTAGTCTAACTCGGCTTCTTACCATCCGCAGCTTGTCTGGGTCCTTTCTTCTATTCTTCTTTCTCTCTTCTCCTCTTCTTTTATATTGTATTCTAAATGAAAAGGTAGTATGAAGGTTAGGGTTGAGAAAAAAAACATCCCAAAAAAAACTCATTGGTCAAAAATTAAAAAAAGGTGAGTGATTGAGGCTGGATGAAGAAATTCAGCCCATCCCATGGACAAAATAGCCAATTAGTGCAATGGTGGGTGTTGGTTCCACTTTTTCTCCGCCCCATTGGAGTAAACAGACCATGACGGGACGGATGGATGATCAGACGGATGGACGGATGGATGATGGGACAAATGGATGCACCCCGTGCCTAATGCACAGGTGTGTGTGTATTTGACAATACATTTGCCCACCACGCCATGTCTGTATTTCACTCTTTCTCCACCCCGTTGGAGTAAACAGACCATGACGGGACGGGTGGATAATCGGACGGATGGATGGATGGATGACGACACAGATGGATGAAATGATGCTTCACGACGTCCTTTACTATATGTAACCAGATGCACCAATAGAAGGGGTTCAAGTTTTGTTTGAACACCATAAACAATGGAGCCCTCCCCTTGGATCTGGCTTGCCCTGAAAGTTTAAATGTTCAGTCACCAGCTGGTTTACCTTAGTAAATATGAATTGCAATAGTATGGATACCCACACTCTTAGAAAGGGGTATTATTATTAACCCAGGTTGAAAATGGTGACCAAGAGTTTTAGAAAAAATAAAATCATGCAGCCAATGAGAAGGCTTAACATGGACTGGGGAAGCACAACATTTTTATTCCAAGTTGAAGGAGGGGTTGAAGGAGGGGTTTTTTGTTCAAGAGGTGGTGCTCTTCTATCTAAACAGGTTTGCATGAGCCTTAGTTAGCCTGCAAAGAAGATACTTTCTAAAATTGGAGTTAACTTACATTTGAACACACTGGCCTTTCTCTTTTGGTGGTTTTCTTTTCAGATTTTATCCCAAGTACTTTGCCTAAAGTTGAATTGTAACATATATAAGTTCAAATGGTGTGTCACATGGAAGCCCCTATGCTTCCATTTTATATAGTGGGGATGACATAACTGCATCCGTCCAGATGGATGACAAGATAGATGGATGAAATGATGCTTCACATCATGACATCCTTTAATATATGTAATTAGTGTTGTTTTCTCTCCCCCATTTGGGCCAATTAATTGAATGTTTTACTATGTCACCTTGCCTACCCATAAACATGGCAAAATGAATTGTATATACGATAGTACCTTCACCATTTCGGCAGTTTGTTATCAAATAATTAAATAAATCTTAAATCTTAACTTCAACATTTGGTTTTTTAATTCTGCGATTTTCGAAAGTAATCGTTATAAAAAATATAACCAAAGTGTTTATCAAGTTATGGAGCAATCTATTGTGTTTAGACTATCTCAAATTCAAGTCTCTGACCTGGAAAGTCTACAGCTCAAACTTGATTGTCAAAAAATTTCGGCATAAATAATAAATAAGCATGAAAAAATAAATAGGTATCCTATTTTCAGTGGTAAAATAATGAAAAATAATTTTCACCACCGCATAAAAGTGGGAGTTGTATTTTAGGTTTTCCCACTTACATAAAAATTAATTCTCACTAGCCTAGCATAAAAGAAGTGGTTCCCACTAGACTTGTGTCCACAAGGTCAAAATTATTAGTCCAAAAATATTTGACAATTGAAGCTTAAATTTGAGTTGGGCCCTAGAGTGATTTTGCACATCTTGAAAAAAATGTACCCATTGTGAATGTCTAGTATGTGCACATGACAAAGTAGGTTGCTTGATGAGAGAGTAATGAAATCTCTTTCACCATTCTGATAGTAAACTACCTCAATACCTTGGTCAGTTCAACACTAACTATATTCTTTTCAGAATTGTTGAAATTTTCAAAACTTATTTCTTCCAAATCAAAAATATTGCTAAGGAAAGTAACGAATATTTAAGAATATTCCATTTGTTGAAATGAGTGTTTCAAAATTAATTAATTATTCGATAGACATGTGTTGAAATGGCCAAGGTACTATGGTACTCAACCCCTCTTTAACTTCATGAAAGTGAGATGAAACATGGGAGTCTATTTTTAACTAATTAATATTGAACTCATGAGAGAGAATAATAATGATTAATTTCATTAATTTAAAAACAGATTACTCAATCCCCTTAACTTCATCAAAGTGCAATCAACACCAAATTTTTAACTTATTAATACTCCAGATTTATTGATTTGTAGAAGTTAATATCTCAACTTTTGTTGAATATCAAAAGATATTGCAAAATGGGATGATGTCAAATTGGGTTTTTGAAATTTTATTAAATATTTAACAATGAAATGTTTAGCTAGCCCACATACAATGATAGTTAATTTTGAGAATCTCATTTCAACAAATAAAATATTCTTGAAGATTCAATATTTTCCTTCATAATTTTATTTTCTTTGACAAAAAATTTCAACATTTCTGAAAATAATATAATTAGTGTGAAAGCTACCAAGGTATTATGGTTCAAATGTGACATGTGCCATTGACTTGATGTGAACTTGTTGTGCAACTAATTTATTTTTAATTTTAATTTAGTTTCCAATGACAAAAATATCTTGTAGGTTTTTGCAAAGATAAATATAACAAGAATTTATGGGAGTTTTGAATAGCAATTTCTAGCATAAGATTTCAATTGATGATCCCATTGTTATGCACTGCAAGCCCTTGCAAATGATTACAAATACCCCTTGGAGCCAATTTTCATTTACCCTCCCTTGGTATGGAATCTTTTGTGCAAAATGTTATTTAATTTTTTGAGTTTTACATGACCTTTGATCCAACTTTGCCTTCATGCAAATGACCTTCATGAACACATGATCAAACCCAACCTTCACAATTGGTAGAAGGTAAGAATACATCTCTTTTCATTCCCATTTCTTGACTTCATGCTTGTGGGAGTTTTTTTGTATCTTGCCTATGGCTATTCAATTTCAACATTGTATTTTTCCATTAGTCCAAGATTTACATTCTCTTTCATAAACATACAAACAATTACAAATTAAAACACTAAAGGTAAACACAATAATAAACCAAACATGAAATATGATACAAGGTTCGTAAACATAATCACAAGAAAACAACCATGAAATTTATAATATACAACAAACCAAAAATCAAAGAAGGTTATCAAATGAAAATGAATAATTATTTGTTGACCAATCACAATTAGAATCCTTTTCATTTTGTGGACATTGCTCCTTGCTAGGGGGTGGCCTATATTGAAGATTATTAATATTTACAATCTGTAGAGGAATGCATGTGTAAGCTTTTTAATTCCTTCCATAATTGTGGCATATTTCAATTATGTTTAAACCCATTTTATAACTTTTTCATAGTTTTAATGTTCATTGTTGGATAGTTTTACGGTTGTGACACCCATGATTAATACAAAATCTTGTTAACAAACTTTTTGACTTTTATTTTATTATGGTGAAGGCTTGAAGGATATTTTGTATTTATGTTTTATTTGCATGCAACCTTTTTTTAATGACAAAGTGTTGCACATTTTTTACTTCCTTATGGCCTTTTCATTTCTCCATTTTAAATTACAAGTGATAAATTTTACCTTTTTCACCAAGGTCTTACATTGAGAACTTTTTTTAAATTGCCATTTCTATCAATGATAAAAGGAGGTTATTGATTGTGACTACATGTAAGGATTGTCAAATGCTAGTATTTGAGATTGAATAATCAAATGTTGCGTCAATTCAAACATCACTCACCCCCACACAACTTTTTCAACCTAAAGTTTGTGCCCATCATCATTTTCATTACCTTCAACACTATTTCCTTTTCGCTCCCATTCACTAAGTTTGCAGTGTACATAGCCACCATCTTACGACCTTTAATGTTTGTATGTGCATTGTGAGATAGTTGGTTTCAACCACCTTGATTCATGAGTTTTTAAATTGGACACCTATTTGTTGAGTTGCAATATTGTGATTTTGTCTTTAAGAATTTGGAATTGTGGGGTTTATCTGTGATTTATGTGTTTATGCGTGCAATGAATTGTGAATGTTGAGAAGGAAATTGAGTAAAAGATTATGGATTCACAACTTTTTTGCTACCAAGTTGAAGGTGTGCATGCCCAAGTATATGAACAATGAAACTTATAGAATGGCTTTATATTGCAATATTTGTTTTTACTCTCTTGCATGAGTGCACTTGAGTTGACCTCATTGAATGTTCTTTTTGTTTTGTCAATTTTGTTCATGTTTTGTTGTGCAATGTGGATGAATTGAGCTTGTGTTTTCATTTGAATGAAAAGTAGGAGATTTGTTGTTCATTTTGGAAGGGAACTTGTAGGTGTATTTTTATTTTGAAAACTTCAAGAGTTATATGCATTTCATTTTGTCTTATCACACCTCCAATGAAACCATTATTGAACTTCATGTTTCAACATTTCTTTTCAAAAGGTCATGTCGATGTTTTCAAACCTTTGGTGGTTGGATCCACCACCACAAGGGCAAGTTGATGCTTCATGTTTTAGCACACAAATGTATGGGAAGAATGTGATGTATGTGGGAAATGTCACTTACCACTTGAGGCTATGATGGATTTTGGTCCAAATCATTAAAAATAAAAGCTTATTATCATAGATCTTGGTTCAATTTTTCCAAAGCCCAAAAAGCCTAGAAAGCAAAGTGGGAATTGAAATGTGTCTTCCAAGATGTTTGGCCAAACATCTAAATTGCTTTGGGTTAAGGCAATGTTAGGGGCCAATAGTAAGATGATGATGGTTAAATGTAAGGTCTACAAGAATGTAGAATGTTGACAAAATTTCCTAATGTTAAAATTTGATGACCTCCATAAGCATATTGGGCATTGCAAGGTCATTGTTACTAGGCAAAGGGGTAGTTGTTAAGGAATAGAATTGTATGAATTTTGTGAACCAAGATGCAACAATATGCCTTAATGGATGGTAGATTTTCTATTATTGATTAAGTTAAATTTTCCTTGTATATTCATCACACATAAAATTTTGTGTAGTTTGTGACAGTTTTTCACATGTTCAAACCTTTTTTTTTTCAACTTTTCAATATGGCCAAAAAGGTTATTATTAATAACATGATTTAACCACAATTGCCTATAGAACATATTTCATAATATGTATACTTTAATCCATTTATATTGTAGCTACTTATTAAAGCCTAAGTTAGAAATCTAGTGATTGAAAATTATATTTTCAAAATCTAAAAAAATTAGTTAATTTTTCAAAAAAAAATTCAAGTCGATGTTGATATGTCATTTTTTTTGCAAAATAGTGAAAATTCACCAAATTTTTTTTTTAAATGGTTCATACAAGGACATTCAATTATGAACTTATCCAAGTGCTTGACAACCTTCATCATCATTGGAGTGACAAAAATGCATGGGACATTGTTAAAAGGCAAAAAAAATTTGAATTTCTAAACCTTAGGAAGGAATTTAGCCTACCAAAATAGAAAATATCTAAAAAAAAATTAGGCTGTTATTGATAGCTTTTATAATAATGACCCCTTGGGGTGGTTACAAGATAGGATGGCTCATTTTTGGCATATGTAATATTCCCAAAAGTCCATATTTTTAACACTAAAATGAAAAAAACCTTAAAAACCCAATGTTAAGTGTGGATTATGTGGAAATTTATGAACTAACAAAATTCAAATGAAAGAGAACCCAATTAAATAACTATTTGACATACATGTTAAGAAAAAAAATCAATCCAACAAAACATGACTAAGATAAAAACTTTTGAACTATTGAGTTTTGTTAATATGCCTAATTAATATTTTATTAAAATTATATCATGAAATGATGCATAAGTCTTTTTTATAAACTTTCTTGCCATTAAAGGTTGCAGATTATGAATGTGCAAACAAATTGGGAATAAACATGTTACCCTTTTGCCAAAAATTTATGTAGAGTTCTTTAGTAACTCATTTAGTTTTCAAAAAAAAAATTTGATGGTTCTAGCAAATCAAGTGTATCCCTTCACAACTTTTTTTTAAAGTTAATCAATCATGTTTGTTGATTGATCATTACCTAATCCATATTCTTATTCAAGTTGGTGATTTTAATCCATAAAAAAAAGTATCACACTAATGATTTTACCATATGTTTATGGCATTTGAATACAATACATTTTACAAAAAGTCCATTGTGACATTAAAAATAAAATAAAATAGTCAACCCATGGTTGATTGTCACATGTCTCAAATGCGCATGAAACTATCAATTATAATGTTAGACTATATTTTCTGACAACTATGGTTATGTCATTTTTGTTAACATTCAAAATAAAAAAGTTCAAACCATTGTTGGGTAAGAATAATCTTTTTAAAAAACGAACTAGTTCATGTTATAAAAAAAATCAAATAAAAAAAATAAAAATAGTTGGTCTTAGTAAATAAAACATTCCCAAAATGAAAATCTTTTAATGATATAAATATATGTTATTTAATCCATTGCTTATTATTATTATTATTATTATTATTATGTTCCAATCACGTTTGATGTTAAGTGAATACCATAACCTAGGGTCAATTTCCACATTGAAAAAATGAATATTTTTTTTCCAAAAAATGAATATTTTAAAATTTTAAATTATTATTATTCCATCATTTACTATTATCTTGTGATATGAGTAATTAATGAATTTATTCAAAGTATAACCTATGATAATTATGATGGTTTTCAACATGTCAACTTCATATTTTCATAAAATTTAATTTCTTGATATTGAGGATTATTTAATGATGAAACTAATCTTAGGGTAAGGTATTGAATAAATGTTAAGAAAAACAAGAAAAATGTTGTATTCAAACCAAGAATGTTAATTCACATCAAAACTTAGGTGACATCCAATGTTAAATGGGTAGTAATGTTAAATGAACATGAACTTAACATAAAATCTTCAAAAAACATAGATTAAAATTCAATGCCAAGTAACAAGCCCTTAAAGGGAACTTTAAGCCAATGGTAATTTATCAAAATGTTTTTGCATTGTTCTCTTACCCACCCATGCACCCATCTATTTACCTACTATTTGGTGTAGTCACAATAAAAGGAACCAAAGTAGTTGTTGAATGTAATGAAAAATTGTACTATCATTATTTTGAAGAATTATGCAATCAATTGTATTTAATGAATTCTTTATTCATCTTTTGGAATTATGTTTGTTTATTCATGAGGTTGAAATTTCATGAGTTTGGAATCATTTCATTGTGTTTAAAAAGTCCTTTTACAAATAAAAAACATTTATTAAATCATTTTTTTCAACACATTGAAAATTTGGATGTGACTTCTATTACTCAAAATTTTACCAATTTTTTTCAAATTTGTTATAGGTTTTAATATACTTCATAAAAAAGGCCAGATGTGTTGAACCATTCAAAAGTGATTTTGAATTTTGTGTGACGATTTGATATTAAATTATGATGTTTAGACATCCTCAATGACTAATATAATTCAAAATTTATGATCATGATTAAAAGCAAAGTTATAGGTTTGATTGTAATGTAAGGATTGATGTAGAAATTTCATATGTTTATTATAGTATGCATCATATATGGTCTCAATATTGATATTTAATCTAGAAAATTGTATGAAAAACTATCAAATTGGGTATTTTTAAACCAATGTAGTAAGGCCACATGTCAAATGTAATCCTTAGAAAGGACTTAGTCCTTGACTTGAATGGCTCTTTTTATTGCGACTCAACCCACCTACCTAAAACCCTATTAAAAAAACAATTTGCAAAATGTATTTACCATCATCACATTTGTGAATGATGATGAAAAAATGTTAGGGTCCAACATTAACCTAGCCATTAGTGGCATTTAACATCATAGGTGTGAATGGGAGTTTTAGAAACTAACTTCACATTGTACTTTATGGTAAATAGGTTTAAATTTTAGATAACTAGCTTAGTGTTAGGGGACTTAATACTAGAATCCTTAACACCAAGTGTAATTAGAGCTTTAATTTTCAATTTTAGTATTAACTACTGTTGTGTGGTTATTAAAAATAGGAACAAACCCCCCACAATTCAAGTATATACCAACTTATGTAATAAGGGTCAAAAGTTTAAATATTTTACAGTTCCAGGAACCTTTGGAAGCCAAAGGTGTAAAGAACCTTTTTTTTTTCTAAAAAATTGTCAACTTGAAAATCTAGCATTTTTTGAACTCCCAACCTCATTGCACAATAGTGTGGCCAATTTTTTCAAAAGCATGGCATGCCCTAATCCTATCAATGTAGTTGTCCAATTATTTCCATGGCCAAACTTGAACTTGCAAAACCTTGCTAAGTAAGAAGAGGTTTTCTATTTTGTCAAATTCCATTTACCTTGTATGTGAAAATGCAAAACATAAGCAAGGTTATTAACCATTACTATGACAATTGTTCTTCAAACTAAAGGATCTAATATAGATGTCAACCTAGTGATGTTAATGGTGCATGTGCAAACAATTTGTAAGCACATTACCATGGTTCTATCCAGTCCAATGAAATAGGAAGAATCTACATTTATGTACAAAACAATGTTTAATTACTTTGGAGATGATCCAACCATCTTGATACTTTGAAGATAATCACCTTTTGTGTTTTCTTTGCCATCTTAGTTTGAGTTTATAGTCACATTTGAATTTCTAGAAACAACAATAAACCAACACACCCCACAAGAATAGACCAACCCATTATGATTTCATTAAACATAAGGGAGGTGGTCTTGATATTTTTGATAGTAACAATTGGCATGCCAAAAGGCTTGACCTTGATTCAACTTCTATGGGTGAATATGATTATTGATCATCCTTTTACTACTAGCTTAGGCTTTAATCCAATTGACCTTGACGTCATTAAGAAGCCTTGAAGTAAAAACAACGATGTTTTCATTAACACATGGGTGTGTCACCAAAAAGAATGGGAAACAAATGTCTCCAAATGCACAACATGATTATCATAATCAAATCTTCTAGAATTGCAAAAAATAATGAAAATATGAACCTATAGTGTTCAAATACTTGCTACCGATCCAATAAAATCTAGGTTACGAGTCATTAGGGATCAACACATTCCAATTTCATTCTCATTGAACCCCATGATCATTTTTGTGGCAATTACAGTTGTGACAAAACTTATGCCAAACTCATATGAATTTGTTTCCCATAGAAATAAGATGGAACACATCCACATACACAATAATTTAGGAGGTTGCACACAATATGGAACTCAACACATGCAAATACATCACACAACTTGAAATTCTCAATTCATATGATGTCTATTTTTATAGAGGTAAGATGAAAACATATTTTTGCATATATCAACTTAGGAAGTTGAACAAAAACAAAAAAGTGTTCTAGGTAGATCATTGACATAATTTCCTATGACACACAAGATTTTTCTATAAAACAAAATCTCTCTTTGAAGTTCCTAATGTGGTGGGTATTATTTCCTTAGAAAACAAAACCCACCTTTTTCCCACATATTTCCATAATCACCCAAACATATCACAAATTAATTTGCCACTTTGACTACTCTTGAAACCCCTAGGATTTCTTATCATTTCCTTAATCATGACCCTTAAAATCTATTTTTAAACCTATGTGCCTTCTTCTAAAGCTCATGGTGTAGCAAAAATGCATAGCTTCAAAAAGAAGGATGGTTCATGGCATAAGGGCATTCTTCCCCAACCAACATAATGTTGAAATTCTAAATCACAACTCCTACAAGCATGTGATGCCAAACAAACTATGAAAACCAAAAACAACAAGAAGGAGGAACTTAGATTTGGGTGTCCTTAAATTGTTCCCAAAACTCGTTCATATAGTGTTTCCCTCTTGCACTCCATAACTTGCATCCTTTAAATTGCATCATAGAAATTAGTCATTCACAACAACAATGGAAAATAATTAGACAATTCAAAACCCTTAACATTGTTGAAATAAAAATCCACCAAAACTGAGTTAACCCACATAATTAACAAAAAATTAAAATCACAAATGCAAAAAAAAATTGTTCACAAACCCTTTTCCTCCCAAGTGTGAATACCAAAATAGGAGCCAAAAACCATGTTGGATAATGGTGAAAATTGTGAATTTTTTTACACTTGTTTTTTTCTTGACATTTAAAAATTATGTTACTCATTCGAAGTTGTGTTAAATTATTAATATGAATGTTGAGGAATTTAAATTAAAAATTCATTAAATTAAGTTTTGGGTTTTGGTTTTACATAAGGATGTTTGAATTTGAATAGGTGTTGTGTTAAACTATGATTAATTTTACAAAGGACTAAGTAAAGGATTGTTATAATAACATAATATTTATGGTAAGAAAATTTAGATGATAGTAACCTATTACTCAAGTTCAAAAAACATTCAAATTTTAAAAGATATGAAATTTAAATTTTTTAAAAATTCAAAGCATTTTTTAGATTTATTTTTTTTCAAAAGTCCTTTACCACATATAAATGGGGTGTAATGTGCATGACATACAAAACAAAGTTGTATTTTTTAATATAAGAAACAAAAACCAAAAGTAGTTAATATTTTTTTATATGATTTAAAATTATGATAAATTTTCGAGATGAAATGTAGAATCTGGCAAAATTTACACATTTTGAAAAATTCATATTTACTCAACATGATTAACACGAAAAATGTGATTTATAGGGGCAACTATATTTATTTTTAGTAATAAATTACAAAAGATTTCATTCAAAAATTATTTCGTACAATTTTTTTAAAAAACTCACAATCCTCTTATAAAATTATCCCGTTGGCTTGCACCCTCCCATCACAATCAAATGTCGAAAGTTGTCACTTTCTCGCTTTTAATAGTTGATGTGATGATGGTTTCATCCATTAGGGTGTCATCACCCTAATTTTACATTACATGTGTTTTTTTGTTGCATGGTTCTACTTTCAACCTTTTGAGAAGTTGAAATGCCTTTTTTTAACATTTGGGAATGTGTTCAAAATGTTTGTTTTTTTTGGAGAGATTTAGTGATTTAGGGTTTGCATCATGTGCATTTTGCAACATTTTACTCACAAAGAATCTACTAATAACCAAAGTTTATAATTCTTAGTCATGTCTAATGTAACACGGTTTTTTAATTAAAGAACCACAAGATATAACCACTTGTTTTTTAATCTTGAAATAATTGGTCTTGTAAAGAAACATCACATGTGAAATTCGGAAAAATTTGAAACTGGACAATTTTTTTGAATTATTAAAAACATTTTTAAAAAATTATGTTCTTCAAAGTATGACAGCTGAAAGATCCAAAACTATGTCTTTTAAATCCACGCCCTCAACTTCAGTTTTAACTTTGAGACCCCTCATTTAGTCTTTTGGAGAAGAAAGACATTTATATATGTACCTAGACAAAGCAACCCAAAATAATTTGGGTTTTACTATGGTGCAAGAGTAGGTGCTCATTCTCCAAAGGCTGTGCCTAAAGGGTAAAACCCTGGCCTTCAAATTGAAGGTCTCACATGGATCCGCATTTTTTTTTAAAGGAAATTTCTTATGCAACCAAAGTGGCTATTCCAATGTAATAAAAACCGACAATCATCCATATTTTGAGGGAAAAAAATAAAAATAAAATTGCCATATTTAGACAATAGGTTTGAGCAGGCTGCCAAAACATAGCAGGAATCCTATATTTTTGTAAATGTCCTCTCTGAACTGTAGCCAAATTTAGCTAAGTCATCTTGTGGATGATTGCCAACCCACCTACCTCACAAAATGGAGGAAAAAAAAAACCATACAAGCACACAGGAAACCAAATATAAATATTTGGATATTTATGTATTTTCCTCACTTTTGGCACCTGGTGATAAAAGAAAAGGGGGCTGTCAAGACTACAAAGGGTTTTTGTTGGAAAAAAATGGCCCAAAGTCACCATCTTTCGAGGAAAGAAAGGGTTTGAAACCCCACCCCCCCCCCCCCCCCCCCACCTCCTCC
>Ga0116227_10002814_pt1 | contig 39239 bp, 34 predicted proteins | sample S1TSphgellanicum_FD_89693 | JGI IMG/M metagenome (GOLD analysis project Ga0116227, IMG submission 89693) | Host-associated microbial communities from peat moss isolated from Minnesota, USA - S1T2_Fb - Sphagnum magellanicum MG | ecosystem: Host-associated > Plants > Peat moss > Unclassified...
AAAAAAAAAAAAAAAAAAAACTTTAACCCTTTCTAAATTCACAAAACTTACGACCTTTACATATCAAAAAAATCAATCAATCTGTTTGGAAATCCCAACAACATACCACATATGCAAATTAAAAAATAATACTACAAACCTTTGTAAATTCACACATCTTATTGCACTTGCAAAAATAAATAAATATTTGACCCAACTAGCAAATATGTCCATAACTTGTTGCATTTGCAAATGAATTTGGTACTTACATATCCACAAATCCACATGTGTTACTACATTTACAAAAAAAAAACACTTTTTGCAAATGCACATGATGTATTGCATATGACATATTGCAATCCAACTTATGCACATGACGTATTACATCCAACTTCTAATGTAAAAATACATTCGAACATAAATTGATGAATCAATTTTAAACATATGTGTATCGTAAGTTTTTCAATTTTTGTATTCAACTTACCATCAACTCAATGGAGGAGGTTATGTTTTCATGACAAGGCTTTAAAAGGTTTTGAATCTATTTTCTTGTGTACTATGTTGAAAGTTGTCACATTTAAAATTAGAATTTGAACCAAAAATATATATATATTTATTTTACCATGCATTCACCTTAATGTCAAATACAAAGTGTACAACCATGAAGTCACAAATTAAGATATCCTTCTTCTGAGCAATTTTCAAGAAGGAATACATGTTCTTCATCAACAACAAAACACAAGCAAGCCCAAGTTTATTTGTCATAGAATCATAAACAAACAAAAGACACATCACACATGGGATGTGAAGTTCAAACATAAAATAACATGAAACAAAAGCATAGTTTAAGCTTCACTTTTGCCATCTAGCTTGAATTAATCAACTTGCATCATTGTAAGCAAAAGACAATATTCTAGCATTATTATCTTTAGAGGCTGCAACATCAACATCCATATTATTGTTTTAACATTTTTTTTAAAAAATCCCCCTTCATTTCCAAGGTCTAAACCAATTTCTAAAACTCCAAGTATTTTTTAGTGAATGGCTAAAATAAGTATACATATTCATCATGAAGGCCTCAATGTCCCCCAAGGACTTGATTGCTAAATTTTCCTTATGAACAACACAATGAACACCCATAAAAATTACACCAATGAATCCTTGGGTTGCATTGTGGTTCCTATTTTTTCGCTTGAAATACATCACCTCATCTACTCCAAAGCACAATAGCTTCTTGAATAGTTCCTCTTTGGTCACCCCCCCCCCTTAGCAATGTATTCACAATGATTTCAATCAAGTTGCTAAAACCTAATCCATTCACAACCTCATCAACACATCAAAATTAGTACCCTTGTCCAACAATCAACCCTGTACACATGGACACATATCTACAAATCATGGTCAATGGTTGTAACTTCATCACAAGACAAAGCTATGAACTAAGCAAATTGCATGGCCTTAACAATGGCATCCTCTACTTGGAAGTGCATAAATTCATCAAGTAACCAACCAATAGAATAAGACCAATGCACAATTGGATTGTTCAAGACCCCCAAACAACTCATATAAGGTTTCAAACTCAAACATCAAACTACCATGGGCAAGAACATGAAATGACATTTTTCATTTGAAACATTTTTTTATTCCTTTTACCTACATGTTTGTTTATTTTGCCCAAAATTGACTTGGGACCCCCTTTAGGCATACAACCTTGTTTTTCCAAGTAGGCACAATCTTTTGCAATGTACTCCCCACCAATTTTCACAATCATATTAAGCATGGGCAAGACAAATACAATAATCCTATGACTTACATGTTTTGTTAAAGTATCCCACTTATACCCAACAATTTTGTCCTTTTTCTTAATCAAATAGTAAAACTTTACACTTTAGATTGTGTATAAACATGCCCTTTGTTAATAAACCTTATATCCATGTGAACTGAATTGCCCATTCTGTTTGGAATTTTCTAGTGCTCAAGTTTCCTAAAGGAATTACAATAATGAAAGATTGAAGACAACATGATGGACTCAAAGTTGGTGATAGCTAAAACTCAGATTTGTTGAAGTTCACAAAGATGTAGTAAACCAAATCTATAGAAAGTGGCATTAACAAGGTGTGAAGTAGAAATTGAAGTGATCACAAACATTTAGCAAATTGATCACAAAGGAAGACTCATTGCTTCATGCTTCTTTTGGGACAAAATTGGTGCAACTTGATGAATCAATGTAGAAGTTGACCTATTTGATTTTCACTTTGAAAACTATGGAGTTTGATTGATAACAAATTACAAACAACCATGATAACCTAGTAGGTCCATGTTCCACTTTTTCTTAATGACCATTGTGGAAGTAGGTTAATTGAAATTTAATTGAGAATTGAACAGTGAATTCAATGGAAATTCACCTTCTAGGATAATCATGTTTTGGGTGGGCAAATCAACCGTTTCATCCAATTTGTCAAGAAACCATGAAACCATGATCATCCTTTGTTGTAGAAGCTCATATACTCACATCTCTTTTTGTTGCAGATGCTTGGAGAGCTTTCTGGCGTAAAGGATCAGGGGGTCTTGGATGTTCTGATAATTAGACTCAGTGGGGTACCTATGCAGAGTTTCTGTTTTATGGGAGCAAAACACCCAGATCAGAATTTTGAAGATGGTGCAAAGTTAGCAGAATTTGGTGGCAAGTTTACAACTAAAGGATCATGACTTTGTGTCTACTTTGTGATCAGTATCTGCACACCTTCTCGGAGTTTGCAGATTGTAGTAGTGTTAGCAAAAGCAAAAATGGCACTGGCCCAGTTAAAGGGGTACAACACACCCAGGCCTTTTTTAGAGTCCTGAATGGTTGAATTGAGCAAGGAGTGATTCATCACCAATTTTCTGGTTCCCAGCTATTGAAGTCCTTTGAAATGAGTCATGGGTCTGGACAAAGAGACTCTAACTCTCTGTACCCCTCTTAACTGGGAATGACCCACAAAAATTAGGTTATGCATTATTTTAGAGAGCCACCTAAGGATCTAGTGGCAGTGAAAATGGCATGGATCGCACAGCTTCAAGTAGGCCATCATTCATGTGGCCCAATGGAGGTGATTCGGCTTCAGAGCAAAGCGAATTTTACCTCCAGGTAAACCTCCCAAGGTTTTGCAGGAGCACTCAACTGCCAAAGTCTTTTGCACACTTCCCGTGTGGAAATCAGCACTCTGCTCTTCAAGTGATGATAACCACTACTACAATCCTGTTTGGTAGTATTTCCATTGGTATCAAGTGGATCAATTCACTGGAAAGTTGAAGGCAAAAAATGCAGCAAATTCTCAGTCGATTTCCCAGGACAGAGAAGAGTGCTGCCTTATCCTTCACTCCAGAGCAAAGCTGTCCACTGACTTGTATCTATAAACCACAAATAGGATCAGAAACCATTTCCCCAATAGGCATTCAGTGTTTGATCATTCTGGTCACTCTTACACCCTCTCTTATGTCCAGTTTTTTGGACTATTTGACAACACCCATTGTACTTGTTTTTGTGCAATGAATTGACCTTCTGCAGTTCCAGCTGCATAATTTGATCACTTTCCTCTATTGGGATCAAGCATGACTGGCAGCCAAATATCCAATCTCATGTTTTTGCTCTCAACATGCCTGTCATGGAATGTTGAGAGCATTGCTAGCTCCAGGAAAAAGGATCACTGCTTCCTGGTGTTTGCAATTCATCAAAGATCCTTTCAAAATTGCATTTCCTAGCTTATAACCACAGTCTACACATGTTTCTATTTTGATCATGATGTAGAGCAGTTATGAAGACTTTGGAAAGAAATCTCACACAAATTACAAATTCAAGTTCCATGTGCACATTGTCTCTTTTGCCCAGTTGACACCAATAAGCTCACAGGTTAAGGGTGAGACCTTGTTCAGATATGGATGGCACCTTCTCAGAGACCTAATCCACACCAGTGTAGTACCCAGATGTGCTCCTGGAAAATGCCATTATAATGCCAATGACCATAAATAGTGCACACAAAAAGGATCCAAAAAGTTTGACAAACTACCAATTTTTCCACCCAATTCTCTCTGCAAATTACTCTTCAATTTATATTGGATGGCAAACACCTGAAAGTAGGTAGAGTAAAATGTGCATTCACAAGGGGAAAAAGAGACTAATGGGTATTTACTCCATGCAGACTTTGTCATCAACTCCGAGATCATCAGCAATTCTGCAGAAAGAATTCAATGTGTATTTGCTTCAACTTCTTTAAAAGTAGTCACTCACGGTGCCACTTTCAGGCCCCTATATTCCACCCTTTCCACCTTAAAGTCCTTTGATGGTTCAAAGCCTTCCAACCAATCATAACATGAATCATTGATGGCGGTATCACCATCCACTTGCAATTCTTCAGTTTCAACTGATCCCACAAACACAACAAGCAAAAAAACAAACAGGTTACAAAAATGTGAAGCAAACATCACACAATCAAGGACCCCTAATATCACCAAGAAACGAACTAGATGGGCACCTCTGAATTTCTGTCACCTTTCCAAAAGCAACAGGAAGACACTAAACCCTAAACATGATGTCAGCTTGCATGTTAAGGGGCATAAGCCAACAACAGTCAAATCAGCATTGACAGTGCAACAAGCTTCAGAGGGGGTAGGTGAGAACCTCACCTGGAAAATCAGCTTTTGGGATGTTACAGTAATATGTGCACTTCCGACCACTAGCACGTGAGTAGGGAGGTGCAAGCACATCAAACAGTGCACAGGGAGTGAGAGCAGTGAAAGCATGGATGTTTCCACCTGTTGTTGGGTATAACACAGAAGTCTCGCAAGGGGCAGTCAGCACATGGTCAACTTCTCGCTTTGCCAGTCTACCTGCACATTTAGAATATGAAAAGAAACCCACTTAGAGATGGAGAGGTGGTGGAAAATGAGTTTTTGACCAAAAAGCAAATTAAACTCCCATCTCAAACACAAATTGCCAACCTAACTGCGAGCATTCTTCTTGCTCCAGAAGCAGACCTTTGTGTTACAAATTGGAGCCAGGTTTGCAGCTACTTCCAGCAGGGGGCACATTCTGACACTGCACTACAAAAATATTGTCATTTCAGGGGGTACAAAATGTGAGACAGACAGAGACACACACACACACACAGTGGTTATACCTGAAGGTGACTAGAAACAGAATGCAGCATACTAAAAGTACAAACCAGAGAGTCTTACATCTTGATGGATCAGCATTGAGCATCTCATCAAAGGGATTCACCCAGTCATAGGCACGCACATGCACAGAACCATATAGCACCTTACTTAGAACCGTCATCCCCGGATGGTTATGGAGTGGTATCACTGCAAATGTTGGGAGACAAAAGATTCCCATCTCCACAAACATCATCAACAGCCCCAGCCCAACCCCCCACTGGTGAGCTAAAAATGAGCAGAAGGACTTGTAGAATCAAGAAGCAAAAGAAACATGTACTGATGAGTTCACTTTATCTCTGAAGGCTTCAACCACAGGCTTCAATTTCCACACCAGCCACAGAGTAGGTCAACAGCAGCCCTTAACACAAGATGTGGATGGGATTTGCATATGACCTCTATTGTGGCTTGTACAAAACATTGATGGCTTCTTACAGTCATGCAAACTCACTGCAAACTGCTCGCATTCATATAAAGGGAGATATGATATTGGCAGTGGTGGACGTTTAACCACCATTGACAAATCTGGTTCTGTTTCTCCATCATTTGAGCCAAAGAAACCTAAATCCAGTTCTTCATGCTGCTGCTGCTGCTGCTCTTCCTCATCCAGCCCAACATCCAAGGATGTTATGTTCTCTGCAATAATCATCACCAATCAATCAACAACAGATGGTTGGTTACATCTCCCACCCTTCCTTCCGGAAAGGAAGATTGTCACTGCAAGCGTGCATATTTTTTTTGGCAAATGAGAAAAACCCCAACCCATTGCTGGGTTGCAAAAAACAGAAAAAAGCCACTCCGCTTCCTTGTTGAGAAGAATCTCTCCTTATGACAATAGCGCAGCAAATTAAACAGCAGAACCACCCATAGGGTCAAATTCTCAAGGAGGAGGAAACAGGGCAGAGAGATGGATGGATGGAGGGATAGATAGATAGAGGAATCAGCAACAAATACCCCATCAATGAATGCTACAGGGCAATGTTGTGAAGACAGTCCAGAAGCTGTAATCATCTCCAGCTCAAATGGACCAGAGCAGAAAATACTGACTTGGGTGCAATAGGAGAGAACCATACCCAATTCTGCAAATCAAGTGAACAAGGGAAAACAACACAGATAGTAAACAAGCAAGCAAGCAACTGAGAGACATACATACATACACACGAACTATGCAAAAGAACCCCCCCAAAAACCCCTATATTTTTTTTTTAAAACCTTCTCTGTGACTCCCCTCTTGATCTCACTCACTCATTCACTCACTCATTTAGGCTAGCACAAATACCAGAAAACCAAGCCTCCTCCTCACAAACCATGGACCCAAAAACTATGAATAAATGAATTGGAGGAAGAAACACACACACCCATCGAGATGGAAAGAGAAATAGGCACACAAACACACATAGAGAGAGAGAAGGAGGTATGAACATACCTAGAGCTAAGCGCACACGTTCCAAGGCTATGGGTGATGATGGAAGATCTGTAGCACCACCACCACCACAGAAGGTAGCTTTACAGACATCATACAGCTGCTGCACAGCACTAGTCGACATAACTCCCATCCTCCCACCCCCACCCAACAAAAGCAAGCACTGCTAGTAACTCCATCTTCTTCTTCCCCTTCTCATCACCATCATCATCACAATCATGGCTTCTTAGACTATCTCTCTCTCTCTCTTTCCTTTTCTGCTTCCCTCCCCTTCCCTCACTTAAATAGCAATAGCTGCAATAACACTTGCTTGTGATGATGATTCAAATTCACAGCCTTTCTTCAGGCTCATGTTCTTCTAGTATCTACCTACCTACCTAGTACCTACTTACCTACCTAGTGGGTCACTAATGTAACCAAGGTTAAAGGTTATCGTGGCTTGTATTGTTGTTGTTGTTGAGTGGTGCCCACTTACCTCCCTTCGCTATGTATTAGTACCTAGTCAAATCGAAAAATTACTTTGGCCCAGGAGTGATGGCTCATTGGTATAGTCCATTTTGGAACCCTGGGTCCTCAGCTAAAAGAGGTCTTGGGTTCAAACCCAGTGGAGTGCCTGGTGAAACTCCCACCTGCCCTCTGCCAATGAGCTTGACTTGCCAGGTGCCACCAGCTTTGTCAAGTGTTATATGCTGGTTTGTGCTTTCTATAAATTGGACCCATGGCCCATGAGTGTCCAAGACCCAACAAATCAAGGCAAAACCTACATGGCACCATTTTGGAGGTCCAAATCAATTGGTTCCAACCAAAGAGAAAGAGGTTGAAGGAGAAAGCTCATAATTTGGAGAACCAAGATGGCAAGCTTAGGGTCCCAAGCAAGGTCCAACTCAAGGATTCTATTTGCATCAAATAAGTCCAAATTGGTTCCTAAGAATTTGGACCCTGGACCCTGGACCCTGGACCCCTCTGTAGTTGGTTTTAGGGTTTAGAGTTTAAACCCTAAAATAAACATCTAAACCCTAAAATATCTTAATCTTAGCACAAGAAGATATTTGACAATGTTCAGAAGTATCTATCCCCAAAGGTGGAGTTATGCTTTTACTTTTTACCATGGTACCAATGGTGAGTGCTGGTTCACCCAAGCTCCCCACTCACAAACACAAAACAGCTTAGCTGATTCAGCAAGGCATTTTGGATGAATGAATGAATGAAGTCTTCATTAATAAAGCCTTGCTAATTAATGAAGGTTCTAATGAGGACTTGGGTGAGACGGTGGGTGGGTGGCTGGGTGGGTTGCTTTTGACAACTGCATATTTTTAACCCTAAGAGTTTAAAAGTAACCACTGGAGTTTGTGCAAGATATTTTTCCTCGTCTAGTGTGTAAAGTAGGTAGGTAGGTACTAGATATTCATGACTTGTCGTCTCATGCCTAATCTGATTCAGCAAGGTGAAGTAAGTAGGTAGGTAGGTAGGTAGGTAGGTAGATAGGTAGGTAGGTAGGTAAGTAGGTAGGTAGCAATTCGGACACTTGTTTTTCATAGGATTCTTGTTCCCCAACTAACCTCCTCAGAAAAGTGTAAAAGATAAGTGCACCAAATTTCAAGTGCATCCCTACTATGGTATGGTGGGGCCCTACTACGGTATGGTGGGGCCCTACCAACACATAGGGTTTAGGGCCTTTCATGCGCTCCTAAGTGTAAATCTGAGACCTTGAGCAGATTACCAGACATAACTAAGGACCTCTGCATCCATAACCTGCTGAGCAGGTGGATGGGATATCACTTTTCATCCAAAAACATAGAATGGATGTGGGTCACTTTTCATTCATGCTACAGACTGAGATACAGGCAGCTCTAATATGCCATAAATCAATTGGGAACATGGAAGTCCAATCAAGAAGAGACACATCAGCACAACGGCCCTTAGGCCTAATTATGTTTTTTATTTGCCTCAATTTTGCACCACCTCTTCCTCCTCCCCCAATGTCTTGGGAAAAAGCTTTGGACCCAATATGGGATTCCATTGCAAGAACCGCAAATCCAATGGAATGGAATGGAATGAAATGATGTGTTTTGGCTCTTTTGATCTTATCACAACCGTCTTTTTTGTCATCGTCATCGAGAAGTGTTACTTTTTAGTTTGGAATGCACTCAAAGAAAATTCTTAGTACATTTGAATTGTTGTTACTTTTTAGTTTGGAATGCACTCAAAGAAAATTCTTAGTACATTTGAAGTGTTGTTACTCTTTAGTTTGGAATGCACTCAAAGAAAATTCTTAGTACATTTGAAGTGTTGTTACTTTTTAGTTTGGAATGCACTCAAAGAAAATTCTTAGTACATTTGAAGTGTTGTTACTCTTTAGTTTGGAATGCACTCAAAGAAAAGTCTTAGTACATTTGGAGGGTACTACTCTATATCCATGAATACCATAGTAGTACCTTTGCACCTTAAGCACTAATTATATTATTTTCAGAATTTTTTGATTTTTTTCGTTTTTATTTCTTTTCTTCGAAAAAAAAAATTTGAAAGAAAATGTTGAATCTTCAAGAATGTTTTTTTTTTTTTTTAATGAAAATTTATCCATTATTTCATAAACATGTGTGGAAGTTGCCAAGGTACCATTGGTATCCCTCTTGAGAAAGAGGAAAGATATTATGCCTAAGGAAATTATGCCTAGTTAAACTGGATTTCACTCCAAGGGATAGTAGGGATATTTTTATTTCATTTAACCTTCTCTTGGTCAAGGGTTTAGAGTTATCAAAGTTTAAGGAATAAACTAACCCATGTGTTATTCACTCAAGGTAATACATCAAAATAACACGATGAAGAGGGACTTTTTATTATTTTTTAAAATGAAGGTCAAACTAACCTCCTTATTCTCTCATAACTTGAAATCAAATCTAAAAAAAATGAATATATGTATTCCTAGGGATTATATATCTCAAAGCATTTATCCATTCTTAAATCTCAATGACTCATGGCTTGCCAACTCTCTCTTTTGGGTTATTTTTAATTCCTTTTGTGTGCATGAAATAAAATTAAAGCTAATTTATTTTCTTTATAACCTTATTGTGAATCCTATTTTATAGGTGTAAGATCCCTCCCATTTTGAAGGTGTAGGGTGAACCAACATTTACACTAGCACTTTCATTTTCTTGAGTGAAACCATTTAATGATCAAAATAAACCCAAGAAATGTTAGTCCTGAACTTTGAAACCTTAACCTACTGGTCTAACCATAAGATGTTTATAATATTTTAAAACATTTTAGATGATTTTTTGGGGTTTTACAATGATACCAATTTGAATGCTAGTTCACCCATGGCCAAAACACTCATCATGGTACCATGGTAAAAACCAATGTTGTGCATGTATATGGTTTAGGATTTACATTTTGTGTAATTTTTGTAAGATTCACTTACGTTCATGTAAGTGTGTTATAAAACAAATGCATTTACATGATTCTACTTAATTATGTAAAATCATGTAATATAATATAAAAATGAAAAACTTTTATTTGAAAACAGAGCTACCCAAATGTTTAGAATTTTTTTGAAGATGAGCCAATCAAAGTAGCCCATTGCCAAAATATAATAATTGATCTATTGGAAGTAAAAGTTTTTACTTGGTGCATTACAAGTATTAATTTTTTTTATAATATGGCCAATCAAAGTGGTTCATTACAAAATAAGAAAATAAACAAACATTGAGCTTTACGATGCGCTTGCATTAAGATGCACCCATTTTTAATTACTATGGATTACAAAAGGATATATAAGTATTAACATTATAAAATACACACTTATATTTCACCAAGATGAACCAACACCCACACTAATTCCTTCACCTTTTTGAATGAGGCCTCTTAATGGCTTGAAAAGTGTTAAATATGGACATAAAGACTTTAATTTTGTTTAATCATGAGATGTTTTTAATATTTTTAACCAATTTAAATTGAAGTTTATATTATGATACCAACCAATGTCGGGTAGGTATCTAATAATCTAGGTAATACCCATCAACGCACTAACTTTGATTCTGAGAATGCATATTTTACTCTAACCCAGACCTTGATTTTAATACATGTTGATATAACCTAATGTTAAACTTGCCTTATTGTAGGATCTCGATGAAAACCTAGTACCTAATGACCATCAATTTTATAAATATTATAAACCCTACCTTGATAAGGATTTACTTTCATCAAAGTTTTGGGTATTCTTAATTAGGGTTATGACTTATGCCATTAAGATTAGGGCTTAGGACTTAAGGTGCCTTGTCTATGCTCTTGTTTTGTTTTCAATTACAAACATGTAACCATCACCACTTTCTCCAAGGCATCACCACTACCTTTTTTTCCAATGCATCATCATTACTTCTTTATCCAACACATTGCCACTACCACTTTCTCCAACACAATACCATCATTGTTTTTTCCAATGGATCGCCAATGCATGTTGTCTTTCCACCTTTAACAACTTGTTTGCTTGGATTTTAATTTTCATGTATGTCAAATTGCTACAACATTAATGATAGTGTCATGGGACATCTTCATTATCTTCACACTTGTCTTTACCAACATGGTGGTGATCATCAGTACTCAATATCCTTAGTGATCTTCTTCACCATCATAATCATTTTCGTTTGTGTGTTTTTAGTTTTTAGCAAGTTGCAACACCACCATTAGTGATCATCATCTCCACATCATTGCACTATGAGTAAGTTTTTTTGCACTCCTCACCATTATTCTTTTTGGTTCATCACCATCACTCCCCTTTTTTATTTCAATGAAGTAATTTATACTTTTTTTTTTTGGTCAAAGTTTTCAAACTTTCCTTTTCATTTCATGTTTATTAGTTCGTGTTTATTAGGTTGTTGTAACATTAACCACAATGTTGTGGTGGTCATCATCATAGTATTCATCTACACCATCAATCTAACTGTAATCATCATCATCATCATGGTGGTGTTCATTTTTTAAGTAAGTTAGTTCAATTGTAATTTACATTATTGTGATTTACATTATTTTTTAATATTTCTTAAAATGTTGAACTATGTAATTCTTGCTAAAGCAATCATTGCAATTGCAACCTATAGGGTAAAAACATAGTTAAAGGAGCCACCCAAGTAGTGAAAACTCCTTAAAATTGCATTTTTGTATGTTTGAAAGATCACAAATGAAGCATAATAGTTTAGATTGTCATAATTTTTTTGGAATATTTTTCATTATTTGCAAAATTTACATGTTCAAAGCTTGGCACAAATCAAAAATATTTTTGCCTCTTCAAAGCATTCAAACCTTGAGAATCAATAATCCTTGTTTTTTTTCAAACATCCATTTTTTATACCAAATGTGCATCATTCCTTTTGAAAATTGGAGAAGATTTGGACATTGATGATTAGAAAGGCAAAAGAAAATTTGAACTAATGAAAAAAAAACTATAACTGATTTAAACACATTTGGCTCAAAAGTGTTTTTGAAAATTATGAATTTTGAAAATGTGTTGATAACAAAAGTTGTTCATGTTTATGTGATAAAAGGCATGAATGCATAATATACATGATATAAAATCAATTTATGGTCAAAATGAATTTGTATATGAAATGTTGCATTATAAGTTTACCAAGCTTCATAGGTTCATACAAATTTTGTGCGAAATCAAGTTTTCATAGGTTTGTACAAAAATTTCACAAATTTTATGCTATGATTAATATGAATGATATTTGTATGTATTCAATATCTTAAATATTAAAAAAAATGGGACATTTTTTAAAATGACATATGTGAATGTGAATGTTTATTACACAAAAATCACATAATTCTATCCAAAATTACATAACGATAATTGCATGGATTTAATTAAACGTAAACCATATGTACTTCACATCAAGACATCATAAGTAAAAAAGACATATCATTTATATAGAAATAATACATGTATATTTTTTGTGTCATTTTTACATTTTGAAGCCCATGGATTTTGCACGGACATATTGTTTTATAATTTTTGCATGGATTTTATTGAAATTTTATGATATTGTATGTTTGTGATGGGTGTTAAATGGGGTACTTGAAATAAAAATTATAAAATTATAAACCTATAGAAAAAATGTACCAAAAAGAGAAAAATTATTCCCCTTTTTCAAATCATAAATTTTTTTGGTAGCCATGCCCCTACCATAAATCAAAGTTTACACAAAATGTATTTTTAGATAACTTGGTATTACACATTATGAATTACCAATATTTCTTTTTTATTGAAACTCCATGGTTGAAGCAATTAGTCTTGTAAAAAATCCCTAACTATTAAACAATTAAGGTTTTCAAAGAAAAGATTTTTCATATGAGTTTATCATCTTGTATTACATTACATATTGAGTCCCAATAACAAATTCGGAATGTGAATCAATATAAAGTTTTCCATTTTGTGATGTTCTAGTCAAACAACCAATCCATATTTTTCAATTTCAAAAGTCCATTATTATTAACAAATGATTTTTTTATCACTAAATAACCACATTGTTTTCTTCATAATGAAATTATTAATTTAGATCCAAGTCCCAATTAGTAGATGTAAGAATATAGTAATCGCTATATGCATTTGAATAAAGGGTACCAAGAAAAAAATAAAATTGTTTCATCACGAAAATGAGCCATTGTAGCTTGCATCTACCCTAAGGTTGGTGTTAGTTTTTCAGAGGTTAGTTTGAAAGAAGTTCAATCATCCTTCTACATAACCATTATGTGGATTAAAAAATTTAGAAAGGGAAAAAAGAAGTGGAAAAAGTTTTGTACTATTGTAGGGTTGCATGCTAAGATGTTGAAAACCTAATGAAGATGTAGTTTGCTTCCTATGTCATCCTCTTGCAAGAAACATTGGAATAACAAAACATTCTTTGCATTTGTTATAGATTACAACAAGTTGCACATTTATCCTCTAGAATGTTAACATTCAAGACTTGGGTTGTTGTTAAATTTATTACATATACATTTCTCCATGTTGTGAAACTTTGTGTTTTAAACCAAAGTTGGAGCTACTAGTTGTTGTCAAATGCATTTTTTTTGCCTTCAATTTATGCATTGCCATGAAAGTTGATATGACTAAGATTCAAACTTTATAACAACTACTAATTTGTGGACATTTTGATTTTACATTGGAAGAATTCAAATTGAAAATGATGACACAAGTCATCAATATTTTAGCATTTGTTTTTGGCATTTGTATCAATTTGTAATCAAGTTAAAGCACATAACATGATGGCTATTATGATTTATTGATCTTTGTTTGAAGAACATGAAAATTGTACAAAACTTTGTAAGCGATATAGTTGCCTTGCAAATTGTGACAAAATATGACATTAATATATTGTGTCTTCTTTTACTACACGTGTTGTTTCCTTTGAACCCCATCAAGGCATCAACAAAACCAACAATGATTAATGATGATGATTTTTTTAAAGCAAATTGTATTAAATGATGATGCAATCTTGTTCATTTTGGAGAATGAGGTACAATTGTTTTGATAGTTATCCATGAGACTAATAGAGATTGAAAACCCATTAATTTGGTGGGCAAGTCATGCTTTGCAATTTCTAAATGTTTCTTTCTTAGTTCATTAAGTCCTTGATATTATGGGATCACAAATTAAGATTGTGTAAATTTTTAATCTTGCGAATGTCATCATTAATTTGAAACATTCTAGACTTGGAATTGAAATTTTGAACTACTTCATGATTTTCATCATAAAAAATTGGCTTGATGATGCATGTGATGGGTGTGATGGACCCGTGAAGCTAAAAAACATGGCTAAATTTCTAACATCTAAAAGCAATTTGATTAGAACAACATGATTCGTTTGAAAAAACTTCAAACAAGGATATAATGTGATTACAATCAAGATTTCAGGTTTTGGTTTTTTCTTCTAACTATCAATTAGGTCCAATGTTTTTTTTTACATTTTGGTTTCAAAATTTGTGTGAGTGAATTGAAATGTATTAATTTATTGGTGTTTGTAGGTTGGTTGAAATTATGCTATTATGGTGTAATTGAACCCCACCATAACAATGTTGGGTATCTATTTATTTCACATGTAATTTTTCTATGATGAAATGGGCAAAACCTAAATTGACCTTATGATCATAAGTTATAATTCAACTAGGGTTGGAACGTGAATTAAAAAAAAAATTCCAAGTTTTCTGAGGTCAAATCTGCTCAAAAGCTCAATTATGAACAAAGATGTTACATATGTGAACAAGGAATAAACATATGTATTAGTTGGTATTAGAAATATCACATGTGAGCAAAGAGGTTTTGAAATATTCTAAAACAATTTAGAACCACATCCAAAGGTTCTTCAAAAATCATTTAATAAGGAACCAACCTTGGAAGTTCTCCAAAAAAACACAAAACTAGATAACACTACTACCAACATGGGTGTTGGTTCACCCAAGCACATTTATACTTAGCTTGGTAACATCATTTGCATGGTAGAATGTAAATGTAAATGAAAGTTTTTTACACTTCCCTCTATAAGTGGTATATATATATATATATAATAGGTAATGTAAATATTAAAATTTTGACAAGGTTAGTGTCAATCATTTACACTTACCTAGATTTACAAAACATATATATTTGTATTTACACTCATTCACAAACCAATAGGAAGAACTAATGTTCGTGTGAAGGTATCCAATTTGTAAGTTGGTTAAAACTAGGGGTTCAAGTCTAAGTTCTTATTGCCCAAACTCAAGTTGACACCTTTTTGTTGAAGTGTCATCAAAATAGATAATGGAATTATTTTTATGTTAGATTCAAAATCAAAACCAAAATCATGATTTTGCTTTTAAATCTAACACAAGGTCAAGATATTTATGTAGGAAAATTGATTTTTAAAAAAATGATAAGTAGGTTAAACTTTATTATTTAGTTTGAATTAATTGTTGAGCTTCAAACCTATTTAAAGTCTTATTTTATTTTATTGAAAAACTTTTTTGGGGTTGGAAGCAAGTTTTCCTTTTTTTCAATTTTCTAATGTAACATTACCCAATCATCCACAAGAAGATTTAATGAAAATTTTGGCTATAGGTTAGAGGTGAAAGTATAAAAATTTAAGAAAAATTTGAAATATAGCAAAGCTTTGAGCTCAAAAATAGAAAAGAAATAATTTGTAAACAAAGTCCTTTTCTTTTTGGAAAATATTATCCAAAATTTCAAGAAAAAAAAATTCAAAGGAAAATTTCGTAATGATTGAAAAAACTTTTAATTGTGGGGCAATTTTTTTAAACCAATTTCCTATAGCCTTGGCATTTCTCTACAATTTTTTTGCCAATTTCAAACTTATATTTCTAGGTTACATTGGGTGTAAATTTTTAAAAAACATTTAGACCTATTTAATATCTAAATAATGAAATTTATGAAATTGTCTGCAATTACATTTTCAAAGGTGACATTGTTCACAATGGGCAATCCATTCACAATATAACAATCATAACAATTTACTCCACTTTGTACAAACCCTAAATTTGTTAACAATATCTCATCATTGTTAGTTTACAAGCAACAAAAATGGTTTGTTAAATTCAAAAGGTATATCAATATCACTTGCCCACCACTATTTTTTAGCAAATGATTTTGTCAAATAATTTGCAACCTATACACATAAATTAACATTTGATGGAATTTATTATTGACCACATGCATAAAAAGACTTTAACTACATGAACATGAAAAGACACATGTTAATACGTTAGAACCTTGTAAAAATTCATTTATAAAACATGTTAATTTGTTTTTTCATATCCATGTTGGTGGATAGGAAAAAAGGTGACATAATTATAAATTGGAGGTAGTTGTTAGGAAAGGTGAAAGATAGTTATTAAAAAAATTAATAAAAAAATTATTAAGAAAGAAATGAAATAATCAAGCTTGAAAATGAGATAATTATTTTTGAAATTATTTTTGGAATGGTCCATGGACAATAATACAAAGGATTTCAAAAAATCCTCCATAGGGTCTCAAGACCAAACTAAAGGTTCTATAAAAAAAAAGTTAGAATCAAAATCAAAGGTTCCTTTTGAAATAAGAAAATTGATTTGAACCAGTGTTGGTTGATTATTATTATACCAACAAAATAAAAACTCCAAAAATTGATAGTTATAAATTGATAATTATAATTGACTATCAATTGTTATAACTATTAATTTATAACTATCAATTTCCTTGTCAAACTAGTATCCTCGTTTATAAGTTAACTCAATTTTTTTTTGATGGTACCCACTTGTTATGCATAAAGGTCAATTATCAAATGCCCACCTTCGAAACCACTTAGTGTATTGCCCATATAGGTTTTCATGTTTATGTTTTTCAATAAAGACAACAAAATTTTATTTCTAGCAACTTGTTTTTAGGAAATAGTTTTTTTTTATTGGAAATAGTTTGTTTGTTGGAAATAATTTTGAGAAGAGTTTAAAGAAGATAGGACATAGATTGCTTTGAGAAAAAGCCCTTTCCTAGAAATAAACAAGTGTTGGAAATGGCATCAAAATTACAAGAAAAAAAGGATTGCAAAGTTGCAAAATACATTAAATGGGTTTAAGGTTTCAAAATTGATAACGTATGAAGATGAAAATTCCAAATGTAGGCCATTATTTTTTTGATAATTCAAAACCCACTAACCCATAAAGGTCTTGCTTATTCTATAGATGTTACGTACCAAACATGTAGGTTTTCTAATTGACATTGAACAAATTTAAGAAATGGCAGGTAGGTTATTAATAACCTTAGTGATACCTTTATTAATAACCAACTATTTTTCAATAACTAGTCAATATTGGTTTTTTTAGTGTTGAGTGGTTTTTTCAAAAAACCAAAGTACTGGTGTTGATACTTGATACCTGGTGCAATCCTATATACAAGACCAAAATTGGTTAGGTCTCACACCATAAGGAAAAAGAAATTAGGTTGGTTCAATATATACTAGTGTGGCTTGTGCCATTGGTCCAAGTGTGAACCCGTTACAAATGAGTCACTAGGGCCTAGTGCTTTTTGTTGGTGGGAGGAGGAGGCATAAGGACAATATGAAAAAATACGTTTAGTGATAAATTATTGATTTCATTTCAAAGTTGAGATAATCAAAGTAAGGAAATGGAAAATGTGGGATGAAGTTTTTGAATAATAGAAGACAAATATTTTAAAAAACTGGCATGAAGTGATGATAAGAAATAAGAAAATGAAAAAAAATTGAAACGAAATGAAGGAACTTTGCATGGTTCTAATAACTACAAGGTCATGGCCAATTTGGATTTAGCAACATTAGTTGCAGTATTTCTATCAAGAATATTAGAATTGCTTGGACATTATATTTTGGATGAAGTTGCACAATAAATTTAGAGCTTCTTTTTTTCATCAAAAATTTGCAAGGATGTACGATGCATAGTTTCCTCTATGGTAATTGCCATAGTTAGGGTCATTGGCCATGAAACATGTGACAATAAGTTCACCTTAGACGATTTTTAGTTATCGTCGATTTGGGCATCTTCACAATTTGTGAAATACTTGACTATTTTTGCAAAATTGTAGGACCATGTCTATATTGTGCATTCTTGGAAGGTAGATTTTCATTTACAATTTCAATTTCAATACCAAACCAACGGGTTTCACATTACAATGAAACAAATGTTCAATCATAGATTCAAACTCTAAACTTCATGATCTTGTGCCTTGTTGCCCAAGAGGTTTATCACCACAATTAGGAATATTTTGCAAACTCAAGGGGTTTTTTTGTAGCATTCCACTTTTCTAATATTGGTAATGTGGTGGCTTTAAACTTCAAGGTTGATGCATTTGAAGTGAGAGAAATGGGTGTGACCTTGATTTAAAAGGTTGCACACTTCGTGGTAGGGCCTTATTGAGCTTTGGATTGATATGAAATTTTGTTAGCATTAAGAGATCTTGAAACATGACCATTGAAAGGTAGTTTAATTGACAGCAAATTGGGGGTTAATTCAACTATTTGAAATGTGGACCAACATAATGTAGAAGTGGGAACCTCATATGGGTTTTCAAAGCACACAAAGGTTGTTGACATAATTGCATTAACAAGGTGGGTGCAAGCTAAGGTGGACCACTTTTTGCATCACACTTTAGGTTTTTATAAAGTGTCATGCATTAACATGCCATAAAATCATCATTATGTTAAATTTCCATTGAATTAAGATTTTCAACTTGAATAAGAAAACATCTACATAAAAAATTATAACATGTATTCTCCAAATATAGAGTATTGGACTTTAGAAGTTGAAAAATATGGATTGGTTTTTTTGTCTATGGCTTGATACAAATACATTTTTGTTTATGAATTTTTCTTAAGTTATTTTATAGGGATGCAACATATGATATATTAAAGCAAAAGTGACATATATGCAAAAAAATTGTTAGAAAAAATTTAATTTGAAAAAAAAAGGATTTTAAATATAAAAAATCGAACTTATTTTCAAAAGTCCATATCATATTCATTTTTTGATGGATTTCAATTTTTTTTTCCTTAACATGCATGTTAAAAAGTTATGTAGTTGGGTTTTTATTCATATAATCTTTATTATTTCATTAACCACATTTAATCCCTCATTTAGACAATGATATCATAATGAATTGCAATTTTAGCACTAATGAATGGACTTTTTATGGAGTATTTTTTTGTCAAAATTGGTCCACTTTATTTTGTAACCACCCAAAATCCTTCTTTGGTCTCGTAAAAACTAGAAACACATGGTGTAATGAATATGGAAGGCAAAACTTTCAAACAACTTCCTAGTTGTCATAGATCTTCAAAGCTTATGACATAAGAATATTTTTCTTACAATTTTGTTTCTAGAAAAACTTTCATAAGCTTTCTTGGAAAACATAAAGGTGCCTATAAAAGAGTGTTAAAATGATCATACAATTTCCAAACTTTTCAACATGGTCTCAATGAACCCAACCCACACCCAAAATCTTTCAAGATCACGAATTTCTGCTTGGACGTCCCTATGAAAGAAAATCTCCAAGGAAATCATACTTATTTGATGCACATAATCTCATTAGTTGTTAGTGGGGATGCTTTCATTTGTCGCACCTCTTGGAATGTGATCCACAAATGAACAACATACAAAGGAGGAAGTGATATGTATTTGATATTCTCATTATAATGTGTAGGACTTGGAAAATAGAATTCACCTTGATAAGATTATCCATAGATTTTTAAGCACATTGTTTTTTTGTCGTAAAAATCTCTTCAAAAGAAGCACTTTCTTTAACCCCCAACAACCTCATTACATTCTCCACAGACATTTCACAAAGGAAGCGACTCATTAACCATGGAATCATTTACCTTTGCATTTAGTTGCAAGGACCGTTGTTATTGTGAATCCCTGTTCTTTAAACATGGTTTTTCAGGCATGGTTTTTTACATGGGCCAACCTTGTAAAACATTTCATGTTTTGAGCTTTTTGCAATAGTTTTATGACTCGTGGCCAATTTGTTTCCAAAGGCATTTCCCCTTGGATATCCACCAACAAAAGTGTTAGGGAATACTACTAATTAAGAACCTTGATTTGCAACCTTAATTACCAACCTCTCTACTTTATCTGATGGTTCAATGCATAAACAAATAAAAATGTAATGAAAAAGGGAATGAACGAGCAAGGGAAAACAAATGGTACAATTTATCGAAAGTAGCTAGAATATTATAAAAGATATTAAAAGTCTGCGACACAATAGTCAAATAAATTTACATGAGACACTGGAAACTATGTTGTTTGCAAGTAAGTCTTGTGAGTGATGGAAGTACTGGTTGTCCCACTTCAAGACTAAACTGAACCTACCAATAAATACAATCCAATAGTGCATGGAAAAAAGGTTCATTAAAAAAAAAAAATTCAATCTAACACCATGATGTAAACAGAAGCTGGCATTATGTGCAATGGTGAGAAGATCATTGTTAAACTCTTGGTCTTTTTTGTGTTGGTCTTCTCTCATTGCTTGTTTGTTCCTATCATTTTATTTTTCCAAGACACTTGTAAGAGTGGGATAACTTGTTAGGAGATGGGGTGATTAGTAGGTAGGGCATAAGACGATAACCCCAAGTGGGGCAAATGGGTTGTGCACATCAAGGAAAAAACAGGACAGACTGCCATGAGAGAAGTAGATCTGCCTATGATCTTCTACAAAACTTGTGGGCAGAAAATCTTGACTTTCTACTTTGTCGCACCCTGTAGGCATCTGTCTACCATTGTAACTCCCCTTTCGGCCTGCCCATGAATTGTGGTGTTCTGTTTAACACTTAGCCCGAGTCTTTCACAAGTCTCACCATTCACTTTCATGCTCACCTGCTTCTCTTCCATAGCAATGGGAACTTGATGGGAACAAGAGGAATTTTATGGGAATTCTTTGGGAACTTGATGAAAACAAAAGGATATTGATGGGTTATTGATGAGAACAAGAGGAACTTGATGAGAACTTTTTGGGAACAAAAGGAATTTGATTGAAACTTGATGGGAACAAAAGGAATTTGATTGAAACTTGATGAGAACAAAAGGAACTTGATTGAAACTTGATGGGAATAAAATAAAATTGATGGGTTATTGATGGGAACAAGAGGAATTTGATGATAATTGTTTGGGAACTTGATGAAAACAAAAGGATTTTGATGAGATTTTGATGGGAACAAGAGGAATTCGATCTTAACTGTTTGGGGACTTGATGGGAAATCACCCACCCCTTCAAAAAGATAATAAGCATCCGTTGGGGGCATGTTTGGCGCCACCCAATTGGTTCACCCCTTCCAAAAATAAGAAACATCCCTGGGGGCATGTTGGTGCCGCTAAATTGGCACTCCTCACATGCTTCATCCTAATGAGTTTTTTTAGGGACAAGCTACAAGAATAGGTGCTTCCCATGTATGAAATTTGTTTTTAACAAATTGCCTAGAGGGCAGGCAAAGAAAATTAGATGGAGCACCTCAAAAGATGGGCAGACATGTGCAAATTTTATCTGCCTGCCTCCCTTTCTGCCAGCGGATTTCAAGGAGCAGGCAGGCAGGCAGGCAGAACCCATAAGGGAATCGTAGAAGACACAGAATTTTCAAGTCTCAAGATCTCACTTGAGATCTCAGAAAGGGACGAGCGACGTGGCCTCACCAGCATCCAGAACCCTTGGAAATCGCACAAAGCCTCCTCCTCAATTAGGGAAACTCAACATGTGAACATTGTTTTGCAATGTATGTATTGATTTTTTAACAGCCAAATGTGGGAGGAAATCATGCTTGAATTGAATGGTAAGCTTTCAAGTGTGACCACGTTCTCCACTGATTTTTCCTTCCAAAACCTGATTTTTTGGAATTTATTTGAATTTTCAGCAACAGAAATCATTTAAAAATCAATATCTCCCACATTCCGAATCCAAATCTTACCAATTAAATTCCATTAAATCTTGCTCATAAAGATCTCTCCAACAACACCAAAGGCACATTCCAATTCCTCCGAAATTTTCAGCTACAATTTAATTTAATTTTCAGTGAAGAAGTCATTCAATATTCAAGAAATTTTGCACTGCAAGGCCAAACGCCATGGAACCAAGCCCATGCACCCCTCCTTGTCGAGAGCTTTCCAAAGACACCAAGAACATGATCTGAAGCATCCCGGTTCGGTGGATCTCATAACTACAAAACAAAACAAAACAAACTACCTTCCTTCATAGATAGATATATAATAAGAAGATTTTGGCACATGATCTGATCATTTGCAGGGTGATGTGATCATTAAACACACAAGAGATGACCTCATTCTCCAGTTACACAGTGATCCTTGCAGCAGGAATTGGATGATAAACTTTGATGCCATTCCTTTCTCAAGTAATGTTGTGATGGCTTCCCTTATGCACACACTTAGGTTTTGAACACACTTTGAGTTTTGCATACCACTTGGGTTGTCCCCCCTCGCCCCCATTAAGTCATGCAAATTGGAGAACACTGCTCTAGTGGAGACACTGTCCCCATTTTCCCAACTGTTTTCTGCTCTGAAAATCAAACAAGCACAAAAACACCTAGTGTTTTGTCCAAACCCAATTTACACTGTCCAGCAAAGCAGATGAACTGCATAAAACCCTAAATGCTCTTTGCTAATAAGCCTACTACATTTGTAAACCAGATTGCCTGACTTGTTACCCAACACCTTAGGACAACAACAAAAAAATTAACACTAAATGTTTTTCCCTCGGATTCATCCAGTCATATTCACCATCATCATCAAATCAAACACAGCTAGATTTTATTTTTTCAATTTTGTTTGTAAGCACAACAACAGCAGACCTGACCTGACCTGACCTGACCTGACAAGCCGTTGGGCACCCCCAAGTCAAGCTCATTGGCAAGAGGGGGCCAGCAGGAATTTCACCTGCACACCACTAGGTTTGAACCTAGGACCTTTTTTCGAGATCCCAGCCTGGTCCCGGAATGGGCTATACCCGCAAGCCATCACCCCTGGGATGGAACACAGCTCGATTTGATGATGAGTGAACTCAGTCTTCTCCCAGCAAATTAGAGGAGTTTCATTAATGACTACCTAGTACAGGAGTAGAATAGATTGCTTTGTTCTCTGCTAGATGGTTTCATGGCGCACCAACAGATCTCGAAAAGCAATGACACCAACAAAGCAATCTACTCTATTCTACTCTACTAAAGCTCATCCATATCTCCCATACGTTTTGGAGCGAATAAAGAAATGCTCTATATATATGCTAACGTCAGCGGTGTACTTGTGTTCGTTGAGCCGAGAGAAGGTTAGCATCTCCCTTGACAAGGACGGGAAAAGCCTTCGGGCTTTCACACATGAGGTTAAGGCTTCCCACTTCGGTGGATCTCAACCCAATTTTTTTGGCTCTATCTAGACAGTGGAAAATTGGAAATCGAACATATGGGGTTTTGTGGAGGAGGAGTTGATTTTCTTTTTATGGGTCTATTTTTAAAGAATTTGAAACTCTGTTTTTCAAACAGACTGGGGAATCAATCTAAGATATTGGGTGTGGAGTGTTGTTTTTGGCATTTTTGAAACTCTTTCAGACTTAGAATCAACAAGGTTTGTTGTTTGGACTTGGAGAACCTGAGACTTTTCTTTTTGTGGCAGTTTTGAAACTGAGACTTGGAATCATTGACAATGTTGGGTGTGCAGGATTTGAGTTGTTTTTTTTTATCATGTGAAATTCAGAGAGACTGGGAAGAAAGAATCGAACTTATTGTGGTGGTGTGGAAGATATTAGTGTTTTTTTATTATTGCATTTGGAACTCAGAGACTGGGAATGGAAAAGAAGGTATTAGGGCGTGAAGGATTTGAGTTTAATTTTGCATTTGGAAACTCACAGAGTGGGAATCAAAGATATTGGGGTTGGTGTGGCAGATTGGAGTTCTTATTAGCATTTGAAACTCTCCTAGATTTGCCAAGATTTGTGCTCAAAAATATGCATTTTCTGTAGGTAGACTTTTGCCTGGGGAAGCTCTTTGAAGAAACAGGACATACATTTTTACAGACTGAAGAAACTAACTATTAGCAGAGGCTCCAAAACAAATATCAAAGAACCTCAAAGGCACTTCGCAACAATTTTAACATCCTTCCTGAAATACTAGTGAGGACTTTTAAGATATGAATTTAAAATTGTGTTTCTTTAGATGTAGTAAGAAACTAGTTTCTAAGTCTGTCTTTGGTACACAGAGCTTTGTGGACTTTGAACCATGAAACATCAAACGATTTTGAGTATCAGATTTTGTTACATTTGGAGAGACATATTCACCACCATTTTTTAGTCTGCTGCTTTTGCAGGAACAGAGCTCTAAGAACAGGTGGTAGAACACCCCTTTCCCGTATGACTGCAAGCAACAGAGCAATAGACAAAACTGCCTTCCTTTCTCTTGCTCAAATAAGAAAGTTCATGTTTCTGCTTGATTCCTTTGGTGGATATAACAGCGGTAGAGTTTTTAAGTGTGTAGAATTGCTTATACAAAAGAAGTGAAGGTACCTGGTGCTGCTGTGTAGTTATGTGTGGTTGTGCCCACACAACTGCCTCTGGTCTGTTAGTTCCATTCTGCAGCAACACTTTGATGTAATTCCTGAAGGCTTTTGACAAGAAGCTTGCATGCATGATTGTTCATGGGGGAATCCAACTCCCCTCACCTTCAGTTAATGGGATCTCCTTGCAGGCAAAGGGAAATCTGGTGAAGTTTCTTGAGAAGAAGTTGCAGATGAAAGAATGCTGCCAAGTATGTGCTGCCAGCATGTCTAATTGTCTAAATCGTTTGCAGTATAGTATTTGATGATTCTTGGCTACCTCAAAACCTCTATGGACCAAGTTGAAAGAGGTCAAGAGAGATAGGAGATTGGCAGTATACTCCTATTGTTCTACAAAGATGTATGGATTTAAGAAGCTTCACTTTTGGTGATGGGCACTGTACCACATTTGGCTACCATCTTCCCAGTTGTAGGCAGCACTTTATTTTCAGTCTGATGTGCTGAGAAGATATGGCTTCCTGATATCAGCTTCTAGTTGGTGGATAGGTTTGTGCTCTGCATCTGTAGTATGAAAGAGCAGCAGCCCAAGGAGGTAAGTAAAAAAGCTACAGAACCAGAGCTAGGATATCCTTTGTCTGATTTTGAACCAGTGCTATTCAAGACTAGATCAGGTCTAACAACAATCCAGTGCCAACTAACTGTCTGGGGTGGCAATCACACATCTACAGTTGAAGGGGAGAGTTTCCAACCTTGTGGGTGATTGCAATGATATGTCTCCTAGGTCACTTTGAATGTTTCAATTGATGACCCACTGTAAACAATGCATCTCTCAATGTGTATTTGTCACCTACCATGTCATCATGTGTAAGTGAGTAGAGCTTGAAAGAGTCATTCTGGGAAGCTTGGATGTATTGTGGTGGCAGAGAACCACAATGATTTGCTGGAGACCTGCCATTTTGTGACTTCGGCCAATTTCTCAAGAATTTTCCTTCACTCTTTTGACTGAAACCTATGCACACCTGTCCCAGGTCCTGTCATCACTGATGCAATCCACACAGTGCCATGCACTTAGATTTAAATTGCCTGCATACACTGTGTGGCAGGAATTCTGGTGATAGGTACTGAAATCAACCAGCCAGAGATAGGAACATTACCTCTAATGGTTGCTCTGGCATCAATCTTTGAGTTTTGTGAATCCAAATTTGGCCATGGTCTCACACTTTCCTCTTGACATCCCATCCATTTGTGGGCATTTCCCAGGGGTGTAGGAAAGACAGGTTGGAGGCTGCGCTTGCTCCATGGCTGGTTCAACCGCAGGCAAGCTGGGTAACCATAGTCATCACTGCTCTCTCCACAAGATGCCTCATATCCATCACTAGTTGGAGACTGAAGGTTATCACTTGCAGAAGAAGTGTGCAACAATTGCACCTTATCCTGTTCAAGGACAACACTTACATTGGAGGGTCGTTCATGTGCACAAGAGCCTGAAAGTACAGATATTGCTGGACTCCCACTGTGTGAGCTTCCTGGGTAGGAAATCCTGGACAGCCTGCCCTCAGAGCCAGAGTAATATGTGTTCCTTGCTTCCTGTGCATGGGAGCTAGTTGCATTGGAGAGTCGTCCATGTGCACAAGGGCTCAAAATTGCAGATATTGCAGTACTCCCACTATGTGAACTTCCTGGATAGGAAACCCTAGACCGCCTGCCCTCAGAGCCAGAGCAATCAGAATTGCTTGCTCCCAGTGGAGGGTCCTCTGGAAGTGGGGACACTGCCACTGCACCATGCTCTCCAACAACAGACACTTTTGGTATAAATTGGTCAGTAATATGTGCTGTAGCAGTTGGAAGGTTTGTGCTGTTCAATTCCCAGTTCTTCTCAGGAGGGAGATGATAATGATTTCTGCGCTTACTGCCAATGACTTTGATTTCTCCACTTGTACTCTGGCTACTTCCTTCTGTATCTGTATTGAGCAAAGGCTGTGGTCCAGCAGGCCAGATTATGCGGGAGTTCTGTCGAGCATTGACTGCTGCTCTTGCAGCATCCTCAGTGCTTATATGTGCCAGCCTCCAGGGGTTGATTCCAACTGGCACCCGTGTCTGTTGGTGTTTTACATGTCCTTTGCTCTCCCTCCTACCTCCTATCTCCAAATCACTCAATACTAAGACATCCTGCAATTGTGGAAAATGCTTTTCAATCAACTTATTCTACAGGGCAAAGAATCAGGCAGATGGGAAAGAGTGACTATCAATATATATCAGAGGCAAAAATTAAAAGATCAATGTAAAAGTGTGTACTCCATGTGCAACTTTTGTTGTCACCATTATGATGCAGACACAAAATGTACCTGATTCTGTTCCTCAACCAATTGGGGTGGTGTGCAGAGCAAGTCATGCTGCAAAACCAGAGCACCATAGAACCCTGTTCTAGTTGAGCTAGGAGATGATGTTGTCAAATTGTCACCTGCTGGACCTTCCAGATCTTGTTCTCTTACTGCTACAATATACTCATATGTTGTAAGCCCCTGCACACAAAGGTACAAGGTTTAAAATGCAATTGCAAGTCCCTTGGAACCCCTACTTGGTCCTCTATATAATGATACCAGTTTCACATAGATGAAGGATGGCATTGAACTATTATAAATTTACCATTATAGCTTTGTAAGATTGATCTTGTTCCAAATGAGCTGCCATGATAAGGCTCGCACCTTGTGAATAAGGATGAGATGGAAGCAGAATAGTTGAGTGAGGGGTGCTGTTGACAGCAGCGCAAGTGTACTTAATAGCACCTGATTTCAAACATCCCATGTGTTGCACTAGATTCATAACTTGGACTAGGAGCATCTGAAGAGGACAGCGATTTATGAAGCATTAAGCATTTAAGTAGTGGCATCATGAAAGCCCAAACACTGTGTAGATTTAGATTGCACCAGTCACAATTTGTTGCAAGAAGAATCAATTGCGAAAAACATTTCAGTCCTATCACACATATTACAATTTACAACCAGGAAGAACACGCCATGCAGTACTCTGCAGTTTCTAGGTTATTTATGCCAATCTGCTGGACCCTGAACAGTACAACATTGATCCATTCTGTTTCTAGATCCATATAATGATACTCATGAACAGTGAAATAATGTGTCCCAAGAGGACATTTCACATACCACCACCACAGCAAAAGCTACAGGAGTAAAGCTGATCCCCAGTTTCTCCACAATCTCTTTGTCAAAACTCCTTTTATTGGAGAAATATCGTTCTAGCACGACAATCCCAGTCACCCACTGCAATACAAGCTGTACATTTCAACAAACAAGCAGATCATGCCATCAGAGTGTGAAAAACTTCACAACATTGCAGGAGTCTGATGTTCAGGTCTTCTTGCTGGACATGATGCAAACCCATAATTTAGGAGATCCCATAAGAGCATATTATTGTTTATTCAGAGGATTTTGAGGTCTTACCATGAGAAGGCACATAACAACCAGTGCCATAAATGCTTTGTAGTTTCTTTTGCCAACGCAATTGTTAATCCACTGCAGTTGCAATGGCAAGATCTGAGTTAGCAACTCCACCAGCTTGATATGTGATCAGACTTCGTTTACAATGCACATCTCTAGTTACCAACTATTCAAGAAAACTAGTACCTGTTAGACTTTCCTGAAATCAAGATCAAATATAAGGCCTGGAATATTGAGGAATGTTGAAAGTTGTACCTACCCGACAGTGATGATCAAATCCAAGCACACACTTGTCACAAGGCCTGCAATGTTTGCTAAACCCTGAGATCTGTTTCACATGATCAAATGTTCCACCACTTGTTGAAAGTCCAACACAATGTAGACCTAATTGCCTCTCTCAGCAGCACTCCTCACTTCAAGGCAATTGTCGTTCTCCCAATAAGCATACATGTAAATATTACTGGGGCCCGTCTGAGTGCAAACAATGCTCACCTTCGCATCACAGAGTCTGCAATAGAACCATTCCTGCTCTTCAGGCTTCAAGCTGTCATCTGCTTCGTGGAACTTCCAGGCTCTACAATATTGTAGAACCTTCAAAGCTGCCTTGAAATTAGGGTTGCAGCAATTCTTCTTCTCACCAGTCGCCTCTCCCTCGGCGACTTCAGCTACTGCCAGACATGCTCTTAAGCTTCTGATGGGTTCTTCTTGCCCGGCCGATTCCTGTTCAATTAGGCCGCCCTGATCATTCTTCTTCGACACCGGGCTGTTCAGTTTTGGCAATGCAGCTTCCAACTTCCTTAACAACTTGGCCTCGTGCACTCCTGGATCCGCAGGATCACATGCTGTACATATTACATAAAGAACGAAAACAGAAATCGCCTGCACAGCAAGCATCAAACACACAGTCCGTTTCCTTCAATCTTCTTCTCTTTGGAGAACAACACGATCTCTATCGAGCATTACCTGGTTTCTTGAGCTGCAAACTTCCAAGGTATAATGTGACTCGAACTTGGAACATTGTTGCTAAGGCAGCAGCGAATAGTACTTACGAGAAGAGAATAGACAGCTACGAGAGCATACTTCACATTGTTGCGTCCCGCGGCAAACGGAGCGAAGAATACAAAGAACGACGTGGCCATTGCTGAGAAAACCGCCATTGCCACCATCTGGTTGTTACCACCACAGCGTCATTGCAAACCACGAAGCAATCAGTCCTGATCTGAAATTGCAGTGATTCTTATCTGCTAGTGATCAATCGCCTCTCTCTTTCTTCCCAAATACTACTGTTACTAGCAGATGATCACGTTTCCATAAGCTGGTTTGCTTGTGAAAATAGTACTATTGTCACAAAGCTGTTGAAATCCTTTGAATCTGGCGTTGTCATCACTCCCGTTTCTGGCTGCTATTCTCTCTGTCTAAGCTCCGCTGTACTACATGCTCTCCTCCAGCCCCGCATGGCAGAAATCTTTTGGCACAGATTTTCAGATCCGTCAAGAATTCCAAGCTTTCCTGATTCTCTAGTTTCAAACATCAATTTCTACTATGATTATTCATTTTCCAATGCTGGTTGTAGGAACTGTAGATCAGTACTGGTCTTGTTCCAAACTCTGCAAATTGTGAAATATAAATTTTCCTAGCTTCTCTGGACCGCGTTTCTTTACACAAAAATGATGAGAAAGCTGCTGGAGTCCAGTAGAAAGGACGCCCTGCTTTCTATTGATAGAGATTTAGCTACAATTCCACTTTGCCAGAAAGGGAGACTGATCAGATCTGTCGCCCCTGAAATTCCAGATCTCAAGGACACCGCAGCCATTACAATATACAGAGAGTCAGACCTCACATCTTTTTTTTCTTTTTAAATATTGCGGCAAAAGCGCCGGGACGGAGTCTATCACCATCGCAATTCAACCTCTAGTCTAGAGCAACCTCAAGTGATCAGAAAGATCAGTGAGCTTCGGATTCAGAACTTGTCGGATCTGCTAACGAAATTCAAATTTCCAGGTGCAGCTATTGATCGATGCTGAAATGGAAACAACTGCTGCGATGAGACGTTAATGCCAGGACAAGATCTGGTGATATAAATTCAGATCTATCACAACCAAAAAAAAAAAACAGAAAACAAGCGACGACGATGATGATGTCCATCGACGACTTACCTGAAGCGGATGGTAAGGAAGCCGAAATCCATGCTCACGCATCTTGCAGCATCAAAAAAAAAAGAAAAAGATTCGAGAGTCGTCAAGAACGCAAGACTTGTACGCCACGCATTCGTCAGATCCAAATCCCGCACCAAAGGGAAAAAGAAACCGAGAAAGAAAGATTTGTAAGGCAACTTCAAAAATCTTCGCCTCGTTGTTGTTGTTGTTGTTCTTCTTCTTCAGACTTCTTCTGGTAGACTCATCCAAAACTTTGCAGTCATTTTCAAATGCGAGGTAAGTAAGTACAGAGCGCCGAGAAATTTAGTGAGCGATTTGGTAATTGGAGAGCTGCAAGGTGCAAAGGCTTGCAAAGAAGTAATTTCTCCTCTGTGTGTGTGTGTGTGTTTTTGCTTGCTTGCTTTCTTTGCGTTTGCGTTTGGTCGTGGCAAGAGAGAGAGAGAGAGAGAGAGAGAGAGAAAACAAACCAAGCACAAGCCTGGTGTGCACCTCCTGCCTGGTGAACGACCACTGCAATAATGATGCAGCAGCAAGAGCGCAAAAATTGTGACCCGTGGAGAGCCTGCGCGCCCCCACCCCCTCACAAGAATAATTTTTTCTTTTCTTTCTTTTCAAAAGGGGTTTCCGCAGGAATGTCTTTATTTGGGGGCTGTGGACCAATACCAGTTGACTCCTGGACCTGAATTCCCAGAAGTACAAACCCCCCCCCCCCGGGTTCCAAATTCCCTAGCTAGGTAACCTGGAGTGGTTAACTCCGGACAGACTTGTTCAGTCCCCTGGTTAACTACAGTGGTTACCTAATGAAAGACTTTTCCGTTGGGTTTCAGACTGAGACGTTTTTTTTTTTTCCCCTGATTAAATTTAGCCAATTGGCTATCCCCCCCCTCCCCCCCCAAATGGCTAAAATATGTCTTCTTTTGATTTTTTGGTGTTGACAATCTTTTATTATAGTAAAAATGCCAGATTTCTCTGTTGAGTTTTAGCTTGTAGCCAAAAATATGAATGATGCTTACACTTTTTTAAAAAATTTCATATCCTGTTTATAGCTAAATTTGGCTAAACTATTCCCCCAAAATGGCTAAAATATGTGTTCTTTTGATTTTTTGGTATTGGCAATCATTTGCTCTTGTTGTCATATCCGAATGTTTTGATTCAATGTTGTGACAAAAGATGGAAAAATAATTAAATTAAATTAAATTAAATTAAATAATAATTCCAAATGGTTCAATTCCTCTATATACCCAAATGAGAATGAAAATTCATTTAAGTTGATGATTTCCATTTTTTTTTTATATCACCCAAATAATTTCTTATTAAGGGGGGAAGGAGTGTGTGGAGAAATGAAGGTTGTTGGGGTCATCAATTGGAGGGGTTTGCAATTGAGCCACTCAAGGTACCTATGCTCAACTTGCATTAGCCTCCTAAAAAGAGTGAAATATTTGTGGCTAATAATGTATAATTTATATGGCCACATTTGTGTACATTTATTATACATATATATTGGCAGATTTGTGGCTAATGTAAAATTTATTTTTTAAAACTATTTGTAGAAAATAAATGGCTAATGAAGGAACTTAAAGCTTTTTTTTATAAAAAAATCACAAGTAGGCTACCCCCCTTAGACAAATGCCCCCCAGTCAACCCATGAAGGGTGCATTATTATTATTATTATTATTGTTATACCTACCAAGCCACCCCACCTACTTGCTGGTGATGATGCCAAGACTGCCCAAGTATCCCTAAATGGATAGATATTGCTCATACACTATACTACAATTGAGTGAAAAACAATTCTGACAATTTTTGTCATTTTTCGCACAAAAGGGAATTTCTTTGGGATTTTTTTATTTTTTTTCCTGGTGTCAATTTAACTAATTTTCTCTAATATTTTGGAAATCTTTGCCAAAATTTTTACTAAGCAAAATTGAAAAAAAAAGAAAAAGAAAAAGAACCCTAATTATATTAAAAGAGTTCTTTAGAGATTTGTCCAAACTTTGTTTTTCAAAATTTTCAGTAAATTGAGGAATAAGAATGCAAATTACACCTTGAGTTGTGTTTTTCCTAACCCTAGTAACCCAATATGGTTAGGGTTAATAATATACAAATATTTTCACAAGTTATGAGTTGGATTCTCAATAATCTTGAAAAGTAAATAAGTAAATAGAACATATATATATATATATATATATATATATATATATATATAAACATTTTTATAAAAAAAAATTCCCCAACAAGACTTTTTGAGAATGAATTATTTTTTTGCCATACATCAATCATGGGTATGGTACCTACATGTATCCCCATGAGGTTTCCAAAGTTGGATAAGATGTTGTCTTCTACTCATGTTCTCACCCTTTTGGTACTTCCCCCACTCATTCACTACTTTAGGACTAGGTAACCAGCCAGAGCATGCATGATGACCATTACCGACTATTCATGATAACTAGCTAACTAGGGTGTGCTTGACTCCAGCCAATTTACCAAACCATAACCATCCCTCATGAGAATCAAGATAGCCCTCTTTTCATCCATGTAGAGAGCTTATGAAATCTTCATCCAAACAACAAAACAAACAATTGTGGCTGACTTGAATCATTGAGTCAATGAGAGACATCCCTCATGAGAATCAAGATAGCCCTCTTTTCATCCATGTAGAGAGAGAGCTTATGAAATCTTCATCCAAGCAACAAAACAAACAAATGTGGCTGACTCAAATTATATTGCTCACAACCTGACAGCCACAGAATTAATCAGCATGGTTACCTATATCATGGTTAGCAGCCATCATGGGATGGCAAAATAAATGAAAAAGTTAGTTTTTCCCCATCCACACACCATCCATCCTATCAGCATTTTGTTGCTAATTGGCGAAAATTTTGGACATTTTTCAAAAAATTGTCATTTATAAATGCTAAATCTTTCTTGGGATGCTTATCGCCTACTCCTAATTCAGAAATTTTTTAAAAAAGAACAAGGAAAAAAGTTAATTCTTGGCTTTTGGAAAAATATTAAGTATTATTACAGTGTACTTAGCAAGTAAAAATATTTTATAAAATATTTTTTTAATGAATCTGCCAAAATCTTAAGAGAACATTAAGTATATCAAATATTTGGCATTAAAATGCCAAATCTATCTACCTACTACATCACAATATAGCTAGTTGGAATTATGTTATGCCAAGCCCCTTGGAGTTGCCTTAGATTTGTGGCTTCATTTTGTTTCATGATCGTTGCAATCATTTAAACTAAACAATATTTCAAGTAAAAATTCTTCACAATGGAAGGACAATACCATGTGGTAGGGTGAAATTAAATAATTTGTTTGTGGACTTGGTTTTGTTTTTGGCTTGAGAAAAAAAAAATGTAGCCCTTGAACATTCTCATGGGGCTTATTTTTAAAGAATGGTTGACATCCAAATTGATATTGTTGCCTTGATATTGCAATTTTCAATACTTTAAAGTTGATGATGGCAAAGCAATATATCAAAATCTATGTAGAATGATAAATGCCAACTTGTGGATGTTTCTTCAATACCCAAGTCATCCAAATACAATTTCAAAAGCAACTATACAACACTAATACCACCTTACCTAAAGAAGGTTATAAGACAATTGACAATTTGACAAGCAATTTTATTAATTGACATTGGGGAAGTGAATTCATTACATAAGAATAACCTATTTGCAAGGGGATGTCATGTAAAATTAAATAATCATGACATCAACTTCAATAATTAAAAAAAAACATTATTGAGGTAATTTAATGAATTAATAATTTTTAAATCATTTAAGTTTATTAATTAGAATTTTTTTGATAATATATGGAACTTACAAAAGAATTAAAGGTAAACAAAATATGAACATGTAGTTATTTGTTATATTTACGTGTGCACACATGTATGCATGTTTCAATAATTCATTTTCATGTCCCATAGCTTGTCCCGTTGGTTGTTTCATAAGCATAACACAATTCATATTAATAACCCAATTATTTGTTAATGAAACATTGTGACAATTTTTTCATGGTGTCATTTCAATTGTTACTTGTGGTTGTATTTGAAATTTTGAGATATCTTGGAGATTAAAATGTATGTTGAAGAATGATTGTGAAATGTTAAAGATCTATTTGTGCATATGTTAGAATTAACTAACTTTGTTCAATGTAAGAACATAACAAATTTGGCTTTCAATATAAGCATTAACATGTATAAGACTCAGTCTCAATTGGCACTTCATGCATTTCATTTTTTAAAGCATTTATGGAAAGTCAAGGGGAAATTTTAAGATGTTTTCTTCATTTGTAAGTATTTTTCTATATCTAGGGCATAAGCATATTAAAGTCAACTTTATTTTGTGAATGCAAAAAAATATAATTGTTAACTTTGGAGGTTAAAAAGTAGGACGCATTCTTTGGAAATTAATGTTAAACTACATGGGCATATGTAGTATGACATGAAAAGGTTTTGAAAAGCTTAAGATGTGTTTATTCTGTTTCCAACCTTTTTTCACTTATTTAAAAAAATTTGGTGTTGATGTCCAATTTGCACAAAGTAGATATAAAATATGATCATGATTTTTCATTTTTGAAATTCATTCTTATGGCTCTTTCAAAGAATGCTTAAAACATGTTTTACCATGTTACAAACACAAAAAGTAGGTTCTTAGTGCTTCAAACCTACATAAGGAAAAACTTATTTTTGAAGGGTTTAACATTGTCATAATTGAAATATTCAAGTTTCAAAAAATGTGTATCAATATGCATAATGGCTCAAACATTAATAACACATCATTTGAATAATTTGATTTGGAAAAAAGTATCAAATCTAAACTTGCAATAAATAAATAAAATAATTTGAATAATAATAAATATTGGGGATGACATCGCAATACATCCCAAAATTTATAACATTGGTAAAAAACCTGAAATTCAAAATCTACTTTGCACTTACTTTTATTTTTGGAACAAGGATCACCAATTGGTTTACTTTAACATGTTGGTGTCCTTCATCAATTGCAAAGATTTAAAACATTTCATAAATGACATAGATATTGACAAATATTTCATTTATAATTAAATATAAAAATAATGTCATTTGAATGGAAAGGGGGTGGTGTACCCAATATATACAAGGAAAGCATCCCCAACCTCTTATGTAATCATAAATTCCACAAATGTGAATAGATAACACTTCATCATGAACATATACTTGAAAGAGTAACATGCCTTGATGAATTAATAAAGAAGTACTAGACATTTCGATTGATAAATAGAAATTGATATTTTTAATGGAAATGGATGAGTTTTCTTGTTGTTGCTTTACAAAAGTGAAACAAAAGAAAAGACATAATGATAATTTCCAATTTTAAAAAAAACTTGTGGGAATTTTGGAAATGGCCATATGGGAATTGAAAGATGGTCCTCAAATCGAACACATGTGTTTACAATTATAAAAGTTCAAACATGTTCACAAAGAATTCAATGATTTTTAGAATAATATATTCATTATATGTTAATAATCAATATTAGTGAATAAACACGCACTAATACTTGGTTACCTACATGGAGAGGTGTGAAATTTGTGATTGCCGAAAATCAAACTTCACATAACTAATTGGGATGATGAAGAGCCATTTTAATGTTGACATGAAAATAAAATGAAATCACTTTACATATGCATGAATTGCCATATTTATTTTATTTTTTAATAAAAATATTTTTGGATTGGGAGGTTGGTGGAGGAAAATAAGAGAAAATAAAATAAAATAAAGTCATATCTACCCATTATAAAGGTAAAGGGAAGTTGGAGGGAGAAAACAAAAAAAACAAACTATTCATCCATTTGAGAAGAAATGGAGGTTTTAGAAGAGGAAAAAATGCATTTGTTTCAAAAGAAAAAGAGATTAGGGGAGGAAAAAGAAAAGAATTGTTCACTCATTACAAAGGAAAGAGAGGTTGGAGAGGAAAATAATCTCCATTGATTCCAAAAAAAAAACAAAGAAATCCAAGGGAAAAAAAGGGAGAAAAAAATGCATCCATAAAAACGAGAGGATGATTGGAGGGGAAGGGGGGAAAAAAATTGTCTATCCATTATAAAGGAAAAAAAGTTTCAAGATGAAAAGAACAATTATCCGCCCATTGCAAACAAGAAACAAGTTGAATGGAAAATAATTAATTATTCACTCATTTAATGATTGATCATCAATCAAAACTAAACTAATGATTAGTCAACATTGGGGCAATTATCACAACCACCGGTTTGATACTTACTCACTCAATTTTGAAGATGGTTTTCACAATGAAAATTGGTGAGTATCAAACACCACAATACTTGGGTTGATATTTGGTTCTTTAGTTTTCACCTAATTAATGAAAACTAGTTGCATTTTTTTAATTGTAAAAATTGAAAATTAGATGGGGTCAATGAAGAACTTGAGTTTGGTTTTCAAGCTAGGGTTTATAGTTTAGAATTGTAAGTGATGTTTAATTTTAGTTGGGCTTCTAGGATTTTAAGGTTCTTGCTTGTAGTTAGTATCCAATGCAACAACTTCATGTGGTGCCTTCTTCCAACAACACAAGTTGTTGCCTCCACAATTATAAAATACAAAATGCTCAACTCTCTTCTTGTTCTCCATTTTATCTTTTGTTTTTATTTGTTATTATGCTATTGCTCTAACTATAAAATCCTTATGTTTCAAGTTTTTTGTGTGTTTTTTTTCTCTATTTTTTGTAGTTTTTGTAATTTTTGTTTTTTTTTTTTTTTGGGTTTTTTTTTTTTTTTTTTTTTTTTTTCTTTTTTTTGTTGTTTTTTTATTTTTTTTTTTTTTTTTTTTTGGGGTTGTTTTGCCTTGGCTTGCTACTTTGCCTTCTTCTTAGATGTTCCACCTTCATGAAAAATTCAAAGAAATCCAAGTTTGCAAAGAAAAATCAACATCAATTTAAAAACGTAAAAAAATCAACAATTAAACATCTTCAAAAATTGCGTGTTCAAAGGAAAGTTTGGAAATCACATAACCAGAATGCATTGTGTTGAGGTTTTTTTGTGTGAATGACAACAAAAATGTTGATGTCTCTTGTGCACAAACTATGTAATGTGTCTTTCATTACAATAGTTCAATCTTAGTTCCAAACCCAAATTTTTTATAAAAAAATGAATTCATTTTGTACAACAAATGAAATGGAATAACATTATTGCATAACTATGTGAATGCAACCATTTTGTTATTGCAAAAAGATTCAATGAAAAAGTGAATAACCCTTTGAAAGGGAAAGTGAAGAAGTAGCTACTAAAAAAGAGGCCTAATTGTCTAAAAATTCATCTTCAATTTTTTTATACAAAACACCCTTTCTAAAAGGATGATGTGCAACAGAAAGAGTTTGTGGAAAAACTTGACTTTTATTTGTTAATTGTTAATGATGGAAGTGATGAGCAAATGTTGAATTTCTTTTGCACCAATTTGAATCTCATCTCTTTTCAATTGAATGCATTTGAATTGAATTTTGTCAGATTAAATTTTAATTTAATGAAATTTGAGTTTCATTTCAATGTTTTTCAATTGAATTTGGATCGAAATCAATTAAATTTCAATTTGAATTCAAGTTGCATACAATGTCATTCAATATGTTTTTCATCATTGCATTTCATGATCATTTGAAATGCATAGCAAGGTGGAGCCCAAATAAGTATAGGTAAAAATAATTGAAAATTGACCAAAATAATTTTACACTTGTAGTCTATTACTCACATCTATCATTGACCACTTTTCATCTATCTCTTATTGTTAGTATTCTCTTGTAGTTTGCATTTAACTTCTATTATATTGCAAATCCAGTGGCCGTTCCACAAGACCTCTCAATTGAGCTTCAATCATTAATTCAATGGTCCATACTTGTAGGACAAGTCCATTATAAGCACATTACAATATCACATTTCATGGCAAACGAATCTATCTATGAAGGAAGGTAGTTTATTTGTCCTCACATTGAAATCTCCCAAACTACAACACCTTTGGCCACACTCTTGATACCATTCGAAAGCCCCTTGACGAGTAGGGATGCACCAAGTTGGTTTTGTAATATTTTGAACTATGGTGGACAAATTATTGAATTGAACAATTTTGTCATTGAAAATCCATTTAAATCAAAAAAATAAATTATGAAAAAATTTGGGTGTGCTCTTGGTTTTGTTGGGAAACCTTCAACAAGTAGGATTTAATGAAAATGATTTGGAAATTTTTAGACATAAGGTATGAAAGATATTGAATTTTGAACAGTTTTTGTCATTGGAAATTAAAATTAAACAAATGGTTTTGGTAGGATAAATTAGTTGCATAACCATTGCCCACCAGAAATATTTTTGGAACATGGGGCACACCTCAACATAGAAACCTAAAATATGCCTCCTTCCATCCCGAAAATAAAAGCATTCTTTGTCATGCTTTCCCTCTTGCACCAATCAACCCCTTCTTTTTACCCCCCCTACAAGTTAGTTATTAGAGAAATCCGCAGTTCACCCTGTCTTTAGGCCTCCTTTCACCCCCTAACCCCTCTTTTCGTGGTATCCGTAAAGTAAGGAAATTTTATTAAATCTCAGTACGAAATGCTGAATCTCAGCATTTAATGCACAAGGTTTGAGAGGAATTATAGTAGCTGTACAGGTAGGAGCAGTGAAAATATATGTAGCAGCAGTGGAGGCGCTGGGGAAAAAGCAGGTTTTTAAAAAAATTTACCCTACCTTTGACCAAACTCAGGTTACTGGTGCTGGTGCTATTAATTCTCGCGTTTGGATATCTCCATTATATACATGGAATTTGAACCACAGCCAAACAATATGGGATGAAAATGAAGTGCTATTGAGAACATTTTCGGGAACTTGGGGGGGGGGGGGGGGGAAACCTTTTGCAAACCCCCCCCCCCCCCCCACCCCAACAAAAACCAACAATTTATTTTTTTTCTCTTGTGTCACCCGAGCGCAGACCCCCCCACCCCCAACCCCCCCACCCG
>Ga0116227_10002815_pt1 | contig 39225 bp, 35 predicted proteins | sample S1TSphgellanicum_FD_89693 | JGI IMG/M metagenome (GOLD analysis project Ga0116227, IMG submission 89693) | Host-associated microbial communities from peat moss isolated from Minnesota, USA - S1T2_Fb - Sphagnum magellanicum MG | ecosystem: Host-associated > Plants > Peat moss > Unclassified...
CCAAAATTTGCTGTCCAATGCACTGTTGGAGTTGCTCTAAGTGGAGCAAAGGTTCAACCATGAGAGCATCACACACTTTGAGGGAAGAGAGCTCATATGTTTTGACTTTTCTTCATCCAAAATGGGTTGTCCAGTGCACCCTTGGAGTTGCTCTAAGTGGAGCAAAGGTTCAACCACGGGAGCATAACACAGTTTGAGGGAAGAGAGCTGACATGTTTTGACTTTTCTTCATCCAAAATTAGCTGTCCAGTGCACCGTTGGAGGTGCTCTAAGTGGAGCAAAGGTTCAACCATGAGAACATCACACAGTTTGAGGGAAGAGAGCTGAGGTGACAATCCAGGTGAAAGACCCGCCCAGAATGGAAGTGGATTTGAGAGTTCAAAACCTTGTTATATACTTGAAGATATATCTTGTAATCTTCGTCTTTCTGACTCTGAAATCTTTCCCAGGCTGCCTATCTTTGACCTCAGGATAAGATTTAGCTAAAAGTGTTAACTACCCTAAAGGAAACAATAGAAACATGGAATCTCCTTATTGGAGATTGAGTAACACAGCTTCGCTTGGGGAGGAGAGTAGGGAAATTGTAACAGAAACTACATAAATCATAAAGTGGAAGATGACTTAACACTATGCATTAGGTAGCTGGTGAGAGGAGCTGGATTATTGAATATAGTTGGGGTGTGAATGTGTCGAGATTGTTTTGAAAATTCGGCTCCTCTCATTGGTTCCCAGGTATAATTGGATGTAAAAGTTGAACTAGGTAGGTAAAAACTATAAACTAGAAGAGAGAAGGGAGAAAATTATGTGTTATAATGCTCCTCATTTAGACCAATGAGCAAGTGACATGTTGGAATTAACTACTAGTCCTTGGCCCCTCTGGTTAAGTTCCCATAGTTCATGCCCCTCCCATTAGCCTATGCCAAAATAGGTAATGAATGCAGTTGACAATAGAAATTTTTCTCAGCCAATGACAAATTGCAGCATGCACCCAACAGCCTATAGTTTGTTTTCCCTTTTGGGAGGGTGTTTGGAGGGAAGCGGGGAAGTGGGATTTTGTTGTTCCCACTATGTTCCCATAAAATTCCACTCCTAATGAAGGGCCTTTCCAGAAATCCCATTCCCTTTGCTCCCCCTACCACACCTGATCCCCAAGTTCTAGAGTTTTTTTTTGGGGTGAAACTTCATCAAATTTTGACCTGAAAATTATGATTTCGACCTACACAAATGATTTTCCATAGTAAAAATAACCCAAATTCGCCAGATTTCTCAAAAAAAAGTTTCCAGATCGCCAGATTTTTATGATAATTTCCAGTAGGTAGCCAAGAATATAGAAGGATCCTGTTTTTTTTCTACTTTCATATGTAGTCTGTAGCCAAAGCTGGCTAAATCATCTTATGGATGATCGCAACTTGAGCTACATCACAAAATTGAAAAAAAATCCCTGGCCCAAACCTTATTGCAAATGGCTCTAGGTGAGGGATTCCAGGTGTGTGGGCCAGAGGGGCCAAGGACTAGTAGTTAATTCCACTTGTTGGCCTGTTAAATGGTTTGTTTGGTTAATGGCTACTTTATTGGCTAAAGAAATTGGGAAAGTTTTGGAATTTTATTTTTCCTCACGTAAATTCGAGTGATTTTGATAATTTCTTGTTAAAATTCGCAAAAATGAGAAAAAAACACTGGTTCTAGTATGTGACCAACACATAGCAGGCATCCTAATTTATACTAATTGTCCTCTCTGCCCTGTTGCCAAATTTGGCTAAAACTTCTTGTGGAAGATCGCCAACCCACCTACCTGGAAAAAAAAAACCTGTCCAAAGACATATGGTTGTCTCTTTTTGCAAGCACATTGCAAAAACACATTGCAATACACATTGCAAACCAATTGCAAAAACACATTCCAACCACTATTATCAATGAAGATTTCCACTTTCCAAGGACCTTCAGCAATGTCACCCAATTCTCGAGAATTTGCAACCTAGGCTATTGAAGAATCTGATTCATGCATGAGAACTTCATTGATGTAAAATTGTTATGCTGAAATTAAGATGCAAGGCGTAGCACTAGATTGAATGGGGCCACATCGAAGATGATAGTGAAGTCACCCAACTCCATGCTCTCTCCTCAAGAGAAACTATTGATCAGCAACTGCCTTACACAAAGCTATCAATGGGTACACACCCTTTTGGTCCTTCCTCTATGATTCAACAACAAAGCAAGCTACTAGTAGTACTATGTTGCTTAAGGAATGGCTTGAGGAGCCGCATCTGGAAGCCGTTGGCCTGGCTCAAGTGCAACAATGTCAAGATGGAAATCTACCATTTCTATTCAAGGTTTGTCTATCTATCTATTGCTCCTTGGAAAGTCAATTGAGATTACAAACCTTTTTTACCTACAATTGGCAAAAAAATGAAAGTTGGGTTTTGCCTCTTCTTCTTGTTTCTGCATCCAATTAGCAAAAAACATGAACGTTGGGTTTTCCCTCTTCTTGTTTTTGCATGCAATTGGCAAAAAAATGAATGTTGGGTTTTGCTTCTTCTTCTTCTTTTTGCTTGCAATTGGCAAAAGGATGAACATTGGGTTTTGCTTCTTCTTCTTCTTCTTGCCTACAATTGGCAACATTGAACATGCTACTCTTGACTCCTTGTGCCATTTGCTGATATTTTAGTTACATTGTCAATCATCATGGATCTTTAGTTACACTATTTAATCACTACTAATCTTTTAGTTCCATCGAATCAACCACATTGTTTAGTCATCGTTGATCTTCTAGTTACACTGATCAATCATCAAGTTATGACATTTTAATAATTCTAGAGTTTGTGTATAAATGACTAATTGTTTTGCTAGTAAAAATAACGTTTTTGGATTCTTCTCTACTGAATTATCCAGAGAATAGTTTATTTGACTAGTTATTTTTCATGGTATCAGAGCAAATGACCTAGGATTGTGTTACCCAAAACTCTTTCCCAATTCATGTGATTTTGATTAAGGAATAGAAACTTGAAAAGTAGGGGTGGTTTCCCACAAATAGTATTAGAAAGTACGTTACTAATTTTTACCAAGAAATCTTATACTTGGTCTTTTATTTTGTGGCTTGCATCATGTGAAGCATAGATGATGATAGCATTAGTTCTACAAGTATAGAAATACTTGCTAGAAAAAATGTTGAAATCATTCAAATTACCTTAGATCCTAATACCCCAAAGTCATATCATTGCAAAGGTGCTATTAATTGCAATGTCTAGGCACATAGGATGAAACATGCCTTGCAAAAAAGATGGGTTGTTCCATCATTGTAACACAACACCTTCAATTCCTTTGGGTTAAGTAGAAAGACAGGCTAGATCTAGAGTCATGAATATCTTTCACAGTAATGTTATAAACCATGCATTCAAACTATTGAACAAATGCTCAAACCCTTATGTGTGTTAGCAAACTCTCAAGGCTCATTATGAGAATAATTTTGGTCCTTGCTAGGTCGTGCTAAGAAAAAAAAATAGATTTATGGAAGAAAAAAGGTATTTCAATGGATACCCATCTCATTAAAGTTAAGAATGTCACTGATATATGCTTGAAAAAATAGACCTAATGCTTCTAAAAGACATCATTATGTATTACACAATCCAAAACTTGCCCAAGGAATACGAAATCTTCAAAAATATACATTTGGGTGGAGATCAATTGTCAGGCTATGAAGCCATGGAATCCAAACTTTTGAGTGAAAAGATGGTTTTGAGTCTTAGGACTAATGAGAAGAATCTAGAAGCTTTGGTAATGTTCCATGATAAAAACAAAAGATATCAACCCAAACCTACCCCTAATAATGTTTTTGGTAGCTATACCAAAGGTGGATCAAGCTATCAATCTAATTTATCACCAAACTATGGGAGGAATCTTGGTTTACAACAAAACCAATATTTTGGTTTGCTCCAACAGAATCATGCACGTGATTCATACCAGTCAATAAACAACACATATTAGCCTAGGTTCAAGGCAAGGGCACCAAATCACCCTAGGCATGATGTTTGGTGTGATTGGTGTCTTGAAGAAGGGCATTTGGAGCATGAATGAGATCAAGGCCATGGTGGATCGTGTGAAGGACCTTGAATTCCGTTACCAAGACAAAATGGAAAAAGGTGTCAGGATGACAAGTCTATACGATTGTAGAGAATTCTAAAACCTTAGAACTCAACGATGAAGATTGAGCTCTAGCCCAAACATTGAAGCATGCATGATCGAGGAGAATGCCACACCATTAAAATAACAATATTCAATGAGTCATCCTAATTCATTTGAAACTTGTCTTCTAAAACTGAATCTAGTTGAGTCTTCATCATTTCAATATGTTTAGTATATTGATTCAGACACAACACATCACATCATTAGCAACCAATTTGTTTTTTCAAATCTTGATCAGAAACATTATCCAAATGTGAAGTCAGGGGGAGGACTTGGCCATGATGTTGTCAAAATTGGTAACATTGATTTGCAATCACCAATGGTGATGTCAAAAGCATCCCATAGGTTCTTTATTCTCCATCAATTAGGAAAAACCTTCTATATGTTGGAAATATAATAGATCAACATGATAACTTGGAATTATTTTTTTGAGGGCTACTTCATCAAAATTGATTCACAAGAGAAGTGGTTGCCTATGCACCTTGAGAGGAAAGTTGTGCTCTATATAGACTACAAGGGGAGACATTAACTACAATTGAAATTAATTCAGTGCTAATGACAAAACCAACAAAGAGTGACACATCTGGCATTGTCAATTAGGCCACTTCAATTAGATGGGATGCATCAAATGATTCAAGCAAGAGCAGTTGCAAGTCTACCATCTTTACGCTTTTCAAGGAGATTGTGCATTAGCTGTTTCCAAAGCAAATTAGCTAGGACCAAGATACCTAATTAAAGTCTTTAAATTTCGTGTTTCAAAACCATTGGCATTAATGCAGGTTGATATTTGTGGACTATTTAAGCTCCCATCTCTTGGTGGCTCACAATATTTGATTAGTTTTGTTGATGACTTTTCTCATCAAATTTGAGTTTATTTTTTTACTCGAAAAGACCAAGCACTTGATAAATTCAAGATTTTTCAACGTGGAAGGAAACATGCATCCCAAAAGAAAATTATATTACTTCGATTAGATAATGGTGGAAAATTTACTTCACGGGAGTTTTCAAGCTATTGCAAAAATGAATGAATTAAATGACAACTAACAGTGTTGCACACACCTCAATAGAATGGCATCATCAAGCGGCGAAATTGATCATCATTGGATATTACATGATATTTCCTCATGGATAAAACTTGCCACAATTTTTGTGGGGTGAAGTAATCAATGTCGTAGCAATCATTTTGAATTTACACTCCACCAAATCTCATCCCAACAAGACTTTTGAAAAGCCTTTCACTAGTCACAAGCCATGAGTTACAAAACTGCAAATTTTCAATTCAATTATCTTTGTCCACCAACATCCACCAAACATAAGTAAACTTGAGAGCCATGCTAAGGAATGTATCCTTTTACGTTATGATGACTATGCTCAAGGATATCATTGTTATCAAGCTTCTAAGCGTTGTGTCATCATATCATGAGATGTGAAATTTTTGGAAGATGATTACATGGATTTGGTTGAGATTTTGGCATTTAAACCAATCGAACTAATTTGTGGTTATTCCCTTATTTTTTCTCAAAAGGTTACTCATGTTCCACATTAACAATTATTGGAAATAACTACGTCACCACAATTGGAACAACTTGTTACACAATCTTCAAAATTTGTGTCGTTAGCAATAGATACTTCCAATTATTTGCCATCTTCACAACTTGCCACAAACCCATGTGACATAATTGTCACCAGCATCTCCACATCTTCACTATTATCAAAACCACTTGGAGTTTAGTGATCTACTCAAACCTATAAACTTCTGCAACATTTTGAGAACTATGTTGTAGTTTGTGAAATAGATGAACAATCCATTTTAATTCCTAATGGGAGTGACCATCTCCAATATGATAATGTCTACAATGATCCAAACTAGATTAAGGCAATGCAATCCAATATGATTCCATCATTCGGAATGAGACTTGGGAACTAATGCCTTTGCCTCTTGGCAAATGAGCAATAACCACCCATTGGGTATTCAAATTAAAACCAAGCTCTCATGATCTTCCTCCAAGGCATAAGGCTTGACTTGTTGCACGTAGATGCCACCAAAAGCAAGAAGTTGATTATTATGAAACTTTTGCTCATGTTGTTAAGTGGGAGACCATTCGTGTTGTCATTGGGATTGCTACACATGTTAATTGGCCGATCTAACATCTTGATGTTTGAATTGCTTTTGTTAATGGGTTCTTGGAAAAAGAAGTGTATTTGCATGAGCCTCATGGATTTATCATGCCTAGCAGTGAATCTGATGTCTACAAACTTTGAAGAGAACCATATGGCTTACACCAAAACCCACGGGCTTGGTACTCTCAGATTGATGCAACCTTATTATAAAATGGACTTACTAGAAGCTTGGTAGATCCAAACTTATATTATCAAAAATGCGGATTAGATCTACTTGTACTCATGTTGTACATGGGTGATTTGTTTGTAACAGGTTCCAACAAGTTACAAATCACCATGCTTTTATTTAAGCTCATGCAAAAATTCACCATGACTAACTTGGGATTGATCACCAAATATCTTGGTGTTCAATTTACAAATATTTCAACCAACATTTTGCTTCATCAAACAAATTTCACTTTGTCAATCCTTTGTGAATTTAGCTTCATGGACAACAAGCCTACTTTCATTCCATTAAATGAAGGGCTTAGGTTTCTCAATGAACAAACACTCCAGTTGTGGATGTTACTAACAATCGATGACTCATTGGAAAACTAATATTTTTTACCCACAATCAACCATACATCTTATTTGTTATCAACTTCCTCAACTGATATATGCAAAATCCCTAAGCTACATCTATTGGTGGTACGTGGAATCCTTTGTTACTTTCATCGCTACGCTTCCTACAAAATTTATTTCATACATAGAGAAAACAATGTTCTCCAAGGTTATTCTAATGCTAGTTATGTGATTGACATTGATGATCACACCTCAACTAGAACATACATCTTTATGCTTGGATCTACACCAATTTCTTGGAGTTATAAGAAGTAGTCTATAACAAGTTGCTTCAATTGCAAATCAAAATACCACGCACTAGCCAACTATACTTGCGAGGCTTTTTGGCTTTGTAGGTTGCTTGAAGAAATCGAATGCATAATGCTAGAGCCAACTTCACTTGAAGTGGATAATCAAAGTGCAATTAAACTTGCATGAAATTCTATATTTCATGACAAGACCAAGCATTTTGAAATCGATTGGCATGTTACACAACAAAAAATAGAAAGTGGCAAAGTCACTATTGAGTATGTCCCCATTAATGAACAACATGTAGATATCCTGACTAAGGCATTGGGGAGAACCAAGTTTGAAGTAGGAAAAGACCAACTTCACTTAAAGTTTTTTGATGAAATTTTGCATCCGTAATGGAGTTTGGTTCTATAGATTCAAGTTTATGAACCTGTTCAAGCTTCAAAGGGGGCACACACCAATGTTTGAATCCAAACACAAAAATCATGATCATAATTTAAATCATTTTTTGGCTCATTTTAGTTTGTTAGCAAGAGCAAGTCTAGGGGTTGTTGAATGTGCTATTCTTGACTCCATGTGTTGTTTGCTGATCTTTTATTTACATTGTCAATCATCATGGATCTTTAGTTACACCGTTTAATCATTGCTAATATTTTAATTCCACTGAATGAACCACATTGTTTAGTCACCGTTGATCTTCGAGTTACACCAATCAATCGTCAAGTTATGACATTTTTACAATTTTAGAGTTTTTGTATAAATGGTTGATTGCTTCTGTTAGTTAAAATAACATTTTTGGTTTCTTTCTATTGAATTATCCAAAGAGTACTTTATGTTGACTAGTTATCTTTTAGGCCAAAGAGTGAACATTGGGTTTTGCTTCTTCCTTTTCTTTTTTACAATTGGCATAGATTTCATTTTGTTGTGTGTGAAAATAGGAGTTGAAGCAGACCGTGGAAATGATACCAAAATTATGCTTAGTATTGGGAGAGTGTCAAGCTCAAAAGCTTGTGAATTAAGGAAAATATAAAGAATCTTAAAGGTGATCATGGAAAGACAAACATCGTCATAATTAGGTGATTACACATTAAGGTGGACCAAAAGTGGTAGATTTTGGAGTCCATGGTTTTCCTTTTTTGAAATTTGTAATGCAAATATTTGATGTTTTGGGAATGCAAAATAAGTCCATTTAAAGCTAAAAAACAAGAAGAATATGTAAACCCTAAACTTACAAGTTTTCAAATCATGACATGTGCTTTAATTTGATCAGTTAGGGGAAAAGTTAGAAGCAAAAACATGGATTTTTTTAAATTTTATAATTGGTAAATGTTATGTTAGGTAATAATCTCACTTTTTACAAAACAACATTTATCAATTTTTCCATTTCAATAAATTATGGACTTTCTAGACTATTGATAATCTTGCAAAATCTTAATAAATCGTATTAAATTGATTGGAAACCCTTACTTTATAATTACAATAGCCTCACAATTATATTATAAAAAAAATTTAAAATATGCTTACTATGTAATAAAAGTCCACAACATTTTTTATGGACTACAATCATCCATCTTGTATCATTTGAAAAGTCCACCTTATAATGAAATGATGACATTTTATTTTCAATTTTTTAAATTTGATGCTTCAAGTGTTATAGTTTAATTAAATGAGTCCCTTTCAAAAAATTCAATCAAACTTTAACACATATTATACCAAACTTAAAGGTACCCCATAAAAATTGCCCTTGCAACACCAAAAAATGGATTATCTACTTTGCAACTACCAACTCTCAAAGCTACTTTCACAACTCTCATGACTTTTGCTCAAGAAAATGTTGTTAAGTTGGTGTCAAAACTTGTGTTGCCACTTGCCCATTGAGATTTCAAGCACACATTGAGCTTGCAAGCAATTCTTGTTTGAATGTAGTGACCCATCTCTTGTTTTTGTTTGACTTAGGCCCACTTCTAGATGGGCTTTAGGGTCTAAATTTGTATGAACCAATTTGGACTCATTTGAAGCAAATTGAATCCTTGAGTTGGACCTTGCCTTAGACCTTAGTTTGCATCTTGGTTTTTCAAATCATGAGCTTTCCTTTTTAGTTCTTCTTTTGGGTTGGAACAAATTGAATATCCTTGAAAAAATGGTGCCATGTAGATTTAGCCTCCATTTGCCTCTTTTTGTCTTGGACCCTCACCTAAAGGCAATGGGTCCAATTTATGGATCTTAGCCAATAAGATTGTTCTATTTCATTGGACCCTAGAGCTTGGATTGTCATTTAAAATGACTTTTACACTGGTTGCTTCTTCTTTCAAAAATGTCATGGTAAACTTCAAACATTCAACTGTGCATTCTTCCACATAAATGTTCAACTATACCTTGGTACTTGTGTTTTTTTCCCCAATTTTCACTACAACAAAAACATGTCCTTTTCACCCCTTGAATGTGACTAACATGACTGAATAACATGACTATATAATCAAATTTTCTTGACAAACATGACTAACCATGTTTGATTTGATTAACTACAAAAGTAACAATGCCTATTTTGACTAAGTATAGTTTTCAATTAGTCAAAACATACATTCCCATTTACACGTGGACCATGTAGAGCTTAGGTGGGCATCACACATTAATGAACATGACTAAAATTAGTCACTCAAGGAGGACATGCCTGGTGATGTGCTACCACATTTGATAATGTGACTAAAAACTATCATTTGTTTACCTTATGTGGCAAAATGTGTAAATTACACCTAATTATGTGGCAGTGTATAATTAATGAACTACTTTTTAATTATCTATATAAAGTGTGTAAATAAAGTTTATGAGTTAATTATGGCATGATGTTAATAGATTTTGAGATCAAATGAAAAATGAATAATCCAAAGGAAAAATAACAAGAACAATATGCATCATGATCAATTGAAGTTGAATCTTAAACCAATAATTTTAAATATAAAAACAACCCAAATCAATGTCTATCCTAACATCGATGCCTTTTGAAATTGCACAAATGTTAGGTTTAAATTAATAATTCAAATCAATTTTCAATGTGTTCATATAAGTTGTCACATTTTGTAGATTGTGTATAAAATCTAAAATTAAACCTAGTAATATAAATTGGGTGCTTGACTTCCAAAATCATGTGATCTAGTTACTTTGGTTTGACATAAAATTTGTACCTACATGAAGCTCGAAAAAGGAAAACATATACATATGAAATGACTATTCATGTTGGTAAAACTCGAAACCAACATTTGTGAGCTATGCACATCATGTGTCAAAGTTGCTTATTGCATGGTCCTCTAGATTATCAACTCCATTCTCTTCCTCTCCATTAAAAACATTAGCAACTAGGTTTATAACACTAACAACACAACCTCCCGCAACATTGGTTGGTTCAATTGAATCTTGAATAGAGGTTGGAGCTTGTAGACTTGAATATTCATCAACATTCCCAACTCTGAACATATCAAACTCAATAGGGTCAATTTGAATGTTTTCAACTATTTGTTTCCCATGAGGATCCTTCCATAAAACTATTTTCCAACCCCTTTCCCTTGAATCACATCTAGAAAAAAAAACTTGTTCTACATCTAAAAGATTGGTTTAAAATTGGAATTAAAGAAGCAAAGTTTATGAGGGTAATTTTATATTCATCTCGTTTGACTATTGCACTACTACCATTATAGTTAGCTCTAGGATTTCCTCAACCCACCCTACATACTCCAGTTTTGCAATAACTGGTCTTTGGTCATTTGGTCCTAAGACACAGTCTTGTTCAAATGTGGCTATTACACCATTATCACAGGTTGTTAAGTGTTTTTTAGCACTAGCAACATGAATATGATTCCCAAAAGCATACATTGATCGATAGGACCTATCTTCCAATGTAGGTGGCATAGACATGTGAATTGTGTCTTGATCAATTATCTTTCCTCCTTTGAGAGCTCAAGCAACAACAATTCAGGTCCATGTGGGAAATGACGACAATTCTCCAAGGTGATCTAGGAAAACAACCACCCTTATTCAACCTCGACCTTGAAGACATTAGCTTTAGTTTAGAAGCATATTTCCTGCCATAATATTAATTTTCACATTTGACTATGTACTTTCAGAATCATTCTATCATGTTCTTAAATTAGATGCCACCATCCATATCAAATTTATAGATTACACTATCGATCCTCATTTCCATGGATTAATCTTATTGATTTCTAGAATTAAGGTTTAAAATTTCTAGATTTTGTTTGTGTATATTAAATAGTTATAAAAACATTGCTCAATTTTTTATTTTTTATATTTCTGCACCTATGGTCAACTTGTCAATAGGACTGTCAACACGATGAAGAATAAAACTGAAGGAAAAGGCATAGATTATTAATTTTTGACAATAGGTCGAAGCCTAAGGGGAAATAATTTATAAATTGCATAAAATTTAGGATGTTTTAATTATGATCCAAAACCACTATAATCATAAATCAATTCCATATTTTGCAGTACAAAAGAATGTGCCATGTTTTGAAGATTTGTAATCATGAATTATGGTTGCCCACCTCCTTCAAGAACTTCATTAGTCATGGTAGGGTCTTCTTTGTCATACCATACCCTTTGCCTTGTGGCTGTGAAATCTTGTATGTATTCAGTGCAAAATCCTAACGCCTCTTCTAGTGCATAACCTTCTACCATGCTTCTTTTAGGCCTTGCCTTGTTTCACACATATCCTTTCAAAGTTTTCAAGTACCTTTCAATAGGGTACATCCTATGGGTGTGGATTGGACCACATAATTCTAATTCCTCCACCAGATACACTAAAAGATGCATCATGATGTCAAAGAATGAAGGAGAGAATTCCTACTCTAACAACATTAGAGTCATTGCCACATCCTTCTTAAACTCCCCCATAGTTGTTGGGTCTAGAATCTTGGCACATAGCTTTTTGAAAACACGACACAAACATATTATGGCTATCCTACAACCCTTTGACATTAGGTCCCACATGCATAGAGACAATATATTGTGCATCATCACATGGAAATCATGTGATTTCATTCCTTTCAAGTCCCCATCCTTGTGGACTATTTTCTTCAATGAACATACATAATATGTTGGCATTTTCAAAACATGAATAATATGGAGAAATCTTTCTTTTTCTTGATCTATCAATGCATATGAGGCTATAGGATTAATGTATATAACAACAACATTTTGCACCCACAAATGTGACCGTATCTCACAATCTTTGAGGTCTTCTTGAACTACCACTATATCCTTAGTGCCAAAAATAGTCTTCAAGATGTTTTCACAAAGAGTATTTTCACAATGCATTACATCTAGTATATGCCAAATTAACAAACCTTGCTAGTAAATAGATGAAATTAGGTATTAATCATGTAGATTGATGTATATGTTTCTCTAAAGTTACAACAACCTAAATGCTTATAACTCACTTGATATATTATTGTTTTGTCCAAAATTTAAAGATCTAGACAATATTGTAAACAATCATTTGATAGTGCAATTGACTGGATACCAACTCAATTATTGCCCATCTAAATTATTTTCTTTGAATTGTCTTGGCTATAATTTCGTTGAAATAACAACCTCTTTGTTACATGTTTTGTTATAAAGGTTGTTGAATAAATTTCCATTTTGTTCATGAATAGGGTTGAACAAATTTCTAATCTATTCATGAATAGAACCCAATTTTGTTCATGAACATATCTCTATTTTGATTGATTATGAACATAACCCATCTTTGGTCATGAACAGAACCCAACTCTAATCATGAACAAAGTTTTGTTCTAGTGATGAATTTCATGATTAGAGGTCTATTCTATTCATGAGTAGAACCTAATGGAATTCATTGTCTGCCTTACCACTAACAAAATTCAAAACCTTATATGTACATAGATCTTGTAATTTTACATTTGTGGCAACAACCTAAATGCATGTACAATGGGGTTAGTTGTCGCCTTATCCATGATTAGAACATACAGATAATATTGTAGCCAAACATCTAACACAAGAGAGTTGATATAATGTCAATTTAGTACTCAGCCTATGAAACTATAATTCATTAAGATTTAAGGATAATTAGTGTCTTGACTATAATTTTAGGTGCTTACAACAAAATTACATGACAGTTCATTGTTAGCACAACCATAGGCATAATTCCACAATTAAAAATAACATGTGTACACCTACCTCCTAATATGGAAGTTGGAACATAATACTCAGTTGCTTGGTGCCATTTTTGTGTATGGGGTCAAGTTTCCTGCTAGCTTGATTCCTTGGACCTTGTAGCGACTCCTTTTGTTCCATGGCCCATTTGATAGTGTCTGATGCAAATACCCTTGTAGGTGGAACTTTGTTTTTTATTTCCCCCCCAAACAAATGAGACGTTGTAGAAATCTGCAACGAGACAGGATTTTGGATTAATCTAGCTTCTAATTTGCCAAGAATGGGCGTAATAGCAAAATAAAAGAAAAAACAGATTTAAAAAATGGGCAAAGTCAAGCCCTCTAAGCCTAACTGACATAAGTCGGTGACCACATGTCATTCATCCCCCCCTAGGGGCTCCCTTTTACCATCGATTCTCAGTGTACTTGAGTAGGGGTGGCAACCTATGATGAAATAATATCCCCTAGTACTAGGGTATTGTATTGTTCATCCACTGCAGATGTGGGCACATACAACCACGCAGGTGATTGATCAGAGAGTCTTTTCCAGTGTTAAATCCCAAGCTTCAGGTTCTTGTGACCCATACCCAAGTTGACATTTTTTTGTTGAAACTGGCACAAGAATTGAACCATAAAACTAATCTTTTGTTAGATCCAGAATCAACATCAAAATTGTGAAAAAATGTTCTTGAACACAAAGTCAGATTTTTTTAACTAGACAAATTGATTTTAAATAAAAGTTATTAACTGGAATTTGAAAGGTTTAAACACGTTTAAATTGAGTGTTTGTTCTATCATTATTGTCAATGAGTGTTATATATTGACAAAATAAAAGTGTTTGCCAATAGTAACAATTGTTTGAAGGGTGGGATAAAAAAATGCCAAAATGATTCTTAATGTTTTTTAGTGTAATATGGAGAATCATCTGAATGGAGATCATAACATGACATTGGAAAGCTTTCAACAAGGGACATATGATAATAGTATTTGAATTTGATATTTTTCTTAGGAATTCAACCCACAAAGTTCAATGTCTCCTGATTTTGGAAAAATATATTTGCGAATCCTTAAGAGTTTTGACATTTTGCTATTTGTGTTGGAAGTTGGGACATACAAAATATAATGTAAGGAGAGTAGCACCTCCCATAAGAGTTTGGGCTATATGATTGAGTTTATGTGAACTCATGTGACCTAATTCAAGTTCAAAATTACACTAACCACATCTTTGTATGCTTGTGCAATTGAAGTGACCAAGAAATACATGTGAAACATAACACTCCATCCTAGTCCTCCTTAAAGTCTCACACCTCTCTCCAAGTCATGAACCAATGGTGACTACAACCTAGGTTTTTGAAATACTTCATATTGTCAAAATTATAGAGTTGAGTGCTGATGCCACTTGACAAGCCCAGAATGTCATTTAGGCATTTGAGTCCCAACTTTTCAAAACCCATAATTATCAAAGAACAACTCTTTGGTATGCAAACATAATATATCTTATAGCCCTTATGAGGTTTTCCCACTAACATAAAAATCATTCATCATGGATAATATTATTATTGAATGTTTATAAGATGCCATGCGATCCCATTTTAAAATCATTGTTGGCAACGGACCGGAATTCAATAATGAAGATGGTGTAAAAGACTTGTTGGTGTGTTGAACAATCAAATCTTAGTACACCGCTCCATGCAGGCCTGACACTAGCAAACTAGTGGAATGAGCCAAGAAAATATTATGCACAATAGCGGCCAAAAACCAAAAATGCAAAGCAACACATGCAATTTGGATCACATGATCCATTACGTCAAGGATACAATTCCATGTTCAAACCAACATGATTTTCACATTTACAATTGGCTTTTGCCATTGAAGCAATTCTACTCATTGAACTGAAGGCCATGACCTTTTCATAACCAATAGGATAAAATCACCGTTGAAACATAACTGAACATAAACATTGATTACAATTGAAAGAGCTAAACCAGACTTGCAAAAACTTGACAATACACTGAAAGTCTTGTTCAGATCAAATTATGGTCAAATTCCCAAGACTCGCTAGTTCATATAAGCCCCAACTTCATGTCTAAAATGGAGTCATCCATTAGTGCATACATTTGACGTCTTTGCAGTTCTTCAGTTCCACCAATTCCTTCTGCATGGTAGCAAGACACAACCTGATGCCATCTTATTTCACTAATGATAAAAAAAATAAATTATTCATTTCACAACTTGCTCCATGAACACAAAATGGTCTACAATAAGCTAGCCTGCTTCAGCCGGTGCATAAGAATTTTATCATTTCTCTTTCAGGAAAATGCAAGACATCCCTCAAGAAGAATGTCAACAAGAGGCTAAGATGGAGGGTAGGGGAGGAGATGAGAATTTTGAAGACAATGCTCGTTGATCTCATATCCAAATTCCAATATGAAATCTTCTTTATCCATATCCAGAATGAATATGCTGGTTCCAAAAATTGCCAAAACCAATCCTTGCACCAAAACAACTGTTTATTAGTGACAAGGGCATCAATGGGTCATGCCTAATTTCCACAAGTTATGGGTTCAACATTCAACGATGGTTACTAGGTAGGGTTACTCAGTAACCAGGTAAGTGGATACTCAATATACACATTTGAAGCTTCGAGCAGCAGAGTCCAGACAATAATATCAGTACCACAATGCCAGAAATTTTGTAACAAATCAGTCTCAGTAGTGAACTTGGAAGATCTAATCCCCAGTCACTTGAGGAGTGAGGTTGGAGAACCTGCTTCACAGAACAAGCAGACTGACCAAAGTAAGAAGGAAAATAAACATACACAAGCATCCATTCTTTGGATGATTGAGGGTTATGCCAAAATCATATTTCCATAAAATACAATGAAAGGAGACTTCCTCCTTCCGCAAAAATCAAGCAGACTACTGCAGTGCTAGAAGGCCATAGGGAAGGGGACTCCTTTACTAACAGTTCCCCAATATAAAAAAGAGAATTTGAGAAACTAGAAGTGGTTTAAAGTTGTCCTGTCCATGACAATCTCATGGCCTGCAGGATAGTTCGCAGTAACCTTCAGCAGTTCCTGCTTGAACCAAACCTTTGTCCATAGCTTTAAAAGTATGCATTGTCACATACAATTGCATTGGTGAAACCTTTGATTCGAACAAGTAACATGCTCAGCAATTGCCACCAGCAGTATGCATTCAACAAATACCATTATCAATCCCTAATCCCTGACACTAATCCCATGGTTGGAACTATCCAGAACTACAACCCAAAACCTTACAACCTGAACCATGAACCTATCTATTGCGCCCTCTTAATTGCAGCAATGGCAGACAGCCTGCAGTGAGTACTGGTCTGACATGCCATTCAGCAAACTCTCAAAAAAAATGAAGTTGATTTTCTCGTGAATGTAAGCAGCTGCAGAGTGCACAAGCCTATCTTCAGAATTGTGTCTATAATGGCGCTCAACCTGAAGGACAGAATGTTATCAGTTCCATTTGTTCAGCGTCGAGGGGGTTGCTGACTCTTTCGGGGACGCTTGTGACTGAACCGTGGATTTATCAATTGATCTAGTAGCTGCTCAGCATTCTTCTCAGATGTTGCCTGCACTATAACTCTCAAATCAGAATAGTAACAGAGAAGGCCCACCAAGAAATGGAATTTTGCACAATGCATAAAAAACTGCTCCCCATGAAACACATGCCGGAGAGAAGCACATATACATACCCTCCGAGCGAATTGAAAACGAAGTGTCTGGACTTCGATGCCACAGCTTACACGCAGATCCACACCAAGGCTGTCAATTCCAATCACCGACACTTCCTATGTAGGCCACCATATTTCCACCCTTGGTAAATAGCTGACAGCCATTCAGGACCAAACAAACTATCATCACTGAGTATATTACTAATTGCAAGGACCATTTTAAAACTAGCACAGCCCAAGTATGAAATAAATAAAATAGATGCACCTCACATACAAAACATATTCATGTCAGTCACAGACCAGTGTTTGGAGATGAAACTTCTCACCTCGACATTGAGCCCTCTTTCTCGTTTACAAAGTGCCTTGAGTGCTCTGTCTGTTTTGCTCCCAGCAGAATTCACTCGTTCTGCAATGGCTGCTGCAGAATGTGCCAATATGTCTGGCTCCGAATCACAAAATGCTTGAATATCTATGGATGCCTGGAAAAGAAGGGACTACACCTTTTGAAAATAACACTTTTGAGAAATTCTCTGCTCTACTTGTTTTTACATGATGGCAATTAAGTCAAATGGGCAAACAGAACTGTAAGGAATCAACAGTTTGTTCACAGATATGGCTCAATCCTGCAACGAATAGTCTAGATTGGAGGGTTTCCCTTGTTCACAATGCATTACCTGCACACCAGAAAAGGAGTCAAGTTGGAGGCTCATCATCTCCAGCTTGTAGAATGATGTACCCACCTCTCCATTCACCTCCACAGTCCACTCCATTATTGTGTCATCTTCCTCCACTTCTGAATTCTCACTTCTGTCCTGATCCTCATCATCTGTTTCTGAAGACTCAATCTCAGATCCCATGTCTGCAGCTTGACCATTCCTCAACCAAACTCTTGGTGAGCCTGCACTTCTGTCTCTCCTCCTGACATCTGAGCCATTGGTACTGTCAGATGTTGATGTTCCAGAAGCCTCTGCAGTGGCTGATTCTGCAATTTCACTGGAGATCACTTCCTGCATCCTCCTCTCAATTTTGTTCTTAGCAACTTTCTTTGTGTCACTGCTTGCAGGATCTGTGACAACCTTCCCTACTGGTGCTTGATGTAACTCTTTAGTTGCTGATGTTGACCTATCCACTAGCTTCAGATGTGCTCGAGTGTCCTGAGCTGTCCCTGGTTCTCTCAATCTCTCTCCTGATTGTTCAACCTCTTCCTCCTCTTCCTCCTCTTCCTCATTGTCTTCATCCCAAAGAAAACGATCAAACCACAAGCTTCGCACATATGTTTCCTCCTCATCAGTGATCCGCCGCACAACCCCTTTAACTGTGAGCCGCTTTGATGGCCTTGTAAAGTCTTCAATATGATCAGCTGCTGCTGCCTGGTGGTCAATATCAGAATTAGAATAATAGAGATTTCCCCTCTGGATCCCAAACATTTCAGTATACATGGGGTACAGCTCAAAACCATTGATTTGGTATGTTGGAAGTAACTTCACATGTCTTTGTAAAGAGAAGGAAGACATCAACCCCACCAAAAACAAAGGTGGTGAAGGAAAAAGAATATCATGCAAAACTTGAAAACAACAATAGGATTGCTTCTACACAAGGTCATCATTCGAAGGGGTGACATGAGCAAGTATTACAGATTTTCAAATCAGGGAAAAAAGTCAAGGAGTGCAGACTTAATGAAGAGAACAGTTTGCTAACCTGTGCCATCTTGGTGGCAAAATCCAAGGGATGCACCCAGGTTAAAGTCTCAGAACCACCCCAGACATTTAATGCACCCAATGACTCAGGTGATAAACTTCCTTGAAAAGCATCTGCAACTCCAGGTAATCCTTCATCCCAAAACTGCAAACGAATCCCAGAAAAAAAATCTTCTTAGGTTCTTTCCTCAAAGTTAACAAAAGAAGCACACAAAATATATAACAGCTTCATAAAAATATGGATAACAAAAAATATGTGCAAAGAATAGTCTACCAACAGTGATTGATGCTGTTGATTTCAGCAAAGAGTGTATGTAATTGCAACAGGAAGACTCAGTCATGAGCTTGGCTGGCAATAATGAGATGTAGCTAATCAGAATAGTCAAAATCACATTCATTCAAGCTGCAGTAAGCTTCTGAGGGTGAGCTTCAATTCATTAAGACTGTTCCTGTACAAGCATCCAAGCCTAGCATAGAGAGGCCTCATAGAGGGTATTTGGGTTTGGGCCTCCTGCACCCTGAAAATATCTATGAGATTGCAGAGAAAACCCTACAATAACACTTTTAAGATAAATGTTGTACCAGTTCCAGCAAGACCAAAACTAAATGGAAATGAGTGTGGTCATAGCCTTATGAATGTCACCCACAAAGTATCAGACCATCACCTTCACCATGACTGCCCATGGACTTCATCAGCTCCTCATAATGGCTGTAGATAAGCATATAATAGTCCGCCAACACTTGGGTCAAACAAGTATACCAAATCTGGGTCCTGAGTTCCTGCCGTATTTCCAATCAGCAAGAAGTGTACCACTGGACATGGAAAGAAAAACACATCTGTCCAGCAAGGTGAATACTCACTTGAACGTCAAAGTCCTCAAGATCATCATCACTGGAGCCACCATTACTGCCATCCTCTTCATCAAAGTCAGAGATATCCTCATCGTCGTCATCACCTTCTTCTTCAATCAGGTGTGCCAATTGGACTTCATCCATACTCCTAAATCCAATTAATACCTGCCCTTGACAAGGTCAAAGGAACCTTCAGGTTGATATGGACTTTAGTCAATGGGCCTGTCAAGGGGAGATCACCTCCTACAGCACATGGAGAGTTCCTTCTGTGCTTGACAAAGTATGGACAGCACATAACTCTTATCAGGATAGAAATTGTGGTCCTTGCAATGCATTGTTAGAATGATTAAGCTACACACTCTGAACCCAGTAAAATATTTTTGAGGTAGGTAACAGACATACTGTAGAGGTTTGTGCAGAAGAAAGGTTGGAGAGAAACTCATTGTCATCATTCATCTCAAAATACAAATCTGCAATTCAGAAGCTCATTTAGGACATCTTGAAGAGAAGCAATGTAAGCTCCATGATGCAATTACCCACCACATCCTATACCCAGAAAATTTCAAATTTCAACAGACACTACGTTTGTGCATGTCACATGCATGTCAGCCTTCATGTTATCAACTAGCTAAGCTTGAATTCATATGACTGAAACCATGCCATTTGCCTTGTCTAAACAAGGTAGGACAAGAAACCAAGCAGTTAACATAGGACTAAAGTAGGTTTAATTAAGTTCAAAGTACAGAAGCAATTGACATCAGCCAATACTTTAATCCACTGCAGAGATCCAAGCAGGGTAAAGGATGAATGCACAAACCACCATGCTCGTCAACAAGGTATTGCACCTCAGTTCCAAATACTGGATCTTCATCAGACACAAGTGAAGCAAATATGGCTGCATACCAGTTGACCTGAAAGGAAAAGCAAGAAGAGTGATGTCATTCTTGTGTATTAGCCAAAGAACAGGTCCACATAGTGGCAAAGAAGCTAAATGCTAGGATAGCATAGGGCATCTGCATAGCTCGCAACAGTCAATATGGCAGGGGCAACAAGAAGACACCTCAGCAACTGTCCTTGCAACAGCAGCAGCTGTTGGTCGTCCATTGGCAGCTAACATCTCCTCTTTCTCAAGCTTTGACAGTTCTTCTAAAGGATGGTAGCCACACTTTTCACTGCGCTCAGATGCATCAGGCTTGGATCCTGACTGGTCTGCTGCCACATTTACTTGCCATCCCTCGTCTCTTCGCTTCGCTGCAGATTGCTCCACTGGTTCAACCAAAAACCTTTACAGCCAAAACCACCACCCCAAATTCATCACCAGGCCCAAATGAATGAAAGCTTCAGTCACATGAAGAAAGTCCTCAAACAGAGTCCTCCATTAACACTTTCAAAATGCTTCCTAGAACTTCAAACCTAAAGGCAGATCTGCACCCTAGTGGGGGATCCCAAGTGATCCCTTGATCCAAACTCTGGTTGCATTGCCATTCCCAAATGACAAGAAATGTGACTAATCAACCATTACAGTTGGGAGTTTCCAAATGCAGGAATGAGATCATCTACTGGGGTTAGATCCTCCCAGTTCCACTAGTGATCAAAAGTGTACCTGCTCAGCATACCTCTGCCGGAGGAAAGTCCTGTCAGGCCCTGCCACCCTCTACATGATGCTTGCTTCCAAAGCCCCGACACTAAAGAGCCACCCCCTCCATCCCTACCACAACACATTGTTGGAGCTGCAGAAAAAAGCAAAAAATACACACATCCCACACATCACAAATCGACAATCAGAACTCAGGCATTGTTATTTTACTCCAGATTCCATTCAACCTGAACTTCAGAGATCACATCAAATGTCTATCCAATACGCTTGACTCAGATTGAAGGTCCAAGTTTCCAAAACACATGTAATCCAGTTCATTTCTTGGTCCAAGCCCACAATCACATCGAAACTAAGGGCGGAGCGGGAGGGAAAACAAAAAAAAAACCCTCTCGAGACAGTTCTTCACAACTTATGCCACGGAAGATTTCTGATCGAGACAAGTACCTACCCACTCCAGAAACCTGGCCCCCAAGAGAATTGCGCAGTCCACAATAGGGACATGACCTCAACGATCTTCAGCGAATATATGGGGCAAAGGAAAATCATCAAAATAAAAGAAAGCTCACCAGGGCAGCAGTATCGAAGAGAAGCCATAGAAGGAGATGCAACAGCGGCAGCAACGAGCGCCATCACCGCGTCAACACAACAATCGCGCTCTCTTCACTCAAATTCCTCGCTAGCTCTCTCTCTCTTTCTCGCTTCGCTTGCACCGCGCCATAGTCTTGAGCAAGAGTCCAGGTTTTCATCCTTTTCTCATCAACGACTAACAATTTATCATCCACAGTGCAGGGTATTCGGTTTCCGCTTGTCGATTTAGTTCACCAATAATCATCCACAACGACCAAATTATCATTCATAATTAGCTCTTCCCCTCTTCTTTTCTGATCCCTAATTTTTTCCATCGCCTTCCTTGACCAAACGTACACACGACGAGTGGTTGGTGGGTATAAAAATATCATCCATTTTATTCATCAAGATAAGGTTCAGATTACATTGCCAAGAACAGCACCTTCATGGATGAGACAGACTGACGTTCATCCCAAATGGCAATACCTATTTTCTCCTCTCAACAAAAGCCAAGTTTGAAGTTTTATCATGAAATGCAGAAATTTATCCAATTAACAAGCGACAGATGTCTACTCCCGATTGGTCGAAGCGGCGTACGCGCAGGAATGCAGGATATGCCTTCCTTCGGATGCGGTTTTGTTTTTTTGTGTTTAAGACGATCTGATTTCTTCGTTGGTTGCCCGATTGATTCTGTTGTTGCCGTTGCTGTTTGTTGGCATATTTTTGCTGGGTGTGATCATGAGATCATGTTTGTTCTTTGAATTTATCCGGAGTCTATGGCTTCAGGTAGGTTCTCAGGTACCTCCAGCGGTGGATGAGAAAATTAGGGTTTGGATCTACTGTTGCCCTGAATTTGCTTCTCTTCACTGTGTCTTCTTCACATTGTGTGTGGTGGTTCCTTTGTAAAAAGGGTTGTGTACTTAGATCTCGCCCGCATTAGATCTCCTTCCGCTGTATGTCGGTGGGGGCGAAAGGAATCAATTTTAGGGTTTTGTGTTGCTGTTGTTGTTTTTGCTGTTGTTGTTTGTACTCTTTTGTTTTAGGGTTCAAAATTGATTTCCCTTTTCTTCGCCTTTTTCTTTTTTGCCCCATCAGAAGGTTCAACATCAGACTATCAATCCATAAACACCCTTGTAGCATGCATGCATGCATGCATCCAGCTTTGCCATTATGAAATAAAATCCTGATTTTCCTCTGTGTGTTGATGAGATACATGTTTAGAAACAGGAGGAACTACAAGCTGAAGAGCTGAGTTGAGCTTCATTGTTTTCTATCGTTTTTGGCATGCCCTAGGTAGCTCTGCGCATCTATATGTGTGTGTGTCTCTCTGTCTCTCTCTCTGATCTCACTGGGGCAAGTTTCATGAATCCCCAAATTATGCCTTTTCATAGCTGCTTGAAGCTCTTAGCTCTGCTGTCTGTAGCCATCCATAATCCAACTTGTGGATTCTAGCTGAAAATCTGACAAAACACTGCTGTACATTTCACAATCTGCCCTTGCAGCAGCAGCAGCAGCCCACGAAGTTGCCTTTCTACCTGGAAGCTTTTGGATCAAGCTGGGAACTCAAAAAAATGGAAAAAATTGTTGCTGACTTTTTGGGGGTTCTAAAAAATGACACAAATTGTGAAATCTTAGTGGGTTGATGGTGAGGAGAAGAAGCAGCCTTATTGATAAAGTGTTGAAGAAAGTGTGTGGGGGGGGGAGGGGGTTGGGCAGTAGAGAAATAGAGAGGGAAATGGGAGGAGGAGTTGGGAGAAGACCACCTGTTGGGATCTAGCTAGAGAGAGAGGGGAGCCGTTGAACCAACCAACTGCCAGCCTACCTTCGCCATACAAGGCAGCTGGAAGTTATATTGGCTACAATGAGCGAGGAAGTTACAAGCCGGCTCTGCCACAGTCACATGAACAGGAGGAAAGTCACACTACCCATTGCTACTATTTTGGCAGGGTATGACAGAGGGATGAGGAGGAATCACGTTGCACCCAGCAGGCATTCAACGAGAACAGCCAAGTATAAGAACTTTGATGTGCTGCTATCACCACTACCTATCAGGAGGCCCAAAGCCCATCATCATCTGGAATCAAGCAGCCTCCTGCAGGGAGGCGGTGATGAGAATGTGACAAGAAGGTGCAATAAAGATGGAGCCCATCTATCACATGGAGGGAAGTGGACAAACTTCAAAACTCCCCTGTTGTCCTTGACAAAAGGAATGGTGAAGAAGAGTACTAGTCCAAATACAATGGTAAGAGATGGTGGGAAGTGGAGATTTGCAGCAATTGCAGCTAGCCGGCCACTGTATTGATCAGGGTATTGGAAAGGCACTTCAGAAAAGAGACAAAAAGGAGGCTGGAAAGAAAAAACAGAAAAGGAGTAGTAGATGCATCCTTACCACCGACTGCGCATGGCAATGGCATCAGTGCCTGGCACATCTGCATGTGCTGCCTGCCGAGTTTTGCGCCGAAAGTGCACTGCACAGTGCTTGTTTGCTCCCTACTTCCCCCCTGACCAGCCCCAGAAATTTGCTCATGTCCACAAGGTGCGCTCTAAGCTTATGCACACTCCAGTTTTGTTTTGCACACAATGTAGCCTTCCTGAAAAGCTTAGTCCTACCTGAAATTAACTCTTCTTTAGCAATTGACCTCTCAAATGAGTCAACCCAACAGCAAATATGATTTGCACTTGCTGGCATGAATTGCCAACCAAGCATAAACCACAACAACAATGAGCAGTATGAACCCCCTGCAGCAAGGTGGTGGTCTTTGACTTTCTGCAGATGATTGCAATGAACCATAATATGAGGAAGTGCAGTTTGCACATAGAATTGATTGAATTCACCTCCTCCATGAGACTCATGCACTAAGTGCTCACATTTTACACTTGGGTTCCATTTGCCTACATGCCAAAAGCCCTCTCAAGATGTCACCTTCACTTTAAGGTGAGCAATGTACAGAATTTATCTATTCAGCGAGTTTTCATGTTTAACAAAGAAATAGTCTTGGTTAGGAGTTCACAGGCACCACTGTAGTAGCTTGATCAACATGTTTGCATATGCTGAAGTACATGGGATGTGTATAATCAAATTTGGAGAAACTCCAAGGTGAATAGGGAAGAGTGAAAGGTTGGAGAGTTAAGGGGGGGTGGGTAGGTGTTCGGTGTCGCCAATGTCACCAAAATGCTCCACGAGTTGCCACCTCCGCATCGGGAAGACTGTGTGAATTCACTGGCTTATGAAGCTGATGCACGTGTTCAAGATCCTGTTTACGGCTGTGTTGGTGCCATCTCTGTACTTCAACAGCAGGTTTTCACCTCTTTTTTGCTCTCTTCTCCCTTTTTAGCTCATGAAACCTCTCTGAAAAGATCTCAAACTCTTTCCCTTAATCATCATCATTATGCTCACTTAAATTGCAGGGAATCACTCAGGTCTCCTTCTTTTCCATCAATCCACTCTGGTAAAGTTGTAGTGCTAATTTATGAGAACCATATGTGCAAGCATATGTTGCAGCAATAAGAATTGCTGAGTTCTATTTCTAGCCTTAAACCCCATTTTGTCACTAATGGTACTTGATTCATGACCACATCTAGAATTAGGATATAGAACACATACAATCAGAGCAGACTGAAGCTGATGATAGTGTTCCAACAGGAGCTGATTCATAGAACTGCAACATAATTGAAGCAAGTAGTGGGTGATTGTGTTCAAGACACTGAAATGTAACTTGCTACAAGGTTTTGAATTCACTAAACTATTGCAGTGGAATTTAGGGTGACCATTAGTGTCTCTCAACTGTAGTCACTGTTTGTACACATGGGAAATATATGTTGGCCCAGTGCAGATACTTCCCATGACCAGTTAACCCACCCACAAAAAACAGAATGGGAAAGTAAATTCCACAAGTTCAATTTCCTTGTGATTCGAAATATTCTAAACCCACCAATAAAAAACAGAGTGGGAAAGTAAATTCCACAAGTTGGATTTGCTTGTGACTTGAAATCTTCTGGACATTAGTTGTTGCTTTGTTTCATGGAAGACAAATTTACACGTGCCATTCAACCTTTGGGTAGTGGCATGATGGGAGCTATCCAGAATGTTTTGATGGAAAAAAGTATTGACATCAATAGTATCAAGTAATGTTTCAATGAGTGTGAAAGACAATCAATTCTTGGCACAAAACTGATCCATATTGGAACAAAACTTGGAATTTCTTTTCACGTGAAAGGAATACTGTTGTGCTCTGGAAACACTTTCAAAGCTCACTTTCTTTTCCTATCTCACCACACCACCCAAAACCCCTATTGTAAACTACAGCTTCCTAAGTCTGAAGTCAAGCTTGAACAACCCTTTGAACAGAACATATATACTCTCCCCTTCAGGGCAGGTTCATGCAGTCATGATTTTTGTGGGTTCACTCACCCCTGATTATAAAACATTGAACTCATTACATGCAGATTCTTTGCATGCAAAGAATCTGAGTGTGGGACAAAGTTTAGATGATGGATGGCAGATGCTGCTGCTGGCATTTGCTTGCTCAGAAGGAGAGAGCAAGCAGCTACCAACATTACTCACCCACTAATCCTTGCTCACTGATCTCCACCTAGAGTGGCAGGCATGCCACATAATAGCAAAGACACTGTTTGGAAAAAACATACCTGAGTAGAGATTGCTGAAAAACACTCTTGGAACAACATTCTTGAGTACAGATTGTTGGAAAAATCTCTTGGAAAACATTCATTCTCGAGTATAGATCATTGAAAAACACTCTTGGAAAAACATTCATTCTCAGCTAGAGATTGTTGAAAAACATTCATTCTCAAGTAGAGATTGTTGAAAAACACTCTTGGAAAAACAGTCTAGAGTAAGATTGTTGAGAAACACTATTGGGAAAACATTCTTGAGGAGAGAGATTGTTGGAAAACACTCTTGAGTATACACATTACAGTTTTGAGTAGAGAATTTGTTGAGTAAAGAAAAGCATAAGTAAAGAGATTGTTGAAAACAAGGAAAAAACTTGATGTAGAAGAAACACTCACACTCATCGACTGGGAAATCCTATTTGGAGTAAAGAATGCGTTACCACTAGTACTCCAGATTGATAAAGGGTGCCAGTGAAGCACAGAGAAGTGCTGCTGAACACAAATGCTATCTCTCTCAGAAGCATGCAACAGAAAAGTTGAAATCCATTATCAAGAGAAACAATTAAGCCTCGATGCTTGATGCTTTTGGTTTTCAAAGCAGATTATAGTCACCAATGCAGAGGGCATGGGTGTAAAGTCTAGATTCTAAGAGTAATGGGTCTCTTTCCATTAGGCTGCTGTGATCATAGTTTTACACACAGCACACTTTGATCACAGTAGCCTATTGGAAAGCCACTGATATAGGACCTTGTTTCTTGCTGCATGTACAGTCCCTTTCCATTGGAGAGCTGCAAGTGCGTTGAAATGAGATAGTTAATCATGTTAGAAACTCTGATTACATGTCATGTAATCATGAAAAAAAAAAGAAGAACAGATGTCACGTTATGGCGAGTCATAGTTTGACTCTCAGATCTGAGAGCTCCTGCGATTGGTCAATGGTTGACCAATAGAGCTGTGAGATGATTGTGAGCTAGCTCAAAAAACATAAGCTACCCTCACAGGTAGCGCACCTGCAGGCCCAGTTAGCGCTGGCGACAGCGGAGATTGCACGAGTGCGCGAAACGTTCGCCATCGCCGCCTCCGCCACTACTTCCACTGCAAATGCTGCTGCATCATCCGGAGGAGCTCTCTGTTTGGCTGCAGCTCTTCAACCTCGCTCCCCATCATCATCTCAGGCGGATCCTATCTCTTCTTCTCCGCCTGCTGCCACTGCCCCAAGGCCTTGTTCTTGAGCACCACCACTCTCTCTCTCTCTCTCTCTCTCCCACCTTATTACTACCACTACTACCAATCTCTGGCAGTTTTTTGGTGACAGTGTTGATACATCAGTTTTGGCAACATCAGCAAGAATGTGTTTCTAGTTTGTACAAGTGTAGATAAGATGATTGTAGAAATTATAATATGTGATCTCGAAATTCTTCACGAAATCATTGTCAACAATTAATTCTACATGAGTTTTGCTTTTCTTTCTAAATGCAACAAAGCATATTGTCTTGATCAATTCCTGCCAAGGGTTTTTTTTTTCCAATTTTGTCATGTAGCCCACAATAGCAACCATCTACAAGAGGAATTTAGAGCCATATCTTGGCTACAGGTCAGAGAAGACAGTAGGCATTTTGTATAATCCTGTTATGTTTTGGCCACCCCCAAGGACCCAGTGTCTAAATATGCTGACTTCCATGTTTTTCTCCTTAGAATGTGATGAACTAAAAGACATCTAAAACTGATCTTACTAAAAAAGAATTTATAAATGTTGGGTAGACGAGAAATTTGGCACCAAAAAATTTGGCTGATGTCTCCACCTTCAAGATTCATTCAACCAGTTCCAAGTTTTATTTTTCATTCGTATACGCGTTACCTGGCAGTGATGGGATTGATTGATGATTTTAGAATACAGCTGAAAAATCACACCATTACAAAATTCATCCATCAAATCTCACTAATTCTCATGTAACAATCACACCCAGCAACTGAGTTAGGAGAGATCTTCGCCTCCTCAACCAGTGTTGGGCTACCTAATGCCCAACACTGGTTTGAACTTTGGACCTCCTGGGAACTAGAATAGAAAATACGTGTACTTGAAAATGGTCACAGATGAATAAAAAAAGCACATTACAAGATATATAGAAAATCAATTGTATATATAATTCCCTATTTCACTAAATTGTCATTCCTCTTTCTTCATTGCTTAGTCATTCTGCAAAACTCTAATAAATTGCTTTTGGGTCAAAAACCTTTTCCTTCATTTGTAAACCACTGAGTTTAAAAATCTAGACCTGAACTTCTATCTGCAAGTAGTCTATGCCATCACTTGTTATGAATAAAAATCAAAGTTATCCTCGTTTTTTCTTGCAAGCAAATTGAAGTCACTTGGGGTAGGATTATCATGGCAAATATCAACAGTTCAAGTATTTTAGAACCAAAAAAATCTCACCACAGTATGTCTTAGCATTTCCTTGGCAACAAGAAAGGCAACTAGATCTGAAACCAACCGTTATATATGTCTATATAAAGTTAATTGCTATTTGATTTTAGCTAGCTCACATATGTCAATAAAGAATGTATCTCTCATGATGAAGAGCCATTTCATTATTTTTTTATCTTTCTTCTACTCTTTCCTTCTCCATTAAGGATCCAACATTATACTAGCACAATGTATTGAACTATATATGAAAAAACCAACTATGTTACAAAATATCATGTACTCTTATTTTTCCTCAGCAAATGAAGCTTCATCTCATTACTTTTTATATCAGCTAATCCATCCTCCCATATAATTCATACCTTGTTGACTTTGTTCAACCAACAATATGCATGAAAGAGAAAATGGGTTCAGTGAATTTAACAAAAAAAAAAGTCTATAACTTCCAGAATTGGCGATACAAAAAACAACTTTTTGCATCTTTTGTTTCTTCAAGAGTCTATAATGCTTTCATTTCTTCCACTCAAAACTGACATTTTGAGATTAGAGATTAAAATTTTAATTTTGAGATAAATATTTTCATTTGAAATTGAAATTGCTACATAATTATTTGATTATGAAAATAAAAACCTACATTAAATGCAATGGTGAACTTATGATGAGAAATTAATGCATAATTATATCATAGTACATGCAATTTGAAATGTACATTGTTTTGACATATTTGCATTGACATTATCTTCTTAAGTTGAAGTTGTGGTCAGATGATTAAAGACTTGATTTGTGATTGTGATGGTGACCAAGTTCAATTCCCTAGACTTGTGAAATTATATGTATTTTGATTTATATGATTAGCTCTACCCAATCAAAACACATTACTTTGACCAAGCATTTATGAATGTGTTGATCACCTTAAATGAAACTTCAACTACACATTCATTTATAATCAAAATAATATATATTTTTTTTTTGGTACTATTAAGTTGATAGTTTTAATATTATATAAAATTTTATACTAGTCATTATTTCATATAATTAATTTATAATGTGTAAGATTATTTATTATAAATTTTTATTGCATCAATTAGTTACAATATGACATATTAGATGGTGATTTAAATCAACTTATAACTAATTTAGTAATTTATTCTACATATAATTTTGAATTTAATTGTCATATTTTATTTTGAGCCTTCATTTATTACATTATAAAGACATTTCAAGAAAATAAAAAGATGAAAATCCAATCTTAATCATATGCGTTGATATATAATTAATATAATACATATTTAGTATATTATATTATAAATAATGTATCGCAATATAATGTCAAAAATAATACTTATTTGGGTGATTACATTTATGACTATACATATATATATATTTGACAAACATAATGTAATACAATGTAAAAATTAATCTATGTTAAGTAATAATTTATAAATTATTTTAATATTTTATCATATAAATTGACTTATAGTTAATTATCATGTTCCATTATTTTGAAACCAAATGAAAATTCAAAATAAAAAATGGAAATTTTCATTTTAAAATTTAAAATTTTATTAATCCTTAATCTATCGATGAAGCAAGGTAGTTTGTTTGTTTTGTTTTGTATTGATGAGATCCATTAAACTAGGATGCAACCAGGATGCTTCATATTGCGTTCTTGGTCTCTTTGGAAAGCTTTTGAGGAGGAAGGGTGCATAAGCTTGGTTTCATGGCGTTTGGACTTGCGTTGTATAAGTTCTTGAATATTGAATGATTTCTTCATGAAAATTAAATTAAATCCTAGCTGAAAATTCCAGAGGAATTGCAATGTGCCTTTGGTGTTATTGGAAAGATCTTGATGTGCAGGATTTAATGGAATTTATGTGGGTAACATTTAGATTCAAAATATGGGAGATATTAATTTTAAAGTGATTTCTGCTTCTGAAAATTCAAATAAATTCCAAAAAACCAGGTTTTGGAAGGAAAAATCAGTTGAGGGCGTGGTAACACTTGGGCCAATGACACATGCCACACTAGTATTAATGAATTGGAATATTATTAATATTTTATTTTTAATATCTTGTATTATCAACTAGCATATTATTTAAATATTAAAAAATTTTAAGATATTTTTATTTAAATAAAATAAAATAGATTTATTATAAAATTAATATTAAATTTACATATTCCATTTATATATATTTTAACTAAATAATATTTTATGAACTATTTGTATTAAATTTCATAATTAAAATGTACCATGTAATATTTTTTTAAATCATATTTTAAAATTTTCTTTCATTGGGACAAAGTATGAGAAAAATAATGATGGTTAAAAAAAGATAATGTCATCAAAACATTGTTGTTCAAATGAATTGAAAAGTAAGATTTACATGTAATTTTTTGGATCGATTTTATTATTTTTGTGTGTAGATTTTGGAAATCCTTCCAAAATGAAGTTTAAATTGTTTCATTTGGACATAATATGAGAAAGATATTATTACTTAAAGTTGACTTTTGAAAAAAATTTATTTGCATTTCAATTTAAAACTAAGGTGTAAATAAAAGATTTAACCAATATGTTTTGTCTTTGAATCTCATCTCACAAACTATATGAAGAACATGTTTTCTCTTGATTAGCAACATAGACATGTGTATGCCAATTTGGGATGAGTAAAAAATTGTTTGACTTCACATGGAAATTGTGAAATAAATTTAAAACATACTCATATTATGCCATTATTTCATAGCAAACTAAAAAATATCTTTTTATCTTATGTGCTTCCAAAAATATATAAGAAATGACATCCCTAGGATCTAATCTACTTTTATGTTCTAGAATTATATTAATAACTTCTAATGTCACACAAACTTGCTCCCTCTATGTAACTATGTTTTTACAACATTTTAACAAAGTGTTCAAGATTAAATGCTAACGAAGTGTTAATACAATCATTGATATGATGTTCTCATGGCATTGTAACACATTGTGATAAATGATCATTGTATGACAATGTCATTACAACATCAAATCAATGATTTATAAACTCTTCACTAACACTTAACCTAGAACATATTGTTAAAGTGTTGTAAAAGTGTAGAAACATGGAGAGGATAGGTTTGTGATATGATGATCAACACCATTTTTTTATGCAAATTGGTTTCATGTTTTCATGTCTCATGCACTTGTATGCCAACTTTGAAATTTGTGTCTTGCCACCCTTTAATTAAACTTTCAAATCCCCCCCTGCCCCAAAAAAAAAACCAACCCCCTATTTTGCCTTCCAAATCACCTTTCCAAAAACCCCCAAAATTCAAGTCCCCTCTTGCCCCAAAACAACCTCCAAATCATCAAGATCATGAAGGTGATGGTAAGTAGTCACTAATGGTTGTAACAACAAGAAGACCATGACGATGAACAAGCCCACAAGATTATCAAGATCAAAAGGATGATGGTGAGCAATTGCCAGCTACAAAAATGAAAAAATCTCGATAACAACCAACACCATAAGATCATGATCATTATAAGAGCAATGGTGGCCAATTGCTAGTTACAACAACAACAACAAAAAAACACAAAATCATCAAGATTAGGAAGCTGATAGTAGGCAATTACTGGTTGTAGTGATGTCAAGAGCATGATGATCACTAGGGCCACAAGATGATAAGATTAAGAAGCAATGGTGAGCAATTATTGGTTGCAACAATGAAAAGAGCACAATGACGATGACCAAGATCATAAGAAAATGAAAAAGAAGAGGACAATGACAAGCTATAACAACAACAAGAACACTCCACAACCACCAGGCACCAATGTGGGCTACAAAAATGAAAATAATATCACTACAAGTACTAGTGTGACAAGATAATCACAAATACAATGGTGATGACACAAAAGCAAGCAATGAGAAAAACACAATTGTAGAAAAAAGCTTCAAGCTCCAACCCTTGACATCAACATGCCACCTCGCTCTAACCCCTAACCCTAAATTGGAACTAGAACTTTTGAAAAAATTGGTCCAGCTCCAATTCTTTGAAACACTTGAAAACTAGGCCTGATTCTGGTCCCAACTATTCCTGTAACCTCAGTTCCACATCTTGGGACCCAAGTCCAGTTAGGTTCTAGGTAATTGGAACCAGAATCAACAATGGGTACCCGCAAAAAACATTGGTGATTAAAGGTAAATAATAATTAGGTAATGGTTGTTTACTACAGTAGTCTCCCGTTTAAGTACACAACTTGAACCTCGGAGTTTTGTGCGTACTTTACCGGTAGGTGCGTACTTTAGACGCTCCATTCCCAAATCGCTTGCGTTTCGCTGCAATGTCGAAGAAACTAACCGGCAAGCACTTGAATGAGTCCTAGCGTTACGAGATCATCTCAAAACTGAGCAAGACAAACCCTCCAAGCAAACGCGCTTTAGCGTGTGAGTACGATGTTAACGAAGGTGCTATCCGGAAGGTCTAGGAGAAACAAGATTCAATTTTTGAACGATCCACTTTACTCTCCGAAGAAGCTAAGCAGAAGACCTTCAGAACTTCAGTTGGACGATTTACCGAACTTGAAGATATGTTGTACATTTGGATTGACAACATGCACCGTGCCAGGCTCCCTGTATCGCCATCTCTCGCCATTGTGAAAGCGAAAAGTATTGCTTTTACATTATCCATTTTTGATTCAGACTTTAAGGCTTCATGGCAATGGCTTAGTTGTTTCAGGACACGCTGAGGTCTACAGAAAATGCTTCTTCATGGAGAAGGAACTGAGGTTGACAAAAATGACCCAGAATTACTATCAGCGTTAGAAGAATTATACTCTATCATCGCTCGATACGACCCTGAGAACGTCTACAACATGGACGAGACTATATTGATTTTCTATTTGCTTCCCAGATATTCCATTTTGATGCCGAACGAGGACATTTCAAGCACTAGAGGCAAAAAGAAAGCGAAAGATCATGTTTCTCTGATAGTTTGCGCCAACACATCTAGAACACATAAAATTCCTTGCGTAATAATTGGAAAGCCGAAAGAGCCAATGTGTATTAAAGACTGACACTAGCCATTTCCTTATTTCAATCAAGTGAAAGCATGGATGGACGTGGAAACCTGTTGGAAATGGTTCAACGAAGTCTTTGTTCCAGAAGTCAAAAGACGAATAGGACGTCCCATTCTCTTACTGATGGATAATGCGCCAGGACACTTCGACGCCTTCAAACGCGATAACATCCGCGTAGTATTCTTTCCTCCGAACTGTACCAACTGGAAACAACCTTGTGATATGGGAATCATCGCCGCTCTCAAGAAACGTTACAAATATTTATATCTCAAGGATATCCTCGACTTCTATGAGCTTGACGAGTAGTTAAAGCAACGAAAAAGAGAATTGGGAAAACAACTACAATGAGGTGCAACATGAGTTTCCTACGGAAATCCAGTGCACCTACTGGATGCCGCAAGCTATGTGAAAGAAGCCTGGGATTTCGTCTCGTCATGCATTCAGTAAGGTGAAGCTCATGAACTTGGAATCGGAACCAGGGGCTGAGAGCAAAAATAACGTCATTGCCACTGAGTTAGCCCAAACCATCGAAAGCTTAAATTTATCGATCAACTAATCAGAACTGGAAGAATTTGTTCATATTGATGACGAAAGCAATGAAGAATATGCCGCAGCAATGTTGGAAGACGTTGAAAAGCTGTTGGAATCGATGAAGATTAATGAAGCAAGGCTTGATGAAGATAGCGATGTTAATCAACCAGAGCAGATTGTCGAGTCACAGGATAGAGTTGAATTTCATGGATTTGAGTCTTTGTATAAGCAAATTCTCGATATTGAGGATCAACTGTTCTGCTCTAACGTTCAAACAGAAGCTGAAGAAGCATTCGACGATCTCAAAAAATCATTTGAAGAGTTCCAGGCCAAGGTCCGAGCAGTCGTCCTCAAAGCCAGATGCAAAAAAAACCAAAACCTGCACCAGATGACGATTCATGATATGTTCCATTGAAAAATGTTGATCCCTAAAAATTTTGTCATAAAATGCGTACTTAACCGTGATGCGTACTTAAACGGGTGCGTACTTAAGTGGGAGGCTACTGTACCTACCTAGTTGATAGGTAGTAATAAAAGCAACTGAGCTAACCACCATGGTTAGCTAGGGAACTGGAATCCAACAGAAACTGTTTCCTGATCACTTACCATCCATCCTTCATGGTGCACTGGTGGGCACTGGTTCACTCTGGCCTAGAAATGCAACTCAAACTGGACATCATGAACTCACAACAAAGTTCCGGATGGACAATCCAATTAACATGGTATGATGACAGACCTGACTTTTGGGTGGTGAACTCATCTTGAATTAAATTCTTGGCACGCAATGGAAGTGGTACCTAGGTTCAACCATCCTACAAATCTTAAGTACAAATGTGATTTTGGGTATTTGGGGTGTTTGTAGTAGAGTCCTAGTAACAACCATCAAGAGACGACGGCAGTTGTTACCACTGCAAATGGAGGTGGTGATATGGGAGGTTTGGAGAAACAGATGGGCTTTGGAAGGGATGAAGGCATCATGGCAGCTAGTGGATGTTGTGAAAAAAAGTTAGTATCTCACAATCAGCAATAAAAATATGAATTTTGGAGAGCCTGTAAGTGTGCCACAGGCTCTAAACAATGTGTCTCAAAATTTAGAACATGATCCAGAGTACAATATCTACGGAATGCATATTTCTAGTTCTGTACAATTTGATATTGTGCATTAGCACAAGCCATGTGGAACTGAACACAATTTGTGGTTTCTTCCATTGTTGATGTTGAAGAGGGTGCAATCGATATGGTGAAATTGTGGAAGTGAAAGTTTGTGTCTCTGAGAAAAAAAATGAAAGCAAGATTAGAGGTGAGTTCTGTTGTTTTAGCTGATAAATATAGGTATAATTACAAGCTTTCAAATCAATTAGTAAAAATGAGTCATATAAAATGCATTGAAAATGTGAAGTGTGCAATTTGGACTCAAACTTGTTTTGGGTGATGGGTTTTTCCTGATTAGATTGAACTACTATTGTATCCCCTGTAAGTGAGATCTACAGAGACCCATGTAAACATAAAAAATGTGTTTCTTTTTTTCATCTTGCTGCAGTTTTTTGTCCTTTCAAGTTGTATTGCTCTTTATCAAAAGCAGCATTCTGAATCCTCATGCATTTTCACAGTTTTGGCAGATTCTTAAAGTGGGTACAAAGAGTCACTGTCCTTGAACCTGTCTAGCAAACCATATGTGCATTGGGTGAGGTTTCTACTGTACCAAGAATGACATTTCATGGCTGCAACATTCTATCTGGAAGAACATATTATTCAATAACCATTACAACATTATGAAAGGTGGGGTCATTAAATAACCATATCCAAATCCAAACCCTGGAAGTGAACCTCCACAGATGATGATGTTAAGAGATGGAAAAGGGAGTGTTGTCTGGTGGCACACGATGGAAGTGCATGGGCTCATTCCATCACTTAAGTCTTTCATTCTCACATAATTCTTAGCCAATTGTTCCCCTCCTTTGTAATAGGTGGACTCAGTGTAGACTCAGTGAATATTGTAAAAGACCACTTTGTGTGACAAAAGAGCACTTTCATCTCCACTCATTCAAACCTTGTATTTAGAGCACTTCATGTGATAAAAGACCAGTTTGATCTCCACTCAATCAACTCTTCATACTCGAAACTTGAGAGGAACAACCTATGTTTAGTGTCATATTGTAAAGCACATTTTAATCTACAGGTAAAGACCCAGTTTGGTCTCCACTCACATTGTAAGCCCATATTGTAAAGCCCACTTTAGTCTGGTAGAGACCAAGTTTGGTCTGCACTCAACCAAACCAGACTTTCATGCTGAAACCTGAGAGGAACCAGAGCTCTCATCACACCACACACACACAAGCCCTAAACCCTAAACAAACCCTAAACGCATCTCAGAATCATGTCTTCTCTGCATGCATGTGTTTGTGGGCGAGGAAAGATTTCGCAGGGGGTGTTGATCCTTTCTTTCACACGCGAATGAAGAAGATGCTGAGCTCCTGACCCGGGGATCCATTGGGATTGATCATGTGGAAGGAGAGATTGTCAGGAGAACCCGCTACTCTTTCGTATCGCGCTCGCATGTACATGATGGCCTGATCATCGTCGGAGTCACGTTTGAGAACGGCGGCTTGTTTGCAGGCAGCCTCTTGGGCTACAGCAGCTGGGATGACACCAGCACCCATCGTCACCGATTGCATCACACCCAACACATCCCTATCTGCATCGACAAGCTGTCGCTTGATTGCAAAACCCACCTGCATTGCAGCACACAAACATGAACAGAGAAAGGGACATGCAATTCAGTTCCAGCACGCAGTCAGACATTGAGTAGCACAACAAGAGAAAGTGGGTTTTATCACACATAAAAAACCACGACACATGACACTTGTGTGAGGTAAACTGTGTAATTTCATTCATTACAATGTACAATATGTGACGTTTATTTGGGACATATAGTACACACAGAAATTGCAACTTGAGACACTAGGTCATGGCACATATTACACAATATTGTACTCTTAGAACACAAGAAGAACACCCACATCTATCCTGATGAGAACACCAGTCCCTGAGCCACCCACCTTGCGGCCGTTGCAGAACATCGTCCATACAGGCTCTGCGAAGAGGCCACCTGCTTTCAACTCCTTGCAGGCGTTCTTGTTGGATTTCTCACATTCCAAAGCGATTCGCAGAAGACCTGTAGACATCTCGCGGACCAGGGATTGTGTGGGCATTGCAAACTCCAGTAATAAGAGAGGAGCACTTCTGGAATCTTCTTGCACACAGAATGTCACTCTCCCTTTCCTGTAGACCAAGAAACAATGTTCAGCACTTCTCTATAAATAAAGAAATGCAACAAGAACACACGATGATCTGCAGCAGCAGCAGCTTGTTCTTTTGTACCTTTGGCCATAGAGGGTACCGGTAACAGCGGAGCCTAGCATCGACTCCGCGACTCTTTCTTTCTCGACTTTGTAATTTCTAGTCTTCGACATGGCGGTGGCGTTGCGGACTGATTGCCCCCCCGGCGCTGCCTTCCCGTAGCAGCGGAAGAGGACATGAAGAAGAAACTCGCGTAGTGAAGTCCAGAAACGAATGTCCTTTGACTGACACTCCACTGCTGCTGCAGGCCGGTCCATGAAGTAGCTGCTGAGATGGTGGTGGTGGTGGTGGTGGTGTGCGGCGTTCCGCTTTTCCTGCAGCTGTTGCGCTTGCAACATACCTGCATTCCCAGCTGCCATCGCTAGAGTCCTTGCCCGGCGTCAATGATCAGGTAGTTTTCCTCAAGCAGTTGTTACTCTCTACGGTCTGATCCGCTGTTGCTCTCTCCTCCAGCTCTTTCCCAGGTGCCTCATCGCGGCGTCTCAAGCTCCAGGTGTAACAGCTGATGATCATATTATTTCCACACCATTTCGCCTGAATTGTACAAGTTCCGCCCTCTTCTTCGACTACTAGAAGTTTTTTTTCCTCCAAAACAAGACACTCGCACAAGAAAAGATCACTGATGCAGCAGAGTTCAGCTCCAGTCGAAAATCCTCGCAATTAGCGTCATGATGCCGCAGCACTCGAACTCTCACGAATTGCACGCGTGAGCTTTGAGAGCTGACAAAACCTCAGGAAATCATCAATTCTCGAACACGAACACAATCTTTCCACACCCACCACGTCAAGTGAACTGTCCGACCGTCGTCTTAGCTCACAATCAAGCTACTTCCGGGACCTCCGACTTCCACACTTTCAAGCAACCAAAGACCTTAAACAACAACAACAACAAAACCAATCAAGTAATCAGCTCTCCAAAACGCAGACCACCATCACGAGTCCGCAACAGCCCACAACACACACATACACAAACGAATGCAAAGAAGAGATTGTGCAATCTTTGCAAAAACAAGGTTCAGTACTGGAAGAATTGCGAAAGCAATTCTGCAACACAACGGAACACAACACAACAGCGGCAAAGCAAGAACAACAGCGACACTATGTTAATGGAAATCACGCAATCCGTGCACTGCATCAACAGCAACAAAACCAACAAACAAACAAACAAACGAAGAAGCTCGAGGAATCGCAGAGTGCACAGGACGTGATTATCTCTAACCACGAGATTAAGAAGGCACCCTAATGCTAATCACGATTAATTAGCGTGCATGGGTTAGGGAAGACCACGTCGTTGGGGTTTAAGGGTTCAGTAGAAGGGGGAGTTTTTTTTTTTAATTAAATATTTATTTGGGTGGTTTGGGGAGGGGAAGGGGGGTGAGGGGTTTTGGGAGGGTCTTCTTTAAAAGGATTTTTTTAAAATGAAATTTAGGGATTTTTCTAATGTTTAGGAAAAATGCATTACTTTGAAGTCTATGAGA
>Ga0116227_10002816_pt1 | contig 39221 bp, 23 predicted proteins | sample S1TSphgellanicum_FD_89693 | JGI IMG/M metagenome (GOLD analysis project Ga0116227, IMG submission 89693) | Host-associated microbial communities from peat moss isolated from Minnesota, USA - S1T2_Fb - Sphagnum magellanicum MG | ecosystem: Host-associated > Plants > Peat moss > Unclassified...
GGAAAAATAGACTTATTCCATCACCTGAAATCAGCAACTAAATAATAATAATAATAATGAAAATATATATGATTCTATCACCTGCAAAATCAACAAATAAAATATAGGACAATAAAACCAAATTATTACATCAGCTGAAATCAAGAAATTGGTAATAACTGATGGAAAAATAGACTTATTCCATCACCTGAAAAATCAAGGAATCATTATAAGGCATGAAAACAAAAAACCCAGCACCTGAAATCAGCAAATTAATAATAAGGGATGGAAATGTCTTATTTCTGAAAATTTAACTAATAATTATAGAACAAGAAAACAAATTATTCCAGCACCTGAAATCAGCAAATTAATAATAAGGGATGGAAAAATCTTATTTCTGAAAATTTATCTACTAATTATAGGATAAGAAAACAATTATTCCAGCACCTGAAATCGACAAATAAATAACAGTGATGAAGTTATATTATTCCAGTACCCTGAAAATCTACAAATAGATATTTAAGTGATCATGGAAAAACATTATTCCATCACCTGAAAAATCAACAAATAATTATTAAGAGATGAAAACAAATTATTCCATCACCTGAAAAAATCAACAAATTAATTAATAAGATATGAAAACAAATTATTCCATAACCTGAAAAATCAGCAAATAAATTACAAGAGATGAAAGCAAATTATTCCATCACCTGAAATCATTAAATCAATTTATCTGGCGAAAACATTATTTCATAACCTGAAAAATCAACAAATAAAACAAATTATTCCATCACCTGAAAAATCAGCAAATAAATTTATAAGATACGAAAGCCAATTATTCCATCACCTGAAATCAATAAATCAATTTATGTGGCGAAAACATTATTCCATAACCTGAAAAATCAACAAATAAATCATAACAGATCAACAATGTATTATTCCATCACCTGAAATCAACAAATAAATTACAAGAGATGATGAAAACAAATTATCCACCATCCGAAAAATCAACAAAAAATAACTATAAGTGATGAAAAACCATTATTCCATCACCTAAAAAATTAACAAATAAATTAGAGATGAAAACAAAAATGATTCTATCACCTGAAACCAATAAAAGCCACCGGAGTAGATCTGATTAGTTGATGGAATAATGGCAAACTAATTATATTCCATCACCTGAAATCAACTAAAAAACAAAAAAAATAAAAAAAAGCACATCTAAATTCTGCAGATCGTAATTTGTATGTTTGCGGAACACGCGGTTGTTGGGAACGGGACCGTTGCAATCGGCATTGGGAAAAACCCAGTTCCTGGAATTAGCTAGCTACAGAAGAGGAAGTCTACAGTGTCTGTCTGAGAGAGAGAGAGAGGAGCAGAGCAGGCGGCTGCTGCAGCAGCAGAAGAATCCTAAGATTTTATATAATTGCTGCAGCTAGTAAGCTACATCGACCCTGCAGCTGATGAATGAATGCCCAATGTTGCCTAGAGTTTTAATTTGCAGTTTCGTAGCTGCGGATCGGGGGCTGCTGGTTTGTTTGAGATTAGTACCACCTTAGCAAACATGTATGAGCAGTTACGGTAAGAGCATCGGCTGCCCAACGCCGCACAACTGGGATCGGAGAGCTAATTAGCCTTGTTTCCGAAAGTTAAATCGCAATTATGTTACTAGACTGTTATTGTACCTCATACGAATCTTCTGTTCTCTCAGGGATTATTAGTGTGGACTTAATTTCATCACAACTGATGGTTTTTTTAATTTTAAAGTCGGCGTTTAAAAATCGTCGTCTATCTAGTTTTTTTGCATGTTCTGTAATTAAGTCTGCAATGGTCGACTTTGCTGCACCTGCTGCTGCTGCTTATATGCTATAACTACACTTTAAAGTAGCATTCAGATGATCACTTCACTCCGGCGGAAATGGTTTTATTGGATGAATACTGCTTATATATTCCTGTTGTGAAGCTCTGATCTAATTACAAAGAGCTTCTTCTACAGCTCGTCGTCATCAGAAAAATGTACAATACGTACCTCTTGATCTGCCTATTCATCATCAAACCCTCGGATTAGACGAAGCATACCACAGATGTATCGTTATTGTTAGATCAGTCGCCATCATTTGTGTTTCTTATGAACATGAAGTCATGAATTATATCAGCAATATATGGCCGCATTAGGTAAAGGCACCCGCTAGCTACTGGCCTCATAGCTGCTCAGCTTGTTGTTCAATTACCATTAAGGTTCACCGTTTAGTTGGCATTCAAGTCTTGGGTAACTTCATATATATTTCTCTGCCGAAACCTTGAACCAAATCCATGAATCAAGTACAGGGTAAGACCAAGAACACGCTACCGCTCTAGAACTTATACTCAAAGCAGACGATCGTTCATGTGCACTCTTGGAAAGTTGGCGAGGGGCGTGAGATGTCGTAAGACGAGGGGCTCATATAACTGGCAACAAAAGTTCGACTAGAAAGGTCTTAGGTGAACGGATCGTTGGGCATTCCACGAGTCTCAGCTGGTACTAGCTGAGGATGCTACTGCTCATGCATGTCCTCAGCCGGAACTCATCGGCTCCAGCTCCCAATTACCAGACCTCATGAACACTTTCTCGAGAAAGAGTACCACTGTCACAACAGATGTTCAATCTCTGGGAAACTCTCTTTTTTTATCTTTTTCTTTTTTCTTTCGAAAGCATTTGATTTATGTCAAACGCTGTAGAATAACGCATAGATCTCGGAGTCTAGTGCAAGGAAAGCCGAGCCAAGCTCATGAAAGTCGTCAGCTTGACCGCCGAGACATGAAATCCGTGCCGGGTCAGCTGCAGCTTCTTCACCTGTACTATATCGTCCAAGCCGTGCTTTTAAAAAGTTTATTCAACTCTGACTCTCTAAGTACTTCAGAACTTCCACTGAAAAACAACAAAAGAAATTTCGAATCCAAATCCGCGACGCGAAGATGCCCAAGAAAACAAAAGGAGCTTCTGCGACCAGCAACTCTGCAGAGGAGACTCAGAGACTGATGCTCATCATTCTCCTTCCATGGCAGTGGAAATGCTCAGCAGTCCAGGAGTTCCGTGGATGAAAACAAAGCCATCCATGATGTGGATGTGAATATATTGGATGAAACTATATTGGCATGGATGAATTTCTTTTATTTCGTTAATTTATAGAATTCTGTTTGGTGCAGATTGAAGTTCTGTCAATTATCATGGATGTTCACATTGTCTATTATTTTCATGAAGTTGTGTCTTCTGGAGATCTGCAATTCTGTTGGATGAAAACAATGTCTATTACTTTTTTATGGTTCTTTTGCATATGGAATTTGGTCAGTGACCATGGATGAAATTTTCTACTATTTTAAAGGATTTTTTTTTGGTGGAGATCAGTAATTCTGTATGGATGAAATCAATGTCTATATTTTATTTTATTTTCCTGGATGAAATTCTGTCAATCATGGATGAAATTATTGACTTTATTCAATCAAATTGTAGTGTGAATGGATGAAACTATGTTCATGGATGAAATTGATGACATTGGAAATTAAACCATAGGGATGAAAATGAACACACATAATGAAGTCTTATTAGTGTGCTGGGCCCCATATTACATTTTTTAACACAGTGCCCAGATGCAATTGCACAGATGAATGAAACTTGAATCATTATATGGATATATTCGAATTCTGCCACATGAATGAAAAAAATACAATTTTGACAGAAACTGATTTCAGAAATGAAATTGGGTTTTGAACAAAAAGGAAAAGAAATTGGTCATGTGGATGAAAGTTCTTAATCATCCATATGGTTCTCATTCATATGACAAATATCATACCTGGCATGGTAATCTCATCCATGTCATCACATCACATCCATATGGTATATATGCTTCATTTTTGTCATCCCAAAGTGGTCATGTTTCCTCCATTTCATTAGATTAGTATCATAGACATTGTTGTCAAATCAAAATCTTTTTAAATCACCAAATTCTTATACATGGTTCGAGTAGGTAGCCAAAAATATATAAGGATTTCTTTTTCGCTTCATATTTTGTTAATTATCAAATTTGGCTATATGAGCTTATGGATGATTGCCACCTCGGCTACATCACAAAATTGGGGGGGGGGAACCACTACTGCTGATCATGATCAACTCTTGCAAGTGCCATATGTAGAAAGAAAACAAATATCAGTTTAAATTTGAAGCAATTTTTTGATTCCACAAAGGTAGTGAATGCTTGCTGAAACAACACAGTTTTACACCCAAAAAAGCACTTTTTTTTTCCAAATGTTACTCTTCTTTCTCAGAAAATAGAAAAACTTTGCCACAAATTGCTGATTTGGAGTGGGTGGGGTTGAGTTAGGGTATTAGTAGGCAATTGAGTTGGCCATACTTCTTGGCTACAAAACATGGAGGCCAAGTTGGGAACCTCACGAGCATACATGAAATTTATGACTTTCTTCATGGCATGTTGTTATCATTTGTACACACTGTTCTAACTTCTTATTGTACTCTGCTCTAAAGAGTTAGTCCATCCAGTTACAGCAATCGAAATTGTTTGTGGTCCATTTTGGAGCAAGGGAGATGTGCGCTTCTTTTTCGTCAATGTAGTTTTTTTCCTGTAGAAAGTTAAAAGGTTCGTATCTAAGACAAAGAAAGAATCTGTGCAAGGCACAATACTTTTGTGCGGGCAAAATAGGAAAGCCCATTACTAGTGGGAGGTATTGTATGTACATAGCCACTAAAGTGGCCTATGTTTTCCATAAAAAGCCTTTCTATGAAGGTAACCACTCCACTACAGTGGTTCTTTAGGAAACTTCAGTAGATGTGGAACTAGAAGGGGGTTGTTATTGGTGACAGTTTTGATTTTGGAGGAAGGTCAAAGTGTGGGGCTCTAGCCTTCTTTAAAGACTTTTAGGGTAGAATGGAACCAATGGAAAGAGCCACCATCACATGAGCAAAAGAAAGTACACATGAAAAGGCCAAGTTGTTCTCATTCACTATTGAGGTTAGGGTTTAGGGCTACATTCATTAGTGTGTATAGGCATGGCAAGCCTTGCAGTTTCACCGTCATCAAAGCATCAATGAGTATCACAGTCGGATACCAATATCGTGATGACTTGTATGCACTATCACAAGACATCTCCACCTTTTCACCCAATTATTCCCACCACATCTATTTTGTCTCATCTAGTCTATTTAGTTGCACCTAGTTCGTCCTCACATTTCACACCTTGTCTACCTCATTAGCCATGGGTTATTCCTTAATCATTTGTACTTACACCGAGTGCCCATCCATCCCAAAAACAGCATTTGTGTGCTCCTTGTCTTGGTTGTGGTCATTTATACATAGCAAAAGCAAGTTTAGCATGTCACTAAACATCATGCACCACACACAAGCAATCATTAGCTTTCGAGGTGCCAATGCTTTTGACATTACTGTTTTCTCATCCTTCTTTGACATGGACATGGATTACATCATTAGATATCATGAATGTTTTCCATCTTGGTTTACCACACCCCCGCTCATACCATCATATCCCATATGTTCTCCATGTCAAGTTCAACATGTTTTACACATCCTTTAGTTCAATTGACCATCAATCCATCTAACATAACAGCTTGGCATGCATTTTTGCTCTTCCATTCCTCATGTTTGTCATTTCCATCACAGGGTGGTGAAAAAGGCCACCAAAAGACTCACACCCATTTGCGTAATGTACATGGTAAGGGACTAACAGACATTATTAAAGGAACATACAATTAAAGCATAAGCATTTAGCTTCCCAAAGATCTTCAAAGATGGCACTAGATCCTACTTCACCTCCATCAACACAATTGCATCGCACACAAGCATTTGCTCATGTTGGGGAGTGTTTGACTAATGTATGCATTAGGCCCAACACTCTTATGGTCCAATCAACTAAAACCATTGTGGCCTTTTACTATTTTCATCCATTGGCTAAAGTTGACCTCCCCCCTTTTGTCAACTATTTTCATCCAAAAATGGATCTTATTTTGGATAGAGAGGCGTTTATTTTTACTTTGATAGGATTTCCACATCTTTCATTTAGTGATCCTTCAAATATGGTGTATCAACTTTTACAGGATTGTTTTGTCCATGATGATTCTGCTAATGGCTTTGTTTTTTTTTTTTTAGATATGCAAGCACGTTGTTTGTGGTCATGTTCTTCCATCAATATCACGTTTACTTGTTGCATCACGATTATTGTTTTCGGAAAAACAAATTGGAAACGTTTGATCCATCGTGATTAAAGAAGTGATTTATCGATTAATCATCCACATACTTACTATTTAATTCATTTGGATACATTTGCAGAACATTTTAGTCCACACCAATTTGGGGTGGCAATGCCAAGTGAGTGCAAGATAATGGTTCATGGGGTTAGAGCTATGTTGGATCTACATTTAAAATGGGTGGTATCATAGGTGGATGTTCGAAACACATTTAATTCAGTCTCTTGAATAGCCATTTTTCAAGATTTGTGGTCTTGTACGAACACCTTGGATCATATTTTCCCATTTGTTCATTAGTTTTACACACGCACATATCCAATATATTTTTCAAAGGCTTTTAGGCATAAAGATCTCATTGTCATTTCATTTGAGTTTGGTACACGAAAAGGGGATCCTTTGGGAAGAGTGTTGTTTACACTTGCTCATTTTTAAGCTCTCTGTCCTACTGTAGCAACTCACTTTACTTGTGTTTTTCCTTCATTGGGAAATGATATGCACATAGTTGGTCCTACCTCAGACATGCTACATATTTTTTTGTAATTGCAAAAGGAGTTTGGAGCATTAAGACTTTCAATGCAACCGACAAAGTGTGTAACATGATCTCCACGGGGGTTAAACCAATCTATATCACTTCCTCCAAGTTTTTTTGCACTTAAATTCGTATTCTAGGTGCTCTAATGGGTTCTTTGCCATTTGTGGAATCATTTGTATCAAAGGTGTTCTAAGAAGACCTCAGCACAATCATTAGCCTTCTTATGTTTGCAAATCCTTTGGCAACTTTTGCAGTGTTTTGTTTTGTTATGCCTAGTGGTTGAGCTACTTACAATGTATTGCATTTCCATCAATAGGTATCTTGCAATGTTATACCAAGTTTGATGTTTATACCAAGGTAAAAGTACTCTAGGGTGGACCAAAAAAGGCACATGCAAACTCATTAATACATTTTTACAATGTATTTTGATTGTGACCAAAATGTGACACCATCTTATATTCATTTTATCCTAAAAGTAATTACATGGGCACCTCTTAAACATCCTAGAATTTAAGGTTTATGAAAATACATATATAAATTCCATAAAAAATCATGTCCAAAAGGACTTTATAAAGTTATTTCATAAATTCTTCTATAAAATCCTTGTACTTCCATGTCATCTTGAAAATGGTTTCAAAACCTTTATTTTAAAATTCCCATTACATTTATGAGGTGTAGAGACTAATAAATTATTCAATCAAATTCCAAAAAAAAAAGTTTCCTTATTACCCTTTTTTTTCCCACAAAATAATAAAATTTAAGGTATTTGCATCGCAAGATCTTTTACTTTTCTTTTTTATGTGGGAATTAGAATTGATCCCAGTTTATTTACTCTTATCTATGTGGGGAGGCAAGAGATGTCTTTATGATGCTACAAAATTTATTTTGTATAGCGTCGGTGGTTCTATTTTCATTTTCATAGGAGCCTTAACCATGGGACTCTATGGATCTACTGAACCAACACTGGATTTTCAAATTTTGGCCAATAAATCTTACCCCATAGAATTAGAAATAATATTATATTGAAGTTTTTCCATAGTTTATGCCGTTAAATTACCAATTGAATTATTCATTTACAGAATCGAAAAATCAATTGGGATAGCAAAACCTGTAAATCCATCACTAATCCAATAATAAATCTATTTTTATTAGTATAAGCCTCAAAAGGAAACTGAAGAGGAACAATAGCATGTGATTGAGTTTATCACATCATACTATGAAGTATTTATGTGGCATATCCCCCTACATTATTGGAGGCACAGGGTGATGATAAATTGCTTGTAGTCATACTAATTGGTCATTTCCATAACATTATCTCTTCAAACCCAATTTTGAGTTGCTTTGCATTAACACACTGACAAAAATGAATTTATTGCCCGGCCTTGGTCTTTGAGTTTAAATAAGACCTACAAGTGATGTGTACTGTGTAAAAAAAAGAATTATTCTTCGAACCTCATATTTTCAATCATATAAATTGGCCCTTCTTGTTTTTTCAAACCTTTGGCTAAAAGACATAGGGCTCAGCCCCAAACCCCCTATTTTAACCTATTTTTGAAGAGTATTTTTATGTTTTCTGATGATGAAATGGAAGTCTGTGTGCTCTGCTACGCCCTTCGGCCTCTTGAGGCCGTGAACAAGTATTGGAAGCTCTACAAAAACGTTCTTCGGTAAAATTACCCAAAAAAAACTTTACTTCCATTAAATAATGAATGGCTCCATCTTTTTTTTTTTTAGATAAAGAAATTGATAGATCAAGCCCTTCTCATAATTACTTGAAATAATTATTTGAACAAAACAAATCATTGGGAATGTTCCCATTCCTTCTTTGTTCATTTGTGAGAGTTTCTTCTCCTTTTATTTGATTAGTTCATATAGAATCTCTAGGGAGTATTTGTTTCGGAGTAGCTACTGTTTATACTGGAGTAAATGGATATTTAGATGTATTAGAAACTAGTCAAGTGAAAAAATTCCTCGTTCAGTTATGTGAATATCTAATGACTAATAAACCTCAATTTACGGAAATTATACGTTCCACCAAAATTTTTACAGAACAAACAGAAAATATTCTAAAAGAGTTTTTAGATGTACCTTACGAAAAAAGATTTAAATAAATTTGACGTATTTATTAGTAATGATAGATACGACACTCGAAATGAAATTTTTGATTCATCTATAATGGAAGAAGTATATGGCTAAAATTATTTTTTGAAGAATCCCATCTCAATGGCTCTTATGGTATAGCAAGATACCGACTCTCACAAAAATGGAATTGTGCCTTTTTTATAGGAATTAGGACCGATTCAAAATTTCGGAAGAAAAAACCATCTAATTTTTTTCGTTACTAATAGCTAATTGTGGATTCCGAGTAACTAGCCAAGCTACTAGAGGAGCTAAAGTAGTGATAAATCTTGTTAATAGAATAAGCCCAATGGAAAGTCCATCAATCCCTAATCTCTAGTGGAAATCTAAAAAATTTATCCAGTTATAATTTTCCCTCAATTGAATGATTCGATTGCTGGGGTCGAAATGATAACAAAAAATATATGTTATTAGAAGAAACTCCACTAAGCAAATACCTAAGGTGTACCAACGAATAATATTATTTCTTTTATTGGGAAAAAATGAAATTAAAGAGCCTGTAGATATGGGTAAAAAAACAATTATTATTAACCAAGGGAAATTGCTCATGATGAAGATAAAAAAAACTTTAAATGGGAAACCCATACTCAAATTTTTGAGTATGGGTTAGGAAGAGAAGGAAACTGAATGCTAGATTTATTAAAATTTTGCCCAAATTATTCAATCAATGCTTTTCTGAAAGAAAAGGATTTAAATCAAAATACTTTCTCAAAAAGAGAAAATTTCAGTACTAATAACAAATCAATAACATTTTTTTATTTTGATGAAAAGCCAATCATTAATTGTATTATCGATTATTTACGTAGTGAAGGGAATAATCAATCTTGAATTTCAAAAAACTCACCTAAAATAGTCAAATATCACGAAGGGGGAGTTACGAACAGATTATCCGATTCAATAAATATTTGTTTATAAATAATATTTATTACTCAAATAATAATAGGTAGATCAATTAGACTTCAAGAAGCCTCATAAAGTGCCTCGTTGGGAATAACACTTCCATTGGTCCATATTTCAATAAAAAGTATTTCTTGTGTCTCATTTTTATTTTCAAAAGAATGAACACTATAATTTGCATTTCAGATAGGTGTAAATATAACATCTACAGAGAAGTAACCATCTACAAATTTTATTGAATCCTGCGTACAATACCCACAATCTTTTTCCAAGTACTACCCTAAAGAGATTTCAACCCAAAGCTCAAGGACGTGCTTATCCCATACATAAGCCTACTTGTCATATAACTATTATGGTTAAAAATGGATAAGAACAAAAAATGGATGATCCGATAAAAAAAAGAATATGGAAGCTTTTATGCTATGGGATCTATGTAAAGTCCTATATATCTACCTCTCCAAAAACAATATCTTGAGTACCAATGATGGTGACATCTACTAGCATATGATGTTTAGACATAAAATCAAGTCCTTGTAAATGAGCACTCCATTTCAAAACCATACGTGAGATTTCCACCTCATACAGCTTCTCCTAAATAGTTTCTAGGGGGGGAGGGAAATAATCTAGATCATTTATGAGGCGGAGAAATTTTACCTAATGTGATAACTACCAAGGGCTAGTGTCTTCCCAAAAAATGTCTAGCCATCCCTCTTATGAAGAGTATCTTCTTAAAAAGATGTTCAAATTTTCCCTTTATTGTATCTTATATCCCGCATCGTACGATTCGACGCATTTTCTTCCAATAAATATTTTTATTTTCATTCATATTTATTTTTCTCTTTTCTGATCATCATTGATTAATGACTGAAAACAATTTCGATTGTCACAAGATTAACTATTAAGTTTTTAATTTGTTATCATTGAGGTATGGAACCAAAAAAGTTTAGTTGCCAACTTTTGGTCACCACAATCGGCCACTAAATTGTTTTTGTCCGCCTAAAAAACATTTTGTGAACTACGCAAAAAAATTTAGTTGTCCAATTGATAATGGCGATTGATCCAATGATAAAAGTTTTTTTGTCACAACCCAACACATTTCGGTTGATGCCAAAATTCTTTCATGCAATGCTTAAACAATTTGGTCGTCAACTTGGGCAACCAAAAACTTTCTGTCATCAAACAAGGTGATTCAAAAATTTCTATTACTGATAAAGGCGACCAAAATTTTTTAGGCATTACTTGAAAACATTTGGGCACTAACCAACATTTCTTGGGGAGTGAAAAAACTATTTCCAATTGTCGGATCAATAGCCATATCAATTGAACGACTAATTTTTTTTGGGCAACTCGTAAACGTTTTTTCGGGCAGATTGAAAAAATTCAGTTGCTGACTATGGCAACTGAAATTTTTTGACATGTAATTTTTTTTGAAAACTTTTGATGAAAGCTACTCTTGGGACTTAAAATGCCCAAAAATTCAATTGATAATGATAAAAAACTATAGTTGTTAATGATCGAAAAAAGGTTTCGTATGAGATATTCTTCTTATTTCCCTTTTTCTTTTTCTTTTTTAAATTTGGAAATTGTAAGTCCATATGCACACCCTTTGTGTATTATTACATTTCAAGGGGTCAAATTTTAAAATCCCTCATTTGAAATGTTTTTATTGTTTTTATTTTTATTTTTCTTTCACAAGTAAATGTAGTTAGAATCATTAAATGAGTTCCTTTAAAATAATAATTATAACAAATACATGGACCATACATTTGAACCCATAGAGGTGTAGAAAAATTGGCTCGTTACATGACTTTATGAACATTTTAATTTGCAACTACCCACCATAGTTATGTTGGAGAAGCTATTAGGGTCAAGATTCTTTAGCACCATAGTGGGTCATTTGCCTCATCATTAGGTCACTCTTCCTACTTCTTTAGGGGGGCTAAGCCTTGCTTTAATGGTCTGACGTGCTACCCCCGCCTTCTTAGGATGTTGGGCTTTGATCACTCTTGCATTAGTCTCTCATTTCCAACAAAATAATCACCAACTCTTCTTGATGCAATGGCACATGTAGAGATTGGTACTTATTTCTTCCGTGTCACACTATGGGTAACCCATGCAACGTTACTTGATGTTGTCCAATCACATGTCTTACCTTTCGAGAATCTAGTAATGCAATTTTATCCTCAAATGTAATCTTCTTTGATGGACCAACTACATGAGTGCAAAAATTTGCTTCACTTTTAGCAGATGTTCCTTTAGATGTTGTGCGAGCACATTTTCACTCCTATGCAAGCCTAATAGCAGGGGCTTGGTTATTAACTCATCCTAGCACCCCTTCATTTCTTTTGTCTTCTACCCATTTTCTTATAGCATTTTGCATTCGTCTCATTATACCACATCCTACAATTATGCATATTTCATTATGTCAGTGTGGTCATACCATTGATGATTTGGGTATCCATTTGCTATGTTGCTCATGTGGGAGTGGGTGCATTGCAACCCATGATACACTTTGAAATATTATTGTAACTATCGCATCAGAAAATGGAGCTCATGTATAGAAGAGGTTTCTCACCTTTTCCTCCACCACACAGGGAAACAAATGGATATTTTCATCACCAAAAATAGTTTTTGAACCCTAGCGAATGTTGTGATTATTGATCCGACTCATATAGATTTGGTGCAACATGCTTTGACGATGATAATGTGTGCAATAACAATTATTGTTCAAAATAAGGCATGATCCTATACAAAGTGAGCACCAGGAGATGATTTCATTCCCCTTGCCATAAAAACCTACAATTGTTTCCATCTTCGTTTTGATTCCTTTTTTACTTCTTGTGTACATGCCAATATAACTTACCATCAGCAAACCTCCTTGGTACATTCAATGCTTATATTTTATTATAGGCAATGAATGTCAATAGCCTTACAACATGTGCAAGCCATTGTGATTCTTCAATGGGCTACCATGTTTAATCACAATTCTTCATCTCTTCCACACATACCAACTAATGCACCTCCATCACTAATTGATTTGTGGCAAAGGATGCCCTTTTAACATTACGTTCTCCATTTCATTACTATTGTTTTGGTTTTCCTTTAATGTATTTACATTTGTTTTGACATGCCTTATATTTTTTAATGATGGATTTCCATCCTTGTTTATAATATATATGCAAGGTTACCATCCAATTGTAATAGCCTAACTAATGATCATGTACTTCAAGGGTGCCACCTAAAAGCTATGAATGCATGATGATGATTGGCAAACACTAAACATTAGCAACAAATTATGATCATGACCTCATAATTTGTTAGGTCAATGCTACATTTATCCATCTTAAGTCTTAAGAAATCACAACATGCACAAAGTTGAAAATGAAGGGTCTTGTTCAATATTTAGAATCCAACATAATGGCATCAATGTTGTTGGACAAATTTATTGTCCACAAAAAATAATGATTCGGTATTTATTGGAAAATATATAATCATTTGTAGGATTTTTTTGGTGGACCCAAGTGAACGTGAAAACAAAGTTGAAATGTAATTTGGAAAGTAAATTTTATAGGGTAATTTAGCCTTAGGATATTAGAATAAACTTTGACAAGGATAACATGGTCTTCAAAGTAAATAATCATAGGTATGGGGAAAGAAAGTTGGGAATTTTGTATTGTAAATTGAGATTCAAGGACTTTGTATTGTGGTAATTTATGAATCAACCAACATACAAAGTAAAGAACCTGCTTCTAATGTTAAGGGGGAAAAGAAAGGCTTCATATGGGCCATAGTGAACCAACACCCACTGCTAATGATTATTATTACTTAGTTGTGGATGAACTTCAACTAAGTTTATATTTGGTTTCACCTTGGTAACCAATTTTGTAGGAAATAGGTCTCATACATAGGTAAGTAGGTAAGAAAATAGGGAATTACTAGGTAAGTAGATGGTTTATACATATGTAAGGGTTGTTTTTAGTACTTACTAACATGTTTGTGGGTAGTTAGTAGGTAGGTAGTAAAAAAAAGCAACTAAGCTAACCATCATGGATATCTAAAGAATTGGAACACAACAGAAGAGTGTTTCCAAACCATTTATCATCCATCTTTCATGATGCATTGGTGGGTGCCGGTTCATTGTGGCCCTTCATATGGCCCAAAAAAATTGTAACTACAAGTCAAATCAAGCCACAAAGGGGTGAAATCCTTTCATTTGAAAATGTTTCTAGGTTGGAATGAAAGTTACAACTTTTCATAAAGGCAATTCTTTAGGACTTCATCCTCTATTACATAGGATCTTACCCACACATGTACTTCATGAGTGAACTTGTTAATCTCTGGAAGTTGAGGTTAAAAGGTCTTTGCATTATAATTGAGTAGTTCTTTATTTTTATGGAAAACCTCTAGTTCTACTTTTGAAACATAAATTGTTGGGTTGTGGTCCAAACCATCATTTTCATTTTGTGTGAAATTTTTTTAAAGGTTCAACAAAAAAAAATGAATGTGAATTATATGTAGCAAAAAAATAACATTTAAGTGAAGTCATTTGCCAAATCCATCTAAACTATTCATGGGTGTGGTCATTGAAACTTTATGTAATAGACTTCTTAGCATGAGCTCAACTATAAATGGTTCAAAATGAAAAGGGCAAATCTTACATTCAAAAACTTAGGGTTTCGCAATGCAACTCCTTCATGCTTCCTCCATTTGCACCATTATTTCATTGCTCTTGAAAGAGTTCACCTCCTGTGTTCACAAATTGTAATCCATTTTCACCACCTCCACCAATTTTATTTTTGTAGGGTTCAGCAATATTAGCATGGTGCATTGAAGGCATTATGTTGCTCACTGTTCATTAAGAATCAAAATTTTGCAAATCATTCAACACAAGTGAGTTGGAATATTAACAAAGTTGTGTGACATTTCCATCATGCAATGTTGATTCTAGAACAATGAAGTTGGAGACTTGAACTTTGAAGGTCAAAATGTTGTAATAACGATGTTGAAATCTTGAGGTACGAATGTTGTTGTGCAACTATCGATTCCAAATAAAAATTACTAATGTAATATCCAAAATCCAAATGTTGCATTTTATTTTTTTGTGTTTGAGTAGGTACAAATAATATTCAAACATGGTTGTTTAACCTTCAAAGCTCAACACTTCAAGCTTCTAGACTCCTACCTAGGTTTGTGAGTCTATTTTCTAGTGTTTGGAACCATTATCAAATTTTCAAATGTGTATCAAGTTCTCAAATGTGTATTGGGTTCTTGTATTTTGTGTGTGTGTGTGACATTGGGACCTAACAATTTGATAGATCATTGTGATCGTAAATTTTCTTGTGTCTAAAATATGGCCCCTAAGATTGCAAGTTGTAACTCTTGATCTTGATTTATTCATCAACTGAATCTACAATCTACTACCTTACAAATCATTCACAACTTGAATTTACACGTATCATTCATAGATTATTCACAATCCTGAGTGATTAAATCTCCATATTGTTCATAGATTATTCACAATCTTAAGTTTATAAATCTACAAATCATTGAAGCTTCATGAATCATGAATGATTAGGAATCTAATATCATTTGTGTAATGTTCCTAATCCCAAATTATTCAAGCCTCACAAGTCACATTAATCAAAAGTATCATCACATTTATGAATAAAAAATTAAAGCTTGAAACCCAATCAATTTGATAATTTGATTTTGTTTTTCATTTTGGTTCTAATTTTTTGTTTGTGATGTTTTAACTTGTGGACACTAAACACCAAAACTCCATTGCCATTCATGAGGCGCTCATCAATGACACTTGGCAATGTTGGTTTCTATTCGCCATTCTATCATCATAGAGCTTTTGTGATCTTTGTGCAATGAAAGTTTGTTGTTTGCATCCTAATCTCAATATCAATCATTTCACTATGAGCGAAATGAACTTCAATTATCTTCAAAACCCTAAGTTTTTTTCACATTGTGTATGTGTGTAATATGTATCGAATGGCCAATAAATGTTTTTGAGATCATGTTCATTTTCATTGAAGCTTTTGGTCTAATCATTGCTAGTCCCATTTAAAATCATGTCAAAACTTCAACATTAACCAAGTGAAAATTTCTAATTTATATTTAACTTTGGGGACAAAATCCCTCACACTTCTACAAGACATGATTTTTATGTTATTCAAATTATGATTAAGGTGATTATAAAGCCAAGGTTACTAACTTCAAATGACTAATTATGTCTAATTTGAATAACATCAAAACTAGGTATGTATATTATGATTTTTTAAATGATTATTTAGTCAAAACAAACAATATATTGTACATGTGACAAATGTTGCATCCAAGTGGAATTGTTCGGTTTGACTACTATGACTAATGTAATTGAATATATTTATGAAATTCGAGTTTTGAAAATTAATTAGACATCGTTAAAAACATCACATTTGAATATATAATCTAAATATAAAATTTAAAATATTACATTTGAATCTTTGAAATACATATTTTAAATTAATCTAATGTTTAATTGTATTTGGATGCCAATATTTTTCACATCATGATGTTGCGATTGGATGGTTAAAACCTTAATGTATGGCTGAAATAAACTCCTTGTTCCCAAATTGAATATTTTATGGAAACATGCAAATCATTGCAAGCCCTTGGTAGCCATACCAAGGGTGAAAAATGAAGAACATTATTTTTTTAAAAACAACATTCATGTTGCCAATCACTAGAAAGAAATTGAAAATCAACAATTGAATTTGCGACTCATTTGTAGTCATAATGGACATGTGCAACTAGAAATACCCTAGTTGCTTTGGACAAGTGCCATAAAATAGTTAGTAAAAAAGACATGACATGGCCATGAAATTCAAAATGTAGTCACAAACGTTACAACTAGGCCAAAAATTTTCATCCATTCTCATGGATGATGGTTAGTGTGGCCCCAATTTGCAACTACATTTGTGACTACATTTGGGATAGTTGCATGCTACCAAATGCCCCACTAAAGGTGGTTTGGATTTAACCACATGGTAGTTTAAAGAACCAATGGCCATAGACACGTGGCAATTTGCCATTTGTTTAAGAAAGATCAATTTTAATTACAAGAATTAAATATTATAATTAAAGTAACTAAATATCATAATTACAACAAATAAATACTATAATTTATTGGTTATAATCTATACTAGGCTAGGCTAAAATAGGCTACCCAACGTAAGTTAAATAGGTAGGTAGGATCTTATTTATCTTGTTGGTGTCAAACCTTTTTTATTGGTTCATCCCAAATGGCACATGTACTATGTTTATAGTGCATACCATGAATTTAATCCACTCTTTCACCTAGCCATATATTTAACAAGTTTGAAATTATAGACAAAGGATATGGGATAAATTCTAATGAAAGGAAACACTATAACACTACAACACTATCACATCTTTTGAAAAAAATCATAATATGGCAACACAATAAAATATTTATTATTTTTCCTAGCTATCTATTACCTATCCTACTTACTACTTACTACCTACTACCTACAACCTAACCTACCTAATTTATTAATCAATTAATGCAAAAACACTATGACATATCCACATAATAAAATACCTCTTGTTTAACTTACCTACCTACCTACTACCTATGAATACATATCCTACTTATTACCTACTACTTAGCCTATTGAATTAATTAATGAAATACTTAACTTAATTAATTTATATAAAAACATGATCACATATCCACATAGAAAAATAATTAACCTACCTAGTACCTATCCTATTTATTACCTACTACCTAACTTACTAATTAATTAATGATTTAACTTACAAACTATGTACTTAGCTTACTAACTAAGCCTAATTAACTAGCTACTACTAACTATAGATAACTTAAGCCAATTAACAAAGAATGTAAGCTAAGTTAGGCTACCAATGTATATAGGGGGTAAATGCAAGCTATAGTGGTTCATTTTTTGCATCCTTATGAACTTTTTGCAAAGTGTACTCTATTCAAATACCATAAACCCATTGTAAAATCATCAATTTGAACAAAATATTTATGGATTAAAATTTCCAACTTGAATAAGAATAATTATTAAGGGATGAAATTAGATAAACATCCACCAATCATATAGTAATGGACTTTTAAAGTGGACATAATCTAGGTTTTACAATGCATTTTTTGTTATGATTTCACCTCAATATTTTTTATAGGGACTCAATATATGATACATGATTGGAAAAAAAAAATGGATTGAAAAAATTTACAAACAAAAACTTTAACCAACAAATAATTATGGACTTTTGAATGACAAAAATTGGGCCTTATTTTCAAAAGTCCCAATCTTGGTTTTTTTTAATTTGATTGATATTCCTTTTCCCCTTAACATATATAATAAAAAAAATTCTAGATGGACAGTCTTTCATATGAAATTTATTAATTGATTAATCACCACATAGGGCCCATTCAACATTAGTTTTCAACATTTTCTTCCATTCTAGTGTTAATTTCAATTCCATTTATATGGACTTTTGGGATTTGAACTCTTGTTGTGTTTGAGCCACCGTAGCTTGCATCTACCTTAAGCCTATCTAGTTTAATTTAACCTATTAAGCTTACCTAGCTTAGTTCAATTACCTATTAGATCATAATTAATAACCGTTTCTAGCAACTTATTAGCCAATAAATTAATTTATACACTTTTAATTGTAATAGCAAAAATGTAATGTGTCATTTAACTTCATTTATGTATAGTTACAAATATAGTTGCAAAAGCAATTTAGTTGTCAACCATCAATGCATGCCACCCATAACGGAGAACATATGTTCATTTTTCATCAATATTTTCATCTAAACTTATGGTAGTTACACATTGTTGTTGCATGTCTGACTAAAATTTGGATTTGTTAAAGTTTAATTATATATGCAACTATGAACACTTGCAACTGAGGTGCCACATAGGATTGGTACAAATGTAGTTGCAAAGTGAGTTGTTTTGGACATTTGTCACACATTAGTCACAAACACATGGTAGAAATGAACAAGATTTTTCTAGTGAATGAGAAGTTGTATTTTGCTAAAGGTCTTAAAATATTGTTGCAACAAATCATTCATGGTGCAATTCAAATTAATAGGGGAAAAAAAACTTGTCCAATTTGCTTTGATTTTTCATTTGTTCATTCATGGCCCCCCTTGATAGAATATACAACAATGCAAAAATTGTTCATGCAATTGAGTGTTTTCAACAATCCCATTCAAAACATTAGTCTAATGGGGGCAAGTTGGGAGATGGCAAATTGTATTTGCAAACAAGTTTTGAAAGGAACTTAATGTGTTGTGGTTGGAAACAAGTTTGTTTCTTTAAGTGTGAATGAAGTGACTATTATTGATAACTAGTCTTGGATATCAATTCATGTATACATGTGATGAGAGTATAAAAATGATTGCATGTCCTTCACATTTTTTATCATGCTGAAGGTGATAATGAAAACAACCTAACCCTTGTCATTACCTAATCCCTTGTGCAACAACGAAGGCTAACTAGAGACAAGTTAGGTGAAAGGTTCATTTGTTTAGTGCAGATGGAGCCTTTTTTTTTATACTACTATATTAAAATGGCATTGTGTAATTAAAGAAAAAACTTGTTCCCCACATGATGGGGTAGCATTGTATGGCCTATAAAACAAATCTTGTTGTGCAAAATTTGTCCAACTTGCTAATGGTGGCCAAGGTGGAGGACTTGTTTTAGCCATTATACTCTTATTTCACAAGCTCCCCTAAGTGACATTTTAAATTCAATAAGCTTGCTAAAATTATGGAAATAATAAGATTTAAGATCTTGATAAATTTTTTAATTCAATCAATTTCAATGTTGGAACCTTTGAAGTGAATCATGGTAAAATATAAGATTTTGATTGTGAAATTGTCATAATATAACCTCCCAATTATTCAAGCATTTGGTTGAATCTTGACCTTTTTTGTGATTTCACACATTATTGGTCTTGTTTTGTTTGTTACCATTTTCAGAGGAAATCAATGCCTTGATCAAATTTTCTCAAGGAAGGGATATTTTTATTTGTGATTTTATGGCAATTGGGTGCATTTTCTTTGTCAAAAGTCACAAGCATTTTTTAGGGTTATCATTGTGTCCATGCATCCATCACGACACGACGAACACATCTAAACACAAATGCACCTTTGTGTCACATTAGTATAGGGTTAGCTTAAGTCAACCCAAGGTCAAATTAGGTCAAAAGCACTTTCAAGTTGCCCAGGGCAAGCTCATGGGCGATTGAAACTAGACCCGTTTTAATTATGGTAAACCCTGTGACAACTGAAACACCTTATGATCGCCCCAAGAATGGCTATAAACAAAAAAAATTCTAGGGCAACCCACCAACGCACTTTTTTTGTGTTGGTGGCATTTTGCTCCTTTGCAAACCCATAAAATGATGGCGTCAGTTTTTGTAAGCGCCCAACTTCACCTTAATCACACATGCTTATGTACACAACATCTAGTTTGTTTAGTGGAAAATGCAATATAATGTTATCCTTTGACAAGTTGTTGTGCAAAATTCTAGAATGACATATTGCATTCATAATGTTTATGAATGCACATGCCAATTTCACATGATTTCATCTAAAGGTGACAAGTTGTATTCGCCTTTCCATATTTGGGCCTCATTACTGCAATAAGGTTCGATTATCCATAATGGTGAAGTACTTCCTGTTGTAATCCAACATTTTTTGAAGAGGTCCCCCATTCCACCACAAAATGTATGCCTCCATGGTTTTTACATGAATGCAAAAAAATTTGATGACACTTGGATGTTCACATGAACATGCCAACGCTTCCACCGATTGTTACTTACACACTTCCCACTTTTCATCTATCTTGGGTGTCTTCCCCACCAAATTAATTGTGCTCAGTGGGATGCAATTAAATCTTTCGATTTGCACCTTGTGCCCCACACCATATCCACCCTAATTATCTGCACATGACAATGGGAACACCTATGTTGTGATTAGCATCCATAATGCACCATGACTTCCAATTTGGGCCAAAAGGTTTCGAGCACCTTTTTCCATCCATGGTGCTAGTTTGGCCTTCTTCTTGAAAAGTTCTTCAAGAATTTGGCCCACCATGAATTTTTTTCCCACAAGCCTGCTACCTTTGTGGTCCAATGTGCCTTATCCTTTTGTGGATAAAGGACGTCACACCATTGCAATAAGTTTATGGTTGCATTTGAAATTTTGCATTCAAACCATTCCAAAAACCCCTAAGAATTAAAAAATTTGGTGTATTGTGCATTACAAGAATTCACAACTTTTTTGATTTGAAAAACTAGTAAAAAACAACCCAACAATGACAAATGTTCAACTTGACTAGTAGTTATCTTGGACAAGTCGTATTGAACATGTTTGTTTTGACTGGGTCATTTTGACTAACTGTTTAAAATTTGGGTAGCAATTTTTTTGGTAAGTAATTTTTAATAATTTACTTACCTACCCACCTCCCTACCTACCCTAATAATCACTAAATAATTTTAATTTAAAATAATTTTATATTATTAACAAAATTCGCCTAATTACCAACCTAGCTACCTAGGTTAAATAACTAAGCTGCCCACTTGAATAATTAACTAGGCCACCTAGTTAAGGTAGTGGCCTAGATTGCAAATGTGGGGACTTGAACTCCTCACCTCCACTTTGAGGAGCCAAGTCTTTACCATTGCACCACCACCTTCATAAGGTGAAAATATTTGTGAACATATTGTAATAAGCATGTTCAATTTCTTTTACACTACTTACAAAGGTAGATAGGAGGATAGATGGGGACATAGGAAGGTAAGAAAGTCAAACATGCTAACTAAGATACCTAGGCTAGGCTACCTATGTTATGTACTCTATATTAACTAGCCTAAGCTATAACCTATACCAAAACGAGTTACATAATATATTAGCCCATGCATATATAAGTATTATCCTAGGCTATGTTATATTAGGCTATCATACTAAACTATGTTAGGTTATGTAGGCCTAGGTAAGGTCTAAGTAAGGGCTATGTTAGGCTATGTAGGCCTAGGTAAGGTCTAAGTAAGGGCTATGTTAGGCTATGTAGGCCTAGGTAGGAGGTATGTATGGGCATCATAGGCCTACTTCTAGGGGCTATGTAAGGCTATGTAGCGGTTATGTAGGCTATGTAGGCTTAGGTAAGAGGTATGTATGGGCTACCTATGCTTACTTAGGGGTTATGTAAGGCTATGTAGATGTTATGTAGGCTATGTAAGTCTAGATAGGGTATAAGTAGCGGTTATGTTAGGCTATATATGTTGGCCTAGTTAGGAAGTATTTATGGGCTACTTAGACCTATCTAGGGGCTATGTAAGGCTATGTAAGGGTTGTGTCTAGGCATAAGTAAGGTTTATGTTAAACTATGTAGGCCTAAGTAGGGCTAAATAAGGGCTATGTTAGGCTATGTAGGCCTAGCTAGGAGGTATGTATGGGCTTCCTAGGCCTACTTAGGGGCTATGTAAGCTTAGGTAGGGTCTAAGTATGGGCTATGTTAGGCTATGTATGTTGACTTAGGTAAGAGGTATTTATATTTTTGGGCTACCTAGGGTTACTTAGGGGTTATGTAAGGATATGTAGGGGAGATGTTTAAGCATAATTAATAAAGGCTCTGTATGGTTATTTAGGGGTTGTGTGGGCTATACATAAGCCTAGGTAGGGTCTAAGTAAAGGCTATGTTAAGTTATGTAAGGCTAGGTAAGAAGTCTGTAAGGGCTATGTAGGGCTATGGAGGGTTGTGTCTAAGCATAGGTAAGCGCTATGTAGTGTTATATAAGGGTTATGCACACTATGTAGGCCTAGGTAAAGTCTATGTAGTAGCTACCTAATTAGGCTTAGTAGGGCATGGCTATTTAGGTTATGCAAGGTTATGTAGGCCTATGTAAAAGCTATATATGTGATTAGGGGGTACATAAGGGTACCTAGGCATACATAGGGGCCAATATTATTGGAGTTATATATTGTAAAGGCTATGTGGGCCTATATATGTAAGGGCCATGTAGGGGTTATATTCTAGGCTATGGAAGGGTTATGTAGGTTTAAATATGAGTTATGTAGGCCTATGTAAAGGTTATGTAGGCCTAGATAAGCCCTAATTATATATAGCCTTACATACATTGGCATAACCTACACCATAACCCTTACATTACCTAACTATCAAATCTATGCAAACCAAGGCCTCCTCAGGCTAGCATAGGCTCACCTAAGATATAACCCAAGCTCATGTAGGCTCACATAAATGTACCTATGTTAATCTAAACCTATTATTTATTTACTTTTACCTACATTCCCTACCTTAATTTCCTACCTACCTACCTTACTTTAATTTTATACCTCTTAATTACCTATCCATATATGACTTACCTACAACTTATAGACCTTTATATGTAATACTTTCTTTTCCAAAATTTATGGTTGTACATGTCCCATTTGGCTCCATGTCTCATTTGACTACACCCAAGTCCATTTTGACTAAAACGGTTCACTTTTGGTCCATATTTGATTAAATGTCACATTGACCAAGTAGTCAAAAAGGTCATTTTAATCAAATAAACCAATCAAAATAGAGTTGTCACTTTAACCACTAGGGGCTTTTAGTCAAATTGACCAAATTTTTAGTCAAAATGGACATGGCAATCAAGTTGGACTACTTGAAAAGCCATGAATTCTTGTAGTGGTGGGAACCATTTAGTCCTACCAAAAATGTATTTTCCATGACCTACTTATACTTCTCTAGGCTAGTTCCTTGCTTGCTCATAAAAACATTATTGAGGTATGCCATTATGCGTTCCATGAAAAATGTTATGAAATTTGTTAAAATCGTTGTGTGGCAATCTATTTAGAGTCATTATCCTTAAGCCTTTGACACTTTTAGGATTGCAATGATGAAGTGTTCTCCTTGCCAAAAATTTCTACAACCCTTCACTTGTGCATGGTTGAGGATGGGCCATTCAAAGGTTTAAGGGGATAATTACTACATGATGTGTGGGATAACATGTTTGGGGGGTTTTGGTCGGATTGTCCTCTTGATGGTTGTTTGCTTGGTTGTACGCTTGACAACATTGTTGGAATCTTGGATGCCCAAAATCCCAAAGACATTCCAAGCACTAATTGTTAATAACAATTATAGTTTCAAAAAGTCAAGGTTTAAGGTGTTCCAAAAATTTTGCAAAATGTGAAAAAGGTTGCCCTTCACCAAGGACTTGATCACCTCAACTCACCCAGGGTTCCACACAATGGTTGTAAATGGGCAACCAAAGACACAAAACCCAAATGAAAAAAAAGGTGCTCAAAAATGAATCAAAAATTACATTTTAAAATTCACATACCCTTAAAAACCTTCTTGAAAATTGGTTGGCATTGGATAGTTGAGCAATAATTCAATCGCCATTTGACGGTTCCCAAATGGCGACGAAAAATGGACCTAATCCATCAATGACAACCAAAATCATAACTAGTTGTTCGATGGTGATGGAATTTATTTGTTGCCATCAAATGGCAACCAAAATCATAAGTAGTTGTCCAATGGCAACCGAATTTATTTGTTGCCATTAGATGGCGACCAAAATCATAACTAGCCATCCAATGGCAACTAAATTTATTTGTTGCAATCAAATGGCGACTGAATTCAATCGCCATTAGACTCTGGTGACTAAAAGGTTTTTGGTCGCCACGTGATTATGGTGACCAAAAAGCTTTTAGTCACCAGAACCCCCCCTTCTTAATTCAATTCCCCTTGATGGTGACTGAAACCTTTTCAATTGTTATGTAATGTTATCCTCCCCCTCCCCCTCTTTCTTTTTTTTCCCTCCTTTGCTTTCCCCCCTAATGGTGATCTAAACCTTTTCGATCGCCATGTTGTGTGATCCCCTCTTATAACACTGGGGGTACTTATTATATTTCATATTAATTAGTTGGGGGTGCCTCATAAGTCCTTTTTTTTTTCCAATGAACCAATTTGATTGGTCCATCACAAAAAAAAGTCGAAACTATTGAGGCTCCCCAAAATAGAATATTTTATGGAAAGATGGATTGCCTCCCCCTTTGACCCAATTATATAAGTGAAAAGGGGAGGACTTTGGGCAAAACATATGGGATTAAAATGAGGTGTTATTGGGAACCTAATGGGAATCCACTGGAACTTGAAGGGTACATGTTGGGAACAAAGGAAAATTGGGAAAAATTCCTCCCCCTCCTCAGCCTTACACCCAAAACTTAGAAAAAATAAAATCAAGGCATTTTGAATGCATGTTAAGCCTTCCCATGGCCACATGAAATTTCTATTTTCCAAAACTATTCATCACCATTTTTGGCCTAGTCTAATACCCCCATTATAAACTAGGGGTACTTATCTATTTATTTTTTATTATTCTTTCGATTCCCCCCGCCCCGCCCCTTTTCCCCTTCTTTTAACAAAATTTCCCCCTTTTTCCTCTTCCTTATGTTGAGTCAACTGAAATCTAATTCAATTTTGCAACACATCTTTTTAGTGGGGGCTAAAGAAAGGAGTGCTCAATTACAATTATTGAAATCAAAAGAGAATGAGAAATAACAAAAGAAAAAAATAATTAATTGACTAAGATTGAATTAGTTGCACTATTTATCAAAAAATGAAACCTTAATAATACATATCAAAATGGTATTTCCAATTGTTTTTAAACAAAGCCTCTTGTGGCAAAGATGTTTGTCAACCAAAAATCAACAAATGTCATATTATGTTGACATAACCTTATGTCTTGTAAACATGAAATTCCATTAAGATGTCCTCATCAACAAGTATTTAGGCAATTTTGAGACATCTAAAACATAAATTCTTTCAAACGCATATGGAAGACATTTGACATTGATGTCATCGTGGTCCCAGGTTATGAACACATTTTCCCTGTCCACTATATTTTCAATTACATTTTAAGTTCTAACATATAATGTCAATGGTATGTCCTTGTACAATATTTCCTTCAATAATTGAGAAATATCCACATCATATTTTTCTTTTTCTTGGCCCAGGAAATATATGACATCTACGCTTTCATAGTCCCAAGTCATGACGATGTGATCATCCCATTTGTGAGCTTGTTTGATTATCTCTCCCTCAACTTGATTGCTCAACATATTTCGTTTTGCAAATAAATTTAAAATCACAAAAGTAACAAAAAATAATGCATGGAATTCCCCCCCCCTTTCTTGAAAATGTTGCGCACCAATTGTTCAAAACAATTGGAGTCATACATGTTGAAAAGAAAGTGAAGAAAAATGAAAAATGTGAATTCCCTTAGAATTAGAAATTTCAAAACTTCCATCGATTCCAAACCAGACTCATATGTGAAGTCAAAGTGTGTCACCATGTCATCATGATACTTCTTGTTATATTGATATTCATGTGGCAAAGGATGAAATAGAGTTGCACATTGAATGTATGGTAACAGGATTTTTTCGGGTTGCAGTAGCTGATTCATAAGGGAAGGAAAATCTGTTGAACTTGACAATTGACATTTGTCTAGATGAACCCACGTAGAAACAACTAACGGAAACCATGCCCCCATGATTGACAGGACTGCCCCAACTCAAGATATGCTGTTGTAGTTTAGTGCTTATGCACTTAAACTTTGCACATACCAGACCAGTACTAGATAATACTTGACCAGTATGAAAAAAATAAAACGTTATTGCTCATAGGAACCACTAGCCACAATTTTCACAAGCATGTTGATTGTTTTGGATACAAGTGTTCCTAGATCACTCCTCTTTGACAAGGATCTCTAGTATTTGGAGGTAAACATCAGTGTTGTGCGGCTCTTTGAATTTTTAAAGAACCACCGGTTCTGATTCTTTAATATTCTAGAATGAAACAACCACCAGGTCTGATTATTTAAAAAACTTCTAAAAACCACCAGTTTCCATCAAAGAACTGTCAAAGAATCGACAATTCTCTGGCAGGTTCTATGACATTTTCATATTTTTCGGAATCCATTATTACATACCCAAAACCGGTTCGTTCAATATTTTGAGAACCAGCAAGTATGCAAGTATATATACCTGTTGATAACCGGAGGTTATATGGCCATACTTCTAAGAACCACTAAACACTGGTTAACATACTGAGGTCAACTTATGAGTCATGATCTTCACTGACCTCAAAATACTTGATCTGTTATTATACATAGGAGCCTCACTAAATCTAAGTGCAGGTTTTGGGTTGTTGATTGTTGAATTTCCAATATGACATATATTAGCCTACTGTATGTATGAATGATCAGTTCCACAATTTTGAACATGATTTTCCTTTTTGAGAAAGCAGAACTTTATGAGACCATAAGATGCCTATCTTTGCCTTTACAAAACACAATCTGTTACTGAAGATGGGTTTAAGTAGATCATCAGATTGATTATTTGTCAACTGTACTGGCCAACTTGTGATCCATCCTGTTAATGGAAAGATATTTGTGTTTAAATGAGGTTTTTTGCCTAGCCCCTTCTGAAATAGTTAGACTCATTACAATGTAGTTTTAAATATCCAATATTTTATAATTGAATTTATACTATTGAGGTGACTTTACATCCATGTGCTAATAATTGCAAATATAGACTATAAAACTATATTGTGGGCCTTGACTTATTTGGATACGGTGATACAACATGTCAATGTAGGAAATGATTGTTGGACTGGTAAGATTTTGTAACCCATTTTCAGTTACATCTGCAGAATGTCAATTATCATACATGAGTTAGTGTCATTCATCATATGAGGAAATGCATACCAAAATTAAAATATCATAATAGTTGACGTAATAGTGTCTGGCCATAAATTTCCATCAAAATCCTAATGTGTATATGGTTGTACTAGAAATCACCAAGCTAATCTTCTTGTTCCACCTATTTCACATGATTTTGATCTTTACTTGAAATTGGGCTCTTAGATTCCTCATTAGAGCATGGGGTCAGTTGGTTTATTGGTGTTGTTAGCTTTTCATGCTCACCTTCTTCCTTGCCATGGGCATGTCCTTGAGGCTAAACATACTTCTAAAACCTCTTGCATGGTTCCACAAGATAAGAGGATGAGACAACCCACATCTCTGAGATGTCCCTCCAACATCCATTTTCCACTAATAACTCTCAATCTACAATGTCGGTTGTCCCATAATAATTGACTAGAAAATCTGGTTTATAACTACTAATTGAATGCATACAACAGTTCAAATCTATAATTTTATAACTATCCTGGGTTAGTTTAATCTTTTCTTACATGACAATGCAGATGTACCACTAAAGTGATTTATATATGGGTTTATGAATGGACCTACCTGGTTATCTTTATTTTTTAAATTTGCATTATATCTGATTTCACTCACCAAATCACCATGGCAAATCTGAGATTCATAGATGCAACTCATTTTAAACTTAACATTCTAAACATATGATTGCACCAAATACCCTTAATGAAGGTTGTTTGTCTATAAAATTATAGTTAGAGTGATTAATTGCATTCCACACTATATATAATACCATGACATATGAATATTTAGGTGATTGGCTTAATAACTAAGTGATTTACATATGCACTTAATAAGTCTCCACGAATCTTAGTAATACCAAATTTTCATTGTGATATAATTGGTATTATTACAATAGATATCACGTTGATGATTACTAAAATCACATCTCATGGTGTAGATCTCATATTGTCTATCTATATGTCTATGGTAGTACATATGGTAATATGTTGTGACTCATATTAATTAGTTGTGGGCACCCCAAAGTTCTTTTCTTTTATCTTTTGTGACGGGCATCTTTGATTGGCCAAGCACAAAAAAAAAGTTAATCAAGCTTTGGACAGTCCCAAAAATAGATATGTTGTAATCTCCTCCTTTAGCTGGCTCTTATTTAGGTAGAACTTTAGGTCAAGGATATGAGATAAAGTCAGGAGCTATGGGGAACATGTTGGGGAACACATTAGGAACTTGATTGAAACATATTGGGAACTTATTGAAAATTTAATGGGAACACATTGGGAACAAAAGAATCCAACACCCTCACCCTCCCTTAAAAGAAAAAAACCATGGGCCCCTTGGATATGTGCTGTCTCACCTCATGGGTTGCAAGATTTTTTTTAGCCTACCTATGTCCTTTGCCATTTTTTGCCTAGGCTAATGGCATGCACATGAACTATGGGTGTACATTCTTTTGTGATGGGCATCTTTGATTGGGTGAAGGAAGAACCCCAATTAAGGGTCAAAACCCGTTTAATGATCTTTGAGAACCGTTGGTCAAAGGTGAGAGCCAGTGTTGTGAGGGTATATTGTTACTGATATAACTTTGGGTAAGGATATCTAATTTTGAAATTTTGTTTACCCATCAAGTAAAGGTATATCAACATTCAAAAAAAATTCATCAGGTTAGGATCTGAGTATACAAAAATTTAGTTTTATGGTAGATGGGTAGGACCCAGGTACCCCTATCACATGTGGACCAAAGAGGAGCACTATCTCTTCACAATAAAACTTCTATTTTGGGGAGCCCAAAGTTTTTTCTTTCTATCTTTCTTTCTTTTTTGGTGATGGAAGAATCAAATGACTCATTGCAAAAAATAAAAATTTTAAATTTAAATTTAAAACCAAGAAGAACTTGGGAAGCAGCCCATCTAATTATGGTTTAAGTCATACTTACCCTAATCTTTTTAACCCGAATGCCAAAACATATCCAGCTTTGGGTATAGGTTTTTTTTTCATACATAAGAAGTAAGCATTACCAGAAGAGGAAGGACCCGTGAGAGTCAGCAGCCCAGTGCTCTCTCCTGCCCTTCTGGTATGCCCTTCTCTGAGAGCCTTACCCAACATAAAGATCTTGCCACAAAATTTAGATGAGCTGATTCACTACCCACACAAAATGGAAGATCCCTCCACAAACAGAAGAACCAACCCTGATCTGTTGAGAAACGGAAGTTTGCTGAGCTAGAATTCTTGTTTTAGAACCTGCCCTCATGTAGGCTACCACTAGATTTTTTTTGGCAGGCCTTGAGTTTTTACCTATTTACAGTTGTGGGACCCTTTGAAGACGACTATGAGAATGCAGACAACAACAAACTACTTTCCTATACATTCTCTGCGGCATGGTTTGACTGGTTCCTCCTCATTGCAGGTTTTCATATAATTCTTTCTCAAACGGCTCTCTCTCTCTCTCTCTCTCTCAGTTGAAGAAATAGAGAGTGTCCCTCATGCCTCCGACAACATGACATTCCTTTCCTGTCACCCAGCCCTACAAGGCAAAAAAAAGTCTCTGTTGTGTGTGTATGCATGCATGCATGCATGCCTAAGCACTTTGTCCACCTCCCCCCTCACAACACCCATTTTCATTCCTTCTTCACCAACCCACTTGCCACAATACTTACTCACAGTCTTTGGAAGTCCTGCTCCAGCAGGTATCTAATATGAGGAGCGTGATTAGCTCTGCAATAGGTCAAACAAATCATGTTGTAGGGCCTTTGTATGGAATTCAACAAAATCAAGTGTACGGTATGGACTGGGAATGGGGGACCCAATTGAGTCAGGAGTTGAGCATGGGACCCAAATTCTCTGAACAGCCCCATGTTGAGTAAATTCTTTCCTGATGTAAAGAACTGATAGAATTTTGCTTTTCTAAATGGACATCTGTGATTTAAGAGAACGGAGGACTCAAGCCAGCAACCTCATGCATCATGTTGAGGAACATTTGTGTGAAAGGTGCCATCATCTGTTGAGCAGTTGAGGAAGCAACTAAATCAAAAAAAATTGTGTGATACCCAGTGGGTGTTGCTGGAGAAAAAAGAGGTGGGATGTTTCCAAAAATTGAAACACCTGCCCTTTTTGTGGTGGAAACACTCTGTGTGATAATGTGCCATCCATAAGCACTAGAAATGTTGTGCTTGTGCTTTACTTACTATAAAAGAGGTCCCAACATCAATTACCTAGTGTGGGTATCACTGGAGAAAAAAGAGGTAGGGTTGTTTCAAAAAATGACACACTTGCACCTTTGGTGGAGGAAAAATTCTGCTTGATAATGTGCCCTCCAGATACAATAGAAACATTGAGCCAGTTCTCTCTAGCTATGAAGAAAGATTGTTTGTTTGTTTCATTTGTTTGTCACATTGAGATTTCCCAAACAATTGCACCTCTTGTTGTGCTCTTGGTACCATTGTAAAGCCCTTATAAGCAAGGGTGCATTGAATTGGTTTCACAACGTTTCAATGTACACTGAAGAAGTTATTGAATGTTGAACAATTTTTTCACTAAAAATTCATTTAAATCAAAATTAATAATTAGATGGGAATTCCACACTCTTGGTATTGTTGGAAAGCTTTGAACGAGAAGGATTTAATGAAGGTGATTTGGAGATAGACCTAAGGTGTGGGATATTCAATTTTGAGTTTTTTTTTGTCACTAAAAATTCAAGTAAATTATTAAAAATGGTTTGGAAGGGAAAAATAGTTGAGTAACTAGTTCACACTTGGGCCAACATAACAAGCAACACTAGTTTGTACTATAAAAAGAGATCCCTAAGATTTAAATGTTATTCCTCTCCAAATTTTTCAGCCTCTCCATGTTTGCTGGTTCCCCACCCCCCTTCCTCAGTCAAATTTATTAGTGGAGGGTCCTTAAAGAGATGGAATTTGAGAAGGGTTGGATCATTATGTCAATTACATTGGCATTCACAAATTGAGAACAATGAAAAAAATTGCTTTTAGAAGAACTCAAATGAACTAAAGCTTGTTGTTGATAATATTTTACAAATTGTTGGATATAATTTCACAATTCCAATCAATTTTTTTTAATTATTCATGCAAAAATCAAGGAACCAATGAAATCCATGTATCTAAATGTGCCACAAGTTCTCTCTTTAATAACATACCCAAGATTTGTTGTCAATATAATATACTCCAACAAATCTAAAAGCACCAACCCAAGGGATGAAGCTTGTGCATTTTCCCCTATTGGGAAACTTACCGCAAGATTGGGTAAACAAACGCTCACACTTGCACCATGGTAAAAACCAATGTTGGCCTATTGTTGGTTGCAAAAAAATCTTCAGTTTTGGTTATGGTAATACACAAAAATGGAACTATGAATTTGGTTTCAAATTTGGTTATTTAAAAAAAATTAAAAAATGGTTCCAGTGTAACCATAAAAAGAAACATTATACAAAACCAACAAATATCATAACATGTTTGGTTTAAATAGAAAAAAAATGGAGTTACAAATATTGAATAATAGATAGAGATATATAACTAGTATGATGACAAAATCTTTTCTTACTTCTAATCATGTAACACCTAAATTAATTAAGAGGTAGGTGATGATGGATTAAATCTTTCCTTGGAATTCTCTCTTTGAACATCTTGGAATCATTAGGCATGGTACGTACAACATCCCATACACCCAATTTTTTTAGATAATCTTTCCCCACACAAAAATAAAAAATCAAACACAACTCGCACAAAACTTTCTCCAAATTCCTTTTCCTTAAAACATTCCCAAAATGTGACATTTGTTGAAGATGATTTTAATCTCAATTTCCAAGCAAATCTTCCCGAATTGCAACAAAACGTTTATCACTTCAATCTTGATTTTGAAAAATGGCAAAATGCATACTCACATAATCTCAACACCCCAACCCATAGACAAGCTAGTGATAAAACCTTGTCAAATCTCCAATATATATGACCTACCAATGCCATACTTTGTTTAACATTCCTTATACCTTTCATCATTTCCTCATTACCACACCCATGATTTTATTAAACAATCTATCTACAAATTTTCAAGCTTTAAAATCACAGTAGAAGTTTTTTTTTGACATAATTATTTATGGACAAAAATACAATATGCCTCATAAATACTTCCTCTACATGTAGCAAAATCACATAAAAAATAAAAAAACAAAACATTTAGTTTTTTTTTCTTAGCAACCCCTATTTTTGAAGATCCAAAACCACGTCCTTAAATCATCTTTTCCAATCACATCTTCCACTTTAACAAAATCCACTTCACCAATCATCCATAACAAACATTGAATCCATCATTATGAAAATGCAAACAGAATCAATAAAATGAACAACACACATCATTCAACACCAAAAACTAACAATAGACCAAGCACCTACATTCCCTACTTGCATTCATAAATCAAATGTCCATAGTGTACAAAACATAAACCAAAACAAACAAAACACTTATATGTTGGAAAATAAAATGCACTCCCTTGCTAACCTCTTATGTTAATCATGTTCATAGCGAACTAAACCAACAACTTGTCACAAATTAGAGCACTCCTTATTTCCCTTTTTCAACTCTCCTTTTCAGTCACAAATGTAACCAATCCCACCATAAAAAGTTTATGTCCACATAGATTATCACCTTAAGGCGTATGATGGTACAACTTCAAATCATGTTTAGGTCTTTCTCATACCTACCCATCTTTGTTCTCAAAAATACATACTTTACTTCCATCATCCTATTCATGTTGCCCCTTACCATCTTTATAACCAGCAAAGATGCAAGGGCCTTCCCAACTTGCTAACGATGACTTTTTTTATCAAGTTTTTGCATCTTTATCCACATCTTTTTTTCATCAAAACCAACAAACATCATACGACCCTTTTTGGTAAAATTTGTCTTCCTTTGCTTCTTTTGTGCATGTTCCAAATTTTCAAGTAATGTAAACTAGCTACCAGCTCCATCTTTTTCACCATATGTAAAGCTACATCTTTCAACTCCATATGGTCGACAACAATCTTAATCAAGCTATTCAAACTATTGTCAACATTCAATCTTGGTGTTTTTCTTATAAGAATCATGTAAGGCAAATATTTCCAAAAACTTGGTAGTAGTTGTAGCATCAAGATCCTTCATTAGTCTTGCTTCAAACCACTTGGAATAATGTTCTATGGCAACTAATACATACTAGTGGTAACTCGTGCCTACAAATCACGGCACGGCATTGAAGCAGTGATGACCCCTGATGACGACCCCTGAAACCCTAAAGCTCAACGACATTCTACCATTTCAGAAAGTCATGACTATGGGAAATTCCGCGTCAAAATTATTATGTTAGTTATTTCTTGGAATGGCCCGTTTCGCCGCGTAGGAAAAGAAAGTACGTTCCCATCGTACCCAATAGGGCACGAATGCATGCTTTCCCATCACTGTATGAGAGAGGGAAAAGAGACGTAAGTGGGAGAGGAGAGCAAGAAAAAAACGTTTGCACTGCAAGAAGACCACCCAAACAGCCCATAATTGGACTCTATCATATGGGTCTTGTTCACACTTGTGCCAGGTCCATTAGCTGTCAGTTGGGTATAGCCCTGTCACTAACTGACTGACTGACTTGCTGAATTAATATATAAGATGTATTGCTTTTAGTTTCTAGGAGAGGGGCCAACTATAACCAAAACCACCTTCTAGAACAAATCACACATGAAAATGTTTTTCATTTCTTTTAAACTAGAACAATGCTACTAGATTTCTTACCATTTGACAACATTCACATGACTCCTAAATGGTGACTTGAATCAACATCAACTTGTTATAAATGAAGCCACATTTTTGTTTCCCTTTTTTAGTTCTCCTTTTAAGTCACATTAATTCCTATTTTAGGTCTAAAAATCAAAACTAAATTTGGTTCAATTTTAATCTAGTCTAGGTAACATGGATCACAATCAATGGTTAAGTGTCGATTAATCCTTAGTTTTAATCTTTTTTTCCAAAAAACTTGTTTTAAAAAAAATTAGTTTTGGTTCAACACATAAATGGAATTAGGAACATGATTTTAGGTCCAATTCTTAAAAAGTTTCAATCTTAGTTTTAGTTTCATAACCAATTCCAAAAATATGATTTGGTTGTAATTCATTTTTTACTTGTTGAAACTATGGAACCAATGGTTTTAACCAATGTTGTTAAGGTATTCAATTTGTAAGGTAAAAAAATGGGATTCGAGTTTAGGTTCTTGCATGACCTAAATTTAAGTTGACATTTTTTTGTTGGAACCAGCACAAGAACTGAACTATGAAGTTAGTGTTTTGTTAGATCCAAAACCAAAACCAAAATCATGAAAAAACATTCTAAAAACATGCTCAAGATCTCTAGGTAGGATTATTATTTTTTATAATTAATAAACAAGCTAAAATTTATGGTTAAATATTTATTTTCATTAATTGTTGAACTTTGTGTCTACATAGACCCCCATTTTAATTTGTTATTTTAATTTGTTGTAAAACCTTGTACCCATACAATAACTAGGGAGAGTGTAATGTGTAAATGGAATTAGACCCAATTTTGAACTAGGCACAAAGGTTTTTGAATTTGGAATTTTGTGTTCAAACTAGAACATAAGGATTTATAAATTGGAAGAATTAGGTTCAAAACCCACCTAAAGAACCTACAAATAAATTTGACAATTTCAAAACCAAGATTAGAAGTTGTCTAGGTAAAAAGAAAAAACCACAAAGCACTAATTCTAACTTGTCAAATTGGGTGCCCACTTGGCACATGTCTTGAAAGTAGAAGCATTTAATAGCATTACTATTCCCTAAATTGTGCCCTATTATCTTATCCTAATCTTTTGAAAATATCAAATTATAACAATGAATTGTTTCTGACTATTTCCACAATATATGGTTTAAAGTTGTGATTTTAAAAATAGGATTTACTAGTTAATAATGACTTAAAATGTAGTTTAAGATCACAAACTCCTTATTTAGGGGCTTTGGTAAGTGGTGTAAAAATAGGTATCCAAATTCTTGAAAGCTAGTTTCTACCCCCTTCCCTTTTCCTCCCCGCCCTTGCCCCCACACCCACACCCCAAATCCTTTTCAAATTTAATTCGAATTTGAATTGAGTTTCAAATTGTCTTTTCTTTAAGGGAAAAAATATGTGTGAAAAACAATTGAAACCTGCTTTATTCAAAATGTTTATTTTAATAATTCTAGGTGCTTATACCTTATTAATTTTTTTCTTTTGAAGGGAAACTTCAACTACTTGGTTTTCGTTAATTTTTGTAAGTTTATGAAACCTCCACTATGATTTTAAAGCAATTTCTTTAAGTTTTTGAACTTGTCATTTTGTTTCATTCAAAAATAATTTTACACCAAACCCGATTTGGAATCAATCCAATTTCACACTTATAGGCATAAGCTTACGTACCAAACTTACATTAGTAAAAACTAGTGTTGGTTTAATACTTGAACTTTAACAAGTAAGAATTGTTGGTTTTGGTTTTTTTTAATATTAATAACTAGATCCAAACTACAATTGATTTTCAAAACCAAAACCAAAGTCTATAATTTTGACTTGAATTAGACCTAAAATAAAGAAATAAAAATCTTTCCATTCATATTTATCTTTTTCAAAAGAGAGATTTTTTGAAAAGTAAAAATGTCACTATTAATTATCTTTTGGAAAAGATGATTTCCTTTTTTTAAATGAACATTTGATAATTTATTTTTTTTCATTACACTATAAAAAATATTAGAATGGATTTTTCATTTACCACCTTTGGTCCATTCTAATATACATTCACCCCATATGTGATGATCAATTAAGGCCTACTTCAATAAGGAAAAACATATATTGCTAGCCATTTCTATATCTATGAATGTGTTGCCACCAAGGTTGTTTAATAAGATTTCAAAGACAAAGAGGGAATGTTTAAAATTTGTGCACGGATGTTAAATATTTTTTAATATCTAAATGTGCAGTTTTTTGTGTTGAACAACAACTTTGACATTTAGATGAATGTTTGTTTCATCCATTGTTTTAGATTAAATCAAATCAACCATTTGTGATTTTAATATTCTAATATAAACGGTGATAATTTAGGTTGTTTATGATCTTAAAGAAGAAGAAGTTTTATAAAAAAACCCTTAATCCATTTCATGTTCTAATTTATATTTCTACCTTGTGACCATAATAGGTATTTGGATCCATTGATAGGGAAAATATTCAACATGACCTACCAAGGACCTACCTATTAATAAGGTAGTCATGCCCCCTTTGGAAAAATGAACTTATGTTGCAATCATTATAAAAATATTAGCATGTCAAATAATAAATTTGTGTACACATATTATATATGTTTATTTTTATTTTTAATATTGCATCCAACGAAAAGATAACAAGTTATAACTTTTCTAACTTATTTATAAAATGACAACAAATTAATGTACATTTGAAAGTTTCAGACAATGCAACAATTGTCAAGCAATCAAAGTGTTTTCTTTTGTCAAAAAACAAAGCAAATTATGCATATTGATGATTAACGAAGTTGAAACAATGATTAATATGAGTATCTATTCCAACTCCTTAATAAACATAAATTTGAGGTTATACATGAACAACATGAAGAAAGTTCAACTTCAATTGGCAAACTATAAAATCCAAAAAGCATCCAAAACTCAATATCAATAACTTAAAATCCAATAACCAATCATTCATTGACCTATATCATGCTAACATATGATCCTTAATTAACATCCTTCAAGAAAATCTCCAACTTCAAACTAAGTGAAAGACCATATACCCTCCTCCCATTATTGTTACTCATCCTCCATCCTTTATGTGTTTTTTTCATGTAAAGCTCAATGTAGAGAATCATCGCAATGGTGATGCAATGATAACAAGTTTGGCTAGAGTGAAACAAACATGGCTTTCTTTGGACTTGGACTAGGTTTTTCTATGCTCTCTAGTTAGTCTCTTATAAATTATTCCTTTGCACGTAGAAGTTGTATGTACAAAAAAGCCTATCATATGTTAAAGGCATAATGCATCAAGTTTAGATACTCAAGTTTGTTAACACATTTCAACCTCCTATTCAAATGCTCCATGGTTGTCAATTGTCCATGTGTTCCAACATCCACCTCAATAAATTGTTCTCTATGAAAGGTCATTGTTTTGTGCTAGATGTACAACTCTTTTTCACCCCTTTGTGATCAAGTGCTTAGCCATGGTGAATTTAGCTAACATTAGCAATGAAAAGATTCACATTCAACAACATTATTGCATGGGGACTAGACCTTGATTATCTCCACAACATTCAAGCTCTAATGAGCTCATTGAAATATTTCATGCCTATGATCACTATAGATTTATAAGGGATTTGAAATGCAAGCCCACATGGATTTGATCAAAAAGCTTTGTAAGATTAAACATTATGGTGCATGTTTGATAAAAGAAAAAGCTTTGTAAAGCTAAGCATTAGGCTACTACAGATGAGAGGCTGGAGTTAGTAAGGGCTCATCTCCACAAATGGTTGTCTCAAAAATAATTTACAGAGTTCCAATGTCCAAGTTCCAATGCTAATAATGGACTATTTTCAGAATGAAAGAACCGCGGGTTCCGGGTATTTCAAAACCCTCAAAGAACTGGCAATTTCCATGAAAGAACCGACGGTTACAAAGGTTGTGGAGAACCGGTTCTTTTCATTTTGAGAACCGTGATATAAGCCCAAGAGCCCTTATAACCGCCGGTTCTCTTCCGGTTTCTGATAACCGCCAGCCCCCGGGGGGAGGGGGTGTCATAAACAAACAGTCCAAGGCTACTAGTGTAATAATAAATGGTGGGAGTGCCAATGTTTGCCTACAAAACAGCTCTGACACAAAAAGTGAATAGGTAGCATATTTTTCCTTCTATGGCCTTGTGTGTCCAATGCTTTCAAGCAGCTGCCAATCACTTCATCAAATCACCAGGCCTGCATGTCTAGGGTTTAGGGTTTAGGCAGACATGTCCAGGGTCTAGGGAGAGAGAGGCAAATTTATGAAAGAAAGACATGTTTCAGGACTTCTTATTTCCAAAGGGCCTGTTATAAAATAGGCTCCCTATTAAGTAAGGATGACAGGTGAGGGCCCTTTATAAGGGTGAGTTAATAATTAGAAGGGACCATGGCCACAATCAATTCACAATTAACTTTCTAATTAAACTCTGGTCTTAATTGTGAGATGATTTATGATACCCATTACTATATGCTCTAATTTCATACCCCCCTTGATGTTGTCTAGATGTTTCTCTGTCTGGACTCTGGATTCTGGATTTACTCAAATCCAGCTTTCCTGCTTCTAAAACCTGAGCTCCAATAAAAGCCATGTCCTAACCATAGTAATGGGAAGTGGCAGCCTTCAGACACATAATTGAAGGTGGTACCTACCTACCTATACTTGTCACTAAAATGATACCTACTTACCTACCTACGTAGTAACCATTTACATTCATTACCTACTTACCTATGATACCCACCTACAGTGGTGTGTAGTAGGTACCAATATAGTGTGAAGGGGGGGGGGGGGGGGGGGGGGGGGGGGGGGGGGGGGGGGATAGAGGGAGGGGGGGAAA
>Ga0116227_10002817_pt1 | contig 39216 bp, 37 predicted proteins | sample S1TSphgellanicum_FD_89693 | JGI IMG/M metagenome (GOLD analysis project Ga0116227, IMG submission 89693) | Host-associated microbial communities from peat moss isolated from Minnesota, USA - S1T2_Fb - Sphagnum magellanicum MG | ecosystem: Host-associated > Plants > Peat moss > Unclassified...
AAACATAAATCTTTATTGAAAGGAAACTACAACATAATGTTCACAACACAAAACACAACATCAAGAACTCTCCAAGGTTCTTGTCACATGAAATACACAAACTTGTGTAATGAAGAAAAGAGAACCAAACCATCAACACCAAGGTATTTAACAAAAAGACCAAACCACAAATAACCAAACTAAGATAAGTAACGAAAGTAATTCAACCTTGTGAAAGTAACCTAGTTATTTTCCTACCCCAGTAACTAATGAAACCTAATTAGTTGAGCTTGAATTTTAAACACCTACATGCATCTAAAAAAGAGTTGTTTCATTCTAAAGAGTTCCAGTGACGATTTTCCTTCAAAATTTGTTGTCCTTCTTGCATTTTCCTATAACAAAAACACATGACAAAGAGCCATTAATTAATTATAATCAATCCCATGTTGTTACTTTTGATGAATATTTGTAGATTTTACAACAAAAAACTATGGACAAAGAAGTAGCAGAAATAATAAGAGAACAAAGGAGAAAGGATAGGGAAGAAACAAATAAAAGGCGTGTAACAAATTCACAAAGTGTTGTAGATAGAACAATTCAAAGGCTAGTTGAGAAATGACATGGAGCAAATTTCAACTGAGCCTAGTCAACATTTGTAATTAAAGAAGTAGGTAATAAATTTCACCAAAACTTCCAAGTTGGTTTTAGAGCCCATCCTATAGGGTATAGAGGCATCAACATGGGCATTTCAACAGTTGCACAATTAGAAATTAGAACAAGGGCAAAGGCAAGGATGCTTGCAAAAGGCCATGTTTCAACAAGGTTACCCTAGCCTTCCATTGATTAATGAGCTACAAGTTGCAGTAGGATGTGGGGGGTGGGGGGTTATAACAAGAGGTGGGGGAGAGCCAAGAATAAAATATAGATAGTGAATGGGTGGAGCTCGGGATAATTGAGACTGAATGAAAAGAGCAAAGCTCTAGTTCAAGCTTGGATAATTGCAATAGATATAAGAGATAAAAATAAAGAGGTTGTAGTTTAGAGAGCTTGGATAGAAGGAAAAGAAAGAGAGAAATAGCCTTGGCCTAAGGAGAGCAAAATAATTATGGCCAAGGAGAGAAAGAAAACAATGGTTAGGGAGAAAGAGTGAGTGGCCAAGGAAAGAAAGAGCTTCAACAAAGGGGAGAGAGAAAGGAAGTGATGGCTAGGGAGAGAAAAATAGAGCTTTGGCAGAGGGGAAAGAGAGAGTGCACCCATAGATGTGTTGTAACTGAAAGGAGAGAGAGAGAGAGAGAGAGAGAGAGAGAGAGAGATTCAACAAAAGGGAGTGAAAGATAAATTTTGCAGAGGGGGGAAAAAGATAGAACAATGGCTAGGGAGAGAGTGAAAGCTTCAATAAAGGGGGGAGAGAGATTCAATAGAAGGGAGAGAAAGAGTGCACCCCCAAGATGCATTGCAACAAAAAGGAGAGAAAATGATGGCTAGAGAGAAAAATGGAGATTCGGTAAAGGGGATAAAAAGAATTGCACCCTTTAGATGTGTTGCAGTAAAGTGTGTGCACCCTTGGGATGCGTTGCAACAAAAAGGAGGAAAAAAAAACTATGGCCAAAGAGAGGGGGAGATCCGATAGAGGGGAGAGTGCATGCACCTTCGAGATGCTCTGCAATAGAAAGGAGACAAAAGCCTTCAACGCTAGGGAGAAAGTGAGAGCGATGGCTAGAATGATAGAAAGGACTTTTGTTGAAGGGAAACAACACACGCAAGTTTGGGAGATGTTGCAATAGAGAGGAGAAAGAAAGATGGCTAGGGGGAGATATATATATATATATATATATATATATATATATATATATATATATATATATATTCGGCAGAAGGGAAAGAGTGTGCACACCCCCGGAATATGTTGTAACAGAAAGAGAGAGAGCTTCAATGTTAGGGAAAAAGAAAGAGAGCCTCAACTCTAGGGAAAAAGAGAAAGAACTTCAATGCACAAGAGAAAAATAGAGCTTCAACGCATAGAAAAAAAAGAACTTCAACACCAAGGAGAGAGAAAGAGTGATGGTTAGGGAGAGAGAAAAAAGGTTTGACTGAGGGAAGAAAAATAGAACAAGTGATGACTAAGGAGAAAAGAAAGGTTCAGTAGAGGGGAGAAAGAGAAAAAGCGATGGCTAGGGAAAGAGAAAAACCTTCAGAAGAGGGGAGAGGGCACGTGCACCCCCATGACATCTTGTAATAGAGAGGAGAGAGAAAGGGTGCTTAAACAACACCAACTTGCAATGGATGAGACTGAAAAGTTCAAACTAGAAAAGCACCTACAACCAACGAAAACTTGCAACCCAAAAACTCAAACACAATGTGGAAAGAAGAGATAACAAAAAAACTCCAAAGCCTGCAATTGTCCTTTGTTTCATAGCCTACACACACATGACAAAAGGTTAGTGAGGTCCCATGAGTAGAAAGAAATGTAGAAAGGAATTGCAAGCTTGGCAATGATTCCGGGATATGTTGAGAAAGATCCTTGGTCCAACATAGAAACCACAAAGCACACCAAGGGAAGGAGCGCCTCAACGACACTAGTGTCTCCAACGACATTGAACAAGAACAAACTCAACAAACTCTTGTTGCAGTGCATAGGAGAGAAACTAAACCTTAAGTTTGTGGCGCCCATTCTAGTTTAGAAAATTAAGGTTAATGGAACAAACTTATTCGCTATGACTATTGATTGGTCTCAGTTTTGAAAATTTTAATCTTGGCCCTTCATGCTTGATGAATTGTTTTGTATGAAAAAGGTAATGGTGTTGGAATCTATCTAGTTTGAAAACAAGCTTCATGTTGTCCACTTGTTAGCATATTGAAGATTGATCGTGCAATGTGATGTGTTTGCTGATCAGTCACCCATGTGTTTGCTTTATACCTTTTCCAGCTTTTAAAGGACCCATACTTTGAATGGGCATATCTCCGTCATTTCTCAACCATTTGATGTGATCTAAGTGGGTATCGATGTGCCCAGAGCAGATTTACAGAAATTCTTGGAGCACTAGGACGAGCCAAACACTTGATTGGCTGCTATTTTACTCTGAGTGCTTAAGTGTTCGGTTACCAGCTGGGCTACCCTGATTGTAGGTCTCTATACCAGACCAACACTGGATAGTCCACGTCATCAGGTTCCAAATCATTGTCCAAAATTCTGGACTTTGCATGCTACTTGTAGCCCCCAAGTTAGGAGCTTATTGTGTGTGGCACCTCTAGATTAATGGCTAGAGTGACCCAACAGCCATTAATTCACCATGAGGTACAGATGGTGGGTGGACTGGAAACATTTTTCCATTGGGTTCCAATTCCTTGAGCTAAACCAGAGTGGTTAGCTCAAACCACTCAGTTTCTGTTTTAATTGGGCCCTGCCCCCACAGGGACAGGGACTATCACATTGGATGGAACTTGTGGAAGTGTGGAAGTTTGACCTTATTAGAACCAGTTTCACATCAGGCGAACCGGTTTCTTTGGTGAGAGTGTTTAGACTGTTTAGATTGGAATGGATTGTTTTGGTGTTCAGAGTGTGGACACTGTAGGTAGATGTACAACATCTTATTTGTTGGCAGGGCCAGCGTGTTTGTGATTGCCTTGTTATCTACCTAGTAACAACTCACCAGCCCTAACCTATTCCCTTACCTCGTAGTCACATGCATCTATTTCTCTAGTAGTCACTTATTATCCTACCAACTTATGGGACCTATCCTTTACAGGATAAGTTACCAAGGTGAGATGCGAGGGGAACTCAGTACGGGTTCATCCACAACTGAGTCATAAAAACAGGCTTCCAATGGATGTTGTGCTGATGGATTTCAGTTCACTCTGGCCTTGATAAAGGGGATGAATCTGAACAGTGCAATGAGATTCATCTAAGTTACCACCCAACTTCGAGTATGGGGAATGTTACTGAGTCTACTGGAGGCCATTTTTGAGAAACAATTTGTGAATCTTCTTTGTGCTTAGACAAACTGAAGTGGCAGCACAAGCTAGGGATACTGAGAATTGTTCTTTGTCTTGTTTACTTTGCTTTTGCTTTCCTCCAAAACTTTTTGTCATTGAATTCCTAAACCTAAGAATTTAGTCCTCCAATGTGGTCAGTTTTGAAACACATCAGAGTGTTGATTTGTCCTTGCTACTCAGAGTGAGTTTTGAATTTTGAAGAAGACAATGTCTCTTCTTTCTTTCTCTCTCTCTCTCTCTCTCCCTCCCACTTTGTTCCATCATTTGAAAAAGTTTGCACTTGCAACTTCTTCTTTCATGCATCAATCACTGTAAAAGCCCCAAAAGCCCTGACAATAATATATGGCATCCACCAGATCAAATCTACTCGCAATGATTGTATCCCAATCAAGCAACAAGGGGTGTATTACACTGTGGCCTTGCCATTTACATGAAAAAGTATCTTAAGGCAAAAGAAGAATTATGGAAACTCAAATATTTCACCATGCAAAAATATAATCTTCAAAAAATCCTCTAACAGAAACCAAAATCCTTCAAGATACTATAACTAATCTCAAGTTTCAACAGAAGCCAAAATATGATTTTTCAAAAATCCTCATATAAAAATAGACCTTTTATTACCTAGGGGCCAAAATCCCTTAAGCTTCTATACTCTATAATGAATCTAAACACAATATCCTTGCCTTGGTCGGCAACACCAAGAAATGAAACAGAAGCCATCCTGGCTTTATTGAATCTCTTCAGTTGGTCTGTTGTCCTTTGGGGGCAGTTTATACTAGTGTTGGGCGGTTATCAGAAACAGGAATAGACCAATGTTGGCTACACCACTAAGCCATCACCTTTGGGCTAAAATGCACCAAGATTGTAGTGGAATTTTTCATGCCTACCTTAAAGAGATGAGCCTGAGGGAATCACACTAGTACCTTGGCAGCTTCAGCATAAATTAAATTATTTTTTGATGTGCCAAAATTGTTATAAATTTATTTTGTATTCTGTCAAAATTTGGAAGAACAAGTTGTAGAGTTTAAACTCTGGTTGTCCTGAATGGAGAATATCAACTTAAGGTCCACCTGATCACTAAGACAGTTCAATCTGTTTGAAATGATTGCACCTTACAATATATTTAGTTCTTATTGTCAAAAATTTCAGAATTAAACATCTAAGGGTTGAACCAGGAAACTTAAATTAAATTAATTATTCAACATTCATGTGCTGAATCCACCAAGGTACTATGGTAGTGGGAGGCATGGCAAACAAAAAAAAGAGTCATGGGCAATTATTGATAGTAATTTATATTTTCTTTGAGCTTTTTTGAAATGTGAAGTTAGAGGGAACTTTTGGTAGCTTCCTCCACACAAAATGACTACCTATCCATACAATTATAATGAGGTTTCCTATGCTGTCTGTTGTATGGTTCAATTCAGGTTAACACCAGTGTGAGGAGAGTATTTGATTTTTGTAATACCTGCCAGTTTCAGGTATTTGAAAAAATTCAGAAACGCAGAACCACTCATTCCAGGTATATGAAAAAATTCAGAACCAAAGAACCACGAGTTTCAGAAAATGTTCAGAATCAAAGAGCCACCCCGTCTGGGAATTTTGAAAAAAATCATAATCTTCAATAACTGCCAATTCCAAGTCTTTGAAGAACCGCCAGGTTTCATGAAAGAACCGGCACAAACCCATCAGTTTTGGGCAGATATCTGACTTTTTAAAAAATAAAAAACCAACTTGAGAACCGTGATCATATATAATAACTGGGTATTTGATTTTGTGATAACCATGACTCTATATCAAAATTGGGCATTTGACTTCTTTTAATGATCACAGTTATCAACTTTGATACATGGCTTGATACCTGGTGAGGGTTTGGTGCAATTTCTAATACCCACCCCACTCTGGTTTACATTAGGAAGAAAATGTGATGAGGCTGTTGTCTCCTTCCCCTCTGGGGTTTCCTTGAGTAATGGATTTAACACAATCAAAATGAATGATTCAACCCATGGGTTTTGGCATGGCCTCATCTCAAAAACTGAGTACCATGGGAGCCCACTTTCTCAAATTGGATAACATTGAAAGAGAAACTTGAGTGCTATTAGATCAAACATCTGTCATAAACCCATCACTACTACTACTGTGCTTAATAATTTGTTCTTGGTCTCAGATAGTATGTGGCATCGACTTCAAACTCTTTAAGAGTTTCAGAGTTTGTTTCCAAGAAAACAACTCAATACCTTGCATGAGGGACATAGTAAACCAGCACACTCAAGTCTCCATTGGATGCGGTTGCAAATTGATGATGAAATAAAAAATATCCACAAAGCATGCAGCTTGTTCCCTTCAAATGACATCCATAAGGACAAAACATGCAAAATTGGAACACATGGTGGTTAGCATGATGAAGCCCAAGTGGATCCTTCAGTTATGCTGGAAATGTTTCTAAAGTTGACTCCACATGACCCTAGAATGCAGGGACACCAAACTTTAATCCATTTCTGGGTGCATCACAATGTCTCTACCCTAAAGGGCAGAGCCAACAAAAGGTTCAATGTGCACCTGTGGAGAGGATCAGACATTTGAAAACCCGTCCCATGGATCTAGATAACACAATGCTCCTTCTGAACACTAACAACTCTCCTGTTACCCATCAATATAGCACAACCATCCCAATCGCTTATTTGTTCTTTTTCTTTTGCAGAACGTTAAATTGTATGGTCATAGATAGTTGCACAATTCTATTGTTTTAGCTCAAGAATCCTGCATCGATCGGATGTTCCTAACCAGGAGAGAGAAAAAGCCGGATATGCAAAGGTCAGCCATGGCACACCTCTGTCTATTATACATATCCATGCAAAGGTGAACCTGGCACACCTCTGTCTGTTGTACATTTGAGAGCAATGTGAACTTCTAGGCACAGCACAAAGGGATTGGAGAAACTCAGATTTTCACAGCTATTGATTTTACTTCAGATTTTGTATATGAATTGCTGCATGAGCATCATCATCCCCAATTCTTCAAGCAAGAGATTCAAAGAAATGTGATGAGCACATGACATGAATAGTTTCTGAAACAATGCCTTCAAGAAACTGACAAGTATAATCATCATCATCATCATCATCAAAACCTTGTGACTCCTGTCATGCACATGAAAGTGTCAGGTCATCTGTTGGTGTTGTCACCTTCAGCATGAATAAATATAGCAGCAAGCAGACCCACAATTTATTACTGCCTTTGCATCTCTCTGACTTCAGATTCAGCTGCTGATAACGGATGTCAATCCTAGCATGGTAAAAACATGCTCAAATCTCAAGAGAAACACACCTAATTCTAGAGAAATCAGCACTCTGAGTTTCAATCACATTTCAGCTGCTGATAGCAGATGTTGATCTAAGCATGAAACAACATGCTCAAACTTCAAGAGAAGACCCAAATGCTATAGAAGAAGCTTGATGAAGTTGCAGAGAAATCTCCACAACAACAATTATAGGTAACATGATAATGAGTACTATAGAAGAAATCCAGCATCCTGAGTTTCTGTCACATTTCAGATGTTGATAGTGGATGCTGATAAGCATGGTAACAACGTGCTCGACCCTCAAGAGAACACCCTACTGATACAGAAGAAATCCAGCATCCTGAGTTTCTGTCACATTTCAGCTGATGGTAGCGGATGTTGAGAAGCATGTAACAACATGCTCGAACCTCAAGAACAAGCGCATAGTTAGTTCTACAGAAATGCAACATCCTGAGTTTTCTGTCACATTTCCACAACGAGGGAGATACATGCAGGCAGTATACATACATAGAATGGTTGCTGTTGAGAGAAATGCGAATTCCAGATTTTGTTTGCTGCCACATAACTCCTCAAGAATTCTCCACAAAACCCTTTGCAATCAAGAGGGGCTGAGTAGCTATGAGAAAGTCTCAAGTGAGATCAATAGGTATGCAGAACCAGCAGAGCTGTGAATCTGGCAAAGGGAGAGAGAAATTGGATACAAGAGTGTTGTTTTTGTGGTACCAGAATTGGCATCAGAGGAATTTTGATGCAACAATGGAGTCTTCTTCTTCCTCTTCTTCTTCAACATAGAGAGCCATTGCTCCACCACAAGAGCAGTGATGGTGGTGTTCTCCTGTCTTTTCTTGAGGAGCTTTTGACTCCCTTTCTCTTGAAAACCCTCCATTGAAGAAAGACAATCTTCTCCGAGCAATGGAGCCTTCTTCATCATCATCATCTTCTTCAACATAGAGAGCCATTGCTCCATCACAAGAGTAGCAATGGTGGTGTTCTCCTTTCTTTTCTTCAGTAGCTCTTGGCTCCCTTTCTCTTGAAAACTCTCCATTGAAGAAAGACAAAACAATCTTCTCCCAGCAATGGAGTCTTCTTCTTCTTCTTCTTCTCAAGAGCTTGAAAAAGTAGGTATACTTACTCCGGCGACAACAAACGTCGTATCCTCCTCCTCTTCTTCTTCTTCTGTCGTGTTATCATCGTCGTGTGCAGCAAAATGGCACAACAAACAACAACTGCCAGAAAATAGCGAAAGAAAGATATTCTCATCCGCATTCTCGACGAACACGATGACCCTCGTGATGGATAAAACTCCCATCTTTTCCGCCTGGATCACACACAAAACCCCACAAGAAGAGCCTGCTGGCGGCGGAGAAGCAGAAGAAGTATAATGGCGACGGCTTTGCACCTGCAGGCGCTGTTGCCGTCGAGAATGGCACCCATGGCAGCAGTCACGCAGCAGAAACTCAAGCTGTTCTCCACCACCTTCATCCCTACTTCCTTTGCAAAGCCTGGTGTTGCTGCGAGCTTTAGCGCACTCGTAGGAGGGATAGGAAGAGGAGGAGGAGGAGGAGGATGGGGTTTGCAGTCCAGAACCTTCAGTGCAACCAGAGTGACGAGCATGAGCTTGCGAAGTGGCATTGTGGGTCTTCCTAACGTCGGCAAATCCACTCTCTTCAATGCCTTGGTAACAACACACTTGTGATCCTCTTCTCTTCTTCTCCTCTCATTGAGCTTCATTGTGTTCCTCATGCCAAGCTTCTCTTTCAGAGTCTGAGGGTTTTTGTTCCTCGTGCCCAGATCCTCTTTCAGATTCTGAGGCTTTCATCATGCTTGAGGTTGGGTGCTTTGCAAGCTCCAAGGATGGGTGCCAACAGTGTGGCTGTTTTCCTCTGGAATCTCCAACCCTAAATCAAACAGGCAATTGTAGTTTTTCGCCTGGGGTTGTTGTTGTTGTTGTTGTTGAGATAGAAATCCAGCCAGTCTATCAAGCCTTCTTTGATTTCCTCTGTTGCAGACAAGAGAGATCATCATCATCATAACCTAGTTCTGAATCTCTCTTCTGTATCTATCTGGAGAGCCTTCCTATCTCATGAATCTCTTGAATGAAGTCTTCATCAGCAATCATGTTGTTTTGTGTGAGAGTTTCATCATGGCAGATTACACTAGAAAATTTTTCTGTCTGATAATGAATAATTTCTTGAATGCATTTTTTGTTGCAATCATGTTGTTTTTGAGCTCTACTAATTACCTGCCAGTGAATTGCTGCCCATTAACATTAGAGGAAGAAACATCAATGGAAAAAGCTTTCAGAAATAGAATGGGAAATGAAGACTGGGAATTGAGTGTTGGGAGATGAAGATTCGTGCAGGTGGAGAATGCGAAAGCACAAGCAGCAAATTATCCATTCTGTACCATAGAACCAAATGTGGGAGTGGTGGCAGTGCCTGATCCACGCTTGGATGTGCTTTCTCAACTCAGTCACTCACAGCGTGTGGTTCCCACCAGTGTTGAGTTTGTTGACATTGCCGGCCTTGTCAAAGGGGCCAGCCAGGGCGAGGTCTTCTTTTTGCTCTCTTGCTTTTCCCTTCTGCAAAATTTGTCAACACAAATGGACATTCCTTTTGTTTCCTCTTTTCTGCATCTCTGTTTCTTTCTTCTCCAAATTGATTTCAATGGGGACATCTTCTTCATCTTCTTCTTCTTCTTCATGATGGTAATCTGCCTCTTTTATGCAATGCTAAAACAAATGCTGTTTCACCAAGTGAGAGACCCATTTTGCAATTGTCAAGGATATGGCGTTGTGCAGTGTCAATGGAAAAATTCAGAGCTGCAGATCTAATGATCTGTGTGCTGTGTCAAGGTCTGAATTTGCATAGCAGACAAAGGTATTGACTTTGTATGTCTCTATCTGCTCTGTTGAATTCTGTTTGGTGTCAGTTTAGTTAACCTTTTGCATGCTCTACACATGTGCATCACTGGATTTTCCTCTTCAACTCGAGTGTACAACCCAGATGTATTAAGGCAAAAGTATAACTATAATTGTACTGTGCACCAATTTCACCTCCTGGGTCTTAGATCTATGTTTGCTTGTGTGGGTGAGTGGAGTATTTTGTAGCAGCCATCTCCTACTGTTTCTGCATGTACTTATTATACCCACTGTTGTTGAGCTGATGAAGTCAGTGGAGTATTTTGTATGGGGCGTCTCCTACTGTTTCTGGACTTATACCCACTGTCAGCAAGCTGATAAAGTCAGTGGATTATTTTGTAAGGGGTGTCTTGTACTATTTCTGGACCTATACCTACCATTGGTGAGTTGATGAAGTCAGTGAGTAGTCATGGCAGCTTGTCACTGCTATGCTATTCATGAGGAAGAAGGTGATGGTCTGACACTTTGTGAGCGACTCTGACAACATTACGACCGCACTCATTGTTGAATGTGTTCTCATTGATGTGTTTGTTGCCGTCAAATTGTTGTTGTGGAGATTTCCTCTGCAATATCATAGATATGTTTGTGGTTTTTTTACATGTGGAAATTCTTTTCAGTTATTTGACATTGATGACTAGGTTGGGAATTTTATCATGGCACACGTGTGCAGGGACTTGGCAACAAGTTTTTGTCCCACATTAGGGAAGTGGACTGCATTGTGCAGGTGAGAAAGATTTTAAGGTCCTGTCTTTTAAGGTTTTGTCTTTTGCAATAATTGGTTCCAATATATAACCATGGGTCTCAAAAATATGAGAAATGATTGTGATATATGACCGCAGGTCTTGAAAAGTCTATGAACTGGTCAATAACCTTCTATAAAACTGCTGGTTCTTTGCCGGTTATTTCATGTAAAGCACCAGTTGTTTGATTCTTTTTCAAAACACTGAACTGGAGGATCTTTGATTATGAAAATTGTCATAAAACTGAAACCAGAGGTTCTTTGATTCTGAAAAACTGGAACCAGAGGTTCTCTGATTCTGAAAAATTTCAAAATACTGGAACTGGAGGTTCTTGGATTTCCAAATTTTTCAAAAAACCAAAACCAGAGGTTGTTATAAGAAATCAGATAACACCCAACACTGATATATACACACCAAAAGCTTAGATCCTTCCAGAAACAAATGTAGAACACATGATGAGGAGACATAAACTCAGGAGTGACTTTTCATTTGCAGCTATGATGTTTGGGTGTTTTTGAGCCAAGGCCTTTTTGGTGGCTAAGGGGATAGTGCCATGTGGGGTAGGCAGGTAGTGCGGTGCTTTGAGGACAACGATATTGTGCATGTGAATGGAAAGGTGGACCCAGAAGATGACATTGATATCATCAACCTGGAGCTTGCATTTGCAGATCTTTCTCAGGTGACTTTTATATCCATCTCACATTGTGAATTTTTGCAGATACCTGTTGAGAGATGTTGAGAGTGTCAAAGAGGGATTTTGTTGGAACTCTGCTCTATTGTCAAGGGAGAAGACTAAGGAACTCTGATGTAGGTAGTAGTTTCCATTTGGTCACACATTTTGAGGAATGTTCACCAGCTGTTTGTTGTTAGTGTGAACTAACTGTGAGTTCCATTTACCCATGAAGAGCACATCCTTTGTTTTTCCAGTGCTTTTCCTTTTTGGCAATTCTCTTTCTAAAGATTTCACACTTGTGTATTTCTTCTATGTTTGAAACTTTTAGGCTTTTGGCCTTGAAAGTGATTAGCAGCTGCTGGGTGGGTGTATCTGCTGAGAATGTGCAGATTGAGAAGAGAGTGGAGAGAATCAAAAAAGGGAAATCAAAGGATCCTCAAATCAAAGCTAAGGTCTGTTATCAACTGCTGATCAAGTCATTGCCTCTCAGCAGCCCACATGTTGCAATGTGTTTCTTTTATGTCTGGAAGAAATTAATTCTGTTTTTTCTCTGAACACAATACAGGAGGAAATGGAAATGGTAGCTCTGGAGAGGATAAATGAGGCATTGCTTGCTGGGAAGCCAGCAAGGCTTGTACCATTGTCAGAAGAGGAGAGTAAGCTAGTGCAGCAGCTATGCTTGCTCACCATGAAGCCTGTCATCTTTGCAGCCAATGTTGCAGAGTCAGACCTTGCAGATTCTTCTGCCAATCCTTATGTTCAGAAAGTGGTCCAACGTGCTGCCATCCTTGAAACAGAAGCCGTTGTTGTGTCGGCCCAGGTAGCATCTTTTCCTGTACATTGCTTTCCTCATAGTACCTGTTGTCAGCAAATGTAGAGGATTAGCATGATCTTCTCAATTGTATGCAAATGGGCATCAGTTTGTACAAGGACCTTGACAATTGGTCTAAGGTGCAGATTAGAAAGTGCTCAAAATTTACATACATATGAGTAAAGATTTTCTTTAGAACATGCAGGTGGTGAAATGTCCTCAACAAGTTTGTGAATCATGTATGAGAGTGTAACATGCTGGGGGGAAATTAAAGAAAAGCGGAATTTTTTTTTCCAGGTGGAAGCAGAGTTGACAGAGCTAGATGCTGCAGAGAGAGAAGAGTATTTGAAATCACTGGGTGTCAGTGAAGGAGGCCTAGGCTCGCTTGTGCGGTCCACTTACAATTTACTTGGATTGCGGACCTATTTCACATCTGGAGAGAAGGTACTCCTTGTTCATGACCTCAATGTAGTAGACACAACAAGCATCCTCATATGCTACATAATGGTTCTTACATCTGTGTATGTAAATATTAACTACCAACAGGAAACCCGAGCATGGACAATTTTGTCTGGAATGACAGCACCACAGGCTGCTGGGATGATTCACACAGACTTTGAGAAGGGCTTTATCCGGGCAGAAACTGTAAGTTCTTAGTTCTTACCTGAATCCTGGGTTCTCAGTTTAGGTTTAGGATTTAGGGCTTTCCTTTGTTGGAAGGTGTCTCCTCTTGCTTCCATGCTCAAACTCTAAACACTGAGATGAATTAGAAGGTGTCAGGGTTATTAAAGGTGACTGTACAAGTCTGACTGGAGCATTTTGCATCTCTTCCTGGCATAGGGACGTGCAAAATGTCTTGTGCCATCAGACATGGAAAGACTGTGAGCCATTGTGGACTGAGTTCTTTTGTTGCAACAGATTGCATATGCGGATTATGTCAAAGCTGGCTCATATACTGCTGCTAAAGATAAGGGCTTGGTGAGACTACTTATGAGCACCCACTTGCTATATCTATTACTCTCCCTTTCTCACCTTCCTGTCTAGAAGTTACATAAGCTTATTTTGACTTAAAACAATTAGCCTCATCTCTCCATGGAGGGTCCATCTAGGTGGAGTGGAATCATACCTTGCACCATATGGTAGCCCAGATCTCCAACTCCTGTGTGTATCTCACCCTTGTGGTGATCACAAAGCTAGTTTCAAAGGTTGTCTTCCAGTTGGCTGGAGAGTACTAAGTGGGAACAAAAAAAAAAAAAAACAGAAAACACACCTTGTGATAGAATTTTGGGTACTGTTTGCAGATGAGATCAGAAGGCAAGGATTACATTGTGAAAGAGGGAGATGTTATGCTCTTCCGCTTCAATGTGTGAGGAAGGGAGATACTCTGCTGCATCCACAAGGGAAAGAGGGCTTGCAACTAATTATATCTCGAGATTTGGTGACTTCTTCACCTCCCTCCATTGGCCTCTCTGTTGCAGCTGAAAAGTATTAATCTCGAATTCACAATGCCCCATCTATTTTTGATCATCTGCACTGTTTAAAGTGCTTGCTGGTGTAGTTTACTGTTACTAGTGTCGATAATGCTTGTGCAATTGATGAGCCACCTCGTTCTTTTGGAGACATTTAGGGTTTGCTAACTGGGGAGTTGAGAAACCACATATATGATATCACAGATTGTTTCCAAAATCTTGATTGTCTGTTTCTGACTTTTTAGATGGCATGCGGTGTTTGTTATGTAGACAACAAACCCAGTTTCAGTGGTGATTTATGAAACAAGCAATTGTTACTTAGTGCACTCTTGGTCCCCAATACCAGTAACTAGAAATAAAGCACCAGTTTTGTTGTTACTCACAGGAGCAGCGAATTTTTGGGGGGTGATTCCCTTTGTGAACTTCTGCCAGACTTTCTGTGTTTGCACAGTTCAGCATTGTGTAATGCAGAACTTGCCATATATGCCGAAGGTAGAAGCCCTAGCATAGACATCCTTTCTGCACATGTGAAACATGTCATTGCTTCTTTTCAAGTTCTATATCACTCTAGTTGTGCAGAGGAAGTACATTGTTCCTAAAATCTCCAATCTGTTCGGAGATGGCAAAAAGATGAAACCAACTAACACCTGGCATTGATGCATATCTCTAGAGTCTCACACAGATGCCACTTTTGCTACCTGATGCTCATGCTTTGCTTGCCCCAAAAGTTAGGACTCAAGCTTGGGCAGTGGAATATATGTGATACCAAACCCTGCACAGGCATGCCGCATCTATCTATGCAGACATGTTGTGTCCCTCCATCTGCTTGATAACCTCCTGTTTACAAGAGACCCAGGAGGCATCAAAACTTGATCGTGAGCATTTGCTAAACCTGACACAATACTGCCCCTTGGATGACACAGTTTTTATAGCAATTTCAAGCCACTAACTTCACAGAGCCTTGACTTGTTGCATCCATGTCATAGGTTCCACTACTAGTCACAAGGTAGATGCAGAACTAAGTCTTGCAACATGCCAATCTCTGCAAGATGTGCATCTCTGAATTTGATCCTCTCCACCATGTGATGTAGCCAAGGAGCTCCCTCTTGGCATTGGGTAATATGCACTGTCTACAACTATTGAAAGTAGGAAATACTTGCAAATGGTGTCCCTAACATCTGTTGCCTTGTCCATCACTATGACAGCCACAGTTCCAAGACCTGAAACAAAACATCAAACCTCAGAGCTGAAATAAAATATCAAACCTTGGCTCCTTGGACCTGTACATCAAAAAACTTGAGGTGGCTCTCTTTTCCCTCGGGGAAGAGAAAGTGTTGAGATTGCAAGTAAAATAAAACTTACATGACTGGAACAGCTCTCAAGGCATCAAAATCCATAAGAACAGCATCACAGAAGGCATAGCACCAAGGATCCTCCAGGAATGATGGCCAACAGATGTTCTTATGGATTGGCTCAAATGAGGTCACTGTACCACAATGTTGCTGCTGGATGAGCTCTTTTTCTCAAAGGATTTTCTCATCTCCTTTTTCACTGTGCTGCTCTGCTTGTTCACGTGTCCAGACAGATAGAGCAGTTTGGTAGCAGAGTTGTTCTTGCAGTGTGCTTGCAAACCACACTAAGGTCCTCTGTTGCATCATATAGAGACCAGCATATGCAGGGAACGAGGAGGCTTGAATGGAGGCTTGCCTTCCTTGCTTTCCCTCAAGACTCTCCAGCATTTCTCCTTTTCTCCAGATGTACACCCTGCTCCAAAGTGGAAAGACCTGGACTTCAAATCACAGCCTGAACCACAAGCATAGTTTTCCAAGTACTTGTGTACAGGTTTAGAGGAGAATCAAAGACAGAAAAATCAGCATGATGAATCACACTGAGAACCTGAACAAGATCAACCAAAGCTTCTTCAAGCTTTCTTTGATGACAGAGAAAGAAGTTCAGATGCAGCCACAGATTGCACGATTCTGTTCCAACAGCTGTGGAGAAGGAGACAATCTGCACAATTCAATTCCAGCAGCGACAGTGAAGAAGATAATGTGCAATATTCAGTTCCAGCAGAAGTGGAGAAGAAGAAAACTGAAGAATTCAATTCCAGCAGCAGCAGAGGAGAAGATAATCTGTACAATTCAGTTCCAGCAGAAGCACAGGAGAAGACAAACCGAAGAATTCCATACCAGCAGTGGTGGAGAAGAAGATAATCTGCACAATTCAGTTCCAGCAGAAGCAGAGAAGAAGACAAACTAAAGAATTCCATACCAGCAGTGGCGGAGAAGAAGATAATCTGCACAATTCAGTTCCAGCAGAAGCAGAGAAGTAGACAAACTGAAGAATTCCATACCAGCAGTGGCGGTGAAGAAGATAATCTGCACAATTCAGTTCCAGCAGAAGCAGAGAAGAAGACAAACTGAAGAATTCCATACCAGCAGTGGTGGAGAAGAATATAGTCTGCACAATTCAGTTCCAGCAGAAGCAGAGAAGAAGATAATCTGCACAATTCAATTCCAGCCGTGACAGGGGTGGAGAAGAAGACAAAACTTCACAACTCAATTCCAGCAGCAGTGGAGAAGAAGAGTGTTGTCTGGATCACTCTCTGGGAATGTGGTAATGAAAACAGAAGAGGCAAAAGAAATCAGGAAGAGTTAGTTTGGTGGATGGCAGGAGAGAGCTCCAACTTGTTTGTAACACTTGCAAAGATCTCTGTGAAGATTGAACCTCATTAACTCCTTTCCAACTCAGAAAGAAGAATAGGAAGGAGGAGACAACGATGAAGAAGATGACTTCATACTTTTCTGAAGTGTGAAAGCTTCAATGTTGCACCATTGTTGAAGCAAAGCATCTTCATGAAACAAGAAAAAACTGCTGCCAAAGAAAACAATGCTGCTGCTTACAATGGACATCATCATCATCATCATTCATTCAGGCAGAGCCAAGATTCGCGGTATTTTATTCAAGCTCATCTTGATAGTAGAATCATTCATGATCACATTGACAGACACGTCACGATTGAGCCTTGCTGCATGCACCTCTGTGTTTCTTGAGAGAGATCTGAGAGAGATCTGATTTATATTGGAAGAATCAAGGAAGTCTCTTTGATCTTCAGTGCTCTAAAACTCTTCTAGATTCTCCCTGGCATCATCATTCAAGGCAAAGATACAGTTACTTCAGCAACTGCAATTCTAGAGAAACTAAATTTCTCTGTTCTCTGTCTCTGTCTATGATGAAGTTCAGCGTTTGTGGTACAGCAGCAAGCATTCAATTTATCTACATAGAACTTCTCCAACACACTCAAGAGTATTTGATGATCTTGTGTTTTCATCTAGCTAGCAGCAGCAAGCTTCAGTAATTGCTGTGATGATCAATGCTTTTTGTTGCTGTTGCAATAATAATTTGATGTTTTTGTATGATGATCTATGATGATCACAGGTGTTTAGGCTGATTTGCAGCTCCACGATAGATCTCACAACTGAATCTTGTCCACTATGTGCAAGTAACAGGAGAGATTGTGTCAGATACATGTATGACATTCTTCGTTGTTGTTGTAGTACTTATCAATCATGGTGTTTGTTGTTGCAGCAAGACTTGAGGCATGATGTCTTCTTCTTGGAGGTTTTGTTGTATGGTGGGTGTTTGTTATAATGCGAGAGTATTACTTCCAGGAGCAGTGGAATTAGGAAGTAGAGGAGAAGAAGTTGTTGGTGTTGCTGATGACAGGAGGAGGTTCTGCAATGCGCTTGCTGATCGTCTTTTGCGCAGTCGCTCGGCGATGATGAAGGAGAGCTCCAGAGATTGTGAGGCATTCAGGCGCGGGTCGCAATGGGTGTGGTAGCGTGTGCTCAGATCGTCAAACGTCACCTCTCGTGATCCTCCCACGCACTCGGTCACGTTCTGACCCGTCATCTCCAAGTGCACACCGCCTGCGTGACTGCCCTCTTGGTCGTGCACATCGAAAAACGCCTTCACTTCCTCCTGTGCATGCACCCACCGTGAAGCAAGCAATTCTTTTCATGAGAAACTTCTTGGCAGAAGAAGACAAAGGAAGCTCTCTCTGACCAGCTTTGGAAAAGAAAGAAAGCAAGCAAGCAAGCAAGCAGGCTACTGTGCACAGAATGGTGTGATCGAAGAGTGCGTACAAGAATGGCGTTGAAAGGGCGAGTCTTGATTCCGGAAGGTGCCTTGATGGTATTGCCATGCATTGGGTCGCTGACCCAAGTCACAATGCAACCTGCTTGCCGCACAGCTCGGATCAGAAAGGGTAGCTTCTGACGAAGCTTTTCTGCTCCCATGCGAACAATCACTGTCAATCTGCCGGGCTTGTTTTCCGGGTTCAGAATCTCGCACAGCTTCACCAAGTCTGCGGGATCCATTTTGTCGCTCACCTGAAGGAAAAAAAAGATGGAAAAAAAAAGAAGAATTCCGCTGAGACTCGAGAATCTTGTTTACAACAACCACAACAAGAGGAATGACTTCATCACGCCCGCCATAGCTGATTATAGTCCAGAGCTTCTTCCAAACAAACCTGATGGGCATAACATCACATCATCTGTCTGCAGGAGACCAATGTGTGGTGGGCATGGAAGAATAACAACAACAACAACAACAACAACAACTTGGAAGAAGATTGGGCACACCTTGACACCCAAGGGATTTGCAACTCCGCGGAGGAACTCGATGTGAGCACCGTCGAGCTGTCGAGTGCGCTCGCCGATCCACAACATGTGTGCAGAGCAGTCGTACCACAAGCCAGTGGTGGAATCCTTGCGAGTGAGCGATTGTTCGTAAGGAAGCAAGAGACACTCATGCGAGGTGTAGAACTCCGTTGTCCTCATCACGGAATGGTCGGGAGTCAATCCAGACGCGGACATAAACCCCAGAGCTTCATCCACATGGTTCGCCAGATCCCGATACCTGACAAAAAAACAAAAATAATTCAACGCTCCAGTTCTGCAAGATCTATCAAGCACGAAAGATCATGTAACAACTTTGAACTTGACGAAGTGTAAAAGCTCGACATGATCCAAAACCTGACTTAAATTTTCCTTTGTATTTGGAGGAACTCATTACCAAGCAGAACTTTCGTCGTAGGTAAATGAGGCACACCTTACCAAGCATAACCTTGGGCGGAGATAACGAGGCACACACCTTACCAAGCATAGCCTGAGGCGGAGATAACGAGACACACACCTTACCAAGCATTACTTTAGGCGGACATAACGAGACAAACACAATACCAAGCATAACCTTAGGCGGAGATAACGAGACACACACATTACCAAGCATAACCTTCTTGCACAATTTCAAATTAGGCCAGGTTTTTAAGTAGGTGAATGGCAGGTCCACAGGGTATTCTTCTGTTTCTGTTTAAGGGCGTGGGAACGAACAGAATTGAGCTCACCTGTTGCCTTGCTCGCTCTTGGAGACGAAGTCGAGGTTCCATTGAGTGACTCGCTGCATTGCAGCGTAGCCTCCTGTGGCAAAAGCGCGCAGAAGGTTCAAGGTGGCGGCTGCTTGGGTGTATGCACGCACCATTCGGTTGGGGTCCGGAACGCGAGCGTCCAGAGTTGGTGCATCGCCGTTGATGTTATCACCTCTGTAGCTTGGCAAGCGTATGCCGTTTACATCCTCGAAATCCGCGGACCTGGGCTTGGCGAATTGCCCCGCCATGCGACCCACCTGCAATGACCAAAAACAAAAAAAGGAGGAAAAAACAAAAGTGAGGACTCGACCGACCAATTGCAGCTTTTCTGCGGAAGAAGAAGAGCTTGGCACAGTCTCGATTGCAAGCGTCGGAAAAGGATCGTCTCTTGATGTGGAAATGCACTGGGCACTGGGGGAAGGGGGATCAGCAACTGCGTACCTTCACAACGGGCATCTGACCACCGAACATGAGGACGACGCCCATCTGAAGAAGAACACGGAAGCTGTCCCTGATGTTGTTGGGATCGAACTCCTTGAAACTCTCTGCACAGTCGCCTCCCTGCAATAAGAATGCCTTGCCAAGAGCAGCATCATGCAGCCTCTCCTCCAAGCTGCGTGCCTCTCCAGCGAAAACAAGAGGCGGGAAATTCTCCAGTGTCTTCTCGACTTCTTGCAGATCCTCGGCGCTAGGATAGGTGGGTTGCTGCAGGGCTGTTTTCGAGCGCCAACTGCTTGGCGACCATGGCTCTGAATGGCTAGTCTGATTCTCAGTTGCTGCGGAAGCAGGTGCAGCTTCCGCAGCTTCCAGTTGCTTCACTGCTTGCACTCGTGTCCCAGCTGCGCCAGTCGTAGTCGACTGCGGCGGCATCCTGGCGGGATCAGCGGCATGCACAGCTCTCACCACAAGAGCCACCGGTCTCCGAGTCCTGCTGGACACGACCAGTTTGCTGCTGCTACCAATTCCACTACCCACCAGCTGCACATTGTCACTTGTGCTCGAAGACGACAATCCGCGTGTACACAAAGCCTGCTTCGCAACTGCTGCAGCTGCTGTAAGCGCCATGATAATAGAATCCTCGAATTCCTCGAAAGAAAAAAACGAAATCAGCGCCTACTCGAATGTCTGATCGACACCCACTTGATCAAATTACTCCAAGAATGGGATTAGCAGACTTAATGCTCGATGATGATCTCTGAGATCAGACTGCAAAGTTTTCGATCCTGAAGACTCCTTGAATTTGCTGCAGAACTCGACGACACTAGTACTTACGATTGATCACACAAAGCTGGTAATTGCAACAGCTACTGCTGAGAGAAGATCAGATGTCTAGATTACTCTAGGATGAATAATGCGAGCTCTAGTGCAATCGAAGCTGTGTTGAGATGATCAGCGAGCTGCACGCGGTCTTCTTGCACAAACAGCTGCTGCTGCTGGCTCAGGGCTCCAAAGGTCACGCTCTCTTGTGCAAGAACAGGTAGAGAGACATGATTTTATAGTCATGATTCCGTGTGATTCCACGCGACGGCGACGACCATTTTTCCGACGACGAGTGAGCGACCCATCGCGCGACAATCGATCGATCTCTCGACGAGCGAGCGACTCTCCAGCGCGCGGGCGGGCGGGCGGGCCATGGGGCAATCTCTGGAGCGAGCGAGAGATCGTCGAGCTACAACCATCGTTCGTTCGTCCATCTTTCGTTCGTTCGGGTGTTACTGCTGACCACCTTGGGTGAAAAAACAAGGAACTTGACCCAGGTCCCAAATCTTGCATTGAACGACTTGGGACCTGAGTCAAACGTGACGCCCGTCGCATTGGACTTGGGGTTTCTTTTTTTTTCTCCCCCTTTTTCCTTTGCCACCTCCCACCCTCGCGCCCCACCCAACCCCTTGGGACCTGGGTCAAGTTCACCCACTTTCCTTCCCCCTTTTGTTCCTCTCCTTCAATATCAACCCACCCCCCTTCCCTTCTTTCACATCCCTCTTTGGTACCAATCTCTTTTGTTTATATGCTTTATTCATTGTTTTGGGCAAACATTCCGGTTTGGACAAGTTTGCCATATTGACATACCCTAGTCAATGCTTTGTTTTGGAGAAATTTTGTCGTTTCTTTTGACCAAAAAACTTAGAAATTTTTACTTTTTCTAGTCTAAATCTGACTCATTTTTTAAAAAGGATTTTTTCCCCAAATTTTTGAGATCACAAAATTGGGGGGAGCAGAAAAAAATAATTCATTCACACCGTGGTACCTTGGCAGCTCTGACACTAATTAATTACACTATTACTTTATTTTCAGAAATGTTGAAATTTCAGATAATTTTTTTTTTTCAAAAAGCATTTTGTGAAGGAAAATAATAGAATATTTTAGAATATTCGGAAACATTCTTTGTTTGACATGGAGTCTTCAAAATAATTATTCCATATTGGAATGATGAACTTGCCACTGTAATTACAGTATCTCTTTGGTAATTGGGGGTATGAATGGTGAAAGCTCACTATGTTCATAGAATGATATATACTCATGTTGAATTTTGCTCATGGACCAATTATGATGCTTGGAAAACCATGAAGTTATCATCAACTAACCATTATTTTTTTATTTAAAAAAGGAGTACAACATCTTTCCAATAAAGATACAGTAAACTCTCTCTAAACTAATATCTTCTGACCGGTCCCAAGGATTTTTGTTACCCCCCATATAATTTGTGTAAATTAATATCCTCCATAAACTAATATCTTCTGGCCGGTCCCAAGGATATTAGTTTAGAGAGAGTTTATTGTTATGACTTTTGAAATTTTTGGAATTTGGAATTAATTTTTAAAAAGTTATTTTCCAGGGGCAATTTAGGAATATCAAAGGGAATGGAACAAAATACATTTTTCTTTGGTCGAATTTTCTTTGGGAGGACATGATATGTGTAGTAGGGATGGTCATGGTGGTAAAGAATGATCTGGGGATATATTGCTGGTGAGAGAAGGTGTGTTAGGTCTACCTTCTTGATACATAAGGTTTTCCAAAAATGCATGCACAAAGCATGGATTGCAAATTTAGCTTGAATACCTTTTATTAAGGCACGGCAGAGTGAAAGGTTTAAAAGAGTTGGGGGTAGAGACTAGAGAGCCCCCAAAATCTTTTGTTGAAATGAAAACATGATGGCCAAAGCTGACATTACACAACTTTGCCTGATTTGCAAAAGCCTGCCATAAAAGGAAGAGAAAAAAAAATTGAAAAGAAAAGAAAAAAAGTGAGTAAAAGATTTTCTTTTCTTTTCCCCCCAAAATTAAAATACCTAAAGCTTCTTTCCCCCACCAAAGGGAAAGAAGAAAAAGATTTGCATAGGTGGGTAACTATGAAGTCTACGTTATGCAACACTTGTTGGGTTGTTTGTGTGTTTTCTTTTTTCTTCTTCTTTTCTCTTTTTTTTTTCCTAGTTTTGGGAGGGTGTTGGGGAGAAGGTGGACATGCTTTTCTTTTGGGGTCAAAAGTTAGGTGATTTTTCTTTCCAGAAAAAGCACCAAAGAAATAAAGGCATGTTGGACCAATTTTTTTCTACAATGTGCTTCATCTTTTACGGTAATAATTCATTTTGGATGTGGACTAAGTTATCACTGAATTATTACATTATAATAGTAGGCAAGTAGTAAATTCATGGCCATAGGCAATCTAATGTGAAATTGAACTTTTTAGGGATTTTGGAGCCCATGTAAAACTTGTAAGAAGATCACATTGCATCATAATTGGCAGCCAATAACAAATTGGAACCTGTTATGTGATCAATGGTGTGGAAACCAGTGGGATTTTAAATAAAAAATTGTGATGTTGCTCAAGTGGTGATCATCCATAAGTATATTTTTCACAAAATGGTGAAATTTTGCCACAAAAAATGAATTCAGTGGTGGAAACCCCTAAATCCTGTATCATACAAGGTTTTGACCCTTTTTGGGCTGGTCACTTTGTAGTAACCATCTTAGTTAAGGACAAGCACTAGCCTAGAATACGATCCACCACCAAACTCACCAATAACAACCCCATTATGCCGGTATCCGATTAAATGAGGCTCCAGAAATTTTCTAAAGCCACCACTAAGGCACCATGTGTACTTTGGAATTACATAAAAGAAGTAGTACCACAAAATAGCAAGTTTTTCTTTGAAATTTTGACAAGGGTCTTAGTGATGACTTAGTATTTCTGCTGTGATGAGCAAAATTAAGTGAACTTTGTTGGCCTTGCCTACCAAGGTAACTTTATTGTGTTTAGATTCATTATAGAGTATAGTAGCTTAAGCGATTTTGGCCCCTACGTAATAGGTCTATTTGTACAGGAGGATTTTTGAAAGATGATATTTTGGCTTGTGTTGAAACTTGAGATTAGTTATAGAGTTATAATATCTTGAAGGATGTTGGTTTCTTCTAGAGGATTTTTTGAAGATCGTATTTTTGCATGGTGAAATATTTGAGTTTTCATAATTCTTCTTGTGCCTTAAGATACTTTTTCATGTAAATGGCAAGGCCACAATGTGTGACACACCCTTGTTTTCATCTCGTTTGGGTCAAACTTGAAAGACACCACAACGTCACAACTTTTACACTCTTTCTTCCTTCTTCTTTGAACTTGGGGTTTGTTGGTCAAATGGACCAATTAGTGTAGGAAATGTCACCAAGACTATGGTCCCTTTTGATTTTAGATTTGTCCCTCTCGTCCTACTTCTTGTGCTCTCTTGCAATGAAGTAAATGGGAAAGTTTAAATCAAAAAGTGGAGTGCTAGCTAGCTGGTGCATTGGATCAACTAGTGTGAAAGAAGTCTCATTAGGAGGTTTTAGGTTCTTTTCTTTTTGTGTCTTTTTTTTTTTCCCATTTTCCATTTCTTCCTTCTTTTGCTTCTGTTCTCATTTGCAGAAGTTTGCAAAGTTTACACCAAAGTGCCTTCCATTGTCATACACTTGGGCTTTGAAGATTTAAACTTGTTGTTGTCATCTTGCCATCATCAGAATGGATCTTTTTAAAAAATGAAAGCAACTAATTAATCCAATAAATTAAGGTAAAAAAATTACACCATTTGTGTGCATGGGTTGAACAGAGAGTGAGAATGGATCTAGATTTTTATTTTCCAAATTTACCACTCTGTTATCTTAGGTTATAATTTTTTATTATGTTGAAATGAAAGAGAAATCCCCTTCAAATTATACTACTGCAGCACCTTTGTAGCTTTGACATTCAACACTAAATAATTATGAATTTTAAAATTCAGTCATTTTGAGAAATTAACAAGCTATATTGCTGAGAACACTAAAAATTCCAAAAAAAAACATTGTTTATTATTTAATTGATTTCTTTAGCGATTCTAATGATTCTAATGATTCCATTCAAAGAGGACCATCACAAAAATAAAATTAACTTTGAATGCACCCACACAATGGTGGCTTGAAGGGGGAGGATGCCTTGGCAATTGCAATCCACCATTTTATTTTCTTTTATTTTTCTCCCAAAAAGAACTTTTCAAATGCCTGCCAAGCAAGTTGAGCAAAGTCATGGGGAAAAAAAAAAGAGCAATACAAAATTGGTCATTAAAGACTAAAGTGTTGAAGGCAAACCGAAAGTGTGTGTGTCCTCTTTTCATGCAAGGTTGGAAAGAGTTTCATGAAAATCAAAATTTGCCAGGCAATCTACCCATCTCTATAGCATTTGGTTTAGTCAAGCGTTAAGTTAATGTACGATAACCCCCAGGAGCACAACATTTCCAAAATAAGAGTCCCCCAAGGAAGAGCCCGAGGGGCACTTATTTAGGGAATACCCTTCTCAAGAATGTTACCCAACATAAACAACACGGTAAAATAAAATTTTTAAAAAAATTTTTAAAAGAAAATTAAAAACTGATACATGGCATTTTGAACAATGGGTCATGGCTTCAGTTTCAAGCTTAAAGATGTTTGTCGCATTTTGAATGAATTCTGGTCATTTTCTTTCAAGTATCAAATCCAAAGTTGAGGAGTCCATGTGGCTTGCTAAGCTAAAAGAAAAAGGCTTTGGGTGGTCTTTGACGCCTGTACACTCAATCCCAGACATAAACTACCTATGAAAAAAGGGGGATATATATTTATATGGATCTCTTATAGACAAAAAAATTGTTTCCTAGACAAATGCAGATATGATCCATCAGATGGATGGATGTACCCTACGGTTGGGGGGAAAACAATACCACCAAACAACAACACCTGCTGACATTCTTAGAATGATCGAGCCATTGGGTGTCCTTGCCCGCCATCATGGACTCGAACTGGTGAACCTTGTTGTTGATTTTCACGTGTTCGTAAAGCATTGCCTGGATTTTTCCTTTGTATTCTCAGCTCCCTTACCTGCTTGAAGAAACCTGTTTTCATTAAGGGGGATCTTCTGCTGTGGAAGGTATCAGCCAGGCTGTACTGAGATCTCTTGACCAGCTGAAGGTACCAGCGAGCCTGTCACTATGTCTAAAAAGTGAAAAAACCCCAGCTCTGCTTCACCTAGGAAAAGGATCTGAGTATAGGCCCTTCTTCTATACTTAAGTTGCAGTATCTATCATTGGGGTTCAAACAAGGAGTAAGGAGTCAGAAGGACCCCCCATAAGATGGCAACAATTACATTTCCCATGGAATGGAGATCAACAGGCCAGGTCTGGAGTGTGAAGCACAATTCTCCAAACTAAGTTATTAAACATTTCACATGTGACCTAAAGGATTATTGCATACATGAACTTTAAAGTAACCCACACTGGTTGTACTGGTCCCCAATTTTGTCAAAACTGGGGACAAATTCAAAAGTCAGGATCAAAAAATAGACAAGAAAAAAGGAGAGGACAAAACTGCTTTTCTCAGCTCAATTGGTCCTCACGTGAGTTTCAGCCCCAGTTTCCGATTTGCCTTACCTGTGATGTTGCTCATATTCTTTGTTAAATCAAGTCTTATCAACTTTAGGGTTGGGCTCAAGAACAGGTCGAACTTAAATTGGAGCATTCTTATTGGCGGACAGCTGAAAATTAGGCCCATGTGGTTTTACACTTAGGCACAAGCCCAAGAACTCAAAAATGAAATGGTTGCCTTCATGTCATCATTTTGGTGCCGAATTCTTGGGCCGATTGATGAAAAAGGAACCCTCACAAAATGAAGACCCAACTTCTCGGGCTGAATAGTCCATTTGTTATTTTAGTATTATTATTTTCCAATCTTAGGAATTGGATGGGAGCCATTTTTTGAGATCTGAAAGGGGTGTGGAAAGAAGGAAAAGGAGGATGCAAGCTTCTCTTCTTTTTCACCTTTGTTTTCCATAGCTCTTTTCTTTGACTCTTCATTCATTGTTGCACTTTTGACTTCAAGCAAGTTGGCACCATGAAAGGTTCTTCACAAAGTATTCCACAAGTTCTTGATGATGGCAATAACATGGAAGACCATGAACGACCAAATTCTTTTGTCAAAAGCCTTGTTCTCTACTAGTTGTAGGGCCTGTCACCAAGGAGGGGTTGCTTAAAAGAGCATATTGCCAATGTTATCTTCATTTGACCGCCACATTTTCTAAGTTCCTCAAAGAATGTAAGTGTAAGTTTTATGAGAGAGAACTTAGAGGTGAAAGGAAATGGGTGCCAACACCAAACACGCATTTTGAAGACAAAGAAGATGAAAAAGCTGATGTGGCCTCTCAAATTTTGAAGAAAATATCACCCAAAAATATTGCAACTCATTAGTGACAACTCATTAATATTGCACACATATGGTTAATACTTAGTGATACATTTATTGTATGGTCATTTTTTAAAAACATTCATTTTTCATGTCATTCTACTCATTTAACCATTTTGAGACTTGAAAAGTAAATTTTCATTCCTTCATACAATTTTTAATAATTTGTCTTGAAGTAACTTACATTGTACACAGATAATAGTTTTACTTTATAGTTTTTTTTCCATTCATGCACATGGTTTATTATTAAAGTGGAATTAACTTGAAAAAGTTTAAGGTTTAAAGTTTAAATTTTTTTAAAAATAAGATCGTGTTAGCACATCCACTAGTTAACATTATTTTAAAACTCTTAAACATGCCTTTTGGCTATTTTTATTCTATTTAGACCCATTAATTATCTACCTTAATTTGTAATTGATTCAAATGTATTCGAGAAGTCACTTTGGTTTTTTTTTCAATTTGGCTTCATAAAATGTTTTGGCCAACATTCCATAAGCTTGTGTAGATTCATGAAACATTTTATTTAGTCATGATATTTGTTTATCATTTTTGGTTTATTGGCCATTGGAAGGAAAAAACCAATAATGTTAGGAAAAGTTTGAACAAAGTTTATTGCCAAATTTAACAAAGGTATAACACAAAGATAAACTAGTGGGAGATGTCAATGTTGGAAGATTTATCTTAAATCTATTGTTCATCTTAAAGTTTGTTCAATAAGGCAAAAATTGTTGGGCAACAATCATGTTGATGTTGGTGATGAAGATAACTATTAACCAACTTCATTTTGAAGCTATTCAATTTTTATAAGTTCCAATAAAGGTTTTTGTTCATCTCTTTTATGCTTTTGGGGTTTTGAAATAAACATTAGAGGGCTGAAAAAAAAAATGAAATTGTGATGGAGAAAGAAATTAAAACTTTGGGAAACAATTTGTCGTTACTAAGGGTAAAAAAATGGGTAGCATAGAGGCTACAAAAGAAAGGATAAGTAGGGAAAAAGGTGAGAGGGAGAAGAAATAAAAGACATAGGAAGTGAGAGTTGATTTTTGGAGGACAAAGTAATGAAATAAAGTAGGAAATTTGAAGATCCAAATAAGAACTTAATTATGTTTTTTGGAGAAGAACTTTTGTTTTGGATAAAGGATATAGGTTTTTCAAAAAATAAAGGTTTCAAATGTTTTTGAATGGTTGCATACTTGAAATTTCTCACTATTATAAATGTTGTACATTTAACCATTCCATGTAAGTCATCACACATTGCTAAGATTTTATCACAACCAAGCATTAAAAATGTTGGATGACATCTACACATACGTTTTCTCTTGTTGGGGACTCTATTCAAGATGATGAAACAACAAATAACTTGCATAAATTTTTTAAATTGTTGAAACTTCAACTCATGCATGTGTTTGAAACATTCTTTTTGTGAAATTACCCATGAGTTTATTATTTAGAAAATCACCATGTCAAGCTTGTTGCCAAACTACGTTCTCCTTTGGATTATATCACCTTAACCTTGAACTTTTGACCAAGGTTAAGACATGAAAAGGGAAATTGGGCTAGAATAATGTCCCTAGACTCATGCACACTCCCAAAATGTGGAAGGTTACAAAGGAGGTGAATCCCAAGCACTCCCAATTGTGCACCACTCGGAAAGGGGAAGTTTTGTAATGTTTTAAACTTTTGGAACAAAGAATTGAAAGATTAAAAGTTGTCCAAATCAAACCTTAGTTAAATCATTTCAAAGGTCTTGGAAACTATATATCAAAAGTTAGGTTGCATCCTTCATTATGAATTTTGAAATGCAAGCTATGGACAAAAAAAAAAAGTTGGAATTCAAATTGGTAATTTGACTCTCAACAATTACAACCCATGAAGCAAGGGTCAAATAACCTCCAATTGCAGCATGTAATATAACATTGAAAATCTATTTTCAAGGGCTATAATTTTTTTCTTTGGAGCTTTTTAATTAAATCTTGTATGTGTGAATTAAGAGTTAAAAAGGGAACAAGATTCATAACTTAGCAGTTTTGGGAGTTTTTAGGATTCTTATTTGGGAGTCCCATGAATTTTAACCGTTTGAATGTAATCTTCATAATCAATTATAAAATATACTTATAGAAAGAAAGATAGTGCCTCCTCGCAAAGGTTCAAGCCATGTGAATCATATTTAATTAATATTTGAACATAAAAATACATATTAGTATTAACATACTAATATATATAGAGGGTGTTGAATAGGCTTGTGCATAGGTGTGTAAAAAATTGTTATGACCAATGAAATTGTTGGATTTGGTGGTCTGAATTTAACTTTTTAAAATTCATCTTGAGTGGACTAATTGTAAATGTGTAATAAGGTTTGGTAGGTGAAAATTTTGAAGGACCAATGGAAATGCTAAAAAGGATGATTCTTTTCAATGTTTAACAAAATAGGTTGTGTGTAAGCTAAATTTTTTTTAAAGGTCAATAGGATCAACCTATATGTGTTCGGATAAGTTGTAGGAAGGTTATGTAAGTTCAAAAAACTATTTATGTGTATACATAGGTCATAGGTATAATGTAGGTTTAAAAAATGTTTATGATAATGAAGTTACATAAAATATTACAAAACAATTGGTGGTGCAATGGTAAGAACTTTGTCCTTTAATGTGGAGGTGAAGGATTCAAATCTTCACACTTGCAACCCATTCAACCATGTTAACCTACTAGGTTACCAAGTTTGGTTAAGTTATTTAAAATTCTATTTTAGGATTCATTTTTACCCTAGATTGCTTAAAGTACTTATGCTAATTTAAATTACCTAAATGTCTATTTAATTTAGGGCAAACATGTGATAGCACAAAATTAACCATGTACCTAGGGGACAAAACCATTACACAAGGTGTACATGGGTGTATAATGTAAAATGCATGGAACTATTTCCATGTAACCCATTTTCTAAGTCATTCCACTATACATGTGTCCTAAAGCAATGTAGTGGAAATTTGGCATTTTACCAAAAAATGGTTGGAATGTATAATGGTTTAATTCACATTTTTTTATGATGCTGGTTCAAAAAGTTTCATGTTTTTTTATTGTTAGATTTGCAACGATAATTGGTTTGGACATTTGTTATAATGGAGAAGGTTTTGATTTATTGGGAGTTGAAATCTCTACAAGTCTTTAGCAAATTTGGTTTGGAAGATTGACAATGCTTGGGCTAATGTTTTGATTACCATTATTCAAGAAAAATGGGTTAGCTTTCATAATGGGATGTTGAACATTTGATGAAGCCATAGATATAAATATTTGTTCTAGTCAAATTACTAAAAGCATCTTTGCATAACAAATGCATTCAAAAAACAACATTTATAATCAAAACTTGATGTAAAATTGGATTGGTCTTTGTTTATTCTGTCGTGGAAAGCCCATGTATAAATTAATTTGAGTGCTATAAATAGTGCATGACCTGCATAGGAATACTAATGACCATTATTGTTCAACAATATATTAATATGTGACATTAAATAAATGGAGGATTGTATCAAATATTTTGAAAGATTTTGATAGACAATTACAAAACCACCATTGGCACACAACATATATTCATGGGAACTTATAGAAACATTTATAACTACCATGGAAACCTAAGTACAAATGGGGAACTTTTATTATGCTTCGGATGGAATTCTATAGACATAGACCCACCAAGCATGTATCTTTAACATTGACAATGGATGAATATGGATAATTGAAGATTTTAACATTAACTTAAATGGAATTTTATGGACACAACAACCACAAATGTAAGAGTAGCATTGACAAATTCTAACATCTATGGACAATTGAAAAAACATATACTAACAAACATGGAATTCTATGGACATAAAAACTTGGCAATTTTGACTATGGAGAATTGAGGACTCATGCACTAACACTAGAATCCACCAAAAGTAATCTAAATACACACAATGGATTAACATGGATACTTGAGAACATTTACTTTAATTTTGATGGAATTTCGTGGATACAAGACCAAACTACTACCACTTAAACATTGATGATAAAATACAATGGAAAATTAATGACAAATGTGAACCCATAGCTTACACATGGACAACTAGTGCATGACATAATCATATACAATAATTACTCACATGTTCAATAAGATCTGAAGGTAATGGCATCACATTATTGCTTTAACAACCTAATCTTCTCTATAATTGACAAAGAATTTTTTTTGTAACTCATCATGATTCTTCTTAGAAAAATTGATTTCTTTTTCTAAATCATATGACCTACTATATATAGTCCATACCCTCACAATTTTTACATATCATACTTTTTTTTTCTTGCATTTGCAAGGTGTTTAAAAGCATCAATAACATCTTGTCATGATTTCATTTGCATGTTCATGACATCATAAAATTGTAGGTCATTTGATCTTTCTAACTCCATCATCAACCCTGTGAGCTACTTTCCTGTTTCCACCAAGTTATTATCACAAATCTTCCATCAAATTTTAAATAACTATGTCTTTTAACAAAATCTTATATCTACTTTGCTTGTTTAGGCCTTGTTTTTATTCAACCTTTAATAAAAAAATTTAATGAACTCTATGTATTGCACAACTTCCTTAAGCACAACAATATTCATGCAAATTTCCTTCATCATCAACATTTAATACCACTACCACAAATTCCTTTTCTTAGTGCTACTATTAGTTTGCATGTTCATCATACATTGCCCAAATCATCTTCCTCCCTTTAAACTCCATTATAGACCTTCTAGCCATGTTGAAAGATATTATCCTAGAATAGGCATGTAAAGCTTGTGATGAATGACCATCCACAAGCCCCTTGCTTTCACTATCAACTCAAAATCCTTCCTAAACATATAATTGTAACCATTATTGCTATGAATAGGTTCAAAATGCTTGTGGATCTCCATTGTCAAATCTCTTAATATTATTACATCCTTTGAATTTAAGCCTTTTGCAAAAAGACCATACCATTCAATAAACTCCTTGTGTGAAATAAGACTTCCATTGCCTAATTCAATGCAAAAAAAGAAGCAATTTTCAAATTTCCCCAAAAATAATTCCTATCTTTTTTTACTACAATTCTAATTACTTTGTTTTAGTAATAACCATGTAGTTGCAAAGGACAATTGAATGCCACGTCACACCAAGGTATTGTGACTATAGTCAATATTATGATTCAAGATCATTTTTTTTTTTTTAAATCCCATTTTTATACAATTTTTTTCATATTTATGTGGCACATGGACACTATTAGTTGAACCCATCTTTGACCTTGCAACTAAGTGCAATTTATCATCCTCCTATTGCCATATGCAACTAATTAGTTAATATGGATGTAATTACATAGGACTTGTTAGTTATTTATTTTATGCAACTAACCAACAACTTGGGTGATGAATTGGATGATTAATGCCATGAGGGGCATTAGAAGGATGGGTTTAAATCAACAATGAGGAATTGAAAATTTTGTTTCACCACAAATTTAAATTGAAATCTTTTGACCAATAAATTTCATTTGATATTGGAGAAAAGAAATTGTCCCAACACTTTTAATTTAACCCAATGTGACCACAATTTTATCATGAAGTGCCATGAAATTTTATGTGTTGTGAATTCATGGCAGCATTTTTTTATCATGGCATGCCACAATTTTTTGTGTTCCATGAAGGTTTTTGAGGGGTATATGCATAGTAAGTAATTCTTTCTAACTTGTAGTTATGACTACATAATTAGTAGTCATTGAAAGATGTGATACATGTCCCCTTAACCTTGTAATTACTTAGTAGGTTAACTTAAGTTCATTATTTATTAGGTTAGCCTAGGTTAGCCAAATAATAATCTAAAATAATAAATAACATATATTTAACTTAGGGTAGCCTAAAATAACCAAGTAGTAGTTTATAATAGCTTAGAGTAGCCTAATAATACTTTAGATAAATATAAAGTAATTAACTTATAGTAGCCTAAAATAACTTATAATAGTTTAAAGTATAATAGGTATTCTAAAATAGCTTCAAATACCTTAAGGTTTAATCCTCATACTTGCAAGTCCTCATACTTACAACCTAGTTAAGCCACATGTCTAGCCTAATTATTTTGCCTAGGTTCCTAGTTCGAACTAGGTTTTTTATCCTAGTCAATTTAGGCTACCTTTGTTGCACATAGATTTTAAATTTTAAACATTGACCCCTGACGTGACAAATAATTAGAATTCAAAAATTTTGATTTCCAAACTTGCATGCACATGAACCTAATGGTCGAGATAATTTCTCACTTAATATCATCCAATGGTTTATCTTTATCTCACTTTAGTTGTAAAAAAACTCATTATGGATTGATTTTATGGACCCCCAAATGCCATCTTTGGCACACCTTAATGTGCCATCACCTTCCAAATAATGTGCAGATAAAATTTTGCATAGCAAAAAGCACTAGATATGGTAAAAAATAGTTGTAAACAACTATGATGTGGTAAAACTTTGTTGTTTGTGGATTATCATAATTACACGAGCCTTGAGCTTGGAGCCTCAAGTTTAATTTTTCAATCCAATACAATGTGGTTAAGCTTTTGTATAATGATAGACATTACCTATGGTAAGTCACAAGGGTTTGAAGTTTACAAGTCCCAAATTGAAGTAGTCTTATTAGATGAAGAACATGGAATCAAGATTTGGGAAATTAAAAAATGCACGTTTTTTGGATTTGCACTAGCGCAAGTGGAAAAAAACTTGGGCAATGTTGTTGAATGAGAAGCTTAAATTAAACACTTGTAAAAAATGTTCAATTTTTTAAACTTGCAAGTCCCAAAAATGGTCATTCTTGTGGGGTGAAAGGCATGGACTCAATACTTGGGAAATTTTTTAAATGTTCAATTTTTGAACTTGCATTCTTGTATCCAAAAAACATACATTTTTGTGAACCAAGGAGCATGGATTGAACACTCGAAAAAAATCTCATTATTTTAAAAGTTACCAAATAAACATTTGAATAATGATGTGTAATAATACTTGTGCTAAATAATTGTTGCATACGAATAGTGTGTGATTAAACTTTTGCATAATGATAGGTAAAACCTATGTTTAACAACATTGGAATTCAAATAGTAGCACTATGTTAAATCAAATGGCTGAAGACATCTATTATAAGATTGTAACTTTCTTATTTCCAAGGAAAACCTTTGTTATGTTCTTGGTGAAGTTGCATTGGTTGATTTGTTTGCTTAGTTTGCCACTATTGAATTGGCAAGTCATGTTATCAATAATGGCACATTGATTTATGATACATGGCAAATTGACTTGCAATCCTCCACAAGTGAATAAGTGCAAGTCAACTTGTCACATCTACAAGTCAACACGTTCAAGTTGACTTCCCATATGGGTTTCACAACTCATAGAGTGAAGTCCATCATAACAAGTCGACTTGCCATCTCAACTTAATAAATGAACAAGGGCAAGTTGATGTACACTTTAGTTGATAAGGGGAAGCCATTTTTGCAAAGTTAATTTTGAAAAGAACTTAGGGCAAGTCAACTTTGATGTTTAAATAAAACAAACAGAACAATAATACATTCCCAATTTTAGTTATTAGCATAATTTTACATGATGTAGATGAAAATTATGGATGAGTAAATTATTTGTGGTGGATGAAATAAATGAAATTTCATGATGTATTTATTGTACATGTTCACTAGGATGAAAGTTAAAGATGAAATGTATACAAAAATTTGGGTTCAATGTTCATGGTTCAAGGCTCATGTGGTTGTTTTGTTGAGAGATAAATAGTCCAAGTGACTAATAGATTTTAAATACCTTTTCCACCAATTTGCATCTCATTTCTTTTCAATTGAATTTATATTTAATCAAATTTGAATTCAATCAAATTCCTTAGCTTTGAACTTGTGACCAAGGCTAAGACATAAGGATGGTATTGAATTGGAAAAATGTCTTAAGATTCAAACATGTTTCAACAAGTGTGAGAAAGTGACTTCCAACATTTCCAAGTGGTTTCCCATTTTGGGAATTGTAGCTAAATCATAGTTCCAAATGTTTGCAACAAAAGTGCAAATGGTAAATGATGTCCAAATTAGGCCCATAATATATCATTAGAAAGGTTTTTAAACACAAATATTAAAAGTGATTTTCATTTTCCATTTGAAATAATGGGTTAGAAGATGGTCAAAATAATGGTTATGAGTCAAATGACAATTTGATTCTTGACTATTAAAACCGAAGAAATAAGGGTCAAATGACCTTCAAATTGAAACATGTAATACAATGTTGAAAATATCTTTTCAAAGGTTACAACTTTGCCCTTGAGAGTTTTAAAATCAGAAGTTGTACATGAACATTATGAATTTGTAAAGTTGTAAAACTTATAATTTAAAGAATTTCGGGACACTTGGGACTTTCGGTCCTATGAGTTTTGTTGCCATCTCAATGAGACCCCCACAACAAGTTACAAAATATATTATAGGAGAGGAGGTGATAGTTTGTCTCTAAGTTTGGGCCATGATGAATCTTGTGAAATTTTGTTGCCTATCGTTTATTGTTCATCTATGCATTAATTTGACTTCACCTTGCACAAACGACTCTTTTATTTGGGTTTGTGCAAATTGATCATAGTTTAAAGTTCTTACTTATGAATTTCACTTATATCCATCCCAAATCTCCCACACTTCCTTTCTTTGTGAGAATTAGGATCATGCTTTAAGTTTACATTCTGTTGCAAACTTGAAAATTGGTAGGTTTGTTTACTTTTGATATTATTTATAAGCATAGGAATGTGTTAATCTAAATTTGTTTGTGTGTTTATAATTTGTATAATGTTAACAAATAATCAATTTTTAATAATGATAACATATTTTTATTCATAGATTTATAAGGTTTTATAATCTATTGTTTACAAAACAAATACACATGAAATGAAATTATCTTGTTACTTCCATCCTTTTTATTTGTTGATTTATAGAAAATACACATTCTTATGAATTACACTTTCATCACCTTTGCTATGATTGCTTCTAACACTTGTGACCCATCAACTTTGCATTCCTTGTACTACAACAAACTTTCAAATTATTACACAAAACATTCTTTCATTTCTAACACATTCCACAAAATACCAATTAAAAACACCTAAACATTTTGACAAAATTCTATTAACAACAATCTTTTCACACCTATCACTTTAGAACCCACATACAAAATTTCACATTTTGATTGATTCAAATGAGCAATTGAAATGTGCAATCTCATAAAACTTTTAAGACTTGAAACAACCATCCTGACAAACCCCTCTTCACAACACTATAGACCTTTTAATAGAACAAATAAAAAATACATTTTCTTTGGGAAGTGTACACAATTTGTTGACCTTGCCTTGATAGGCAAGGATATTGTGTTTAGATTCATTATAGAGTAGAGTAGCTTAAAGGATTTTGGTCCCTAGGTAGTAGGTCTATTTTTATATGAGGATTTTTGAAAGATGATATTTTGGCTTGTGTTGAAACTTGAGATTAGTTATAGAGTTGTGATATCTTGAAAGATTTTTGGTTTCTTGATAGGATTTTTTTGAAGATTATATTTTTGCATGGTGAAATATTTGAATTTCCGCATTTCTTGTTTTGTATTTTTAAGATACTTTTTAATGTAAATGGCAAAGGCACGGTGTGACACACACCTTGTTTTCTTCGCAGATGAGCATTCTTGACGAAGAAACCCACTTCCAATAATTGTACACCTTCTGAGCTAGAAAATGGGCCAATCTGCATGGTCTTTTCTTTATGACTAAGCGCAACAATGATGCAAACCCTAATTTGTTTTTGCAACAACCTCATTCAACACCTCCTTTGAAGATCTCATTTGGGATCGCAAGTAGCAACTGACGTGGGCGCCTCTGGAGCCGTAATTATTATTTTTGTTTATGGACTCCGCTTCTATGGCGCTACAGTGAACTATACTTAGGGCCACTTTAGACGAGGGTCCAGGGTCCAATTTCCTAGGAACCAGTTTGGACTGATTTGAAGCAAATTGAATCCTTTAGTTGGACTCTATTTTGGTCCCTAGCCTGATTCTTGGTTCTCTGAATCAGGAGCTCTCCTTTTAGCATTATTTTTTGGTCCGAACCAATTGATTTTCCCTCCAAAACAAGTCCATGTAGATTTAGCCTCAATCTGCCACTTTTTGGTCTTGAACCCTCATCTGAATTCATGGGTCCTGACCTTGGACCCTCGTCTAAAGTCGCCCTTAGGCCACAGTGAACCAGCACCCATCAGTGCACCATCCACTGGATGCCAGTTATCACTTAGTTGTGTATGAACCTCAACTCAACTGAGTTAATATTTGGTTTCACCTTGGTAACCAATTTTGTAGGAAATAGGTCTCACATATAGGTAGATAGGCTTAAAAAATTAGGTGACTAGTAGGTAAGTAGATGGTTTATACATAGGTAAGGGCTGTGTTTTTACCATCTACCTGTTAACAACCTGCTTGTGAGTTGTTAGTAAATAAAAAAAAGGCAACTCAGCTAACCACTATGGTTAACTAGAGAACTGATACCCAACAGAAAACTGTTTCCTGACTACTTATCATCCAAGCTTCGCGGTGCACTGATGGGTGCTGGTTCACTGTAGCCCTAAAACGGTCAAGAATTTCATCAGACTTTGTCGGCCCTTGTGCTTAGTCTTTCTCTCCTTCACCATCGCTTCTTCGGCTTCACAATTGTTTCTGTTTGCAAACTGAATTGTTATGCTATCAAGGCTGGTATAGAGCTAAAGTTGTGAACTTCATGCGAATTTTTCTCATTCTTAACTCTCAATTGTTTCTTCTCATTGGGAGTTGTGGCGAGCTGTAATTCAAACTAGTCGGTTGAAGCTGTTTTCGTTGCGGTACTGGTAATGCTGTTGGGGCACAGGCAACTCGGTCGCCTTCATCGATTCTTGGTGGTGATGGCAATTCGCCAGCGGCTGACCCTTGAGTCGCGCTTGTCAGGACTGATAGCGAGTTGCGGCCACAGAGCTCTAGTCTCTTCTTGGAGTGGACATGTTGGACAAGCAGCATCAGGCCACAGAGAAAAAGTTTGGCGGGAGTTTTTTTCCGACCCTTCACAATGGTGGGATTGTAGGCCGGAGAAGGTGAATGCCAGGTATCCAGATTTCAAGCATAAGAAGACGCAGGATGCACTATGGATCGGGGATCGACGAAACCCACCGTGGGTGGCAGCAGAGGTGGCTGCAATGGCACCAGGGACAGTGCAGATGGACAGTTTTTCAGTTAATAGAAGGCTTGCAAAATATGTCAAGACTGGGGAGTATGAGAAGACGATGGAGCTTTTCAAACAGATGCAAAAAAGATGCATGAGACCTGATAGGTTCACTTTTGTCCCAGTGCTCAATGCATGTGCTGGTTTACGAGCACTTGAAGAGGGCAGACGGGCTCATGAGCTGATCATGCAAACTGGTTGTGAGGCTGATGCCTTTGTGGGGAGTAGCCTGGTTGATATGTATGCCAAATGTGGACACATGGAGGATGCTCTGAGAGTGTTCAACAAGATGCCATTTCGAGATGTGGTCACGTGGTCTGCATTGATATCAGGGCATGTGAAGTATGGGCAAGGGCAGAAGGCACTCGAATTATTTCGACAAATGCAGCACGAAGGTGTGCAGCCAGATCCTGTCACATTTGTGGCGGTACTGAATGCATGTGCTAGTGTATCCGCACTTGAAGAGGGCAGGTGTGTTCATGAGCAGATCATTCGAAGTGGTTGTGAGTTTGCTGTCTTTGTGAGGAGTAGCCTGGTTGACATGTATGCAAAATGTGGAAGCATGCAGGATGCTTGGAGAGTGTTTAACAAGATGCCATCTCAAGATGTGGCCACTTGGACTGCAATGATATTTGGACATGTGAAATGTGGACAAGGGCAGAAGGCACTGGAATTGTTTCAACGCATGCAACAGGAAGGAGTGTGGCCAGACCGTGTAACTCTGGTGGGGGTGCTAAATGCATGTGCAAGTGTAGCTGCACTTGAAGAAGGCAGGGGTGCTCATGAGCAGATTATTCAAAGGGGGTGGGATTTAGATGCTTTTGTGGGCAGTAGCCTGGTTGACATGTATGCAAAATGTGGGAGCATGGAAGATGCTTGGAGAGTGTTCTGCAAGATGCCATCTCAAGATGTGGTCACTTG